>Ga0164290_1000782_pt1 | contig 79933 bp, 79 predicted proteins | sample Micstemetagenome_FD_108782 | JGI IMG/M metagenome (GOLD analysis project Ga0164290, IMG submission 108782) | Contaminated culture microbial community from soil near Moab, Utah, USA - Microcoleus steenstrupii SON62 (Illumina Assembly) | ecosystem: Environmental > Terrestrial > Soil > Soil crust... | reverse complement strand
GGTTCCGACCGACAAGATCCGCGACATCATCGGCACCGGCGGCAAGATCATCCGCGAGATCGTCGAAAAGACCGGCGCCAAGATCAACATCGAGGACGACGGCACGGTGAAGATCGCCGCCTCCGAGCAGGAGAAGATCGACGCCGCCAAGGCCTGGATCCAGTCGATCGTGTCCGAGCCCGAGCCCGGCATGATCTACTCCGGCAAGGTCGTGAAGGTCGTCGACTTCGGCGCCTTCGTGAACTTCTTCGGCGCCAAGGACGGCCTGGTCCACGTGTCCCAGATCGCTCTGGAACGCGTCGCCAACCCGGCCGACGTCCTGACCGAAGGTCAGGAAGTGAAGGTGAAGTTCCTCGGCATGGACGATCGCGGCAAGACCAAGCTGTCGATGAAGGTGGTCGATCAGGAAACCGGCGAGGACATCACCGACAAGATCAACGCCGAACGCGCCGAACGCGGCGAGCCGGCCCTGTCGGACGACACCGGCGGCCGTCCCAAGCGTGAAGGCGGCGGCGATCGCGATCGCGGCCGCAGTCGTCGCTAGGACGCGGCGTCACGTCTGAGAAGCAGAAGGCCCCGGTGGAAACCCCGGGGCCTTTTTCTCGAGCTATTCGCTCAGCTTCTTCCGCAAGTCGCGGCGCAGGCGCACGACCAGCAGGATGAGACCGGTGACGAGCAGGGCGAGCGTCAGCCCGGTCAGACCGATGAGCAGCGGATGGTTGAAGTTCTCGCCATCCTTGAAATCCAGGATGTGCAGCCGCCACATGAAATCATACAGCCGCCAGACGGCCGACCGGCTCACCTCGACCTCGGCGGTCTCGGGCGAGACATAGAAGGCCGTGCGCTCGGCGTCGTCGAAAACCACGCGCCAGAGCGGCGTATCCCTGCCGGTCTCCTGCGGAGGCCTGGCCAGATAGGTGACGGCGACCGGCTCGCCGTCGCCGACATAGGCCGCCACGGCGGCGCTGCGGGCTTCCCGGGAGGTCATCGGCGCCAGCGGCGCGCCCGTGACGGCCGACACCGTCACGGGCGCCTGGTCGCCGCTGCGCAATATCCACACCGGCCCGCGCAAGGTGGACCGCAACTCGGCGCGTGTGGGTCGGGTTTCCGTGCTGGCGGCGACCTCGGCCAGCGACATCACGGCCGTCGGCAGGGGCGGGATCGCGACCTGCCGGACATGATGTTCGCTGCGCACCTTCTCGATCGGCAGGCTGACCATCACCAGCCCGCCGACGACCCAGAAAACCACCTGGACTGCGACGATCAGGGAGACCCATTTGTGGATCTGGGTGGATAGACGCACGACGCCCGACATCTGGTTGGCTCACACTGGTTCAGGTTGCCGCCATAACGACATCTGGCCGTCAGGCAACACCTGCGCCGGCCGACGTCGACCGGTTATCGCGGCGCGCGCTTGGCCAGGATCCGCTGAAGCGTCCGCCGGTGCATCCCCAGCCGGCGCGCCGTCTCCGAGACATTGTGGTCGCACAGCTCATAAACGCGCTGGATATGCTCCCAGCGGACCCGGTCGGCGCTCATCGGATTGTCGGGCGGCTCGGGGGCCTCGCCGGTCATCAGCAGGGCCTTGACCACGTCGTCGGCGTCGGCGGGTTTCTGCAGATAGTCGACGGCCCCGGCCTTGACCGCCGCGACCGCCGTGGCGATGGCGCCATAGCCGGTCAGCATGACGATCCGGGCGTCCTCGCGCCGCTCGCGGATGGCCTCGACCACCTTCAGCCCGTTGCCGTCCTCCAGCCGCATGTCCAGCACGGCGAAGGCGGGGACGGTCGTGCGCAGAGCCTCGCGGGCCTCGGCCACCGAGGCGGCGGTGACCACCTCGAAACCACGGCTCTCCAGCGCCCGGCCCAACCGGGTGCGCAGGGCGTTGTCGTCGTCCAGCAGCAGCAGGCTCCTGTCCGCCAGGGCGGCGATCCGGTCTTCGGTCTCGGGCATCGTCGTTCTCCTTGGGACTGAAGTCGGTAACGGCGCCCCTGCGGTCAAGGTTCAGATCAGGGGTGCGACATCAAGACGGCGGGACTTCCAGCGCGGGCCGCGGCCAGCGCACGGCGACACGGGCGCCTCTGGGCCGGCCCTTGCCGCCCTCTCCCGCGCCCACCGACACCCTGCCCCCGGTCCGCTCCAGCAGGGTCCGGGCGATGAAGAAGCCCAGGCCCATGCCGCCCTGGCTGGGGGCGATGGCCTCGGGTTCCGGTGCGGAGGCGACGGCCCTGCCGCCCCTTCGGCTCTTGCGTCCGGGGGCGGCGGCGGCGACCGAGGCGGCGATCTGGGCCGCCAGCGCCCGGCGGGCCTTGCCCTGCGGCCGGCTGGTCACATAGGGCTCGCCCAGACGGGGCAGGATGTCGGGCGGGATGCCCGGCCCGTCATCGACGACCTCGATCTCGATGAAGCCGGCGTCGACCAGGGCCTGGACCCTCACCCGACCGTTGGCGAAATCGGCGGCGTTCTCGACCAGGGCCGACAGGCCGTGCACCACTTCAGGCAGGCGCCGCACGCGCGGCGGGGCTTCGCCCGAAGCGGTCCGCACCTTGACGTCGAAGGCCAGGTCGAAGCCGCGGTGCGGCTCGACCACCTCTTCCAGCAGGGCCGTAAGCCCGACCTCGGCGAAGGCGGCGTCGCCTTCCTCAGGCTGCTGCGACAGCTGTTTCAGTATGTCCCGGCAGCGTTCGGCCTGTTGCAGGATCAGGGCGGCGTCCTCGGCCGCCGCGCCACCCTTGGTCGACTCGCGCAGAAGTTCGCGCGCCACCACCTGGATGGTCGCCAGCGGGGTGCCCAGTTCATGCGCCGCCGCCGCCGCCAGCCCCCCGAGGGCCGCCAGCCTCTGCTCGCGCTGCAGCACGTCCTGGGTGGTGGCCAGGGCCAGCTCGAGCTTTTCCGCATCCGCCGCCACCCGCCAGGCGTAGGCCGCCGTGAAGACCACGCCGGTGATCAGGGCCAGTCCGATGCCGAAGCGGTACAGGGTCGGCAGCTCCAGTTCTGTGCCTGCCTGCCACGGCAGGGGCATGGAGAAGAAGAACAGGCCGATGGTGGCCATGAGCACCAGCAGACCCATCAGCGCCGCCTGACGGCCCGGCAGCGAGGCCGCCGCCACCGTCACCGGCGCCACCAGCAGCAGGCAGAAGGGATTCTGCAGCCCCCCGGTCAGCGCCAGCAACAGCGACAGCTGCAGGATGTCGAAGCCCAGGTGCGCCGCTGTCAGGGTTCCATCGGTGGCCGAGCCGTCGCTGCGCTTCAGTCGGGCCGTCGCATTCAGGTTCATCGCCACGCTGGCGGCGATCACGGCCAGACAGCCCCATAGCGGCAGATCGAAATGGAACCAGGCCGTGGCCACGAAGATGGTGGCGCTCTGCCCGGCGATGGCCATCCAGCGCAGGATGACCAGCGTCCTGAGCGACAGGCCCCGGCTGCGGCGCGGCAGATTGCGCCAGCCGCCGAAGCGGCCGCCGCCGTCGGCTTCAACGTCAGCAAAGCCGCGGGCGGGCTGCGACGACAGAGGGTCTTGGGTCGGGCTCACGCCTCTTCTATAGACCAGCCGCGCCCGCATGGCGCGTCCCGCCCGGAGCCGAAATGCCGCGCCGTTCCCTCGTCCTGTTCGCCGCCGCCTGCGCGGTCATCTCTGTGGCCCTGATCGCGGTGACTCTGGTGCTCGTCAATCGTTCGCCCCAGGGCGGGCGGGCGGGCGAGGTCGTCGCCAGCGGCCAGGCCGACGTCGGCGGCCCCTTTCAGCTGATCGATCACGACGGCCGCCCGGTCGACGAATCCATGCTGGAGGGCAGGTGGTCGCTGGTCTTCTTCGGTTTCACCTACTGCCCTGACTATTGTCCCACGACGCTGGCCGCGCTCGACGCGACCAAACAGCGGCTGGGCGACAAGGCGAAGGACCTGCAGATCGTCTTCATCAGCGTCGACCCGGAACGCGACACCCCGCAGGCGCTGAAGGACTATCTGTCCTCGGACGGCTTCCCCGAAGGCGTTATCGGCCTGACCGGCACGCCGGCCCAGGTGAAGGCCGCGGCCGACGCCTACAGGGCCTATTTCCAGAAGGTCGGGGAGGGCGAGGGCTACACCATGAACCACTCGCTGACCGTCTATCTGATGGGGCCGGACGGCGAGTTCCGCACCGCCGTGGCGGAGGAACTCGGACCGGAGAACTCGGCACGGGTGATCGAACGGGCCATGGCGCGCGGCTAGCGGCGCCATGGCCCGACGGGGTCAGGCCTTGCGGCCAAGGGCGATCTGAAGCTCGAGCCGCTTCAGTTCGCGCATCAGCCGGTTGGCCTGCAGCTCGGGCATCATCGCCAGCTTGATGATCAGCGACGCCAGAACCAGCACGGCGGCGGGCAGGCCCCAGTGCAGGGCCGAAAGGGCGGTCTCGGCTTCGAAGAAGCGCCATCCCGCCCAGATGGCTGCGACGAACAGCACGATCTGCGTCACCATCATCACGATGTTGACCCAGCCGTTGGGCCCGCCGAGCAGGCCGAAGGCCTGGTTGAAGAAGCCCGGCTCGCGCGCCGTTTCGCGGAACAGAGCCTGTTCCTCGCCCTGAAGGGCTTCCTCGATCATCCGGTCGATATCGGTCGTCATCACGCGTCTCCTTCCAGCACCGCACGCAGCCTGCGTCGGGCATGCATCAGGCGGGTTTTCACCGTGCCCGCCGGCACGTTCAGGGCCTTCGCCGTTCCGGCGACGCCCAGATCCTCGAGATAGAACAGGCCGATCGCGGCCCTCTGTTCCTGCGGCAGGTCGGCCAGCGCCGCCCGCAGCCGGGCCATGGCGGGGGCGTCGCTCTCCGGAGTGGCCGTGGAGGTCTCGGCCGGTTCCGCGGCGGCCGCGGCCGCCAGGCGGCGGTCCTGTTGCAGGCCGCAGATGCGCCGGGCGCAGCGGCGCGACACGATCCGGTAGGCCCACGCCGGAAAGGCGCGCTCGTCGCGCAGCCAGCCGAGGCCGCGCACGATCTCGACCCAGCTTTCCTGGGCGGCCTCGCGCGCCAGGTCGACGTCGCCTGTCAGCCGCCAGGCATGGGCGACCAGCTTGCCCTGCCAGCGGCGCGCCAGCAGGTCGAAGGCCTTGCGGTCTCCGGTGCGCGCGGACGCCAGCAGATACTCGTCAAGGAGCTGTTCCTTCGTCCTGACCATAGCGCCCACATCCCTCGTTGAATGAGAGGTGCCGACATCTCGCGATCCGGTTCAATCAAATCATAGCCGCCGTGTCGGGTCGGGAGGTCCCGGAGGGCCGACGATCGCGGCCCAACAAGAATGTGATCACCGATAATCTTTTTGCAGTGCGGCGCGTTCTATGCTGCCCTGCCATATACCGGCGGGGGCCGTCTCAGGACACGCATGCTGTATTCGCTTCACGAGCTCGCCTACCACTCGGCGACGCCGTTCCGGATCGGGGCCCAGGCGGCCCGCCAGTTCTGGAGTTCTCCGTTCAACCTCGCGGCCGACACCGCCATCGCGCGCACCGCCGTGGCTTCCGCCGGCCTGTTCGAGAGCGTCACCCGCCGCTACGGCAAGCCGGCCTGGGGGCTGGAGGTGATCAACATCGACAACCGCCCGGTGCGCACCACCGAACAGGTGGTGTGGTCCTCGCCCTGGTGCCGGCTGGTTCGGTTCGCGCGGCACATCGGCGACCTCAAGCGGGCCGGCAAGCCGACCGCCGCGCCCGCCGTCCTGATCGTCGCCCCCCTGTCGGGCCACTACGCCACCCTGCTGCGCGGCACGGTCGAGGGCTTCCTGCAGGACCACGACGTCTATGTCACTGACTGGGTCAACGCCCGGCAGGTGCCCATGCTGGAAGGCCGGTTCGACTTCTTCGACTACATCGACCACGTCCGGACCATGCTGGGCGTCATCGGGCCCCGGGCCCATGTCGTCGGCGTCTGCCAGCCGGGGCCGCCGGTGCTCGCCGCCTGCGCCCTGATGGCCGAGGACGAGGATCCGAACCGGCCGGCCTCGATGACCTTCATGGGCTCGCCGATCGACGCCCGCCTGTCGCCGACGGTGACAAACGACCTGGCCGAGCAGAAACCCTTCGCCTGGTTCAAGTCGAACATGATCCACACCGTGCCCTGGCCCTATCCGGGCTTCGGGCGGCGCGTCTATCCGGGCTTCGTGCAGCTCTACAGCTTCATGTCGATGAACGAGGAACGCCACCGCGACGCCCACCACGAGTATTTCCAGCATCTGGTCAACGGCGACGGGGACGGGGTCGAGAAGCACGAGGAATTCTACGACGAATACCTGTCGGTGCTGGACCTGACCGAGGAATTCTACCTCCAGACCATCGACATCGTCTTCCAGCAGCACCTGCTGGCGCGCGGCCTGCTGGAGCATCGCGGGCGCAAGGTCGATCTGACGAAGATCACGGACATCGGCCTGATGACCGTCGAGGGGGCGAAGGACGACATCTCGGGCGTTGGCCAGACCCAGGCGGCGCACGGCCTGTGTTCGTCCGTGCCGGACGACCGCCGCACCCTGTACGTCCATCCCGAGGTCGGCCACTACGGCGTCTTCAACGGCCGCCGCTTCCGTGACGACATCTATCCGCGGGTGCGCGACTTCATCGCGAAGAACGAGGCGATCTGTGCAGTACCGGAACGGACAGCGGCTGCCGCCTGACGCCATCGGCGTCCCGGCCCGGCTGTCAGTCAATCCGCGCGCCCGTCGGCTGTCGATCCGCATCGACGGCCGCGCCGGCGAGGCCGTACTGGTCGCGCCGTCCGAACGGGGCCTGGCCCAGGCCGTCGCCTTCGCCCGCACCAAGTCCGACTGGATGCGCCAACGGCTGGCTGAGCGCCCGCAAGGCTCGCCGCTGGCGCCCGGGGCCGTGGTCGATCTGTTCGGCCGCCCGACCCGTCTGGAGGGCACGGGAGGGGCGGGCGCCGCGCGCCTGACCGAGGACGCCGACGGCCCGCTGATCGTCTCTGGCGGCGAGGGCGAGGCCTACGCCCGGCGGGTTGAAAACCTGTTCAAACGGGTGGCGCGCGAGACCCTGCAGGCGCGCACCGACGTGCACCTGCGGGCGCTGGGCCTGCGTCCGGTGAGGATGTCGATCGCCGACCCGAAATCGCGCTGGGGCTCGTGCAGCCCGCACAACCGGACCATCCGCTACAGCTGGCGGGTGATCATGGCCCCGCCGCCGGTGATCGACTATCTGGCCGCCCATGAGGTCGCCCACCTGGTCCACGCCGACCACAGCCCGGCCTACTGGTCGGTGGTCCAGCGCCTTGTCGGGGACCACCGCCCGCACCGCAAATGGCTGCGCGACCACGGCCCGGCGCTGCACGCCGTGGGGCGTTAGCGGTCCCGCTTCACACCAGAAGGCCTTACCCGGCCGACTTCACCGCCGCCGACACCTCGGCGACCACGGCCTTGACCAGGGCCGCGTCGTCGCCCTCGGCCATGACGCGGATCAGTTTCTCGGTCCCGGAGGGTCTGACCAGCAGGCGGCCCTGGCCGGCGAGGCGGGCCTCGGCGTCGGCGATGGCGGCCTTGACCTTAGCGTCCTCGAGGGGTCTGGCGGCCTTGTAACGGACGTTCTCGAGCTTCTGCGGGACCTTGTCGAACTGGCGGGCCAGCTCGCTCATCGGCCTGCCGCTTTCGACCAACACCGCGAGCACCTGCAGGGCCGACATCAGGCCGTCGCCGGTGGTGGCGTAGTCGTGCAGGATGATGTGCCCCGACTGTTCGCCGCCGAGGTTGAAGCCGCCCTCGCGCATCCGCTCCATCACATAGCGGTCGCCGACCTTCGTCCGCTCCAGGGTCAGGCCTTCGGCCTGAAGCCGGCGTTCGAGACCGAGGTTGGACATGACGGTGGCGACAAGGCCGCCGCCGCGGAGGTGGCCGCGTTTGGCCCAGTCCAGGGCCACCAGGGCCATAATCTGGTCGCCGTCGACGACCTGGCCCTTCTCGTCGCAGATGATGACCCGGTCGGCGTCGCCGTCCAGCGCGATGCCGATGTCGGCGCGATAGGTGCGCACGGCCTCGGCGAGGGTCTCGGGATGGGTCGAGCCGCAGTCGGCGTTGATGTTGAGCCCGTTCGGCTCGACGCCGACGGCGCAGACCTCGGCGCCCAGTTCATAGAGGGCGGTCGGGGCGACCTTGTAGCCGGCGCCGTTGGCGCAGTCGACGGCGATGCGCAGCCCCTGCAGGCTAAGCCCCTTGGGGAAGCTGGCCTTGGCCACCTCGACGTAGCGAGCCTGGCTGTCGTCGATGCGCTTGACCCGGCCGAGGGCGTCCGGCGGGGCGAGGTCGGCGTCCAGCGCCTGGTCCATCATCGACTCGATCTTCAGCTCGACGGAGTCGGACAGCTTGTAGCCGTCGGGGCCGAACAGCTTGATGCCGTTGTCGAGATAGGAGTTGTGCGAGGCCGAGATCATCACCCCGATGTCGGCGCGCATCGAGCGGGTCATCATGGCCACTCCGGGCGTCGGCAGGGGGCCGAAGGTGCGCACATCCATGCCTGCCGCCGAAAAGCCGGCGACCAGGGCGGGCTCGATCATATAGCCGGACAGGCGGGTGTCCTTGCCGATCACCACCAGGTGGCGGCGGTCGTCGGCGGACATGAACAGGCGGCCGGCGGCGAGGCCGACGCGCAGGGCCACCTCTGCCGTCATCGGGTGGGTGTTGGCGCGGCCGCGGATGCCGTCGGTGCCGAAATAGCGTCTTTCGCCCAAGTGTCGTCTTCCTCGTGTCCGCCTGACGGTGTCGCGCAGAAACGTTGCGAAACCGCTTTTCAGGTGCAATTCCCGGGCCGTGTCGCCTAAACCGGCGCCACAGTCAGGGTCGGCTTAGACCGTCCAGAGGCCCTGCGCAAAGCGCGGGCCGTCAACTTTCCGAGGGTCTTCTCCATGTGCGGCATCATCGGCGTGACCGGTACGGGCCCGGCGGTTCCCCGTCTGATCGACAGCCTGAAGCGGCTGGAATACCGCGGCTATGACTCGGCCGGGGTCGCGGCCCTGGTCGACGGTCGCATCGAGCGGCGCCGCGCCAAGGGCAAGATCCGCGAGCTGGAGGCGGTGCTGACGGCCGAGCCGCTGCAGGCCACGGTCGGCATCGGCCACACCCGCTGGGCCACCCACGGCGCCCCGACCACCGAGAACGCCCACCCGCACAAGGCGGGCCGGGTGACCCTGGTGCACAACGGCATCATCGAGAATTTCGCCGAGCTGAAGGCCGAGTTGGCCGCCGAGGGCCATGCCTTCGAGAGCCAGACCGACACCGAGGTCGTGGCCCATATGATCGACCGCGAACTGGGCCGGACGAATGACCCGCTGGTCGCCTTCAAGACGGTGCTGGACCGGCTGACCGGGGCCTACGCCCTGGCCGTGCTGGTCGAGGGCGAGGAGGGGCTGATCATGGGCGCCCGACGCGGCAGCCCGCTGGTGGTCGGCTGGGGCGAGGGCGAGATGTATCTCGGTTCCGACGCCCTCGCCGTCGGACCCTTCACGACGCAGATCTCCTATCTGGAAGAGGGCGACTACGTCGGCATCGACCGCTCGGGCGCACGGATGTTCGACGTGAGCGGCGCCGCCGTCGACCGGCCGATCGTGCAGGTCTCGGCCTCGTCGGCCCTGGTCGAGAAGGGCGAATACCGGCATTTCATGGAGAAGGAGATCCACGAACAGCCGGACAGCGTGCAGCACACGCTGAGCCACTACCTCGATTTCGTGAACGGCAAGGCCAAGGTCGACGGGACCGATTTCACCGCCGTCGACCGCATCCAGATCGTCGCCTGCGGCACCGCCTTCTACGCCGGCCAGATCGGTCGCTATGCGTTCGAGAAGCTCGCCGGCCTGCCGTGCGACGTCGAGATCGCCTCGGAGTTCCGCTATCGCCAGCCGGCCCTGACGCCGGGCACCCTGGCCGTGGCGGTAAGTCAGTCGGGCGAGACCGCCGACACCCTGGCCAGCCTGGCCTGGTGCAAGGCCGCCGGGCTGAAGACGGCGGCCCTGGTCAATGTGCATTCCTCATCGATGGCGCGCGAGGCGGAGACCCTGTGGCCGACCCACGCCGGACCCGAGATCGGCGTCGCCTCGACCAAGGCCTTCACCGCCCAGGTCGCGGCCCTGCTGGCGCTGGCGGTGGCGGCCGGGGTCCAGCGCGGCCGGATCGACGCGGCGAAGGAGGCCGAGCTGGTCAAGGCCCTGTTCGAGGCCCCGCGCCTGATCGCCGAGGCCATGCTGATGGAGGACGACCTCAAGGCCGTCGCCCACGACATCGCCAAGGCCACCGATGTGCTGTTCCTCGGCCGCGGGGCGATGTTCCCCCTGGCCATGGAGGGGGCGCTGAAGCTGAAGGAGATCAGCTATATCCACGCCGAGGGCTACGCCGCCGGCGAGCTGAAGCACGGGCCGATCGCCCTGGTCGACGAACTGACCCCGATCGTGGCCCTCGCCCCGATGGACGAGGTGTTCGAAAAGACGGCGTCAAACCTGCAGGAGGTGGCGGCGCGCGGCGGGCCGGTGATCATGATCGCCCCGAAGTCGGCCCCCGATCCGCATGGCGCCGGCATCCGCCGCGTCGACGCGCCTGAGTGCCACTCGCTGATCGCCCCGCTGGTCTACGCCGTGCCGGTGCAGCTGCTGGCCTATTATGTCGCCGTCCAGAAGGGCACGGATGTCGACCAGCCGCGCAACCTGGCCAAGTCCGTCACTGTCGAGTGATCGCATCGCGGCCTTAATGCGTTAGGCTGCCCGACCTCGCCGTTCAGGATTCCGCATGACCGACCAGACCCGCCGCCTCCGCAAGGCCGTCCTGCCCGTCGCCGGCCTCGGCACCCGGGTGCTGCCCGGCACCAAGACCACGCCCAAGGAGCTGCTGAACGTCGTCGACCGGCCGATCCTGAGCTATATCGTCGAGGAAGCGCGCGAGGCCGGGATCGAGCACATCGTCTTCGTGACGGGGCGGTCGAAGGGCGCGATCGAGGACTATTTCGACCACCAGATCGAGCTCGAGGCCCAGCTGCTGGCCAAGGGCAAGACCGAAATCCTCGACATGATGAACGCCGAACTGGCCCATGCCGGCGAGATGAGCTTCACCCGCCAGATGCAGCCGCTGGGGCTGGGGCATGCGGTCTGGTGCGCCCGCGACATCATCGGCGATGAGCCGTTCGCCGTGCTGCTGCCCGATGTGATCGTGGACTCCCAGCCGGGCGCGCTGAAACAGCTGGCCGAGGTCTATGCCGAGGTCGGCGGCAATGTCATCGGCGTCGAGGCCGTGCCCGAGAGCGAAACCCACAAATACGGCATCGTCGATCCCGAGAACCGGGACGGGCGGCATATCCGCATGAAGGGGATGGTCGAGAAGCCGCCGCGTGGCGAGGCGCCGTCGAACCTGTCGATCTCGGGGCGCTATATCCTGCAGCCGGAAATCTTCGGCATTCTGGAGAACCAGAAGCGCGGGGCCGGAGGCGAGATCCAGCTGACCGACGGCATGGCCCGGCTGATGAAGGACCAGAGCTTCACGGCCGTCGAATACGAGGGCGTCACCCACGACTGCGGCGACAAGATTGGCCTTCTGCGCGCCAATGTCGCCCTGGCGCTGAAACGGCCCGATCTGGGTGAAGCGGCCCGCGCGGCCATCACGGCGCTGCTCTAGGCGGGCAGGCCGGGCCGCAGACGGCTCAGGAGTTCGGAATCCTCGAGGCGCCGCCCGAGATCTTGCAGGCATAGTCGATCTGCGGCCGGCCGGTCAGCTGGCCGGTCGGCGACAGGATGCCGCCGCGAGCCTGACAGTCCGCCGACATACGCTGCATGTCAGCCTGCTCATGGCTCGGCCCTCCCGTCGACGCACAGGCCGACAGGGTCAGGGCGAGGATTGCGAAAAAGACGGGGCGCATGGCGGTTCTCCAGGATTCGGGCGCACCCGACTATAGAGCCTCAGCGGCGCAGGAGTTCAACGGCTTCGATCAGGCGGTCCAGATCGGCCGGCGTCGACAGCCGGTGGTCGCCCCCCTCGATCAGGTCCAGCCGGACGTCCCCGCCGGTCAAACGCTCGATCAGCGCGTTCTGGCGCCGCCATGGCACCACGTCGTCGGCCCGGCCCTGCAGGATGTGCACGGGCGCGGCGACCGGCAGGGGGCCGCGCAGCACCAGCCAGTCGCGGGCCTCCTCGAACATGCGGCGGGTGAGGACGTATTCGCCGAGCCCCTCCTCGACGACCAGGGTCTCGCCTTCGCGCAGGATGGCCTGGCGTTCGTGGTCGGCCAGCCCGGGCCACATCAGGTCCTCGGTGAAATCAGGGGCGGGATTGACCAGCACCAGGCCCGCCAGACGGTCGGGCCGGGCCAACGCCAGCAACAGGGCGACCCAGCCGCCCATCGAGGAGCCGACCGGAATGACCGGTCCCTCGAGGCTGTCGATCAGGGCGACGGCGTCCTCGCGCCAGCGCCCGATGGTCGCCTGGCGCCAGTCGCCCGACGACCGGCCGTGGGCGAAATGGTCGTAGCGGACATAGCTCCAGCCGCGCTCACGCGCCGCGGCGTCCAGCGCCAGCGCCTTGGTCCCCTCCATGTCCGAACGGAAGCCGCCGATCCAGACCACCGTCGGGCCCGAGCCGGACGCGCGCTTCAGGGCGAGGCGTTCCCCGTCCGGCCGGGTCAGGTGTTCAGGCTCATCCATCGGCGTTCCTCTCGCGAAATCGTTTCGGGACTGATAGCGAACGGCGGCAAGCGAAGCGAAGGCCAATCCGCGTGTCCGAACCCAGGGTCCTGTTCGTCTCCTCGAACCGTATCGGCGACTGCGTCATCTCCTCGGGCCTGATCCGGGAGATCGGCCGCCAGTTGCCCGGCGCCCGGATCACCGTCGCCTGCGGACGCCCGCCCGCCCCTCTCTTCCGGTCCGCGCCGGGCGTCGAGCGGGTCATCATCGTCGACAAGAAGACATTCGCCGGCCACTGGCTCGAACTGTGGAAACAGGCCGCCGGGATCCGCTGGGACCTGGTCGTCGACCTCCGCGGCTCGGCGCTGGCGTGGCTGCTGCGGGCAGGACGCCGGGTGATCTACCACGACGGCTGGGAGACGGGCGGTTCAAAGGTCGAGGTCGTCTCACGGGGGATGGGAGCGGTTGCTGCGCTGGCCCCCGAGCTGTTCATCGATGATCAGGCCAGGCGTGAGGCCGCCGCCGTGATCGACCCGCAGCTGGAGGCCGCGCCCGGGCCGATCCTCGCCCTCGCCCCCATCGCGCACCAGCCGGGCAAGAGCTGGCCGGCCGACCGCTGGGGCGCGCTGGTCGAGAGATTGAAGGGCGAGCCGCGTTTCGACGGATGGCGCTTCATGCTGGTGGGCGGGCCGGGCGATCATGCGCCGGCGGCCCCAGCCCTTGCGGCGGCCGGCCGGCGAGGCGTGGATTGCGTCGGCAGGAGCGACATTCTGGCCTCGGCGGCGGCGATCTCCCGGGCGGCGCTGTTCGTCGGCAACGATTCCGGGCTGATGCATCTCGCCGCCGCGGCGGGTCGGCCGACGCTGGGTCTGTTCGGCCCGACCGAGTGGTGGCTGTACGGTCCGTGGGGTCCGAAGACCCGCACGGCGGCCTCCAACCCGACGCGCGGGGAGTTCGCGCCGATCGAGGCCCTGACGGTCGACCAGGTGTTCGAGGCCGTGCTGGGACTGCACGACACCTTCATCGGAGCCGAACCACCGGTCAAACCTTGAAGAGACGGGCATTCACGGTCATATAGACCGCCTGAGGGGAACGCCGCGATCCGTCGCGCGCTTCGACTCGCCAGACCTCTGTCCACACAAGGAAACGACGCCCATTCGCCGTCCGATGAACCAGCCGCCCGTCAAGGACGGGCCGCCCATGAACCAGGATATCCGCGCGCCGCGCGTTCTGCTGATCGACCAAAACGGCGAGAAGCAGGGCGTGATGCCCACGTCCGCCGCGCTGGAAGCCGCCGAAGAGGCCGGTATGGACCTGGTTCAGATCGTCTCCACCTCCGAACCGCCGGTGGCGAAGATCCTCGACTACGGCAAGTTCCGTTTCCAGGAGCAGAAGAAGAAGGCCGAGGCCCGCAAGCGCCAGAAGGTCGTCGAGCTCAAGGAAATCAAGCTTCGGCCCAACATCGACACCCACGACTATGAGGTGAAGGCCAAGGCCATGCAGCGCTTCTTCGACGAGGGCGACAAGGTCAAGGTGACCCTGCGTTTCCGCGGTCGCGAAATGGCTCACCCGGAACTGGGCATGAAACTGCTCAACAAGGTGCAGGCCGATTTCGACGAGATCGCCAAGGTCGAATATGCGCCCCGCATGGAAGGCCGTCAGATGATCATGATCCTGGCCCCGAAATAGGCGACTTCCCGGACTGAATTCGAAACGCCCCGGTCGGAAACGGCCGGGGCGTTTTTCGTCTGTCATCCGCGATAGGGAAATCTCCGGTTGCGCGCCGCCCGCGCTTCGGCTGATCTGGGCGGGGGGCCAGACCATGCAGCCGAACATGACCCAGTGGACGATGATCCTCGCGGCGGCGCTGACCCTGGCGACAGGGGCGCGCGCCCAAGAGCCGCCGCCGCTGGAGGCCTACGGCGCCCTGCCGTCGCTCGAGTACGTCGAGGTGTCTCCCGCCGGGGAGCGCGTGGCCTTCACGACCGTCGCGGGCGATCAGCGGGCGATGCTGGTCCTGGACCTGGCGAGCGGAGAGACCGTGGGCGGCGCCCGGGTGGGCGACACCAAGGTGCGCGATCTCCAGTGGGTGGGCGAGGAGCGACTTCTGGCCACCACCTCGATCACCAGCGCCCTCCCGCAGCTCGGCGTGCCCAGGAGCGAGTTCTTCATGGGCCAGATCTACACGATCGAAAGCCGGTCGGTCCGCCGGGTGTTCGATCGCAACCGGGATGTCCTGCCGATCATGATTGGCCCGCCGGCGGTGCGCGAAACCGCCGATGGCCCGGCAATCTTCGTGCACGGCTATTCGCCTGCCCGCCCAGACGCCCTGAACCTGTTCAGGATCAATCCCGTGGACGGTCTGGGTCGGGTGGCGGCGGACGCCGATCATGACATTGAGAATTTCGTGCTCGACCCGCGGGGACGTCCCCTGGCGCGGGCCGACCATGACGAGCAACGGCGTCGCTGGACCCTGCACCTGGCTCGTGGCGACGGCGGCCGTCTGACCAACTCCTGGTACGTCGACGCCCCCATCGATACGCCCCGGCTGCTGGGTCCGGGCCGGTCGCCGGAAACCGTCGTGGTCAGCGCCGATCGCGACGACCTCGCCGGGCGACAGGCCGACGGCGACGAAGACGGCGCCGCCCTGTCCAACCTGTTCGAAGTCGATGTGGCCACCGGCGCCTGGCAGCGTTTGCCCTTCGTCCGCGCCCCGGAGTTCCTGATCTATCATCCGCGCACCAGACTGTTGATCGGCGGCGGCAGAACGGGGGACGACGGCATCGACTATCAATTCCTGGATCCGGCTGCGGCCCGTATCTGGGAGATGATCGCCCGGGCGTTCCCGGGCGCATCCCCGCGGCTGACGTCGTGGAGCGAAGATCTGCGCAAGGTCGTGGTCTTCACCAGCGGATCGGGCGACTCCGGCGTCTACCGGCTGGTCGATCTGGACGCCGGGGACGCGAAGATCGTGGGAGAAGCCTACCCCTCCATACTGCCGGGGCACGTCGGCGATGTGCGTTCTCTACGTTACGAGGCCGCGGACGGGCTCGAGATTCACGCCTATCTCACAACCCCTCCGGGCGTTGCGGACCCCTCCGGCCTGCCGCTCATCGTGCTCGCCCACGGCGGGCCGGCGTCCCGGGATGTGATGGGTTTCGACTGGTGGGCCCAGGCCCTGGCCTCCCGCGGCTATGCGGTGCTTCAGGCGAATTTCCGCGGCTCGACCGGCTACGGCCGGGACTTCATGGAGGCCGGCTATGGCGAGTGGGGCCGCAAGATGCAGACCGATCTCTCCGATGGCGTGCGCCATCTCGTCGCCGAGGGCGTCGTCGACGCGGACCGGGTCTGCATCGTCGGGGCCAGCTATGGGGGATACGCGGCCCTTGCGGGCGCGACCATCGACCGGGGGGTGTACCGCTGCGCCGTCTCGGTGGCAGGCGTTTCTGACCTGCGCCGCATGGTGCTGTGGACGGCCGATCAAGGCGTACGACGGGACCGTCAGGTGGTCAGATACTGGAACCGCTTCATGGGCGCCGAACGCATCGGCGATCGCGGGCTGGACGCGCTGTCGCCGGCCCGGCTGGCGGATCAGGCCGAGGCGCCGATCCTGTTGCTACACGGACGCGACGACACGGTTGTGCCGATCGAACAAAGCCGGGCCATGGCCTCCGCCCTCCGCGCGGCGGGCAAGCCGCATGAACTGATCGAACTGCCCGGCGAGGATCACTGGCTGTCGCGCTCCGCCACCCGTCAGCGCATGCTGGCTGAAATGGTGCGCTTCCTTGAGGCGCACAATCCGCCGCGGTAAGCCATCGACGCGGGACAGGCCGCCCCATAGATACGACACATGAGCCCTCCCGCCGCCAGTCAGACCCCGGCCCTCGCCGTCCTGTTCGGGGTCGTGTTCATCAATCTGGTCGGCTTCGGCATCGTCATTCCGCTGCTGCCCTTTTACGGCCAGACGCTCGATGCGCCGCCGTGGCAGGTGGCGCTGATGTTCTCGGCCTATTCACTGGGCCAGTTCGTGGCCGAGCCCTTCTGGGGGCGGCTGTCGGACCGGATCGGGCGCAAGCCGGTGCTGCTGATCACCGTGCTGGCCAACGCCGCCGGCTATCTGGCCCTGGCCTTCGTGCCGAACATCTGGCTGGCCATCGCGGTGCGTCTGTTCACCGGCCTGGGCGCCGGCAACATCTCGACCGTGCAGGGGTATGTCGCCGACGTGACGCCGCCCGAGCAGCGCGCCGGGCGGATGGGGCTGATCGGTGCGGCCTTCGGCCTCGGCTTCATCTTCGGGCCCGGCCTGGGAGGAATTCTGACCCGGCCGGATCTCGGCGCCCTCGGCTATCAGTTGCCGATCTTTGTCGCGGCCGGGCTGTGCCTGCTGGCCGCGCTCGGTATCGTCGTGCTGTTGAAGGAAAGCCGGGCCGCCGCCGATCCCGCCGCGCCGCGACCGCCCTTCCTCGGCGGGGTGCACGACGCTGTGACCAACCCCGTCGTCTCGCGCGTCCTTCTGGTCACCCTGATCTACATGGCCGGCTTCTCAGGCATGGAGTCCACCTTCGGCTTCTGGACCGAGGCCCGCTACGGCTGGGGCGCTCGCGAGGTCGGCCTCGCCTTCATGGTCGTTGGCGTGGTGTCGGTGATCGGTCAGGGGCTGCTGGCCGGCCGGCTGGCCCGCCGCTTCGGCGAGGCGCGGGTGCTGGCCGCAGGCTGCCTGATCTTCGGGACGGGGCTGGTCGGACAGGTCGTCGCCAGCCGCCTGCTGCCCGACGCCCAGGTCCTGGTGCCGGTGATCATGGCCCTGGGCGCCTTCGGCATGGCGGTGACCATGCCGAACATCTCGGCCCTGATCTCCCGCTCGGTCGATCCCGACCGGCAAGGGGCCATGCTGGGACTGAACATGGCCGCCAGCTCCAGCGCCCGCATCTTCGGCCCGATGGCGGCGGGCGCGCTGTTCTCCGGCGTGGGGCACGACTGGCCGTTCCTGATCGGGGCCGCCCTGACCATCCCGGCGGCGGTGATGGCGATCAATGCGGGCCGGGCGTTTCGACTCCGACAGCAAACCGCGGCCCTTCAGCCCGCGGAATAGGCGACCCGGCCTTCACGCCCCCGCGGCCTCTATTGCCATCAGGTCGCGCTTCGACTAGAAGCCGCGCCTTCGCGTACCGAACCGCCGGGCTCAAAGGCATGCCTGGGCGGTTCTCATCAGGGTTTCCGATCCAACGGCTCGCAAGAGCTCACGAACCGGACAACCCACTCAAAAAGAGAGTGAAAATGCCCAAACTGAAGACGAAGTCTGGCGCCAAGAAGCGCTTCAAATTCACGGCGACTGGCAAGGTGAAGTCGGGCGTGGCGGGCAAGCGGCACCGCTTGATCAGCCACAACTCGAAATACATCCGTCAGAACCGCGGCACCAAGGTCATGGCCGACGCCGACGCCAAGAAGATCAAGTCCTACATGCCGTACGCCTGATCGGCGCGCGCAGACCTGACCTGATCTCCACACTGAATTTGAAAGGATAGCGACATGGCTCGCGTCAAACGGGGCGTAACGTCCCACGCCAAGCACAAGAAGGTTCTCAAGCAGGCCAAGGGTTTCTACGGCCGCCGCAAGAACACCATCCGCACGGCCAAGGCCGCCGTCGATCGCGCCGGGCAGTACGCCTACCGTGACCGCCGCACCAAGAAGCGCAATTTCCGCGCCCTGTGGATCCAGCGCATCAACGCCGCCGCCCGTCTGGAAGGCTTCACCTATTCGCAGTTCATCCACGGCCTCGGCGAGGCCGGCATCGAGCTGGACCGCAAGGTCCTGGCCGCGATGGCCGCCGACGAGGGCGCCTTCAAGGCCATCGCCGACAAGGTCCGGGACGCGCTGAAGACCGCCTGATCGCGGCTCTGACCGACTGTTTCGAAGCGCCCGCTCCGGTCTCCGGGGCGGGCGTTTTCGTTTCCGGGGGCAACCGGCGGCGGGCCGGGCCGTTCAGGAAAGCGTCGCCATAATCCGGCGTCCCCCCGAATTCAGGAGCCGCTCATGTCCGTCGCCAAGGTCACCGAGATCACCGCCTCGTCCACCGTCAGCTTCGAGGACGCGCTGAAACAGGGCATCGCCCGCGCCGACAAGACCCTGAAGAACGTCGAGGGCGCCTGGGTTCAGGAGCAGAAGGTCATCGTCAAGGGCGGCGAGATCGTCGAATATCGGGTCAATATGAAGGTGACCTTCGTCCTCAACGACTGAGCCGCCGCGGGCCAGGTCGGTCCGGCGCGACGGCGGGGTGACGAAACAGCTTCATCCCGCTAGACGACAACGCGACATGACCGACCTGAACCAGCTGGAACTCGACCTGATCAACGCCATCGGCGGCGCGGAGACCGCGGCCGCCGTCGAGGAGTTGCGCGTCGCCGCCCTGGGCAAGTCGGGCTCGATCTCCGGCCTGCTCAAGGGCATGGGCGCGATGAGCCCCGACGAGCGGCGCGAGCGCGGCCCGATGATCAACGGCCTGCGCGACCGGGTGCAGGCGGCTCTGGCGGCGAAGAAGGCCGAACTGGAGGCCGCGGAACTGGACGCCCGGCTGCAGGCCGAACGCGTGGACCTGACGCTGCCGTCACGCCCGCGGCGCAAGGGCTCGGTCCATCCGACCATGCAGGTGATGGACGAGATGATCGCCCTGTTCGCGGAGATGGGCTTCGCGGTCGCCGAAGGGCCGGATATCGAGGACGACTTCCACAATTTCACCGCCCTGAATTTCCCGCCGAAACATCCGGCGCGGGAGATGCATGACACCTTCTTCCTGACGCCCGACCCGGATACCGGCGAGCGCAAGGTTCTGCGCACCCACACCAGCCCGGTGCAGGTGCGCACCATGATGACCCGGAAGCCCCCGATCCGGATCATCGCGCCCGGCCGGACCTTCCGGAAGGATTCCGACGCCACCCACACGCCGATGTTCCATCAGGTCGAGGGGCTGGTGATCGACCGGGGCATCCACATGGGCCATCTCAAATGGACGCTGGAGACCTTCGTCGCCCGCTTCTTCGAGGTCGACGACGTCGACGCCCGCTTCCGCCCGCACCATTTCCCCTTCACCGAGCCCTCGGCCGAGATGGACATCCGCTGCGACCGCTCGGGCGGCGAACTGAAGCTGAACCAGGGCGACAGCTGGATGGAGATCCTCGGCTGCGGCATGGTCCACCCCAATGTGCTGCGCAACTGCGGCATCGATCCGGACGAATACCAGGGCTTCGCCTTCGGCATGGGCGTCGACCGCCTGGCCATGCTGAAATACGGCATCCCCGACCTGCGCCCGATGTTCGAGGCCGACACCCGGTGGCTGGCCCACTACGGCTTCTCCCCCTTCAACGCACCCAACCCCGCCAGCGGCCTGAGCTAGAAAACCATGACCGATCCCAGCGAATTCATGCCGTGGCGCCCGCTCGGCGACGGCCCGACCTATGAGCGGGAGCAGATCTGGCTGCCGCAGCTGATGGCCCAGTCGCTCCGCGACGGAAAACCCGAGATCGTGGGCAAGACCTTCATCGACTGCCGGATCGAGGGACCCGCGGTCCTGCTGGCGGCCGACGGCTGCGACTTCGACGCCTGCGACATGGGCTTCACCGGAGGCGATGTGCGCAATCTTCTGCTGCGTCCCGTCGGCCCCCAGAAAGTCATCGGCGCCATTTCCTTCCGCAACTGCACCTTCCGCCGGTGCGCCTTCTTCGCGGTCGGCTTCACCGGCGGCCCGGTCTTCATCGACAATTTCCTGCGCGTCCTCGGAGGCGAGGCTTCGTGAAATTCACCCTCTCCTGGCTGAAGGAGCATCTCGACACGGACGCCGAAGTCGCGGACGTGGCCGCGGCCATGACCATGGCCGGGCTCGAGGTCGAGGAGGTCCACGATCCCGTCGCGGCCCTGGCCCCCTTCACCGTGGCCAGGATCGTCTCGGCTGACCGTCATCCGAACGCCGACCGGCTGCAGGTCTGTCAGGTCGACACCGTCGACGGGATGAAGGAGATCGTCTGCGGCGCGCCCAACGCCCGGGCGGGCCTGACCACCATCTACGCCCCCATCGGCGCCTTCGTGCCCGGCCTCGGCGTCACCCTGGTCGAGAAGCCGGTGCGCGGCGTGGTCTCCCACGGCATGCTGTGCTCGGCCTCGGAGCTGGAGCTGGCGGATGAGTCCGACGGCATCCTCGAACTGGCCGACGACCTGACCGTCGGCACGCCGGCCGCCGGCGTCTTCGGCGCCGAGCCGGTGATCGATTTCGAGGTCACCCCCAACCGGCCCGACTGGCTGGGCGTGGCGGGCATCGCCCGCGACCTGGCGGCCGCCAGTCTCGGCCAGCTGCAGACGCCGTCGGTCCAGCTGGTCGCCGGTGCCTTCCCGTCGCCCGTCTCGGTGCGGATCGAGGCGCCGGAGATGTGCCCGGTCTTCGCCGGTCGGGTCATCCGCGGCGTGACGAACGGCCCCTCGCCAGAGTGGCTGCAGCGGCGGCTGACCGCCATCGGCCTTCGGCCCATCAACCGGCTGGTCGATGTCACCAATCTGATCGCCTACGACCGCTGCCGGCCGCTGCACGTCTATGACCTGGCCAAGCTGGTCGGGCGCGAGATCGTCGTGCGCGGCGGGCAGCAGTCCGAAGGCGCCGAGCACATCGCCGCCGGCACGCACGAGCATCTGATCGCCCTCGACGGCAAGACCTACACGGTCGATCGGTCCATGTGCGTCATCGCCGACGCCGCCGGCGAGCGCCCCATCGGCCTGGGCGGCGTCATGGGCGGCGAGTCGACCGGCTGTTCGGACGAGACCACGGATGTCTTCGTCGAGAGCGCCTGGTTCGATCCGCTGGTCACGGCCCAGACCGGCCGGACCCTGACGATCAACTCCGACGCCCAGTACCGGTTCGCGCGCGGCGTCGATCCGGACTTCGTGGTTCCGGGGCTGGAGCTGGCGACGAAGCTGATCCTCGACCTGTGCGGCGGCGAGCCGTCGGAGATCGTCGTGGCGGGACAGACCCCCGCCGGGCCGGCCGCCTTCGCCTTCGACCCGGCCCGCGTCGGCGCCCTGACCGGCCTGTCGCTGGACGACGACCGCATCGCGGAAATCCTGACCCGGCTCGGTTTCGAGGTCGCGCGCGGAACGCCCTGGACCGTGACCCCGCCGTCGTGGCGGCGCGACGTCGAGGGCCCCGCCGATCTGGTCGAGGAGGTGGCCCGCATCGAGGGCTATGGCGAACTGCCCTCGACGCCCCTGCCTGATCTCGGCGCCCCGTCGAAGGGCGTGCTCAACCCCCGTCAGGCGCGGGTGCGCGTCGCCCGCCGGGCGCTGGCGGCCATGGGCTATGCCGAGGCCGTCACCTGGTCCTTCACCAAACAGTCGACCGCGGCCCTGTTCGGCGGCGGCGGCGACCGGCTGGTGGTCGAGAACCCGATCGCCGCCGACCTCGACTGCATGCGGCCCTCGGCCCTGCCCAATCTGATCCAGGCCGCGGCGCGCAACGCCGACCGCGGCCATCCGGACGCGGCCCTGTTCGAGATCGGCCCCGTCTATCTGGATGATAGCCCGACCGGCCAGCGCACGGTCATCGCCGGCCTTGTGGCGCCGCGCTCCGCCCGTCACTGGGGCGGCGGAGCCGAGGACGCCCTGTTCGCGCTCAAGGGCGACCTGATGGCCTTGCTCGACGAGCTGGGCGCCCCGACGGCGTCGCTGCAGCTGGTGCAGGGTCAGAACCGCGACTGGTGGCATCCCGGCCGCTCGGCCCGGCTGCAGCTCGGACCGAAGAATGTGATGGTCGAGTTCGGAGCCCTGCACCCGCGCGTGCTCAAGGCGTTGGACGCCGACGCCCCCATGCTGGCCTTCGAGATCGTGCTCGACGCCGTGCCGGAACCTCGCGGCAAGGCGACCAAGGCGCGCGGCGCGGCCACGCTGGCCCCGCTGATGCCCCTGACCCGCGACTTCGCCTTCGTGGTGGAGGAGGGCCGGGCGACCGGCGACCTGGTGCGCGCCGTGGCGGGGGCCGACAAGGCCCTGATCGCCGAGGTCCGGGTGTTCGACGTCTACCGCGGCCCCGGCGTGGCCGAGGGCATGAAGTCGGTAGCGCTGGAGGTCGTGCTGCAGCCCCGCGAGGCGACCCTGACCGAGGCCGAGATCGAGGCCCTGTCGGCGAAGGTGGTGGCGGCGGCGGCGAAGGCGGGCGGAACCTTGCGAGGGTGAGAGCGCTCCGCTGAATCGGGCGAGAGGAGGGGCTTGGTGACTGTATCCGCGCGTCACAACGTGAACATCAGCGGCGCCGGGGGCCGTCCGATGATGTTCGCCCACGGCTTCGGCTGCGACCAGCACATGTGGCGTTTCGTGGCTCCGGCCTTCGAAGACCGGTTCAAGGTCGTGCTCTTCGACCAGATGGGGGCGGGCGGGTCCGACCTTGGGGCCTACGATCCCGTCCGGTACGCCAGTCTGGAAGGCTATGCGGACGACGTCATCCAGTTGGCGGAGGAGCTGGGCGTGCGCGACGGCGTCTTTGTCGGCCACTCCGTCAGCGCCATGATCGGCCTGCTGGCGGCGCGGAAGGCCCCCGACCTGTTCAGCGATCTGGTGATGGTCGGTCCGTCGCCGCGCTACATCGACGACCCCGCCGCCGGATATACGGGAGGCTTCACCGAGGCCCAGATCCACGAGCTGCTGGACTTCCTCGACAGCAATCACATGGGCTGGTCCCAGGCCATGGCCCCCGTCATCATGGGCAATGCCGACCGTCCGGAACTGGGCGAAGAGCTGACCAACAGCTTCTGCCGGACAGACCCCGAGATCGCCAAGGCGTTCGCCCGCGCGACCTTCCTGTCCGACAACCGGGCTGATCTGGACGGCTTCGCGGTCCGAACCCTGATCCTGCAGTGCGCGGACGACGTGATCGCCCCCCGATGCGTGGGCGAATATGTGCACGGGGCGCTGCCGGACAGCCGGCTGGTGCTCATGACGGCGACGGGCCACTGCCCGAACCTCAGCGCCCCGGAGGAAACGGTGGCGGCGATCCAGGCCTTTGTCTGAGACCGCTGCAGCCGGGGGGAGCGGGTTCGACGACCTCCAGGACCTCTTCGAGGAAGCGCCGTGCGGCTATGTGATCGCCGACGGGGGCGGCCGCATCGCGCGGGTGAACCGCACCCTGGCGGCCTGGCTTGATCGGGCCCCCGAAGACTTCCAGGAGCAGCGGTTCTCTGACCTGCTGAATGTGGCCGGCAAGATCTATTACGAGACCCATTTCGCGCCGCTGCTGAGGATGCAGGGCCATTTCCACGAGGTCGCGCTCGATCTGACGCGTCCCGGCCGCGATCCGCTGCCCGTGCTCGTCAACGCATCCGAACACTCGGCGCCCGACGGGTCGCGGCGGATCGTCATCACCATCTTCAATGCGACGGACCGGCGGCGCTACGAGCGGGAACTGCTTGAGGCGCGCCGTCTCGCCGAATCGGCGTCCACTGAACTGCACCAGCTCAACCTGACCCTCGAAGCGCGGGTCGCCGAAGAGGTCGCCGAACGGCTGAAGGCTGAGGAAGCGCTGCGACAGGCGCAGAAGATGGAAGCGGTCGGCCAGCTGACCGGCGGGGTCGCACACGATTTCAACAACCTGCTGACGGTGATCATCGGCGGCCTCGAGACGGTCAGCCGCCAGCTGGGCGGTGATCTGACGCCCGACGCCGTGCGGCGAATGGAGCGGGCGGTGGCCATGGCGACCCACGGCGCCGAGCGGGCGGCGACGTTGACGGCCCGGTTGCTCGCCTTCGCCAGACGGCAGCCGCTCAACCCGCGCCCCGTCGACCCTGGGCGGCTGGTCACCGGTCTCGCCGACATGCTGCAGCGGACGCTGGGCGAAAGGATCGGGTTCGAAACGGTTTCAGGCGCCGGATTGTGGCTGACCAGCGCGGACGCAGGCGAGCTCGAGAACGCGCTGGTCAACCTTGCGGTGAACGCGCGCGACGCCATGCCGGACGGCGGCCGCCTGACCATCGAGACCGGAAACGCCTATCTGGACGAGGAATATGTCGGCGCCATCGCCGAACCGGTCGCCGGCGGTCAGTACGTGCTGATCGCCGTCAGCGACACGGGCGTCGGCATGGATCAGGGGACGATGAGCCGGGTCTTCGAGCCCTTCTTCACCACCAAGGAGGTCGGCAAGGGCACCGGGCTGGGCCTGAGCCAGGTCTATGGCTTCGTCCGGCAGTCGGGCGGGCATGTCCGCATCTACAGCGAGCCGGGTCTGGGTACGACAATCAAGATCTACCTGCCGCGCCTGGTCGGGGCGGCGGCGGTCGCGGACCTGCCGGTCGACGCCTCGATCTCCGATGGAGGGTCGGAGACGATCCTGCTGGTCGAGGACCATGAGGACCTGCGAGCCTACGGCGCCGGGGTCCTGCGGGAGCTCGGCTACAAGGTGCTTGAAGCCGCGAACGGCCGCGCCGCGCTCGACGTCCTGCAGTCTCACAATGACGTCGCCCTGCTGTTCACCGATGTGGTGATGCCCGAAGGCCTCGATGGCCGGCAACTGGCCGAAGAGGCGCTGCGCCGACGCCCCGGCATCAAGGTGCTGTACACGACCGGCTACACCCGCAACGCGATCGTCCACAACGGAACGCTCGATCCGGGCGTGAACCTGATCAGCAAGCCCTTCACCTATCGCGAGCTTGCGGAAAAGGTCCGCCGGGTGCTCGACGCCTGAGCCCCTCCCCTGCGCCCGGCAACCTCCCGTTAACCTCGCCGCCGCAAGGCTGACTCAAAGACCGGTGACGGTGTCGTCCAGCGCCCGCGCGAGTCGGGCGGACCGTCCCCGCCTTCGGAGCCATCGCCATGCACCGCCGCCAGTTGATCCTTTCCGGTCTCGCCGCCACCGCCGGCGCCTCGGGCCTGTCGGCCTGCGCCACGGGACCCGCCGCCGATCCCAACTATCCGATCCGCTCTGACCAGGAAGCCCAGGCCTATAGCGCCGACGAACTGATCGCCGCCGGCTCGCGCGAACTGGGCATCGCCGCCGAGGCCCTCGGCGCCGCCATCGAACGCATCTTCGCCGACCAGGGCGACCGCCCGACCGCCTATATCGCCGGCGAGGAGGGCTCCGGCGCCGCCGGCGTCGGCCTGCGCTATGGCCGCGGGGCGCTGCACATGAAGGACCTGTCGGCCTCGCAGGAGGTGTTCTGGCAGGGCATTTCGATCGGCTGGGACGTCGGCGGCAACGCCAGCCGGGTCTTCACCCTGGTCTACGGCCTCTACCACCCCGACATGATCTACCGCCGCTACCCCGGCGTGGAGGGCTCGGCCTATCTGGTCGGGGGCGTGGGCGTGAACTACCAGGCCGCCGACGGCATCGTCCTGGCCCCGATCCGCACCGGCGTCGGCCTGCGCCTCGGCGCCAACGTCGGCACCATGGCCTACAGCCGCCAGCGGAATCTGCTGCCGTTCTGACTTGAGCCCTCTCCCGGGGGGGAGAGGGTCAATGTCACGATTGTCCCGCATGTCGACCCTGTCGCCGCAGCCGATGTCGCGCATGTCCCCCCGAAATGTCCCGGGTTTTGTCGCCTATGTCGCGGCGTCGCCGAGCATCGCCTCCAGCCCGTCGCGCCAGGTCGGATAGCGCGGCCGCCAGCCGAGCTCGGCCTTGGCGCGGGCGTTCGAGAGACGTTTCGAGTCGAGATAGAAACGGCGCATGCCGTCCGACACCGAGGGGTCGTCCAGGTCGACCTCGGGCGGGCGCGGCAGGCCGAGGCGGGCGGCCGCCCCCTCCATGACCACATCGGCCGGCGCCGGCTCGTCGTCGCACAGCGTATAGGCCGCTCCGGGCCGGGGCCGGGCCATGGAGGCGAACAGGCCCGCCACGGCGTCGTCGACGTGGACGCGGTTGAATACCTGTCCCGGCTTGCGGACGATCCGCGCCGTGCCGTCTCGCAGCCGGTCCACAGGCGACCGGCCCGGGCCGTACAGGGCGGGCAGTCGGAAAATCTGCACCGTCAGCCCCATGCCCCGCCCGGCGTCCAGCCAGTCGCGCTCGGCCCGCACCCGCCGCGCGCCCTCCAGCGAGGCGGCGTTGAGCGGATCGCCCTCGAAGGCCCAGCCTCCGGCCCGGTCGCCGTAGACGGCGGTGGATGAGACATAGCCGAGCCAGTCGGGGAAGGCCCCCGTGCGGGTGATCGCGGGTATCAGCCGCTTCAGGCCGGGGCAGCCGTCGCCTTCCGGAGGGGCGGTGACGAGGACGGCGGAGGCGTCGCCGACCGCCTCGTCCAGAGCCGTGTCGACGGCCGGGTCGAGGGCGGCGAACCCTTCGGCTTCGAGCGCCCGGCGGGTGTCCGGATCGCGGCTGGTCAGAAGGGCTGCGCCGCCCCGGCGCACGGCCTCACGCGCCGCCGCCTGCCCCAGCCAGCCGCCGCCGAAGACCAGCAGATTCAGGGTCGCGGCCTCGGTCGACATTTGCGGCGATCAGGCCGATCTGGCGTGGACAGGGGCCGGCGCCACCGTGACCGGCTCGGCCTTCAGGGCCTCGGCCCGTTTGGTGTTCCAGCTGGAGACGCAGGGCACCTTGGTCAGGTCGGCGCGGTGGGCGTAGCGGCGGGCGATCTCGGTCACGTCCTGCATCAGCCCCTCGGCGAGGGTGATGGGCTTGAGGCCCAGTTCGCGGAACTGGTCGTTGGCCACCACCAGCTCGTTCTCATCGGCTTCCTGACGCGGATTGGGAACGTTGTGCACCTCGGCCCCGGTCATGCCGGCGATCAGGGCGGCGAGGTCGCGGACCCGCCGGCTCTCGGTCATCTGGTTGAGGATCTTGACCCGGTCGCCGGCCTGCGGCGGGTTCTTCAGCGCCAGCTCGACGCAGCGCACCGTGTCCTGGATGTGGATGAAGGCCCGCGTCTGCCCGCCGGTGCCGTGAACCGTCAGCGGATAGCCGACCGCCGCCTGCATCAGGAAGCGGTTCAGCACCGTGCCATAGTCGCCGTCATAGTCGAACCGGTTGATCAGCCGCTCGTCCTGCCGGGTTTCCTCGGTCTGGGCGCCCCAGACGATGCCCTGGTGCAGGTCGGTGATCCGGACGCCGTCGTTCTTGGCGTAGAACTGGAACAGCAAGGCGTCCTGGGTCTTGGTCATGTGGTAGATCGAGCCGGGGTTCGGCGGGAACAGGATCTCCTGCTCGGCGGGGCCGAAATCGGTGTCGACCGTGACCTTCAGATAGCCCTCGGGAATGCGCAGGCCGGCGGTGGTGTAGCCGTACACCCCCATCGTCCCCAGATGCGCCAGGTGCACGTCCAGCCCGCTCTCGACGATCGCCGCCAGCAAGTGGTTGGTCGCATTGAGGTTATTATCGACCGTATAGAGTTTGTGCCGCGCCGACTTCATCGAATAGGGCGCGGCGCGCTGCTCGGCGAAATGGACGACGCTGTCCGGCTTCCATTCGCGGATCAGGGCGACCAGCCGGTCGAACTCCTTGCCGACCGTCATGTTTACGAAGTCGATGGTCTGTCCGGAGACCTCCTTCCACGCGGCGATGCGCTCGCCCATGGTTCGGATCGGGGTCAGGGACTGGACCTCCAGCTCATTGTCGATGTTGCGCCGGCTCAGGTTGTCGACGACCAGCACGTCCCAGCCCCTTGCCGACAGGTGCAAGGCCGTCGGCCAGCCGCAGAATCCGTCGCCGCCCAGAACCAGTACGCGCATCCGTTCATCCCTCGTCATGACTGCCTCCTGCCTAGCCGATGGCGGCGGCCGGTCAAAGCTTGGGTGTTCAACGCGCGAACGCGCCATTCGGGCTCAGGGCCGGGGGCGCGCGCGCCATTCCTCGCGGGTCTGGCCCCAGCGGTCGACGGCCACAGCCTCGAACGGCGGCGGCAGCCGCGTCGGGCCCAGGTTGCTGGACCCCAGGCGTTCGGCGAGGCGCCGGGAGGGGACGTTGTCCGGATCGATACAGTGGATGACCTCGGTCCAGCCGAGCACGTCAAAGGCGTAGTCCAGTGTGGCCGCCGCCGCCTCGACGCCGTAACCCCTGCCCTGGGCGTCGGGATGCAGGCCCCAGCCGACCTCGGTTCCCGGCCAGCCGAGCGGCGTCCAGGGGCCGATCCGGCCCAGCCAGCGCCCCGTCTCGCGCTCGACCACCGAGAACATGCTCACCCCGGTCAGGCTCCACGCCCCGGCCATCGTCATGAAGCCGCGCCAGGCGGTCTCGGGCGACTGCGGCCCGCCGATGAATTTCGAGGCCTCGGGGTCCGCCATCATCTCCGCCCAGCGCGCAAAGTCCTCCATCGTCTGCGGGCGCAGCGTCAGGCGGGCGGTTTCGATTACCGGTCCGGTCAAAGCCAGTACTCCTGTTCCAGCTGATAGTGGCTGCCGTCGCGGGTCAGCACGCTCGACCACAGGCCGAACCGGTCGGCCCGGATCGGCGGTGAATGCAGCAGGTTGTGCCCGGCCATCCAGGCCCCGATCCGGTCGGGGTTGGTCTGCGGCTTCAGATAGGCCAGCGTGACATGCGGGCGGTAGTCGCGCCGCTCCATCACCACTCCGGCCCGGTCGCCGGCGGCGCGGCAGCGGCCCGCCAGCACCGACAGCCGCTCATTGGGCTCCACCCCGGCCCACAGGGTGTGGCTGCGGTGGGCGTCGCCGAAGGCGCCGACTCCCTGAAGGCTGAACTCGAACGGCCCGCCCGTGGCGGCGCGGCTCAGCTCGGCGGCCAGATCGTCGGCCCGCCGCTCCTCCATTTCCCCGTAGAAGGCCAGGGTCAGGTGCAGTTGCTCGCGCCCACGCCATTTCGCCCCCGGCAGGCCGGACTGGCGGCGCTCGAGGGTGTCGGCGACCTCCTCGGGGATCGACAAGGCGGTGAACAGCCGGATCATGCGACCGTTCGTAGCGGCTGAAACCCGACCGCCCAAGTCCGGTTTTCCTTGCGTCAGAGGGAACCCGCCCCGATATTTGACCGACGGCCGGGATCACCCCGGCGCACAAGGAGATCGAACTCGCGATGAGCGACTTCAACAACGGCTACGCCCGGCCGCTTCCGCAGTCCGCCGACATGTCGGTGGACGCCGGTCTGCGCAGCTTCATGCTGGGCGTCTACAACAAGGTGGCGCTGGGCCTGCTGGTGTCGGCGGCGCTGGCCTGGGTGACCGGCTCCTATGAGCCCGTCAAACAGCTGCTGTTCGTCACCCAGGTCTTCCCGGACGGGGTCGAGCGCCTCACCGGAATGACCATGCTGGGCATGATCGTGGCCTTCTCGCCGCTGGTCCTGATTCTCGGCTCCAACTTCGTGATGAAGAATCCGACCTCCGGCGGCGCCAGCGCGCTCTACTGGTTGATCGTGGCCCTGATCGGCGCCTCGATGGGCACGGTGGTGCTGGTCTACACCGGCGCTTCGGTGATCCAGACCTTCCTGATCACCTCGGCGGCCTTCGGCGCCCTGAGCCTGTTCGGCTACACGACGAAGAAGGACCTGTCCGGCATCGGCAGTTTCCTGATCATGGGCGTGATCGGCCTGATCATCGCCATGGTCGTCAACATGTTCCTGCAGAGCAGCATGATGCAGATGATCATCAGCATCGCGGGCGTGCTGATCTTCGCCGGCCTGGTCGCCTACGACACCCAGCGGCTGAAGATGACCTACTACGCCCTTGGCGGAAACCAGTCGGCGATGAGCGTGGCGACCAGCTACGGCGCGCTGAGCCTGTACATCAGCTTCATCAACATGTTCCAGTTCCTGTTGATGCTGTTCGGCGGTCGTCGGTAGAGCCGGCTACCGGCCCTGAAACGGACAAGGCCCCGGCGGAAACGCCGGGGCCTTTTCTATTCCACGACGATGAAGCGGCGGCTGTCAAAGACGCGCAGGACCTGGGGCAGTTCGCGACCGCGCCGCAGCACCACGCCGCCTTCGCCGATGACCGCCCATTGCCCCTGTTTGAGGCGCAGGGCCGGGCGCTTCTCGATGCGGTAGGCGGGGGCGTCGCCGGAGCGGCGGAAGACAGCGAATTCGGCGACTTCGCGGTGGCCGGCCATGGCGTAGTCGCGCCATTCGCCCGCGGCCACCATCCGTCCGTAGACCCTCAGGATCAGCTCCAGCTCGCGGCGGTCGAAAAAGACCGGGCCCGCTGCGGACTGCAAATCGGCGGCGTCGCTCATGGGCCGGAGGTTAGGCGGACCGTGCGGAAACGCCAGTATTTATCCGCCGCCGGGCGGGCGACCACAGTGTCGCGAACGCCACTCGCTGAAGAAATCGCCCGGAACACGAAATCGCCGCCGTTCCGCCCATCGTCCGCCCCCTTGGGGGGCGACACCGGACCCATCGGCTCGTCGGAGTCCGGAGCGATCCCGGATCCTGAACAGCCCCCCCAGCCCCCCTGGATCATTCCATCAAGGGCTCCGGCGGGTCGATGCTTCCTCCAAGCGAGACGCCCGCTCCGCCACCCCTCCCCCCCTCCGGCAGAGCGGGCGTTTTGCTGTCCGGGGGTCGCCGGTCAGGGCAGGATGATCTCGACCGGCTCTCCGCCCCGCATGACCGACAGGATCCGCTGACCGTTTCCGTCCAAGGCGCGGGCGAGCGCGTCCAGACCCGCGACCGAGCTGTCATCGACGAGACGGACCAGGTCGCCGGCCTGCAGGCCTGCGCCGGCCGCGACAGAGCCGCCCTCAACCGCAAACACCTGCAGCCCGTCAGTCGCCGCGCGGGCGCTCAGGCCGCGGGCGACCACGACCTCGGCGCCGACCACCACCGAACGATCTCCCGGGGCGTCGACCGTCAGGGTCGCCCGGCCCTCGCGGCCGTCGCGCAGATAGACGACCTGGACCTGGGTTCCGGGCTGGGCGATGCCGATGGTCGCCGCCACCGTGCCGGCGTTCGAGACCGGCCGGTTCTGGATGCGGGTGACCACATCGCCGCGCTGCAGGCCGGCCGCCTCGGCCGACGAGCCGGGCGCGACGCTCTCGACCACCGCGCCCCGCACGATGCCGAGCCCGAACTCGCGCGAGCGTGCGGCGTTGAGCGAGCCCAGAATGGCCCCGGTGGAGCCGCGCTTGACCTCGCCGACCGTGCGCAGCTGGCCGACCACATACATCAGGATGCGGCTGGGCACGGCGAAGGCGATGCCGTCGTTGCCGCCGCCGCCGCCCGACAGGATGGAGGTGTTGATGCCGATCAGCCGGCCGCGGCTGTCCAGCAGCGGCCCGCCGGAGTTGCCCGAGTTCACGGCCGCGTCGGTCTGGATATAGTCCTCGATCCGGTCGCCCATGCCTGATCGGCCGAGGCCCGAGATCACCCCCATGGTCAGGGTCTGGTCGAGGCCCAGCGGATAGCCGACGGCGAAGGCCAGGTCGCCCGTGCGCAGCTGGTCGGAATCGACCACCTCGATCTCGGACAGGCCTGTGGCGTCGAACTTGAGCACCGCCAGGTCGGTGGCCTTGTCCGTGCCGATCAGGACGGCGTCGAAGATGCGGCCGTCGGTCAGGTCGACGGTGAATTTCCGCCCGCCCTCGACCACGTGGTTGTTGGTGACGACGATGCCCTCGCGGGCGTCGATGATCGCGCCCGAGCCGCTCGAGACGGGCCGCGGCTCGTTCTCGCCTGAACTGGGGCCCTCCGACTGGCCGAGGGTGGTGACCTGGACCACGGCCGGCAGGGCCCGTTCGAGGCCCTCGGCGAAGCTGAACACCCCGCGGCGCGCGTCATAGGGGATCGGCCCCTGGGGCGTGGACTGGGCCGCTGCACCGGACGCGGCCAGCAGGGAGGCCGCCACGGCCAGCGCCAGGATCGACGGGCCGTGGGCCCGGGTGGTGGAACGCGGCATCGCCAAACCCCTGTTGTTACCGCGAACCTAGCGCGAGAAACGCGCCGTGACGACAGCCCCGGGGGCGGCGTCATCGACCGTCATGGACGCGCCGTGTCGTTTCAGTATCGCCCGCACGAAGGCCAGTCCCATGCCATGGCTCTCGCGCGCCTCCGCAACGCTGTCGGCTTCGGGCCGCCGATCCGGCTTGAAGCCCGGGCCCTGGTCGGCGACGGACAGCACAAGACGGCCGTCCGGCGCACCGACTGTGAGGGTCACCACACCGCCTTCGGGCGAGAATTTCACCGCGTTGTCGACCAGGTTGGTCACCGCCCGCTGCAGCAGGGAGCGCACGCCCAGCACCGCGGCCGGCTCGCCTTCCACCCGAATGGAGACGCCGCGCTCGTCGGCCAGCGGCTGGTAGAGTTCGGCGGCCTGCTCCGCCAGCTGGTCGAGCCGCACGCTTTCGAACACCCAGGCCTCGCCGTCGCGCAGCGCCATGGCCTCGTTCATCGAGCGGGAAATCTGGGCCAGGTCCGAGCGGGCCTCGTCGATCAGCTTGCGCGCCTCGGGCGTGGTCGCGGTCGCCCGCAGACGTTCGAGGCGGACGGCCGCCCGGGCCAGCGGGGTGCGGAAGTCGTGGGCCAGCTGGTCGGCCGAGTCGCGCAGCCAGCTCAGCAGTTCGTCCAGCCGGTCGAGGGTGAGGTTCACCTGGCCGGTCAGTTCGGTCAGCTCCGGGGCGAGGGCGGTCTCCGGCGCCCGCAGCGAGAAGTCGCCGACCGAGGCGCGATCCAGCGCCCGGCTGACCTCCGCCACCGCCCCCGTCAGGCGGCGGCGGGCCAGGGCGGCGGCGGCCAGACCGATGACCAGCAGCAACAGCCCTGTCCCGATCACGGCGGCCACGGCCCAGCCCCAGGCGTTTCCGGACCGGTCGACGACGCGGCCGACGGCGATGTCGAGCGCGCCGAACGAGCGCCGGACCACGACCACCTCGACCGCCCGCGACGGGCAGAGGACGCCTTCCCCCAGCCGCACTACATAGACGTCCTCGCCCAGCCGCCCGGCCCGCTCGCCCCGGGTGGTCTCCAGCGCGGCCAGGCCCGCCGGCTTGCCGACCGGAGCCCGGATGAAGCGCACGCCGGCGCCGCCGCGGCCGGTGCGGCAGGTTTCCTCGAGGGTGCGCGCCTCGCGCGCCGGGCCGTCCTGAAAGGCGCTCAGCCAGGCCGACAGCCAGGCCGCGTCGGCCTCGGTGAGCTGATCGGCCGAGAGGCTGGTTTCCGAACCCAGCTTGGTGACCATGGCGCTGTAGTCGTCGAGCGCCGCCAGGGCCGCCTTCTCGCGCTGGTCCATGCGCACCGCCGCCCCGGTGACCAGAAGCGAGCCCGACAGCGCCAGCGCCGCCAGCACGCCCATGGCGGCCGCCAGCTGGGTCGACGTCCGCCGCGCCAGCCACCCGGTCAGGCCCGGAAAGCGACCCGCCATGCCCGGCTCAGCCCGCCGCCGACAGGTCGCGGAAGATCAGGCTCTGGCTGCGGGCCGGGACGATCAGCGGATGCAGGTCCTCGCCCAGCTCCGGGGTCTGTTCCCTGAGCCTGCGGCGCAGGGCGCTGATGCGGGCGTCGATCACGTTGACGAAATTGTCGGGCAGGAATTTCCACTCCACCCAGCAGCGGTCCCACAGCATGGTCTTGGTCACCGGCTGGCCGCGCGCGGCCATCAGCTCCGCGACGATGGCGAACTCCAGCGGGGACAGGTCGATCTGCCGGCCGTCGCCTTCGCCCGCATCGAACTTCAGGGTGCGGGCCCCCGGCGACAGGCGGAACGGCCCGTTGACCAGCTCGGCGCCCGCCGGCCGGGCCCGGCCCGACGCCCGTCGCAGCTGGGCGGCGATGCGGGCCAGCAGCTCCTCGTCGCCGACCGGCTTGGCCAGATAGTCGTCGGCGCCGCCCAGCAGGCCCTCGACCTTCTGTCGCTCGCCGCCGAGGGCGGTCAGCATCAGGGCCGGGGCGTCGGCCGAGGTTCCGCCGCCGGCGCGCAGCCGCTTGAGCATCTCGAGCCCGTCCATGCCGGCGGTCAGACGGTCGAGGATCAGCACGTCATACGGCCGGCGGCCCGCGGCCTCGAGCGCCGCCTCGCCCGCCTCGAACCGGTCGACGGCCTCGAAGCCGGCGAGGGTCAGCCGCTCCGCGACGTGGTCGGACAGGGCCGGATCATCCTCCAGAAGCAGGGCCCGGCGGCCCGCGAACACGGGACCGAGCCGGGCGAAGGGATCGTCGTCCTGCATCGTCACCGCGTCTCCGTCCATGCTGATCTCCGCCCAGGCCGCCACGATAGGACGCCGGGGCTGGATGACAACGTCCGACGCCGCTCTGCTCTAGGCCGAACGGCGGGGGACGGGGGCTGATCGTTCCTGACGCCGCCCGTCCCCCACGCCCTCAGTGGCTGTCGTGGCCGTGGGTGTCCGCCTCCGCAGCGCCCGCCACCCAGACCTCGCCGCCCGCCTCGGCGAACCAGAAGGGTTCCCGGGGCCGCTGACGCGGGGCGATCTCGTTCATGCCGGAGTCGTACACCCGGCCGTTCAGCACGGTGTAGGCGACCGAGGTGGTGTTGCGGATGTTCTCCAGCGGGTTGTCGTTCAGCACCACCATGTCGGCCAGCTTGCCGGCCTCCAGCGAGCCGATGTCCCCGTCCATGCCGAGAGCCTTCGCCCCGTTCAGCGTGCCGGCCCGGATAGCGTCCAGCGGCTGCATCCCGCCCTGGGCCAGCATCCACATCTCCCAGTGCGCCGCCAGCCCCTCGCGCTGGCCATGGGCGCCGATCTGGACGGTCACGCCCTCCGCCGCCAGACGGGTCGCCTCGCGGGCCACGGAGATGTGGTTCCATTCATTGTCGGGCGCGGTCACCGGTCGCCGGGCGCGGGCGTCGAGGATGCGCCGCGGCACATACTGGGTCAGGATCGGGTGATCCCAGACCGGGCTCTCCTGGTACCAGTAATTCTCGCCATAGCTGCCGCCATAGGCCACCGACAGGGTCGGATTGTAGGCGACGCCGGTCTGGCGCCACAACTGGTGGACGTCGTCATAGAGCCGGGCCAGCGGGATCGAATGCTCGATCGTGGTGTGGCCGTCGACGATCATCGACATGTTGTGCTGGTAGAGGGACCCCCCCTCCGGCACGACCATCATGTTCAGCTGACGGGCGGCCTCGATGATCTGCTGGCGCTGGTCGCGGCGGGGCTGGTTGTAGCTCTTGACGCTCCAGGCCCCGGCGGCCTGCATGCGGCGCAGGGTCGAGAGGGCGTCGTCGAGGCCGTCGATCTGGGCCGTGGTGGCCGTCGTGGCCCCGTACAGGATGGTCCCGGTCGAGAAGATCCGCGGGGCCACGACGCGGCCGGCGCGGGCCATCTCGCTATGGGCGAAGATCTCGCTGGTGTCGGCGGACGGGTTGTGGATCGTCGTCACCCCGAAGGCCAGCGAGGCGTAGTTGACCCAGCTCTGCTGCGGGACGATCTCGTCCGATCCCATCGAGCCATGCCAGTGGGTGTCGACGAGGCCGGGCATGATGGTCTTGCCGGTCATGTCGATGGTCGGAACGCCCGCCGGAATGGTCATGCTGGCGGCCGATCCGATGGCCTCGATGCGGTTGCCGTCGAGGACGACGATCCCGTTCTCGATCACCTCGGCGCCGTTCATGGTGATCAGCCGCGCCCCGACCAGGGCCATGCGCCCCTGCGGACGATCGGCCTCGACGCTGAAGCCGAGGTTGATCCCGCGCTCGTCCGGCTCCGGCAGGTCTTCGGGCGCGCCCTCGACGAAGGCGAAGGACCGGTCCAGGTCGCGGGTGAACAGCTCGGGCCCCTGGGACCAGTGCAGGCGGCGGGAATCGCCGGACCAGCTGAGCCATTCGCCGGAATCGCGGGTGACCCGGGCCTGCGGCAGGGACTTGCCGTCGGGGCCGACGTTGATCGGCCGGCCGGCGGCCACGAAGGGCGCGACATAGGCGTTGAACCGCTCGGTCCAGCCGATCCAGTTCCCATCGGGCGAGACCGCGAACTCCGCCGCCCAGTCGGAGGTCAGGTGGGTGCGCTGGTCCGACCCGTCCAGGTCGACCGAGATCAGGGTGCGCTTGTCGCCGTCCCGGCCGGTCAGGAACAGGCGATCGCTGTCGGCGCCGAACTGGGGGTGGGCCCCGTCATCGGTGATCAGCACCGCTTCGCCGCCCGCGGCGGGGACCTGGTAGACGCCGGTTTCGCGGCTCCACAGACCGGTGGTCAGGAAGCCGTCATTGACCTTGCGATAGACGATGGTGCGGCCGTCGGGCGAGAAGGTCGGCTCGATATAGTGGCCCGGCTGACGGGTCACGACCCGGCCGGCGCCGCCCGAGGCGGGAACCACCCGGACCGTGCCGAGCTCCTGGTCGTCCCAGGTCGTGTAGACGATCGAGCGGCCGTCGCGGGACCAGTTGGGATAGAGTTCGAAATGGTCGCCCTGGCGGGTCAGGCGACGCGCCTGTCCGGTCGGCAGGTCGCGGATCCACAGCTGGCCCAGCGCCTCGAAGACCACCCTGGAGCCGTCCGGTGAGGGGCGGGCCCAGCGGACCATCTTCACATCGAAGCTGTCGGGGGCGACCTGCACGGGGAAGCGGACGGCGTCCTGGACCCGGCGGGTGTCGGCGACATGGAACGGAATGTCCGAGACGGTCCCCGAGGCGACCTCTACCCGCTGGATGCGGCCGTCGGCCCAGAAGACGATCGAGCGGTTGTCAGGCGTCCAGCTGATCGCCGGATAGACGCCGTGGACCGCCCAGGTTTCCTGCAGGTCGCGGTCGAGGCCGGAGAAGACCGGCGTCTCGCGCCCGGACTCGATGTCCATCACATACAGCACCGACTGGTAGCGGACGCGCCGGATGAAGGCGATCGACTTGCCGTCGGGCGAGGGGGTCGGGCGGATCGAGCCGCCCGGGCCGGTGATGTAGGGGTCGACCTCGCCGGTCTCGCGATCCAGCCGGCGGATGATGTAGATCTGGCCGTTGACGTCCTTCGAGTATTCGAAGGTGTTACCCGGCGTCGCGTCGTCGCTGAAATACAGGTAGCGGCCGTCGGGCGAGAAGGCCGGTTCGCCGGTGTCCTTCTGCTGGGTGCGCCGCTCGGTCATCTGCACGCCGCCGCCGCCGGTGCGGTGGTACATCCACAGCTCGCCCGCCCCCAACGAGCGGGCCGAGGTGAAATGTTTGCGTGCGACGATGAACTGGCCGTCCGGCGTCCACTCCGGCTGGTTGAGCAGGCGGAAGGTTTCCTTCGAGACCTGGACCGGATTGGAGCCGTCGGCGTCCATGATCCAGATGTTGTCGCCGCCGGCGCGGTCCGAGGTGAAGGCGATGTGGCGGCCGTCGGGCGACCATTTCGGCTGCATGTCCCAGGCCACGCCCGAGGCGATGGCGCGGGCCTCGCCGCCCGAGACCGGCATCACATAGATGTCGCCCAGCAGATCGAAGACGATGGTGCGGCCGTCCGGACTGACGTCGAGCGACATCCAGGTGCCGCGGGTGACGTCGATGGGAATGTCGCGGGCGGGGCCGGGCGGGTTCTGCACATCCCATTTGGCCTCTTCCGCCTTGGCCTCTTCGGCGGGCGGCGTGGCGACAGGCGCCTCGCCCGGCGCGACGACGGGCGGCGGGGCCGGCTCGGGAATCTGGGCCGCCGCCGGGAAGGCGAGCGCCAGCATTGCGGCCGTGGCCAGGAGTTCGCGCTTCATGTCCGTCTTCCCCGAGTTCGCCTGGACGTCTTGCACCGCCTTGCGGCCGCCGCGTCCCTGGAGGTGCAAAGAGCATTTTCGCGGGCCGCTCGTCCAGCCGGCCGCGCGACTTTCACCGCCCCCGCCGGCGCGCCGGACGGTGAACCCGGCGGCGGCGGCGGCGTTGAACGGAAAAGGAGACGATCATGGGACTCACCGATCAGGTCATCCGCAAGCAAGAGGCGACCGGCGAACCCCTCCGGGAAGACGACCTCGGCGACGTCGAGCTCGTCATCCGCCGCGCCCGGGCCGGCGACCTGACCGAGAACGAGGCCTTCGAGGACATCGAAAGGATCGTCCGCCGCCGCGACCCTATGGAGTTCGACCGGAAGTCCTGGCGCTAGCCCCGGCCCCGACCCCTAAGCCGCCGCTTCGGACCCGCCATTGCGGCCGCGCGGACCGGGATCGCCCGCCGCACACGCCGCGGCGATGAATGGGCCTTCATCGGAGCGCCTGAATATGGTCAGGCTGGCGTCACGACGCCGCCAGACCCGTTCTGCAAGACAGCTGACCTCAACCATCCCGAACGGGAGAAGACCCCATGACCGTCTCACGCCGCGCCTTCACGCTCGGATCCGCCGCCGTCGCCGGCCTTACCGCCTTCGGGGCCGCCCTGCCGGCCCACGCCCAGGCGAACCTTTCGGCTGAGGACCGCGCGGTCCTCGCCCGCGCCCAGACCTATCTGCAGGGCCTGACCTCGGCCCAGGGGACATTCGTCGAAACCTCGGGCGCCCAGCGACGGGAGGGTCGGTTCTACATCCAGCGCCCCGGCAGGATGCGGTTCGAATACACCAGTCCGGCGGGGCTGCTGGTCGTCTCGGATGGGTCGAACGTGAAGCGCTACGATCCGCGCCTGAACGTCTTCCGCCAGGTCCCGCTGGGCCAGACGCCGCTGTCGACCTTCCTCGCCCGCACCGTCCGGCTTGACCAGGGCGTGCGCATCGACCGGGTCACCCGGATGGACTCCGGCGCCTTCGCCATCACCGCCCGCGACAATCGCCGCCCTGACGACGGATCGGTGGTGCTGGCCTTCGCCGGCAATCCGCTGCGGCTGCAGGAGTGGACCATCATCGACGCCCAGGGAGGGCGCACCCGCACCCAGCTGACCACCCTGCGCCCGGCCTCCGGCCTGGCCGCGAGCCTGTTCCAGCTGCGCGACCCGACCCAGCGCCCGCGCCGCAACTGATCTCGCCCGCCGGGCGAGTCGCCTTGACATTTTTTGCCGGGCGTGTTGTTTTGGCCACAGATCGGCGGGAGCCGGTCTGACCCGCTATGGATTTCATCCCCTTCCCGGCGGCGAGAGAGACGAACCTTTGAACGCCCGGCCCGCAAGGGACCGGGCGTCTCTTTGTCTGTCGTCCGGAGGCGACCGCTGCTAGAGCCTCCCGATGCTTCGCATCGCCACCTGGAACATCAACTCCGTCCGCCTGCGCATCGACCAGGTCGCGCGCTTCGTCACGGAGAGCGCTGTCGACGTCCTGTGCCTGCAGGAGATCAAATGCCTGGAGGACCAGTTCCCCCGGGGCGCCTTCGAGGCCATGGGCCTGCCGCATCTGAAGATCGGCGGTCAGAAGGGTTGGCATGGCGTCGCCATCGCCAGCCGCAAGCCGATCGCCGAGGCGCCCCGCCTCGACGTCTGCCGTGAGGGTCACGCCCGCTGCGTTGCGGCCATGGTCGAAGGGGTCGAGATCCAGAATTTCTACATCCCCGCCGGCGGCGACGTGGCCGACCGGGCGCTGAACCCGAAATTCGATCACAAGATGGATTTCTACGAGCGCCTGACCGCCGAGATGTCCGGCCGCGACCGGCAACGGCCGCTGGTGCTGGCCGGCGACTTCAACATCGCGCCGGGCGAGAACGACGTCTGGAACCACCGCTACATGTCGAAGATCGTCAGCCACACGCCGCTGGAGGTCGAGACCCTGCGCCGGCTGCAGGCGGCGGGCGGCTTCTGCGACGTCGTGCGCGACCAGATCCCCGAGCCGACGAAGCTGGCCAGCTGGTGGAGCTACCGGGCGGCGGACTTCCGCAAGTCGAACCGCGGCCTGCGGCTGGACCACCTGTGGACCTCGCCGGGCCTGACGCCCGCCGTCGTCGCCGGGACCGCCCGCATTCACGATACGGTCCGCGAATGGACCCAGCCCAGCGACCACGCCCCGGTGACGATGGATCTGGACGTCTAGCGGGCGTCTAGAACGGGAAGAAGACCGGGATGGCGATCATCGCCGCCACCCAGGTGATCAGGTTCAGCGGGACGCCGACGCGCACGAAATCCATGTAGCTGTAGCCGCCGATCTGGAAGACGATCACATTCGTCTGATAGCCGAAGGGCGTGGCGAAGGCGGCCGAGGCGGCCATCATCACCCCCACCAGGAAGGGCCGGGGGTCCACGCCCAGGCTGGTGGCGAGGGCCACAGCGACAGGGGTGATCAGGACCGCCACCGCCACGTTCGAGAGCAGTTCCGTCGCGAACAGGGTGACGCCATACAGGATGATCAGCGCCCCGAGCGGTCCCAGCGGCCGGATGGCGTCGATCAGCAGGTCGGCCCCCTGGTCGGCCAGACCGGTGACCTGGATCGCGAGACCGACCACCACCATGCCCGCGATCAGCAGCAGCACCTCGGGCCGAAGTCCCGCATAGGCCTCGTCCGGACTGATCACCCGCAGCAGGATCAGGACCACCGCGCCGGCGAAGGCCGCGGCGGCGATCGGCGCGAGGCCGAACGCCGAGGCCATGACCACCAGCACGAACACGCCCAAGGCCAGAAAGGAGCGCTTCGCATCGAACGGTCGGTCAGCGGCGGCGAACAGGGCGGCGTCCCCCAGCTGGCCATCCCCGGTCTGTTTCCGGGGCTGGAGCGTCCCCGGAGCCTCTTCGCCCCTGTTCAGCAGCCGCCCGCCCGCGAAATAGAGATAGAGGCCGCCGAACAGCGCGATGACCAGCGCCACCGGGGTGGCCTCAAACAGGCCGAATACCGGCTGGCCCGAGTTGCGCGCCATGTCATTGACCAGCAAGTTCGTCGAGGTGCCGATCAGGGTGCAGGCCCCGCCCATAATCGCCACATAGCTGAGCGGGATCAGGAATTTCTTCGGCGACAGGTTCATGCCCTGCGCCACATCCTTCACCAGCGGAGCGGCCAGCACGACGATCGGCGTGTTGTTCAGAAAGGCCGAGGCGCCGCCGCACAGGACGATCGCCAGCCACAGGCCCAGCTCTCCAAGTCGGGTGCAAAGCCGGGTCGCCTGCCGGATCATCAATCCCAGCAAGCCCGACAGTTCGATCGCATAGGCGATCACGAACAGGCTCGCCAGGGCGATGACGGCGGGGCTGGCGAAGGCGCCCTGAACCTCGACGGGGCGGATCACCCCGAGCAGCAGCAGGGCCGCAGCCCCCGACAGGGCGACCACGTCCGAACGCACCTTGCCTTGAATCATCACCGCCACAACGGCGACGAGAACGGCCAGGGCGGCGATCTGATCGAAACTCATGACTTCCTGAAGACCCGTCGCCGCCATCTGCGTCAATGGCCTGGGGCATGAACGCGACAGGCGCCGGTTGTATGCTAGGTTGACGCCATGCCCGGATCTTTCTGCAACGCCCGCCGCCGCGTCGCCGTTCTGTCGACCATCGTCACCGCCCTCTTCCTGGCCCAGTGCGATCGGGACAGGCCTGAGGCGGTCGATGCGGAACCTGTTGTCGCTGACGCCGGCCGGACGGCTGCTCCCGAGGTTGTCGTGTCGACGACGATGACCCGCGCCGGCCTGCTGGCCGCCATGTCCCGCGCCGCCACCGTCTATGCCGCGGGCGAACGGATGGAAGGCGTCGATGCCCTGATCGGCCGCCGTTTCTCGATCCGGGTTCCATTCGGCTGCAACGGTCCCCAGCCTACGGCGGCGGAGGCCGCCGGCGACGGCTTGGCGCGCTGGTCGTGGGGACCGGAGAACCGGACCATCCAGCTGAGCCTTACGCCGGGCGACTGGCTGAACGCCGCCCTGATCGCCGGCGCCGCCGGGGAATCGGAATGGGAAGCCGTCGAGGGCTTCTGGATCCCGCGCCCGTGGCTGACATCGGGCGATTGTTCGTCTGTGCGGTCTGACCCGCTGCAGAGCGGGGACGGCTCGCCCTCGCCCCAGACCGTGGGCCTCGCCGCGGTGTTCGGCGCGGACGATTCGCGCGTGGGACGACGGGACGGCAAGGCCTACGCCTTCACCATTCGCCCGACCGGGGATACGCCCTTGACGGTGCCGGTCGGCGGCTATCGCGTCCTGCTTGAGGGCCGACTGGCCGGCTTCCCGGACGGCAGGGCGATCCGCTGCCGGGCGTCGAATCCGGACCAGCGCCCGGTCTGCATCGCCGCCATCCGGCTGGACCGGGTCGCCTTCACCAACGCCGACGGCAGCGTGCTCCTCAGCGAATGGCGGCCGGGCTGATCAGGGCTGCAGCCGGTATCCGCCAGCGTCGGTCAGCAGCAGCCGGGCCTGGCCGGGCTCCGGCTCGATCTTCTGGCGCAGGCGATAGATGTGGGTCTCCAGCGTGTGGGTGGTGACCCCGGCGTTATAGCCCCACACCTCGGTCAGCAGCTCCTCGCGCGACACGGCCTTGGCCCCGGCACGATAGAGATATTTCAGGATGCTGGTTTCCTTCTCGGTCAGCCGCACCTTGCGGCCCTTGTCGTCGATCAGGACCTTGGCGGCCGGCCGGAACTCGTACGGACCGACGCGGAAGACGGCGTCCTCGGACTGCTCATGGCTGCGCAGATGGGCGCGGATGCGGGCCAGCAGCACCGCGAACCGGAAGGGTTTGGTGACATAGTCGTTGGCCCCCGACTCCAGGCCCAGCACGGTGTCGGCGTCCGACGCCTGTCCGGTCAGCATGATGATCGGGGTCGAGACCCCGTCCTTGCGCAGCAGCCGGCAAGCCTCGCGCCCGTCCATGTCGGGCAGGTCGACGTCCAGCAGGATCAGGTCCGCGCGGGTTTCGCGCCCCAGTTTCACGCCCTCGGCCGCGGTCGCGGCCTGGACTGGCCGGAACGCCTCGTGCAGGGCCAGTTGCTCGGCCAGCGCCTCGCGCAGGTCGTCGTCGTCGTCGATGATCAGGATCGTCTTGGGCGTGGGCATGGCTACCAGAATGGCGAGCGTCGGCCGTTCCGCCAAGTGGCGGACCCGAAGCGGAGCGGTTTTCAGTCTCTAGAGGGCGTTTCGGGCCGGTTTCGTTCCCCGAACAACGCCGATCCGATACGGACATGGGTGGCCCCGAAGCGGATGGCCGTCTCATAATCGCCGCTCATGCCCATCGACAGCAGGCCCAGACCGTTGCGCCGCGCGATCTTCCGCAGCAGGGCGAAATGCGGACCGGCGGCCTCGTCGACGGGCGGAATGCACATCAAACCCTCCACGGACAGTCCGGCGGCGCGGGCATAGGCGACAAGGGCGTCGGCGTCCTCCGGCAGAACTCCCGCCTTCTGGGGCTCGGCCCCGGTGTTGACCTGGACCATGACGCGGACCGTCCGTCCGGCCCTTGCAGCGGCGGCGGCGAGGGCGTCGGCCAGCCTTGGGCGATCCAGGGTCTCGATGACGTCGAACAGGGCGGCCGCCTCGGCGGCCTTGTTGGTCTGCAGCGGGCCGATCAGGCGCAGTTCGAGGTCCGGGAGGCTGTCCCGTAAATGGGACCAGTGGGCCTGGGCTTCCTGCACGCGGTTCTCGCCGAACACACGCTGGCCGGCCTCGAGCGCGGCGGCGAGGGCGTCCTGTGGCTGGGTCTTGGCCACGGCCGTCAGCGTGACCTCGTCCGGATCCCGCCCGGCCACGTTGCAGGCTTCGCCGATACGGCGCCGCACCGTCGCGAACCGGGCGGCCACGGCGCTGGACGGCCGGTCGGGATCGGGGGATGAGGAGGCCATGTACCGGTCCGAAGCGGAAATCCTGTGGGAGGTCGCCAGCGTCCTCGCACGGGACGCGGCCCATGTCAGCCGCGTCAACGGCCGTCCCGGTCCGAACCTGCCGCCGCTGCTGTTCTTCACCGATCCGCAGCGGACGCCCCGGCCGTGGGAGACGGCGGCCCGTCTCCCGGCCGGATCAGGCGTGGTCTACCGAGCCTTCGGGGCCCCGGACGCCCGCGAGACGGCGCTGCGCCTGCGCGAGGCGACGCGCCGGCGCGACGGCCTGCTGCTGATCGGACTGGACGCGGAGCTGGCCGGGGCGGTGGAGGCCGACGGCGTCCATCTGCCCGAACGGGCTCTCGATCAGGCGCCCGCGCTCGCCGCGGCGCATCCCGGCTGGCGGATCACCGGCGCCGTCCATTCGGCGGAGGCCCTCGCCGGCGCCGAGGGGCTGGACGCCGCCGTGCTGTCGCCGGTGTTCGCCCCGGGCGGCGCCTCGGCCGGCCGGCCCGAGCTGGGTGCAGGCGTCTTTGCTGATCTGGTCCGCCGGGCGCCCGTCCCGGTCTACGCCCTGGGCGGGATCGGACCCGGCAACGCGCGCGCGCTGATCGGCTCCGGGGCGTGTGGACTGGCGGGGGTTTCGGCGATCCGGGCGGCGTTCGGCCCGGACTAGAAGCGGAAGATCGATTCCAGCCGGAAGCGCGGCGCGGCGCGGCGGTCGGTCTGGGCCGCGCTGGCGGCCGGATCGGCTTCGGGCTCGGCCAGGCCAGCGGTGGCGCCGACCCGCAGGCGCGGATTGACGCGATAGTAGGCGCCGGCCTCGACGTCGCCGAGATTGCTCTCGCGGCCGACCGGTTCGCTGAGATTCAGGTCGAGGCCCCAGCGGCCGCGCTCGGTGAACCGAAGGCGGGACTGTCCGGCCCCGGGGGCTGCGCGGGCGGCTTGGGCTTCCGTCAGGCTGACGGCGGGCGCGCGGTTGCGCGACGCCGCGGCCTGGGCCGAGGCGGCGTCGGCGGCGGCGAGGAGCGTGAGCCCCGCGGCCAGTCCAGCGATGACGGCGCCCTTGCGCATGTCCTGCCCTTCACGCCGCGACGGAGACTCCGCCGCGGTCCTTGTCAGCGATTAGACACCGCTGGTCAGCCCGGTCAACGAAACGTGGCCTCTCAACCATGGTTCCGCAAGACTCTGAGGGACTCCTGTGGCGCGAGCGTCACGCGTCGAAGTCGCGCTGGACGCGTTCCCGCCGCTCGATCGCCCTCCCTTAGCCACGGCGAAACGACTTCGCCTTGTCATCGCCCCTTTTCACCGTGTTATAGAGCGTCGCTTCGGCGCCGGCACTGTTGGCGGGCGGGCGCGTGCGCGGGAGGTCCGCCGCACGACTTGATGGAATGGAGAGTCTCGATGGTGCTGGTTCGCGGCGCAGCGATCGCCCTGATCGCCTCGGGTCTGATGTTGGGCGGATGCGGCGGGATTCCGGGCATGGGCGGCTCCAAGCCTGCAACGGCGGCCCAGACGGGTATCGGCGTCAACGCCTTCCTGTGGCGCGCCACCCTCGACACCCTCAGCTTCATGCCGCTGGCCAATGCCGACCCCTGGGGCGGCGTGGTCAACTATGACTGGTACACCGACCCCCAGAGTCCGAACGAGCGCTTCAAGGCGACCGTGTTCATCCTCGACACCCGCCTCCGCGCCGATGCGCTGAACGTCACGGTGACCAAGGAAGTCCGCGACGCGACCGGCGGCTGGGTCGGCGCTCCGGTGGCGGCCCAGACCGAAACCGATCTGGAGAACGCGATCCTGACCAAGGCGCGCCAGCTCAATCTCCAGAACGCCGGCTGATCCCTCCCCTTCGACCATAGCCTCCTCAAGGCCGCGCCCTTCAGGAGCCGCCTGAAAGACCGCCGTGGCCCGATACGAGCCCAAGACCGCCGAACCCCGCCAGCAGGCCCGCTGGGCGGCGTCTGACGCCTTCCGCACGCCGACCTCGGAGACCGGAAAGCCCAAATACTATGTGCTGGAAATGTTTCCCTATCCGTCGGGTAACATCCACATGGGGCACGCCCGCAACTATGTGATGGGTGATGTCGTGGCGCGTTCGAAACGGGCCCAGGGCTTCGATGTGCTGCATCCGATGGGTTGGGACGCCTTCGGCCTGCCGGCCGAGAACGCCGCCATCGAGCGCGGAATCCATCCGGGCGACTGGACCTGGTCCAATATCGCCACGATGCGCGACCAGCTGAAGCTGCTGGGTCTGTCGCTGGACTGGTCCCGCGAATTCGCCACCTGCGACCCGGCCTATTACGGCAAGCAGCAGGCCTGGTTCCTCGAACTGTTCAAGCGGGGGCTCGTCTACCGCAAGGATTCGGTGGTCAACTGGGATCCGGTCGACAACACCGTCCTGGCCAATGAGCAGGTCGTCGATGGCCGCGGCTGGCGTTCGGGCGCCGTCGTCGAGAAGCGCAAGCTGAACCAGTGGTTCCTGCGCATCACCGACTACGCCGACGATCTGATCGAGGGGCTGAAGGAGCTGGAAGGCCGCTGGCCCGACAAGGTCCGGCTGATGCAGGAGAACTGGATCGGCCGCTCGAAGGGGCTGCAGATGACCTGGCGCTGGGCGGGTCCCGCGCCCGACGCCGCCCCGGACCGGCTGGAGATCTACACCACCCGGCCCGACACCCTGTTCGGCGCGTCGTTCATGGGCATAGCGCCGGATCACCCGGTGGCCCGCGCCCTGGCCGAAACCAGCGCTGAAGCCGCCGCCTTCATCGCCGAATGCCGCAAGGGCGGCTCGACCCAGGCCGAGATCGAACAGGCCGAGAAGATCGGCTTCGACACCGGCCTGAAGGTGTCGCACCCGTTCGACGGCCGCGAGGTCAGCGTCTGGATCGCCAACTTCATCCTGTCGGAATACGGCACGGGGGCCATCTTCGGTTGCCCGGCCCATGACCAGCGCGATCTCGACTTCGCGCGGAAATACGGCCTGCCCGTCATCCCGGTGGTGAGACCCGAAGGCGCCGCCGATGATTTTTCCGTCGACACAGAGGCTTATGTCGGTCCGGGCTCGATCTTCCACTCGGACTTCCTGAATGGTCTCGACATCGAGGCAGCCAAGGCGGAAGCGATCGCCCGGGTCGAGGCGGCGGGCCAGGGCCAGGGCGCGACCATCTATCGCCTGCGCGACTGGGGCGTCAGCCGCCAGCGCTACTGGGGATGCCCGATCCCGGTCATCCATTGCCCGTCCTGCGGCGCAGTTCCCGCGGCCGACCTGCCGGTCGAGCTGCCGAAGGACGTGACCTTCGACACCCCGGGCAATCCGCTGGATCGCCACCCGACATGGAAGCACGTCCGCTGCCCGTCCTGCGGCGGCGAGGCGACCCGGGAGACCGACACCCTCGACACCTTCGTCGACTCCAGCTGGTATTTCGCCCGTTTCGCCGACCCGACGGCCGAGGAGCCGATCTCGAAGGCCGCGGCCGACAAATGGCTGCCGGTCGACCAGTATATCGGCGGCGTCGAGCACGCGGTGCTCCACCTGCTGTACGCCCGCTTCATCTCCCGGGCCCTGTCCGACGCCGGGCTGATGAACGTCCGCGAGCCCTTCGCCGGCCTGTTCACCCAGGGCATGGTGGTGCACGAGACCTACCGCCGCCCCGACGGCGCCTGGGTCGAGCCCACGGACGTCGAATTGACCCAGGACGGCGGGACACGGTCGGCCCGCCAGCGCTCCACCGGCGAGGCCCTGGTCATCGGCGACATCGAGAAGATGTCGAAGTCGAAGAAGAACGTCGTCGCCCCGCAGGAGATCGTCGACACCTATGGCGTCGACGCCGGCCGCCTGTTCGTCCTCTCCGACAGCCCGCCCGAACGCGACGTGCAATGGACTCCCGGCGGCGTCGAGGGCGCCAGCCGCTTCGTCCAGCGCGTCTGGGCCGAGGTCGACGGCTTCGATCCCTCCGTCGCCGGCGAGGAACAGGCCAACGCCTCGCTCGTCCGCGAGACCCACAAGGCCATCAAGGCCGTATCCGAGGGCATCCAGGGCTTCAGGTTCAACTCGGCGATCGCCAAGCTCTACGCCTTCGTGGCCACCGTGCGGGACCATCCCAAGGCCGGAGGCGAGGCGCGGCGGCAGGCGCTGTCGGCCCTGTTGCGGCTCGTGGCGCCGTTCACCCCCCACCTCGCCGAGGAAGGCTGGACGCGGCTCGGCGAAGCGGGGATGATCCTCGACGCGCCCTGGCCGGAGTACGATCCGGCGCTGGCGGCCGATGACGAGGTGACCTTGCCGATCCAGGTCAACGGCAAGCGCCGGGGTGAAATCCGCGTCGCCCGCGGCCTCGAGCCGGCCGAGGTCGAGGCCATCGTCATGGCGGACGCGGACGTGCAGGCCCGGCTGGAGGGTCAGGCTGTGAGGAAGATCGTGGTGGTCAAGGACCGTATCGTCAATCTGGTGGTGGGCTGATGGGCCCGCGCAGCGCCGCTCTTGTCTCTCTTGTGGGACTGGCGCTGGCCGGATGCGGATTCACGCCCCTGTACGGAGAGGCCGGGGTCGGCTCGGCGCTGTCCCGCATCGCCGTAACCACCCAGGACGACCGCCTCGGCTACCGGGTCCGGGAACAGCTCGAGGACGCCCTGGGCCGCGACGGCTCCCAGGCGCCCCTGTGGCGGCTCGAGACCACGGTGGAGCAGACTCGCCGGCCCCTCGGCCGCCGCATCGACGCCACCGCCACCCGCTACGAACTGACCGTGCGCGGCCGCTGGACGCTGACCCCGGTCGACGGCGGCTTGCCGCTGTCGGGGGTGGAGACGGTGACCACCACCTACGCCGCCGCCGATCAGCCCTATGCCGCCATCGCCGCCCAGCAGGACGGTGAGGAACGCGCCGCGGCCGAGCTGGCCCGCCAGATCCGGCTGGACCTGATGCGGGCCCTGCCGGACCATCCATGACCGGCCGGCCATGATCTTGGCGAAGCGGCCCGAGGTCGATCGCTTCCTCAAGTCGCCGGACCCGGCGGTGCGCGCCGCCGTCATTCACGGCAAGGACCGCTCGGGCGTCGCCGAGCGCGCCGCGCAGCTCTGCCGCGCCATCACCCCCGATCTCAACGACCCCTTCAACGTCACCGTCCTCACCGACAGCGACATCGACGGCGATGAGGTCCGGCTGGACGAGGCCCTGACCGCCCTGTCGATGATCGGCGGCCGACGGCTGGTCCGGGTGCGTCTGGGGTCCGAGAAGGCCTCGATCGACAAGATGCTGGCCGCGGCAATCAAGGCCCATGCCGAGGGCGCCTACAATCCCGACGCCATGCTGGTCATAGAGGCCGGGGCGCTGGGTCGCGACTCCGCCCTGCGCAAGGCCGCCGAGGCGGCCCCCGGCGCGGTCGCCATAGCCTGTTATGAGGACGAGACGGGCGACGTCGCCCGGATGACGCGCGAAGCCCTCGCCGCCGACAAGGTCGGCCTGACCCAGGACGCGCTGGATCGTTTCGTCTCCCGCCTGCCCCGCGAACGCGGCCTGATGCGCCAGGAGATCGAACGGCTGGCGCTCTACATCGGTCCCGGATCAGGCAAGACCATCGATGTGGCCGAGCTGGAGCTGCATCTCGGCGTCGAGCCCGACGCCTCGCTTCAGGACGCGGCGCTGCAGGCCTTCGGCGGACGTCCCGCCCCGGCCCAGTCCGGCCTGCGCCGGGCCCTGGCCGAGGGGGAATCGCCGGTCATGGCGGTGCGTCAGGCCTCGATACACCTCGGCAAGCTGCGCCGGATCAATGTGCTTCAGGCCAACGGAGCCGGGGCCAAGGAGGCGGCCAAATCGGCCGGAGTGTTCTGGAAACAGGAGGCCGAGATGCTGCGTCAGGCGCGCAGCTGGCGGCTGGAAGACCTCGACCGGGTGCTGGACAGCGTCAACGCCGCCGACATCGCCACCAAGACCACCGGCTCGCCCGACCAGCTGATCGCCGAACGGCTGCTGCTGGAAATTTCGGCCCGCGCCCGCCGTCTGGGACTCTGAAAGCGGGCAGGGAATTCGACCACGTTTTCGCGGGTAATTCGGCTACCGCGATGTGAGACAAGAGATAGAACGGATACCTCCTGTCTCCACGGGGTCAGCCGCGCTTCGACGCCTTGCGGAAGGCCGGCTTGGACAGGGCCAGGTTACGCGTCTGCTGGGCCTTCTGCTCGGCCCGGGCGCCGCCTTCGAGACCGGCATAGGACGGACCGCCCCCGGCCTTCTTGGCGGCCAGCGCCTTCTTCATCGCTTCGGCGGTCGGGTTGCTCGGTTTCTCGGTCATGGGGTCACCCTAGCACGGCCCCCGCTCAGCCGCGCATCAGCCGGCGGCAAAGGTCGTCCAGCTGCTCCAGCGTGCCGTAGCGCAGGGTCAGTTCGCCCTTGCCGCCCCGGTCGACCAGCGACACCGGCAAGCCGAGGGCGTCGGTCAGGTCCTGTTCCAGCGCCGCGATATCGGCGCCGCCCTCGCCCGGGGCGCCGCCGGCGCGGGCCTTGCCCTTGCCTGGCTTCGGTCCCTCGGAGGCGCGCCGGGCCAAGACCTCGGCCTGACGGACGTTCAGCCCCTCATTGACGATCTGTTCGGCCAGGGCGGCAGGGTTCGGCGCGGTGATCAGGGCCCGGGCGTGGCCAGCGCTCATCTTGCCGTGCCGGACGTACCAGAGCACTTCTTCCGGCAGTTGCAGCAGTCGCAGGGTGTTGGCGACATGGCTGCGGCTCTTGCCGACCACGCCGGCCACCGCGTCCTGGGTGCGGCCGAAACGCTCCATCAGCTGACGGTAGGCGTCGGCTTCCTCGAGCGGATTGAGGTCGGCTCGCTGGACGTTCTCGATGATGGCGACCTCGAACACGGCCACGTCGTCCATCTCGCGCACGATGACCGGGACCTGCGTCAGGCGCGCCTGCTGGGACGCCCGCCAGCGGCGTTCGCCGGCGACGATCTGCCAGACCCCGTCCTCTTTCGGGTGGGCCCGCACGAGGATGGGCTGGATGACGCCCTTGTCGCGGATCGACTCGGCCAGTTCGGTCAACTCGCCCTGGTCGAAGGTCTTGCGGGGCTGGTCCGGATTGGGCTTCAGCGACTCGATCGGCGCCATGCGCACTCCGGCCGGGGCGGCCGAACCGTCGACCGGCACGGCCTCGCCCGCCTGCTCTCCGAGAAGGGCCGACAATCCCCGGCCCAGGCCGCGCTGACGTTCGCTCAAGTGACTGATTCCATTCTTGTTGTGTGCATCATGCGGCCTGCAGTCGCCGCGTCTTCTCACGCGACACCACCTCACGGGCCAGGCGCAGATAGGCCTGGCTGCCGGCGCATTTCAGATCGTAGATCAGCACCGGCTTGCCGAACGACGGCGCCTCCGACACCCGCACATTGCGCGGGATCACCGCCTCATAGACCTTGTCCCCGAAATGGGAGCGGACATCGGCCGCCACCTGGCCCGACAGGGCGTTACGGCGATCGTACATGGTCAGCACCAAACCCTGGATCTCCAGCGTCGGGTTGAGGCTCTGCCGCACCATCTCGATGGTCTTCATCAGCTGGGTCAGGCCCTCGAGGGCGAAGAATTCGCACTGTAACGGCACCAGCACGGCGTCGGCCGCCGCCATGGCGTTCAGCGTCAGCAGGTTCAGCGACGGAGGGCAGTCGATGAGGACGTAGTCGTACCGGGTCTGACCTTCCGCCCCCTGGCCGGCGAGCGCGTCGCGCAGCCGATAGGAGCGCCGATCGGCCTGACTCAGTTCGATCTCCACGCCCGACATGTCGGCGTCGGCCGGGATGATGTGCAGGCCGGGCACCGCCGTCTGCACAGCCGAGTCGTCGACCGACCGGCCATCGACGATGACGTCATAGATGGTCACCCGCCGTGTTTCACGTGGAACACCGAGTCCCGTGGAGGCATTGCCCTGCGGGTCCATGTCGACGATCAGCACCTTTTCGCCGATCGCCGCCAGCGCCGTGCCGAGGTTGATCGCCGTGGTCGTCTTGCCGACGCCGCCCTTCTGGTTCGATACGGCGAGGACGCGAGTCTTACCGGCTATGGACACGGCGGAGGCTCCGGACGGAAACGATACGGCCGCGCGGATCGCTGCGCGAGATGGAGAGGTCGCTCTCGAAATGCCAGACCTTGCGGGCTTCGATCAACTCAGCCTCGGCCTTTTCCCCCTTGAGAAACAGCCCCTGTGCGCCGCGCTGTAGATAAGGTTGTGCATAGCCGAGCAGCTTCTCCATCGGAGCGACGGCGCGGGCGGTGACGATGTCGACCCGGAGCGCCTGCTCCTCGGCCCGGCCGTTGATCACCGTGGCCGGCAGGGCGAGCCCGTCGACGATCTCCTGCAGGAACCGGCAGCGCTTGCCGAGGCTGTCGATCAGCCAGACATGGGCGTCCGGTCGGCCCTTCAGCAGGACGGCCAGCACGACGCCGGGAAACCCCGCCCCCGCCCCGAGATCGGCCCAGGTCCGGGCCTTCGGCGCCTGATCCAGCAGCTGGGCCGAGTCCCACACGTGCCGGCTCCAGACGTCGGGCAGGCTGTCGGGCCCGACGAGGTTCATCACCGCATTGGCCTCGGCCAGCCGTTCGATGAAGGTCTCGAGATCGGCGATCTGCGCCGGCGTCGCGCCGGTCAGTACCTGGAATTCGGAAGGGGTCACGCGGCCACCCGGGCCCGCTTCACATGCGACAGCAGGGCCGTCAGGGCGCCGGGGGTCATGCCCTCGATCCGACCCGCCTGCCCGAGGGTGCGCGGCTGGACGAGGGTCAGCTTCTCGCGCACCTCGTTCGAGAGACTGCCGATGGCGGCGTAGTCGAGGTCGTGCGGTATGGCCAAAGCTTCCTCCCGGCGCAGGGCTTCGGCGTCCGAGGCTTGGCGATCCAGATAGCCGGCGTAGCCCGCGTCGATCTCGATCTGCTCGCGCACCTGACGCGGCCAGGCGGCGATGGCGGGGTGAGCCGCCTCGAAGGTCTTCAGGTCGACGCCCGGGAAGGCCAGCAGGTCGCGGATCGAGCGGCGCTGCCCGTCGGCGTTGACCGCTATACCAAGCGTGCCAGCCTCCTTCGGCGTATAGGTCGCGCCGCGCACCAGGGCGGCCGCCTCGGTCAACAGGGCGGACTTCGCTTCGAAGGCGGCGCGGCGTTCGGCTGAGACCAGCCCCGCGGCCATGGCCACCGGGGTCAACCGTTGATCGGCGTTGTCGGCCCGCAGCGTCAATCTGTACTCGGCCCGGCTGGTGAACATTCGGTAGGGCTCGGTCACGCCACGTGTGACCAGATCGTCGATCATGACGCCGATATAGGCCTGGTCGCGGCCGAGGATGATCGGGTCAGAGCCGGCGGCGGCGCGGGCGGCGTTGAGCCCGGCGATCAGCCCCTGCGCCCCCGCCTCCTCATAGCCTGTGGTGCCGTTGATCTGGCCGGCGAGATACAGGCCCGGCCGCTTCTTGACCTCCAGCGCCGGGGTCAGCTCGCGCGGATCGACGAAGTCATACTCGATGGCGTAGCCGAAACGGAAAACCTCGACCGTCTCCAGCCCGGGGATGGTGCGCAGGAAGGCGGCCTGGGTCGCGTCGGACACCGAGGTCGAGATGCCATTGGGATAGACGGTTGGATCGTCGAGACCTTCCGGTTCGAGGAAGATCTGGTGCGAGGTCTTGTCGGCGAACCGCACCACCTTGTCCTCGATCGAGGGACAGTAGCGCGGGCCGCGGCCGGACAGGTGGCCGCCATAGACGGCGCTGTCGCCGAGGTTGTCGGCGATGATGCGGTGGGTCGCCTCCGTCGTGTGGGTCACGCCACAGGCGATCTGAGGCACATCGATGCGGTCGGTCAGGAAGCTGAACGGGACGGGGTCGGCGTCGGCCGCCTGCATCTCCAGCCGGTCCCAGGCGATGGTCCGCCCGTCCAACCGCGCCGGCGTGCCGGTCTTGAGCCGGCCCATCTGCAGCCCGGCGCCGTAGAGGTCGGCGGCGAGCCCGGTCGAGGGCGCCTCGCCGTGGCGGCCGGCGGGAATGCGCTGGTCGCCCTTGTGGATGACGCCGTTCAGGAAGGTGCCGGTCGTCAGCACCACGGCGGCGGCGGCCAGTTCGACGCCCTCCCCCGTGACCACGCCGACGACGCGCCCGCCGTCGAGGATCAGGCCTTCGGCCGTGCCGGCCATCAGGGTCAGGTTCGGCGCCTGCACCAGTTCGGCTTGCATCGCCTCGCGATAGAGACAGCGGTCGATCTGACTGCGCGGCCCCTGCACCGCCGCCCCCTTGGAGCGGTTGAGCAGGCGGAACTGAATGCCGGAAACATCGCCCAGTCGGCCCATCAGACCGTCCATGGCGTCGATCTCGCGCACCAGATGACCCTTGCCCAGGCCCCCGATGGCCGGGTTGCACGACATTTCGCCGATGGTTTCGAGCTTCTGGGTCAGCAGGAGGGTGGCGGCTCCGGCGCGCGCGGACGCCGCCGCGGCCTCGCAGCCGGCGTGCCCTCCCCCGATGACGATGACGTCGAAACGCTTCATGGGCGGGGACATAGGGGAAAACGGGCGGCTTCGCTACCGGCGGCCAGCGGGTGTTTCACGTGAAACGCCTACTTACCGATGCAGAAAGTCGAGAACACCTCGCCGAGGATGTCCTCGACGCCTATGGCCCCCGTGACCCGGGCGAGGCTGTCGGCCGCGCGGCGCAGGTCGTCGCCGGCCATCTCCGGGGCCCGGTCGAGCGCGCGACGGCCGGCTTTAACGGCCGCCAGGGCTTCCGCCAATCGCCGGCGGTGTCTCTCCCGTGTGACCGCAGGAAAGTCGGCGCCGGAGAGGTCGCGGGCCAGCCGCGCCGCCAGCCTGTCGTGCAGGGCGCCCAGCCCTTCGCCGGTCTCGGTGCTGACAACCAGCGCCTCACGGTCCGGCGGCGGCGTGGCGCGGTCGATGTCGGCCTTGGTGAAGACCAGCAGGTCATCGGGGCGGGCGTAGGCCGCGGCCGGGCCTTCCGGGTCGCCCGGCGCCCGGATCCACAGCCGCAGTTCAGCCTGTTCCGCCCGGGCCCGGGCCCGGCGGACGCCCTCGGCCTCGATCGGGTCGTTGCTGTCGCGCAGACCGGCGGTGTCGGAGAGGGTCACCGCATAGCCGCCGATGATCAGGTCGGCGTCCAGCACGTCCCGGGTGGTGCCGGCAATGGGGGTGACGATGGCCGCCTCGCGCGCCACCAGGGCATTGAACAGCGACGATTTGCCGGCGTTGGTCTCGCCGATCAGGACGATGCGATAGCCCTCGCGCACCCGCTCGCCCCGGCGGGCGTCGGCCAGGGCCGCCTGCAGGTCCGCGATCAGCCCGTCCAGCACCGGTCCGGCGGTGCGAGCCAGATTGTCGGGCACTTCCTCGTCGGGAAAGTCGATCTCCGCCTCGACCAGGGCGAGGGCCTTGAGCAGGTCGCGGCGGAAGCCGGCGTAGGTCTGGGACAGGGCGCCGTCGAGCTGGCCCAGGGCCTGGGCGGCCTGGGCCGTGGTCTCGGCGTCGATCAGATCGGCCACCGCCTCGGCCTGGGCCAGGTCCATACGGCCGTTCTCGAAGGCGCGGCGGGTGAACTCGCCGGGCTCGGCGGGCCGAAGTCCCAGCGCGATCAGCGCCCCGCTGACCGCCTCGACCACCGCCCGGCCGCCGTGGAGGTGCAGCTCGGCGCAGTCCTCGCCGGTGTAGGAGTTCGGCGCGGGGAAGCGGAGGACGAGGGCCTGGTCGAGGGGGCGGCCGTCGAGGGCGAGGGCGCGCAGAGAAGCCAGACGGGGCTTCAGGCCGCCGGCGCCGAGACGGGTCAGCGCCTCGTCCGTCCCCGGTCCTGACAGGCGGAGGATGGCGATGGCCCCGCGGCCCGGCGGGGTGGCGAGGGCGAAGATGGTTTCGGTCATGGCGTGTCTCCTCCCCATGCAATGGGGAGGGGGACCGCGTAGCGGTGGAGGGGCGAAGCGGCATCCGGTGAGGTCGGGGGCTGGCCCCTCCCCCATCCTTCGGATGGTCCCCCTCCCCCGCAGGGGGAGGAGACGGTGAACCTCACGGCTTGACCGCGGCTTCCATAAGCTTGCGGAACTGGTCCTGGGCCTGGACGCCGAAGCTGGTCCAGGTCTTCATCAGTTCGTCGGGCTGCATGGCGGCCATGTTCTCGTCCATGCGGCGCTTCATCTCGGCGACCAGATGATCGTTCAGCGGCGCGACGTCGGGCAGGCCGAGAAAGGCCCGGGCCTCGGCCGGGGTGCAGTCGATCTCGACATTGACCTTCATCGCATCGCTCCTGTTTCACGTGAAACAGCGGCCATACCGCCGTCAGGTGTTCATGGACTGGAAGAAGTCGGCGTTGTTCTTGGACTGACGCAGCTTGTCGATGAGGAATTCGATCGCGTCCTGCGGACCCATGGGGTTGAGGATGCGGCGCAGGACGTAGGTCTTGGCCAGCTGGTCCTTCGGCGTGGTCAGCTCTTCCTTGCGGGTGCCGGACTTGAGCACGTCGATGGCGGGGAAGATGCGTTTGTCGGCGACCTTGCGGTCCAGCACGATCTCCGAGTTGCCGGTGCCCTTGAACTCTTCGAAGATGACCTCGTCCATGCGCGAGCCGGTGTCGATCAGGGCGGTGGCGATGATGGTCAGAGAGCCGCCCTGCTCAACATTTCGCGCGGCGCCGAAGAAGCGTTTCGGCCGCTGCAGGGCGTTGGCGTCCACGCCGCCGGTCAGGACCTTGCCCGACGACGGGACGGTGGCGTTGTAGGCGCGGCCGAGGCGTGTGATGGAGTCGAGCAGGATGACGACATCCTTCTTGTGCTCGACCAGGCGTTTGGCCTTTTCGATGACCATCTCGGCGACGGCGACGTGGCGGGTGGCCGGCTCGTCGAAGGTCGAGGCGATGACCTCGCCCTTCACCGTGCGCTGCATGTCGGTGACCTCTTCCGGCCGTTCGTCGATCAGCAGGACGATCAGGATCACTTCCGGATGGTTCTTCTCGATCGACTTGGCGATGTTCTGCAGCATCACCGTCTTGCCGACCCGCGGCGGGGCGACGATCAGGCAGCGCTGGCCCTTGCCGAGCGGGGCGACGATGTCGATGACCCGGCCCGAGCGGTCCTTCAGGGTCGGGTCCTGGATTTCCATGTGCAGCCGCTCTTCGGGGTAGAGCGGGGTCAGGTTGTCGAACAGGACCTTGGTCTTGACCGTCTCCGGGTCTTCCAGATTGATCGTATCGACCTTGAGCAGGGCGAAATAGCGCTCGCCCTCGCGCGGGCCGCGGACGGCCCCGTGGATGGTGTCGCCCGAGCGCAGGCCGAAGCGGCGAATCTGCGACGGCGAGACATAGACATCGTCCGGACCCGGAAGATAGTTGGCGTCCGGGCTGCGCAGGAAGCCGAAGCCGTCTGGCAGGATTTCGAGCACGCCATCGGCGATGATCTCGACTTCCTCGTCGGCCAGGGCCTTGAGGATGGCGAACAGCAGGTCCTGTTTGCGCAGGTTGGAGGCGTTCTCGACCTCCAGGCCTTCGGCGAAGGCGACCAGATCAGCCGGCGTCTTCTCGTTCAGCTCGGCGAGGGTGATGCGGCCGTTGGGGACGATCGGTTCGCCGTCGTCCTCCTCGTCTTCGTCATCGGCTTCCTGGTCGACCATGGGCAGCTCGGCGGCCGCGACCTCGCTGGTCGGCTGTTCGCCGTCCAGGTTTTCGGCCTCGGGGGCGGTCGGATCGGTGTCGCGGACGTCGGTCATGGAAAATCTTCTTCAGGCGTGCACACAACAACGCCCGCGCGAAAGCGGGGTCGAGGCGGCTGGCGATGTTGGCCCGGGGGCCGGCAGGGAGGGCGGCGTGGGTCCCGCAGGGTCGATCCGGCAGGCGTCGCTGTAAGAGAGGGACCGTCCGGAGGGCGCAAGGCCTGAGCCAGGATCGGTTCGCGACCAGCGAAACCACGCCGGCCGCCCAAGGTCAAGCGTCGCCGCCTATCCCAGCGTCCATTCGACCGTCACGGAGAGCACGGCGACAACGGCGATCAGGAACGGAATCTCGTTGGTCATCCGCCAGAATCGGCCGGATCGGCCCGAGGTCCCGCCGCGTATGCGCTTCAGCTCACCCGCCAGGAACCCGTGCCAGCCGCTGAGCGCCACCACCGCCACCAGCTTGGTCGCCATCCAAGGCTGGGCGAGAAAGCCCCAGCCCTGACCGAAGCCGTAGACATGGATGAGGATCATCCAGACGCCGAACAGCCAGGCCGCCGTCATCGCCGGATTGATGATGATCTTGAGCAGACGCCGCTGCCATTCCCGCAACAGGGTCTGCATCTCGGAGCGCAGCGGCTCCGGCTTGCCGGCCTGTTCGGCGTCATAGGCGTAGAGCCGGGGCAGGAACAGCATTCCCGCCATCCAGGCGATCACCGCCAGGATGTGCAGGCCCCGTACGACGTTGAACGTCTCGAAACTCATGCCGCCCGGTTCTCCGCCTGGCAGGGGCAGGCCTTCCAGTCCCCCCTGCAGCCGGGACCATAGGGGGCGACGCCGGTGCGCGACAGGCCGTGCAGCGCGGCGTCCGCGAGGGCGGTGATGAACGGCGCCGACGTCCCCATGGCCGGGACCCGCAGATAGGGGGCGACGCCGAGTTCGTGGGCCAGTTCGCCGTATTCGATGTCCAGTTCGACGAGGGTCTCGACGTGTTCGGAGACGAAGGCGATCGGCACGACCACGGCCCCCACCCCGTCGGCGGCGGCCTGTTCCAGCGCCTCCGGCGTCGAGGGGCCCAGCCATTTCATCGGCCCGACCCGGCTCTGGTAGCAGAGGGCGTGGTCGACCGTCCGGCCCATGGCCTCCAGCCTGGCCACAACGGCGGCGACGGTGCTCTCGACCTGCTCCTGATAGGGGTCGCCCTTGCGGCTGACGAGGGACTCCGGGATGCCGTGGGCCGAGAACAGGACCCGCACGGGCCGGTCGCCGGCTTCGTCCAGCTTCGCGGCGATCCCGTCGGCCTGGGCCTCGACCCAGCCCCAGGCCTCGGGCCAGCAGCAGACCGTGCGGCTCTCGCCCGAGCCGGCGTAGACGGCGTTCCAGCGCTTGAGCGAGGACTCGGTCGTCGTGGTCGAGAACTGCGGATACAGCGGCAGGAGGACGATCTCGTCCGGACCAAACGCGGCGACCTCGGCCGCCGTTTGCTCCGTCAGGGGCGCCCAGTAGCGCATGGCGATGAAGGCGCGGACCTCGTCGTCGGGAAGCCGCGACGCCAGCACGGCCTCCAGGGCGTCGGCCTGTTTCCGCGTTTCGGGCAGAAGGGGCGATCCGCCGCCCATCAGGGCGTAGTTGGCCTGGGCCGACTTTTCGCGCCGGCTGGAGATCAGCCGGGCCAGCGGGGTGCGCAGGATTCCCGGAAGGCCGATGATGGCGGGGTCGTTGAAGAGGTTGAACAGGAAGGGCTTCACCGACGCCTGGTCGTCCGGCCCGCCGAGATTGAACAGGACCACGGCGATGCGGCGGCCGCCGAGCGTCTTCATTGGGCGCCGATCCGTTTCAGGACCTGTTCGACATGGGCGATCGGCACGTCGGGCAGGATGCCGTGGCCGAGGTTGAAGATCCACGGCCCCTGCCCCCAGGCCTCGAGCAGCTGATCCACCCGGCGGTCCAGCATCGGCCCGCCGGCGCGCAGCAGCAGCGGGTCCAGCGCGCCCTGGATCGGCTTGATGGCTTGCACCCGGCGACCGATGTCCAGGGGACAGGCGGTGTCCAGCGCCACAGCCTGCACATCGCACTCGGCCGCATAGCGCTCGGCCAGCGCCGCGGAGCCCCGCGGGAAGCCGATCAGGGGGACAGTCACGCCCAGCTCCCGGACCCGTTTCACCAGCGCCTGATGCGGCTTCAGCACGAGACTTTCGAACAGATCCTCGGGCAGACCCTCGGCCCAGCTTTCGAAGATCTTCAGCACCTGGGCGCCGGCGTCGGCCTGCATCTTCAGATAATGGGCCGTGGCTTCGACCAACACCTCGAGAAGGGCCGCGACCTTCTCCGGCTCGGCATAGGCGTAGGTCCGCGCCTGGGCGCGCTCGCCCTTGCCAATGGTTCGCGCCTCGCCGTCGAGCATGTAGGTCGCCACCGTCCAGGGCGCCCCGGCGAACCCGATCAGGGCGCGCTCGGGCTCCAGCTGGGCCCGCACCAGAGACAGGGTCTGGCCGACCTGTTTCAGGGCCTCACCGGCGCCACCGGTCAAACCCCGCATCGCCTCCACCGGCGGCAGGGCGCCGAGCCGGGGCCCCTCGCCCGCCTCGAACCAGACGTCCTGGCCGAGGGCCCGGGGGATCAGCAGGATGTCGGCGAAGACGATGGCGGCGTCAAAGCCGAAGCGCCGCATCGGCTGCAAGGTGGCCTCGGCGGCCTTTTCGGGATCGAGGCAGAAGGAGATGAAGTCCGGCGTCGTCGCCCTGAGCGCCCGGTACTCCGGCAGGTAACGCCCGGCCTGGCGCATGAACCAGACAGGAGGGCGGTCTGTCGCCTCGCCGGCGAGAACCTTGAGAAGGAGGGGGGTGTCGGAGACGGTCATCTGATTGCGGGCTTACCGGGGGGCGGGGTCCCGCTCAAGCCCGGGCCGGTGTCGCACCTCCAATCCTTCAATGAAAGAGAATCGAGAAGAATGGTGGAAGGAAGCAGGGCCGGGGACGACGGGGATAAGATCGTCGTTCCGGCGCCCTGACGGGGAGTTTTCCGCAGCTTTCGGAGCGGTCGTCCCCGTCGGTCCACGGGGCTGGTGAAAGCGGGGACAAGTTCCAACGAAGTCCTGAGCGGCGGGGCTTCCCGGGGCGCCGACCGCCGCTCCTGACGGGCGCCATTAAGATCTTGTTAAGACTGTCCACATGGGAGACGGACGCGTTCCGACGGGCATGGGACGAGTCTCGGGTTGCGGGGACGACCGTCCACCTTGATCCCCGCTCGCCGCTTCCGGCGCGTCCGGCTATAGAGATCGGCGCCCCGGTCAGGGTGATCGGCGCCCGGCCTCGTCCACAGGAGTCTCGCCGCCATGGACAGCTTCCGATGAGCCGATCCCCAGAGGCCGGCGCCTTGAGGCCTGCCCGATGAGCCCGGTCCGTCCCGCCGGCGTGTCGCGCCTGGCGACCTATTTCCACGTCCACCTGGTTTCCGACTCGACCGGCGAAACCCTGAACGCCATGGCCAAGGCCGTGGTGGCGCGCTTCGACGGGGTCATTCCGATCGAGCATATCTACGCCCTGGTCCGGTCGTCGAAACAGATGGACCGGGTGCTGGAGGAGATCGCGGCCTCGCCCGGCGTGGTGTTGCACACCCTGGTCGACCGGGAGCTGCGCGAGCAGCTGGAGGAAGGCTGTCGCCGGCTGGACATGCCGCAGATCGCGGCGCTGGACCCGCTGGTCGGGGCCCTGTCGCGCTATCTCGGCGCCGCCCTGTCGACCCGGGTCGGGGCGCAGCACGCGCTGGACACCGACTATTTCAACCGCATCGCGGCGCTGGACTACGCCATGGCCCATGACGACGGCCAGGGCACGACCGAGCAGCTGGAAAGCGCCGATGTGGTGCTGTGCGGCGTCAGCCGGACCTCCAAGACGCCGACCTGCATCTATCTGGCCCACCGCGGCATTCGCGCCGCCAATGTGCCGCTGGTGCCGGGTCAGGAGGACGGCGAGCGGCTGGTCGGGTTGAAGAACCCGCTGATCATCGGTCTGACGGTGTCTCCGGACCGGCTGGTGCAGATCCGGCGCAACCGGCTGGACGGGCTGAACGCCGGCCGGGCCTCAGCCTATACGGACCACGAAGCCGTGCGCGAGGAGACGGTCAAGGCCCGCCGGGCCTTTGAACGCCGGGGCTGGCCGGTCATCGACGTGACCCGGCGCTCGGTCGAGGAGACGGCCGCCGCGATCATCAATGTGCTGAACGAACGCCGCACGCATCGGGTGGGGACCAGCTGGTGACGTCGTCAGGCGCGCTATCGCCCTTCGGGCTACATGAGCGCAGGGAACGCCTGATTCTGGCGTCGAAGAGCGCCGCCCGGCGGGCGATGCTGGAGGGGGCCGGCGTACCGTTTTCGGTCCAGGTCGCCGACGTCGACGAGGACGCCGTCAAGGCCACGCACGATCCGGCCGACGCCGCCGGGCTGGCGGTGGAACTGGCGCGGGTCAAGGCGCTGGCGGTGTCGCGCCACGATCCGGACGCCTGGGTGCTGGGGGCTGACCAGACCCTGGCCTTCGCCGGCGGGCTGGTGTCGAAGGCCGGTTCGCTGGAGGCGGCGAGGGAGCGGCTGACGGCCATGCGCGGGCGGGTCCATCAACTTCACTCGGGCGCCGCACTGGCGCGCAACGGCCAGATCGTCTGGTCCGGGGTCGATACGGCGACGATGCGGGTGCGCGAATTCTCCGACGCCTTTCTGGCGGCCTATCTGCAGGCCGAGGGCGAGGGCCTGCTGGCCTGTGTCGGGTCCTACCGGCTGGAGGGGATGGGCTCGCAGCTGTTCGAGGGGGTCGAGGGCGACTATTTCACCGTCCTGGGGATGCCGTTGTGGTCGGTGCTCGCGGAGCTGCGCCGGGTGGGAGTGCTGGCGACATGACCGCGGTCGCAGGAGTGGCGGGCCAGCCGATCATCCATTCGCTAAGCCCGTTGATCCACAAAGCCTGGATCGCCGCCGCGGGACTGGACGCCGACTATCGCGCCTTCGGGCCCGACGACGAGGCGGGGTTTGCGGCCCTGGTCGGCGAGGGACGCGCCGGGAGCCTGCGGGGCCTGAATGTGACCGCCCCTTTCAAGGAACAGGCCCTGGCGGCGGCCGATGACGTCAGCGAGGCGGCCCGGCTGTGCGGATCGGCCAACCTGCTGGTGTTCGACAGCGGACGGACCCGGGCGGACAGCACTGACGGCGAGGGGCTGATGGCGGCGCTGGCCGAGCAGGCGCCCGGACTCGACGTGCGGGGACGTCGGGCTCTGATCCTCGGCGCCGGGGGCGCGGCGCGGGCGGCGGCGGCGGCCCTGAAGGGCGCGGGGGCCGAGGTCGGTGTGCTCAACCGGACGCGGGAACGGGCTGAACAGCTGGCGGCCGATCTCGGCGTCCGAATGGCTGAGCCGGGCGCGGTCGCGGAGGCCGTGCTGGTGGTCAACGCCCTGAGCGTGCCGCCGATGATCGACACCGGCCTCCTCCGGCCCGACGCCGTGCTGATGGACATGACGTACCGGCCGTTGCTGACGCCCTTCCTCGCCGCGGGACGGGCCCGGGGGCTGACGACCGTGGACGGGCTGGCCATGCTGGTCGGCCAGGCGCGGCCGTCGTTCCGGGCCTTCTTCGGGGCCGAGCCGCCGGCGATCGATGTGCGGGCGCTGGCGCTGACGGCTCTGGGAGAAACAGTATGATCGTGCTCGGCCTGACCGGCTCCATCGGCATGGGCAAGACGACGACGGCGGAGATGTTCGCCGCCGAGGGCGCGCTGGTCTGGAACGCCGACGAAGCCGTGCACCGGCTCTACGCCCGGGGCGGGGCGGCGGTCGGGCCGGTGGGCGAGGCGTTTCCGGGCGTGGTGGTCGACGGAGCCGTCGACCGCATCCGGCTGGCCGGGGCGCTGGGTCAGGACGAGGACGCCTTCCGCCGGCTGGAGACCATTGTCCATCCGCTGGTGATGAAGGGGCGGCTCGAGGACCTGATCGAGGCGGAACGGCGGGGCGTGCGGCTGGCGGTGCTGGACATTCCCCTGCTGTTCGAGACGGGCGGCGACGCGGCGGTGGACGCGGTGGTGGTGGTCACCGCCGATCCGGAGATCCAGGCCGAACGGGTTATGGCCCGCCCCGGCATGACCCGCGAGCGGTTCGAAGCCATCCTGGCGCGGCAGACGCCGGATGCGGAGAAGCGGCGGCGGGCCGATTTCGTCGTCGACACCGGCCCTGGACTGGAGGCGGCGCGGGCCCGGGTGCGTGAAATCGTGGGGACCGTTCTGGCCCCGGGGTGGTCTTCGCCGCGGCGCGGGGTTTCGCCGGACGACAAACCGATTCAATAAGGGGCATGGCCCGCGAAATCGTTCTCGACACCGAAACCACCGGCTTCGACCCGAAGACCGGCGACCGGCTGATCGAGGTCGGCTGTATCGAGATCGAGGACCTGCTGCCGACCGGGCGGATGTATCACACCCTGGTCTATCCCGAGCGGCTTATCCCGCCGGACGCCATCCGGGTGCACGGCATCACCGACGAGAAGGTGAAGGGCGCGCCGAGGTTCCATGAGGTGGTCGGGGACCTGATGGAGTTCATCGGCGATGCGCCGGTGATCGCCCACAACGCCGCCTTCGACCGCTCGTTCATCGACTACGAATGCGGCCTGTGCGGGCACCCGCTGCTGGAAGAGACGCGCTGGATCGATACGCTCAAGCTGGCCCAGACGCGGTTTCCGGGCATGGCCAATTCGCTGGACGCCCTGTGCAAGCGGTTCAAGATCAGCCTCGTCGAGCGGACCCTGCACGGCGCCCTGATCGACGCCCGGCTGCTGGCCGAGGTCTATCTGGAGCTGAAGGGCGGCAAGGAACGGCGGCTGGACCTGTCGTCGGCGCGGACGGTGACGGCCGCGGCCGCCGCGGCGGCCGCTTCGGGCGGCTACGGCCCGCGTCCCCGCCCGCTGGAGCCGCGCTCGACGGAGGCCGAGCAGGCGGCGCACCGGGCCTTCCTCAAGGCCACGCTGAAGGACCGGTCGCTGTGGGCGGCCTACGGACTGGACGTCGAGGCGGCCTGAGCCGCCTCTCCCGCCCGTGGATCAGGCCTGGGCGGTCTCGGCGGGACCGCGGGCGATCTGCTGCTGGCGCGACAGATAGATGCCGGCGAAGTCGATCGGGTCCAGCATGAAGGGCGGGTAGAAGCCGCCGTCCGAGGTGGCGCCGGCGATGATCTCGCGGGCGAAGGGGAACAGGTAGCGCGGGCACTCGATCAGCAGCATCGGCTCGATGTCCTGCTCGGCCACGCCGTGCAGGGCGAACAGGCCGCCGTAGAGCAGTTCGACGTTGAACACCGTCATGGCGTCGGTGGACGCCCGGACCGTCAGACGCAGCTCGACCTCGAACAGGCCGTCCTTGCGGCCCTGGGCGTTCATCTCGACGCCGAGGTCGATGGCCGGCTTGGCCTCGATGCGCAGGGAGTCGGGGGCCTTGGGGTTTTCGAACGACAGATCGCGGACGTACTGGGCGAGGATGCGGAAGCCGGGGCCGGCGGGGGCCTCGGCGCCGTTGTCGGCGGGCGCGGCGGTGTTGGCGTCGGTCGGAGCGGCGTCGGTCATGGCGATCGGTCTTGTCTGGAATGGCGTGGGGGGCGGCGGTCCGGCCCGGAAGGCGCGGCGACTAGCACGCACCGCCCGTTGCGGCAACGACGCTCGCCCAAAGGACGGACAAGGGGCCGGACGGGCAGCCGGGCGATCGGCCGCAGGCGGGCGGGGGCGCCGTTCGCCTTGCGCGCCCCCATATCAGCCCCTAATCGTCCATTCGTCGCGCCCCGCGTTGTTCGGGCGCCAGTCAGGGAATGCCCGTGCCGGTCCAGGTCCAGATCGTCATCTTCGCCGTGATCGCGGCCATCGTGCTGTTCCAGCTCTATAATGTGCTGGGCAAGAGGGTCGGGCGGCAGCCCGAGGAAGACGCCCGCGCCAAGCCGGCCGCCCCCGCTTCCGGCGAGCAGGACGGCGCCGCAGGGCGTCCGAACGCCCTCGATGCGGTGACCCTGGCCTCCATCGCCGGCCTGAGGGCGCGCGACCCGAATTTCGATCCGACCCGCTTCCTCGAGGGCGCCCGCCAGGCGCATGAGACCATCGTCCGCGCCTATGCCGCCGGCGACCGCGAGACCCTGAAGCCGCTGCTGACGCCGCATGTGATGGCCTCGTTCGAGGGCGGCATCGCGGCCCGGGAGGCCCGCGGCGAGACCGAGGAGGCGGAATTCCTGCACCCGGCCCGCGCCGATCTGGAGATGGCCACGGCCGAGGAGAACCGCGCCCTGGCCAAGGTCCGCTTCCTCGCCGAGCTGCGCAACCGGGTGAAGTCCGCCGATCCGTCCGCCGAGGAGCAGGTCGAGGAGCGCCGCGTGGCCGAGGTCTGGACCTTCGAGCGGACGCTCGGAGCCAGCGACCCCAACTGGCTGCTGGCCCGCACCGAGCCGGCGACGGCATGATTTCCGGCCGGCGCGCGGCCCTCGCCCTGGGCCTCGTCCTGCTGGCGGCCGCCTGCACGACCGCTCCCCGCCCGCCCGCGCCGGGACCCGCGCCCCAGCCGGGGCTGGTCGCGCCCCCCATCCCGCCTCCCGTTCCGCCGGGCGGTCCGGCCCCGGGCGCTCCGGCGGCCCTGCCCGGCTGGGATCATGAGGACCATCTGTCGGCCTTCAACGCCTGGGTCGAGGGCTGCCGCGTCGCCCGTGATGCGGCGGCGAGGGTTCAGTGCGACCGCGCCATGCACATCCGCCAGACCTCGAAGCCGGTGACGCCGTCGATGGCGCGGGCCTTTTTCGAGAGCGGGTTCGTGGTGATCGCGGCGGAGACGGCGGACGGCGGCGCCGGCCTGCTGACCGCCTATTTCGCTCCGGAGTATCAGGCCCGGCGCAGCCCCGGCGGCGAGTTCGACATGCCGGTGCTGGCCCCGCCCCCCGGCTGGACGCGCGGACAGGTCCTGCCCGAGCGGGCGGTGATCGAGGCCGCGCCGCCGACCCGCCCGCTGGCGTGGATGCGGGCCGAAGACCTGTTCTTCATGCAGATCCAGGGCTCGGGCTATCTGACCTTCGAGGACGGATCGAAGGCGCGGGCCGCCTACGCCGCCGACAACGGACGGCCGTTCACCGGCATCGCCCGGCCGATGACGGAGCGGGGCCTGCTGCCGCAGAACGGGACCTCGGGCGAGGCCATCCGCGGCTGGCTGGCGGCGCACCGCGGGCCCGAGGCGCGCGAGGTGATGGCGCTGAACGCCCGCTACATCTTCTTCAGCCTCGACCCGGACGACGGCGGCGATCCCAATGGCGCCGCGGGGATTCCCCTGCCCGCCCGACGGGCGATCGCCGTCGATCCGACCCACTGGCGATATGGTGATCTGGTGTGGATCCACGCCGACGGCGGCAATCTGATCGGGGCGCGGGGCAGCTATCAGGGGCTGGTCGTGGCGCTGGACACCGGCTCGGCCATCCGGGGACCGGTGCGGGCGGACCTTTATATGGGCCGCGGGGCGGAGGCCGGCGAGGAAGCCGGGGCGGTCCGGCATCCGCTGAGGATGTGGCGGCTGGTTCCGCGGTCCTAGCGGTCGGGTTCGGCCCGGGCGCCGCCAAAAAAACGGTGTGGCGGAGTCGGCAGGGTCGGCGCCGAAATTCAGTGTGTCAGAGTCGGCAGAGTCTACATCGGCGCGCCTCAGGCGGTGCGGCGGGGATGCGGTTTTCAAAGACCGGAGCGACAGTACGGGCGCATTATGCGCCCGCCGGCCTCTGCGGATGGAAGATTGATTCTGGAATCAGCGAAGTGACGGAAAAGGCAGGATATCGCCTCCGCAAACCGACTATAATTCCGCGGATTGCCAGCACAGCGTCACGTCTTCCTTCGCCCATTGGGAGAAGGTGGCCGGGCGGAGCCCGGTCGGATGTGGGTCGGCTGTGTCAGTCGGCGTAGGCCGCCGCTCCCGTCGGCGACACGGCTTGCGCCGAATGCCGATGATCGACCCTCACCCTTGAGCGCAAGGACGACGGCTGCGCCGCCGTGCGCTCAAGCCCTCTCCCATCGGGAGAGGGTCTGATCAGCGCCGTCTCAATCCGCCCAGGACGCCGCGGAGGATTTCGCGGGTGAGCGTCGATCCCGCCGTCCGCAGCACCGACTTGGTCGCGGCCTCTATGGGCGTCTCGCGAGTCGAGCGGCGGGGCGCGCGGGCGCGGGCTTCGCGGTCGAGGCGGGCCTGTTCCTTCGCGCGGGCCGTGGCGGCTTTTTCAGCCTCCTTCGCGGCGGCGGCGTCGGATTTCGCCCGGGCTTCGGCCAGTTTGGCGTCGGCGGCGGCCTGGTCGGCCTCGCCGCGGCGGGCCATCAGGATCTCCTCGGCGGACTCGCGGTCGACGGCGACGTCATAGAGGCCGCGCACCGGGCTGGCGGCCATGACGGCGGCGCGTTCGGCCTCGGTGGCGGGGCCGAGGCGGCTGTCGGGCGGGCGGATCATGGTGCGGGCGACGACATGGGGCGCGCCCTTTTCATCGAGGGTCGAGACCAGGGCCTCGCCGACGCCGAGCGACTGGATGGCCTCGGCGGTGTCGAAGGCGGGATTGGCGCGGAAGCTGTCCGACGCGGCCCTGAGTCCGCGCTGTTCGGACGGGGTGTAGGCGCGCAGGGCGTGCTGGATGCGGTTGCCGAGCTGGGCGAGGACGCTGTCGGGGATGTCGGCCGGGTTCTGGGTGACGAAATAGACCCCGACCCCCTTGGAGCGGATCAGGCGGACCACCTGTTCGACCTTTTCGCGCAGGGCGTCGGGGGCGTCGGTGAACAGCAGATGGGCCTCGTCGAAGAAGAAGACGAGGCGGGGTTTGTCAGGGTCGCCGACCTCGGGCAGCTGTTCGAACAGTTCGGACAGCAGCCACAGCAGGAAGGCCGCGTAGAGGCGGGGACTGGACATCAGCTGGGTGGCGTCGAGCACATTGACCTGGCCGCGGCCGTCGAGGCCGGTGCGCATCATGTCCTCCAGCCGCAGGGCCGGCTCGCCGAAGAAGGCCTTGCCGCCCTGTTGCTCGAGCTGGAGCAGGGAGCGCTGGATGGCGGCGATGGAGGCGGGGGCCACATGGCCGACCTCGCGGCCGATCCGTTCGGCGTTCTCGCCGACATGGGCCAGCAGGGCGCGCAGGTCGTCGAGGTCGAGCAGCAGCAGCCCCTCCTTGTCGGCGACGTGGAAGACCACCGACAGCACGCCCTCCTGCACATCGTTGAGGTTGAGCATGCGTCCGAGCAGCAGGGGGCCGATCTCGCTGACCGTGGTGCGGATCGGGTGGCCCTTCTGGCCGTAGAGGTCCCAGAAGACGGTCGGGGCGGCCTTCGGCTGCAGGGTCAGCCCCATGCCTTCGGCGCGGGCGAGGAGCTTCTCGTTCGGCGAACCGGGGACGCAGATGCCCGACAGGTCGCCCTTCACATCGGCGCAGAAGACCGGCACGCCGGCGTCGGAAAAGCCCTGGGCCATGATCTGCAGGGTCACGGTCTTGCCCGTGCCGGTGGCGCCGGCGACCACGCCGTGGCGGTTGGCGCGATTCAGCAGCAGGACCTCGGCCTGCCCGCCGTCCTCCGTCGGGGACTGGCCGAGAAACAGGCCGGGAGCGGCGCCGTCGGTCATGGGGAACTCCGGAGAAGGATCGGCGCTCATGGTCTACCGGCCGGCGTGGCGGTTCAAGCCTGATTGGATGGGCCGATTGACGTCGGTCGCGCGGACCTTGACCATATGCCGATGAAAACCCCGATCAGCCTGCCGACGTCGACCGTGGCGCGGAACGCTCTTGTGGCGGTCGCCGTGGTCGCCGCCGGGGCGGCCGTCTACTGGCTCAGGGACATCCTGACGCCGCTGGCCATGGCCATCTTCCTGCTGATCATGATCGACGGGGTGAAGCGGTTCATCGAGGACCGGACCCCGGTGCCGTCCCATCTGGCCGGGGCCGCCGCCCTGGTCGTGGTCATCCTCGGCTTCTTCGCCTCGATCGGCATCGTGGTCTACGGCGCCGCCGGCTTCTTCGACGAGACCACCGGGGTGGTGGCGCGGATCGGGCCGCGGCTGGATCAGATCATCAACGACGTCTACGGCCTGATGGGCCTGGCCGAGCCGCCGACGGTCAGCGACCTGATCGCCCGGATCGACGTGGGCAGCTATCTGGCGATCGTCGCGAGGCAGGCCCAGGGCGTGGTCACCGGGGCGGTGTTCGTGATGATCTACCTCGCCTTCCTGCTGGCCTCCCAGGCCGGTTTCCGGCGCAAGCTGGTCGGCATGTTCCCCGACCGCACCGCCCGGAGCGAGGCGCTGGAAGTGTTCCAGCGGGTGCGAGGCGGCGTCGAAGGCTATCTGTGGGTGCAGGCCGTGACCGGCGTGCTGATCTGCGCCGTCGCCTGGGTGCTGATGCGCGCCGTCGGCCTGCCGAACGCCGAGTTCTGGACCTTCGTCATCTTCGTCGTCGGTTTCATTCCGGTGCTCGGCGGGGCGGTGGCCGGCCTCGTCCCGCCTCTGTTCGCCCTCGTGCAGTTCGAGACCTACTGGCAGGCGATCGTCCTATTGATTGGCCTGCAGGCCATCCTGTTCATCAGCGGCAATATCATCCAGCCGCGCATGCAGGGCGACAACCAGAACATCGACCCGGTGGTGGTGCTGCTGTCGCTGGCCTTCTGGGGCAAGATCTGGGGCGTCGTGGGCATGTTCCTGTCGACGCCGCTGGCGGTGATGGCCATGGCCATACTGGCGGAGTTCAAGGGATCGCGCTGGATGGCCATCCTGCTGTCCGGAGACGGCGAGCCCTATGCCGATCACGAGGGCGAGACGAAGCCGCCGCGGCGCCGCGTCAACCCGCCGCAGGACAAGCCCGGTTGAGGCGTCGGCGACGCCCTTGATTGGCCACAACCGGCTCCTATCTCAACCCTGTCGCCGCGGCTCCCCTCCCCCCAATGGCCGCGGCGTCGAGATCGGCGCCAACCCTCCCCCTCCTGGGCGCCGGTCCGAACAGGCCGCCGGACGAAAGTCCGGCGGCCTTGTCGTTTCCGGGATGCGGCATGGCTCCTGATATGCGGCGTTTAGGGGCTTCCCGCCGGCGCCGGGCTGTCCTAGTGGAGCCGGGTCGGGCGGGCAGCTTGCCGAAGCGGCGAAGCGGCCTAGTCTGACGTTGTCCCGGCGGCCCCGTCAGAGGCCGCGTCCGCAAGAGAGCCCTCCATGCCCGGCGCCTCCGCCCCAACGCTCCCTCAGGCGATCACCCTGGAGGCGCTGGAGGCGAGTTTCGCAAAAACCCTCGGCGGCGCGCCCGACGAGGCCGCGCGCTCCTACCTGGCCCAGGCCCACGACGACTATGTCGCCGACGAGACGCCCGAGCTGGGCGGAGCCGACCTCGCCTGCCTGCTGGCCGCGGTGTGGAAATCGGCGGCGGGGCGCAAGCCCGGCGACGCCGCCCTGATCACCCTCGGGCCCGTGACCGGCGCCGACGGGCGGGCGGCCGGCTATGACGCCATCGCCATCATCCAGGACGACCGGCCCTTCCTCGTCGACAGCGTCATGGGCGAGATGGCCGAGGCCGGGGTCACGGTGCGTTCGATGTTCCACCCGATCGTGGAGCTGAACGGGGTGCGCACCTCGCTGATCGTGGTGGTCATGGATCCGGCCCCGCAGGAGCGCCGGGACGCCCTCGGCGAAAGCCTGGCCGCGACCATGGCCGACGTGCGCGCGGCGGTCTCGGACCACGCGGCGATGAACGCCCTGATGGCCCGTTCGATCGCCCATCTGGAGGCCGGGGTTCCCGGGGTGGACCCGGACGTCCTGGCCGAGAACCTGGCCTTCCTGCGCTGGCTGGAGGCCGATCATTTCGTCTTCCTCGGCGCGCGCGACTACGATTTCCCGCGGACGAAGGACGGCGGCTACGAGGCCGAGGCGCCGCTGTCGCAATCGGGCGACGGCCTGGGGGTGCTGGCCGATCCGGACCGCACGGTGCTGCGCCGGGCCAATGAGCCGGCGGTGCTGACCCGGTCGATGAAGAAGCAGCTGAATCTGTCCGAGCCGGTCACCGTGGCCAAGGCCAACGCCCGCTCGCGGGTCCACCGCCGGGCCTATATGGACTATATCGGGGTCAAGCGGTTCGGGGCGGACGGCAAGCCCTCGGGCGAGACCCGTTTCGTCGGCCTGTTTACGGCCGAGGCCTATGACAAGACCGCCAACGAGGTGCCGCTGCTGCGCCGCAAGGTGGCCAACGCCCTCGCCCGCGCCGACAAGGCCGCCGGGTCGCACAGCCACAAGCGGCTGAAGAACATTCTCGAAAACTATCCGCGCGACGAGCTGTTCCAGATCGGCGAGGACGAGCTGCTCGAGATCGCGCTGGGCATATTGCACCTGCACGACCGGCCGCGGATCAAGAGCTTCACGCGCAAGGACCCGTTCGACCGGTTCGTCTCGGTGCTGACCTTCATCCCGCGCGAGCGCTTCAATCCGGCGGTGCGCGAACGGATCGGCCGCATCCTGGCCAACGCCTGGGGCGGACGGCTGTCGGCCTGGTATCCGCAGCTGTCGGACCAGCCGCTGGTGCGGATCCACTACATCATCGGGGTGACGCCGGGCGATCATCCGTGCCCGGATCAGGCCGAGCTGGACGCCGAGATCGCCGAGGCCGGCCGGGGCTGGGTCGACCGGTTCGAGAGCGCCCTGCGCGCCGCCGACGTCGGCGACGTCCAGGTCGGGCCGCTGAGCGCCCGCTGGGCCTGGGCCTTCGGGGCCGGCTATCGCGACCGCTATGACGCAGACGAGGCGGTGCGGGACCTGCAGGCGGCCGACCGGCTGAACGCCTCGGGCCTGAACGACGGCGGCGATCCGGTGGCGGTGAGGGCCTTCCGCGCCGAACGCGACGGGCCGCTGCATTTCCGCTTCAAACTGTATCGCCGGGGCGCGGCCGTGCCGCTGTCCGACGTGCTGCCGATCCTCGCCGACATGGGGCTGAAGACGCTCGAGGAGTGGGGCCACTCTCTCGCGCCGCTGGGCGGGCCGGAGATCCACGTCCATGAGTTCCTGCTCGAGGACCCGCGCGGCGGCGACCTGCATTTCGACGACGTGCGCGGGCCGTTCGAGGCGGCCTTCGCGGCGGTCTGGACCGGCCGGACCGAGAGCGACGGCTTCAACCGGCTGGTCCTCGAACTGGGCGTCGAATGGCGCGAGGCGGCGCTGGTGCGCACCCTCGCCCGCTATCGCCAGCAGACCGGGCTCGATCCGAGCCAGGCCGTGCAGGAGGAGGCGCTGCGCGACTATCCGGCGGTGGCGCGAGGCCTGCTGTCGCTGTTCCACGCCAAATTCGATCCGGCCGCCGGCGGCGACGCGGCGAGCCGCGAGCGCACGGTGCAGGAACAGTGCGACAAGCTGATCGCCCTGCTGCAGGAGGTGAAGAGCCTCGACCACGACCGGGCCCTGCGGCGCATGGCGCTGCTGATCCAGGCGATCAAACGGACCAACTATTTCCAGACCGGCGCCGACGGCGAACCGAAGCCGCACATCTCGATCAAGATCGCCTCGCGCGAGCTGGACGACGTGCCGCTGCCGAAGCCGTACCGCGAGATCTTCGTCTGGGCGCCGCACGTCGAGGGCGTGCACCTGCGCTTCGGCCCGGTGGCGCGGGGCGGCCTGCGCTGGTCGGACCGGCGCGACGACTTCCGCACCGAGGTGCTGGGCCTGGTCAAGGCGCAGCAGGTCAAGAACGCGGTCATCGTGCCGGTCGGGTCCAAGGGCGGCTTCTATCCCAAGGACCTGCCGGCCATCGTGCGCGCCGGCGGCGACCGCGACGCCCAGCAGGCCGAGGCGATCCGGGCCTACAGGACCTTCCTGTCGGGGCTGCTCGACATCACCGACAACATCGCCGCCGACGGTTCGGTGGTTCATCCGGCCGGGGTGACCCTGTGGGAAGGCGACGACCCCTATCTGGTCGTGGCCGCCGACAAGGGGACGGCGACCTTCTCGGACATCGCCAACGGCATCTCGGCCGACTACGGCTTCTGGCTGGACGACGCCTTCGCCTCGGGCGGGTCGGTCGGCTACGACCACAAGGAGATGGGGATCACCGCCCGCGGGGCGTGGGAGGCGGTCAAGCGCCACTTCCGCGAAATGGGCAAGGACATCCAGAGCGAGCCCTTCACCGTCGTCGGGGTCGGCGACATGTCGGGCGACGTGTTCGGCAACGGCATGCTGCTGTCGAAGGCGATCAGACTGGTCGCCGCCTTCGACCACCGCGACATCTTCATCGACCCGAATCCGGACCCGGCGGCAAGCTGGGTCGAGCGCGACCGGCTGTTCAAGCTGCCGCGCTCGTCGTGGCAGGACTACGACGTATCGAAGATCTCGAAGGGCGGCGGGGTCTTCCCGCGCTCGGCCAAGTCGATCGAACTGTCGCCCGAGATCAAGGCGGCGCTGGACATCGCCGAGGACGTGCTGGACCCGGCCGCGCTGATGAAGGCGATCCTGCAGGCGCCGGCCGAGCTGCTCTATTTCGGCGGCATCGGCACCTATGTGAAGGCGCCCCACGAGACCGATACGCAGGTCGGCGACAAGGCCAATGACGCCATCCGCGTCGACGGCGGCGAGGTCCGGGCCCAGGTCATCGGCGAAGGCGCCAACCTGGGCATGACCCAGGCCGGCCGGATCGCCTTCGCGAGGAACGGCGGACGGATCAACACCGACGCCATCGACAATTCGGCGGGCGTGGATTCCTCGGACCACGAGGTCAATATCAAGATCCTGACCGGGGCGGCGATCGCCTCGGGCGCGCTCAAGGCCAGGGACCGCAACGCCCTGCTGGCCTCGATGACCGACGAGGTCGGGCTGAAGGTTCTGGTCCACAACTACGATCAGACCCTGGCCCTCAGCCTGCAGGAGGCCGAGGGCGCCGGGGCGCTGGATTCACAGCAGCGCTTCATGCAGTGGCTGGGCGGCAAGGGTAAGCTGGACCGCAAGGTCGAGGGCCTGCCCGACGACGTCAGGCTGGCCGAGATGAAGACCGCGGGCCAGGCGCTGACGCGGCCGGAACTGGCCGTGCTGACGGCCTATTCCAAGATCGAGCTGTTCGACGATGTGGTCGCCTCGAGCGCGCCGGACGACCCCTTCTTCCACCGCACCCTGGTGCGCTACTTCCCCGAGCCGCTGGCGAAGTTCGAAGCCGACATGGAGCGGCACCGGCTGAAGCGCGAGATCATCTCGACCGTGCTGTCGAACGAGATCGTCAACATGTGCGGTCCCACCTTCCCCGAACGGCTGCGGCTGTCGGCCCAGTGCGACACCTCGGCGCTGGTGATCGCCTTCGAGGCGGCGCGGCAGGTGTTCCGGCTCGACGAAGCCTGGGACCAGGTCTCGGCCCTCGACCTGAAGATCTCCGCCGACGCCCAGATCGCCCTGTACCGGGAAATCTCGACGGTGCTGCGCCGCCAGACCTTCTGGCTGGCGCGGCGCGCGACGCGGGACGGCGCCTCGGTCGACGGCCTGATCGCCGCCTACCGCCCGGCGGCCGACGCCCTGCGCGCAGCGGGCGGCTCGGTGCTGTCGCGCTTCGAACAGGCCGGGCTTGAGGCCCGCATCGCCGCCTTCACCGACTATGGCGCGCCCGCGGCCATGGCCCGCGACCTGGCCATGCTGCGGCCGCTGGTGGCCACGGCGGACATCGGCGACCTGGCGCGGGAGGCCGGCTGGCCCGAGCCGGCCATGGCCACCCTGTACCACCAGGTCGGGGCGGCCTTCGATTTCGACCGGCTGCGGGCGGCGGCGGGGGCGGTGCCCTCGGCCGACCATTTCGACCGTCTGGCCGTGCGGCGGATGATCGAGGACCTGATGAACGAGCAGCTGTTGCTGACGCGCGCCGTGGCCCGGTCGACCGACGTCTCGGTCGGGGCCACCGAACTGTCGGCCGAACAGGCCGTGGACCGCTGGATCGGGCCGCGGCTGAAGACGGTCGAGGGCGTGCGCGCCTCGGTCGACGAGATCGAGGCCTCGGGCTCGGGCTGGACCTTCGCCAAGCTGACCATCGCCAACAGCGCCATCCGGGAGATCGCTTCGTCAGCAGGCTGACGAAGCGAGGTGCGCGCTATCGCTCGCCGCGCGTCCCGGCCTTCGCCGGGATGACGGGGCTCGCTGCTTGAGCGCATTATGCGCTGAGGCGGTCGATCTGCTAGCGTGCCGGGGCTGAGGGAGAGGGCCGCCGATGCCGCGGAAGTTTCTGGTCGTCGTGGACGACAGTCCGGAGTTCGAGGCGGCGCTGCGCTATGCGGCGCGGCGGGCGCGCTCGACGGGCGGCCATGTGGCGCTGCTGCGGATCATTCCGCCGGCCGCCTCGGACGCCCACTGGGCCGGGGTGCGCGAGGAGATCGAACGCCAGACGCGGGCCGAGGCCGAGGCCACGCTGAACAATTGGGCGGCCGAGGCGGCCGAACGGTCCGGCTCCACCCCCATCCTGCTGATCGAGCGGGGCGAGCCGCAGGGGTGTATCCGCAAGGTCGTCGGCGAGGACCCCGACATCAAGATCCTCGTGCTGGCGGCGGGTTCGAACGCCCCGGGGCCGCTGGTGGCCGCCGTGGTCAAACAGGGGGCCTCCTTCACGGGGCGCAAACTGCCGGTGACCATCGTGCCGGGGGAACTGACCGAGAAAGAGATCGAGGACCTGGCGTGACGCCAGGAGGGCGCTAACGCTCGGCGCGCGGCGTCCCGGCCTTCGCCGGGATGACGAAGTTCGCTGTTTGAGCGCCCCCTCCACCGCCTTCGGCGGTCCCCCTCCCCCGATGGGGGAGGACCGGTGCGGCGCTCTGGACCTTGAACGCCGGACGTCGCGGGCGCATCTGAGCGGCATGTTCATCCAGACCGAACCGACCCCCAATCCGAACGTGCTCAAATTCCTGCCCGGACGGGAGGTCTCGCCCGAGCCGCGCGAGTTCCGCACCATCGACGAGGCGGCGGCGTCGCCGCTGGCCGAGGGGCTGTTCCAGCTGGAGGGCGTGACCGGCGTCTTCTACGGGGCCGACTACGTCTCGGTGACGCGCGACCCGGCGGGCCTCGACTGGCCGCAGATGAAGGCGCCGATCCTGGCGGCCATCATGGACCATTTCGTCTCCGGGGCGCCGTTGATGCGCGGCGGCGACTTCAACAGCGCCGACCCGGAGGGCGAGGACGACGAGGTCGTGGCCGAGATCAAGCAACTGCTCGACAGCCGCGTCCGCCCGGCCGTGGCCCAGGACGGCGGCGATATCCTGTTCGACTCCTTCGATCCCGAGACCGGGGTGCTGAGCCTGCGCATGCGCGGGGCCTGCGCCGGCTGCCCGTCGTCATCGGCGACGCTGAAGGCCGGGGTCGAGCAGATGATGAGACACTATGTGCCGGAAGTGACGCGGGTCGAGCAGGTGATCTGACTGGCCTCTTCCGTCATCCTCGGGCTTGACCCGAGGATCAGAGGCGAGAGCGGGTCTGTCCGACGAAGACGGCCCCGCGACCGGGACCGCATCTCCTCCACCGCGCACCGGACGGTCTGATCCTCGGGTCAAGCCCGAGGATGACGGCGGCGGGCGTGCCCCCCCTGAAACAAATCCGTCCTCGCTTCGCGCGGCGGACTCCGCCATCATTCCCCCATGCCCCGGTTCGAGAGCGACAGCGAAGTCCGGCGCCTCGGCGAGGCGCTCGCCGCCCTGCGCCATGACGCGAACCTGAGCCAGGCCGAGGCGGGCGCGCGGGTCGGCATGACCAGTCAGGGCTGGGGGCTCTATGAATCCGGAAAGCGGCCGGGGCTGTTCCGGCCGGACGTGCAACGCCGTCTGACCGCGGCGCTCGGCGCCTCGCCCGAGGCGCTGGCCCTCAAACTGGGCGCCCCGCCCGCCCCGCCCGCGGAACCGGCCGTGTCCGGACTGGAGAATCCGGGACGCGCCTTCACCGGTCCCGTCGCCGGGACACGGCGGCTGCAGCTGTCCAACGACGACCTGGCCCCCTGGGCCGCCTCGGGCGTGGTGCTGGAGTATGAGCCGGGCCGTTGGCCGCGCCGGGGCCAGGGCTGCGTCATCGAAATGGCCGACGGCGAGGTCCGGGTGCGCCTGTATGAGCATGCCGACGCCGAGGCCCTGATGGTGCGCGGAGTTCGGGGCGGCGAGGAACGGATCGAACGGTCGGCGACGTCGCGGGTCTCCGCGGTCACAGCCCGGCTGGATGTCTAGATGAAACGAAATGGTTGCAACAGATCCGTTTCCATGAAACTGTTCCGTCGTGGACAGGAGGAGCGGAGCCATGGCCAGGATCGGGGGACCGGACAAGGTGGACGCCTTCGTGGGCGCGCGGATCAGCCTGCGCCGGTCGGCGCTGGGCCTGTCGCAGACGGCGCTGGCGCAGCAACTCGGGATCAGCTTCCAGCAGGTGCAGAAATACGAGACGGGGCAGAACCGCATCTCGGCCTCACGGCTGCATCGGGTGGCGACGGTGCTGGCCACCTCGGTCGAGGCCTTCTTTCCGCCGGTGGAGACCGCCCGCGGCCCGGCCGACACCGGCTGGGAGGGGCTGCGCCACATCACCGCCACGCCGGACGGACGGGCCGTGGCGGCGGCCTGGCCCCTGATCGAGGATCGCGAGCTGCGCAAGGCGGTGGCGCGGGTGGTGCGGGCGCTGGCGCGGGACGGCTGACGGCGCGCCTCCCGGGGGCGGCGTCGTGAGGGTGCTGGTCGTCGATACGGCGTTGGGTCTGTGCAGCGCCGGGGTGTTCGCGGTCGAGAGCGGGGCGGCGCGGCCGCTCGGCCTGCGCTCGGAGGCCATGGCCAAGGGCCATCAGGAGCGGCTGGCGGGCCTGGTCCGCGACGCGGTGGCGGAGGCCGGGGGCTTCGACGGGATCGACCGGATCGGGGTGACGGTCGGGCCGGGATCGTTCACAGGCCTGAGGGTCGGGCTGGCCTTCGCCCAGGGGCTGGGCGCGGCCCTGGGCCGGCCGGTGACGGGGATATCCACCCTCGACGCCCTCGCCGCCTCGGTGGAGGGCGAGGGTCCGGTCGCGGCCCTGGTCGACGCCCGGCGGGGCCAGGTCTACGCCCGGTTCTGGCGCGACGGCGTGCCGGAGGGGCCGGCCGCGGCCCTGTCGATCGAGGCGGCGCAGGAACGGGTGCGGGCGCTGGGCGCGGCGGTCCGGCTGGTCGGTTCGGGGGCGGGGCTGATCGCCGGCGAGGCGGCGGCCGGGGCGGTGTTCGACCTGTCCGGCCCGGCGCCGGAGGCTCTGGCCCGGCTGGCGGCGGCGGCCGATCCGGACGCCAGCCCGCCCCGCCCCGTCTATCTGCGCGCGCCCGACGCGACGCCGCCCAGCCGTTTGCCGGGTCAGCCCCGGCCGGTCCCGGGCGTATGACGGGCGCTGCGCCAGACGACGGAACGAGGGTTCGCGCGGCGCGGCTGGCCGCCATCCACGCCGGGGCCTTCGCCGGCCCGCACGACACGCCGTGGAGCGAGGCCGCCTTCGCCGACCTGCTCGGCCAGCCGGGCGTGTTCGCTCTCGAGAGCGCCGACGGATTCATCCTGATGCGGGCCGTGGCCGACGAGGCCGAGATCCTGACCCTGGCGGTGCGGCCCGAAGCAAGACGGGCCGGGCAGGGCGGGCGGCTGGTCGGCGAAGGGGTGCTGGCGGCGGCGGCGCGCAGGGCCGGGCGGGTCTTCCTCGAGGTCGCCGACGACAATGCGGCGGCCCGGGCCCTGTATGCGCGGGCCGGCTTCCTCGAGGCCGGGCGACGCCCCGGCTACTACGCCGCGCCGGACGGGAGCCGGCGCGACGCCCTGCTTCTGGTTCTCAACTTGCCGCCGGCGCTTCCCTAGGCCGCCCGGCCCGCCTATCCTGTCGGCATGGACCGGATCGAGAAACTCTGCGCCGACCGCGGCATGCGCATGACCGAACAGCGGCGGGTCATCGCCCGGGTGCTGTCGAGCGCCGAGGACCACCCCGACGTCGAGGAACTGTATCGCCGCGCCTCGTCGATCGATCCGCACATCTCGATCGCCACCGTCTACCGCACGGTCAGGCTGTTCGAGGAGGCGGGGGTCGTCGAGAAACATGATTTCGGCGATGGACGCAGTCGCTACGAAGAGGCCGGGGACGATCATCACGACCATCTGATCGACACCCGCTCGGGCGAGGTGATCGAATTCTTCGACGCCGAGATCGAGCGGCTGAAGACCGAGATCGCCGAACGGCTGGGCTTCGAGCTGATCGGCCACAAGCTGGAG
>Ga0164290_1000781_pt1 | contig 80113 bp, 79 predicted proteins | sample Micstemetagenome_FD_108782 | JGI IMG/M metagenome (GOLD analysis project Ga0164290, IMG submission 108782) | Contaminated culture microbial community from soil near Moab, Utah, USA - Microcoleus steenstrupii SON62 (Illumina Assembly) | ecosystem: Environmental > Terrestrial > Soil > Soil crust... | reverse complement strand
TGGCTTGCCCGTTGCCTGGCCACTTTTCCGTCACGGCTCAGCGCATTTACCGCTTCGCTATCGCCTATTCGCCTTCTCCCCCGTCTGCCCAAACGTCGCCGCTAAATCTGTCAGGGTATCAGGGTTTAGCTTCCTACTGGCAAAGTGTTGTGCTGCCACCGATCTGCCGACTTTGCGGAATTTCTCATTCAACTTGGTATAATCCCTCTTCTGTCATTCTGGTCGGCAGGTACTATTTACCTGAATTCCGCTTATTTGCTGAAAATCATTGGCGTGCTTGGTGTCACTGTTACACCCTCTACTGCTCAAAGGGGTTTTCCTCAAAGTGGCAGAAGAGGGATAATTTGTACCGCGCCTTATGGTACAGCCGAACCCGCAAGAGCGGGTTTGGCGCTTCTTAAAGGGTACCAGTGACGTGACGGCGGCCAAGAGCAGTCCTGGTCGCCGTCACGTTCTATAGGCCGACCTGAGCAGCGGCGTTTTCCTGGAACAGCGACCCGTCTCTGATATACCGGCGCAGCGTTCGCATGTCGGAGTGGCCGGTTTGCTGCATGATCACCCGCTCGCTCACGCCGGCCTTCGCTGCCTCCGTGACCAGCCCTGCCCGCAGGCTGTGCCCGCCGTAGGCTGCCGGCGTCAGTCCGAGCTGCTGGACGGCCCAGTGAACTGTCCGCCCAACTTCATAGGCCGGCAGCGGTCGCTCGCGCAGCCGGCTGCGCGTGTCGAACGCGCGAAACACCGCCCCTTCTGTGATCGCTGCTGCTTCAAGCCAGGCGCGAAGCGCACGCACAGGGCACGTCGCCTCCTGGCTGCCACACGGGATGCCCTTGGTCATACCCGCTCCCTCCTGGTCAGTTTTGGAGCGTCGGACGGTCACGATCAGACCCTCCGGCACCCACACCAGGTCGGCTATCTGAAGGGCCACCAGCTCGCTGCGCCGAAAGGCGCCGGCGAAGCCAAGCAGGAGCAGAGCGCGGGCACGCCGGCCGCGCAGGTCATCGGCGAGCACGTCAACGATCTGGCGGAGCTGGGCAGTGGTCAAAGCCGTCTTCGCTGCCGGAGCAATGCCCTTTGCGCGGCGGAGCCCGCGCATCGTGACAAGCACCTCCGGATCAGTCGTCGGGTCAGCGAGGCGGGCCTGTCGGTGGTGGAAGGCGATGCCGCACAGCCGACGATCGATCGTAGCCACCGGACGGTCGCGGGCCAGCGCCACAATGTAGCCGAGAATCGTCTCCGGCGTAGCGGGCAGGGGGCGGCGCTGCTGCTCGCTGCACCAGGCCGAGAAGAGCTTCCAGTCGCTGGCATACGCCTGGCGCGTGTTCTGGGCGTAGCTGTGGGCGGCGTACTGCCGGGCCTCTTCCAGGGCTGCGGTCAGGTCGGTCATGCTGCGTTCCTCCGTGTAGGTAGTCGCGGAGGAGCCAGGATAGCGGCCGTACGAGTCCCGCACCGATGAAGCTGGCAGCACGACTGCCGGGTTAAGCACGAGGAACAATGAAAATTCTTCGTCCAAGATTCTACGACGAGCAGCACAGATCGTCGGAACTGAAGTAAACCGAGACAAGGGGGGATTCGTTACAGAAGGCACCCTGATGCGCAAAACGCCTCTTTAATACTTTTTAACCCTACCGGAACTTTCCCCGGAAAAAATACGATCACCCCTAACTGGTTTGCCTTCGAGCTGCGGCCTGGTGATGACCCGCGCACTATCCCGCTGACACTGCCGGCGCCCCTAGCCGCTGGTGCCAGCCTTCAGGTGAGCGTGGCCCCGTCACTACGCCGGAGCGGTCACGAGCTGGAGCTGCGCCACGCCGGGCAGCGTATCGGTCTGGCCCGTTGGGATGATGGAGCTATCGCTACGCCGCGGTTGCTCGATGTCGCCCTGGAGCGCCCCCTGCCTGCCGGTGCTGTGACCCTGGAGGCCGCCCTGGTGAGCGTTGGCAGCGACCGGGTATTGCTCGATGCCCTGGCGTTCCCCAGCCTTCAGCAGCCGCTCCCGGCTAGAGATGATGGCGAGGCGCTGGTTAAAGGTGCTCGGTGCCGGGTCATTCTGGGCGACCCAAGCTTGGGCGACCAGCGCGATGGCTGCGGCGTCCGCGTCAAGGCGGTCGGCAGGGGCGGCAGTGCCAAATGTGATCTAGGGCTGTCATAGGTGACGGGACAGGGCCGGCGTAGGAGCTTGCTCCGGCTTATCAGTTCACCTGGACTAATGACGCTTAGTTGTGTCGAACTGTGCTATCATAGGGTCGTGCCGCCTGTCCGTGCTCCATGAGGCCCCATGAGCGACTCGACCGCTGTTGTCCATATCGCCCCTGACGCTCTCGCCCAGAGCACGCGCGACCCGGTAATTGTGGCCATCGCCGCCTGGCTCGACAGCAAGCAAGGCCGCTCGGGCTCGACGCGCACCCGCGACAGCTACGCCGCAACCCTGGCCGATGCACGCACGGCCCTCGCCGCCGTCGGCCTCGACCTTGACAGCAACCCTCGCGCGGTCGCCCTGGCTCTGCAAGGCTGGTCGCGCCAGAGCAAGGTCGTCGGGCGCGCGGTGAAGCCGGCGACGGTGGCCCAGCGCCTCGCTGTGGTGTCGAGCTTCTACGAGTTCACTATCCGCCGCGGGCTGCTCGACCTTACCACCAATGCTGCGACCCTGGTCGACCGCCCGAAGGTGGAGAGCTACGCCGAGGCCAAGGCCATCGACTCGGCCCAGGTGCGCCGGGTGATCAGCGAGTTGCGCCAGGAGGCTGCCGGCAACGGCACGGCAGCCGATCTCGCCGCCCGTGACCTGGCCCTCCTGCGCGTGGCGCTCACTACGGGCCGCCGCGTGGCCGAGCTTGCCGCCCTCCGCTGGCGCGATCTGGAGGGGGCGGGCACCGAGAGCATCACCCTCACCTTCCGGCGGGCGAAGGGCGGCAAGGTCATGCGCGACGCCCTGGCCCCCTCGGTGAGCGCCGACCTCCTCGCCTGGCTGCACCGCCACTATGGAGCCGAGCTTGGGCAGCTCGACAAGGAGGCGGCACTGTGGCCGGCACTGCGCCACGGGGGTCGGGCCGGACGTGCTCGCCTGGGCGAGCCGCTGAACGTTGCGGGGATTGCAGAGCTGGTCGCCCGGCGCCTCGACACACACCCCCACGCGCTCAGGCACTCCTTCGCCCACGGGATGCGCAAGGCGGGTGCCAAGGACAGCGAGGTGCAGGCCCGCCTGGGCCACAGCAACCTGGCAACGACTGGACGCTACCTCGCCCAGCTCGACCGGGCCGACAACCCCTTTGCGCACTCCTTGGCTGATATGTTCGATGGGGAGTAAACTGGAAGCAGGGCACAAGGTTGAGACGGTGCAGCGCCGGCTGGGGCACCGCGACATTCGCACGACGATGGGCTACGCCGAGGTGAGCGACGCGACGGTACGTGCCGACCTGGAGGGCGGGCCGCGACGGTACTATCCTTCCAAAGTAGGAGCCCCCCTACTCGCAAGCAGAGGAGAGGGATACACATGCCAGTCAGAGCAAAAGTTGCGGTCATTGACGATGACACCCCATTTATCGACTTGGTACAGGAGTTATTAGAAGGTGAAGGGTACACGGTTGTGTCGTGTAAAAATGGGGGCGAGGCACACGATTTTATTAAAGAGCATCACCCTGATATTATCGTGCTGGATGTTCGATTGGAAACACCTGATGCTGGCTGGCTTGTCCTAGAACTCGTGCAGCTTGACCCAACCACCGCAGCGATTCCGATTATTCTCTGCTCTGCTGATAGTGCCTTTCTCCGAGGAAAAGAGGCACATCTTCAGGCACACAACATTGATTTCCTAGAAAAGCCGTTTCACCTTGACGAACTCCTGGCGAAAATTGAGTCCAACATTCCTCCACGCGAAATGGAAGCGTGAAGCGCGTGCGCGAGGCCAGAAAGCAGCGGCTATCGGCGTCACGTGACGATCCGACGAAAGTAAGATCTGGACTTTTGCAAATTTCGGTGCATGGCTCTGTGATGCGGTAGAATTGGAGCCGCTTATAGCCGCCCTTGGTCGAAGCTCCAAGCAAGAGGACCGCTTCAGAAAGCCATAAACCTGCCCTGTACTCACAAGAACTTTTGTTCGAGTAGGTGCTTTCAGAGGGATTTTTGCAAAAGTCCAGTAAGATGCCAGAGGGCTTGCCAGAGTAATACAGACTTCAATTCTGTCACCTGTGACTGTATAGAAGTCGCTCGATGAGTACCAGACTCCGGGCGCGGCACTTGTTGAGACGCAGTGCTTCAGAACAGGCTAGGATGCTCCGGGCCGCAACGTGGTCACACGGCACGGGGAAGGCACATGGTAAACGTGCTGCCTTCCCCTTCCGTGCTTTCGACGGTGATCGTGCCGCCGTGCAGCGTCACAATCTCGTTGACCACCGCCAGGCCGATGCCCATCCCGGCGATCACGTTGGCCTGCCCCTGCTGCACCCGATAGAAGCGCTCAAAGAGATGTGGCAGGGCAGCCTCAGGAATGCCGATCCCGTAATCGCGCACGCTCAACCATCCCTCAGATGAGGTACACCCGACCGTCACCTCAATAGGGCCGCCCGCCGGGCTGTACTTGACCGCGTTCTGCACGAGATTGACGATAACCTGCTCTAACCGGAGGCTGTCCCCCAGCACGAGACACGCCTGGCTCGGAACCATCATCTGTATATCCCGAAGCTCCAGCGTGACCCCAACTTCATCGAGCACGCGCACAGTCAAGGCTCCGAGATCGAGCGGTGCGGCCTCCAGGCTCAAATGCCCCTGATGGATGCGTGTTACATCCAGAAGGGTTTCAATCAGGCGGGTGAGACGGCCGCTCTGCGCCAGTATGACGTTCAGGGCGCGTTCCATGCGCTCGTCGTTATCCCCACGCAGGCGTAGACGGCGCTGAAGTACGCCAACGTAGCCGAGCAGCGAGGCGAGCGGTGTTTTCAGCTCGTGGGCCGCAATCGACAAAAATTGCTCACGGAGTACCACCGCAGCTTCGGCCTGCTGCCGTGCCACGACTAACTCTGTTACATCCACCGCATGCACAAAGATTCCTGTAACCCGCTCGCTGGCATCACGGAGCGGTGCGTAGATGAAGGACACAAACGCCTGCTCAGGAGCGCCGGTGTTATGGCGATCTAATAGGATAGGCACTTCACGGCCAATGAAGGGCACGCCGGTGGCGTACACCTGATCCAACAGCTCAAAAAAGCCCTGGCCTTCGACTTCGGGTAAGGCTGCGCGGACGGACTGTCCGATGAGATCATGGCGTCCGACAAGCTGCTCGTAGCGCGGGTTCGTGAAGGTGAATATGTGCTCCGGGCCGGCAAGTGTACAGATTGCGGCTGGGGCTTGGCGTAACACATCGAGCAAGCGCTGCCGCTCCGCCTCAGCAGTAGCGATGTCGCTGATGGCCTGGGGTAGCGTGTCGGCCTGGTCCTTGATGCGTGATGCGGGGGTGGTGGCCTGCACGTCGCCTTGAAGTGTGTGGGTGTCTACGATGCGCTGTTCTAAGGCCGTGACTGCCTGAAGGAATGGGGCGGCCGTCGTCGCGTCGGCCCCCAATCGTGCGACCAACTGGTTTGCCTGGCGCCGCACGTCCGCGAGCTGCTGGTCGAGTATGTTTGTGGGCATCATCGAAATCCTTGTGTGGCGCCGCCGCCAGCCCACACGCGGGCGAGCGTTCAGGCCAGGGTCAGCAGCCTGCCGCTGGCGTGCCTATCGCTTCTGTGCGTCCCGTTGGCGTGGTAGGGATAGTATACGCTCTATTCAGCAGGGTGGCGCTCGCGTCGTCTGCGGCACACGCATCGCACAAGCAATGCAGGTTCCCCATTGTCCTCCGGTAAAGCCGTACCTGTGGTGAAGCGACACGTGGTGTGCAGCCAGAAACGATGAGCGTGAACGGCCTGCGCCATAAGACATAGAGGGGGACGATGTACCAAGAACGGCACAAATCTTGCTATAAAGTAAAAGTTTATCTTCTCTCATAGCAGGATTTTGGTAATGGCACATATCCTTGTCGCGGAGGACGAACCTCCGATTGCAGAGTTGCTTGCAGAGTATCTGGTGGAGGAGGGGTACAGCGTACAAACGGTACGCGACGGGGCCAGCGCATTGATGACTGTACGCGCTCGTCAGCCAGATTTGCTTATTCTTGATATAGGGCTGCCGGTTATGATGGGGGGCGAAGTGTTGTCCATTCTACGGCAAACCGGCTATACACAACTGCCTATCATTATTTGTAGCGCGGGAAGGGACACGCATCTGTATTTGAAGCAGGGCGCAACTGCAATCGTGCCGAAACCGTATAACTTGTCAGGACTATTACAAACCATTACGCAGTATATCTAATAGGTGTCTCGGGATAACGTCGCCTGAAGCTACGTAGACAGCCAGCGCCCTCAAAGCGGTCACAGGTGACGTGAACAACGACAGGCGGCGAGCTGGGCGCCCAGCTCGCCGCCTGTCGCATGTCTTTTATTCACAGGGATGCAAAGAACGTCACCACGGACGACGCCGTGGTACGCGACGCGATGATGTGAGAGGAGACGGCGCGAGGAGCAGACGCACGAAGTGCGCGCAGATTGTCAAAGCCAGCCAGATAGTAGGGCGAGGCGCGGAGAAAGGCGATGGCAGGGGTGCAGCCGGCGGGGAGTGCGGCGGCATCCGGCACAATCAGCACGGTCGCTGCTGGGGCAGCCCGCTCGATCAGGCGCTGGAGGAGCCCAGCAACAGCCGGGTCTTCACCAATGATGGCGATGATGGGGGAGGTATGCATGGCGGGATGTCGATCCTCGTGGTCGAGCCGAATGCTACTCGGTCAGGGAGCTGCATTGTTTAACATAATACACCTTCTCGTGCCCGTGCTTCAAGCAGGAAGCTCCTGACAGTTTGCCTGAGCGGAAGGGGATCACCCCTCGCGCGAGACGTGCACCAGCGACTCCAGGATGACGTCGTTCGGGATAACTACGGCTCCCTCGGCCGTAGTGACGACCGTGTTCACACTCCCAATGCCTTGGATCGTGCCCCGTGTCTCGCCCAGGGCCACGACCTGGCCCGGCGGGAAGCGCTGCCGCACGTAGTAGCCGGCCAGCAGGTGACGCACCACGGTGCGCGAACCAAGGCCAAGCCCAAGGGCGAGGGCCAGGCCGAACGCGGCAATGAGGATCGTGACGGCGGTGACGAGCAGTGCCGTGTCCAACCCCAACACCCCAAGTGCCAGGATCGCCACAAACACGCTGACGAGGTATTGCAGGAAGCGGCCCAGCCGCGGCGCATAGCTTAGCCCTGCTGCCGCCGCCAGGCTCGTCACCAATGTGCCCATAAACTGGGCGACGACACCGCCGAGCAAGAAGACGATCAGTGCGGCGATGGCGTTGGGCAGAAAACCGAGCAGCTGCTCCAGCAGACGTGCGACGGCCTCCAGCCCCATTAAGCGCGTCGCGGTGATCAGGAACGAGAGCAACAGCAGGGCAAAGACCGTCTGCGCCAGGATAACCGAGACGGGGGTGGTAACGCCAAGCCCCCGCAGCGAGCCTGTGACCCCGCTCCGCTCAATTAAGGGATCGATCCGCGCCCGTTGTAGCACCACCCGAAGCAGCCAGCGCACCAGCCGGGCGATCAGATAGCCGACGAGCAGGATGACCAGCCCGTTGACCAGATTCGGGATGAAGTTCAGGATGTCGGTGAGGATGCGGGTCAGCGAGTCGATGACGACCTGGAAGTTCACGATAGTTTCCTCGCCGGCTAGTCGGCGGCTGCGGCAGGCGGCAGTGGCTCCGGCAGTGCGGCAAAGAACAGCGCGAGCAACTCCAGTATGACGCGTCCCACCCCGGAAAGTCCGAGGTCGAGTAGATCGTGCGCGGTACGGTCGGTCTGGACGCGCGCCAGCAGGCGCGTCTCGAAGTCTGTTGGCACGTCAAGCTCGGCCGCCTGGAGCGTTTCCAGCAACGCGCGTACACGCTGGGCAATTGCCACCTCGTCGGCCGCCTCCGGGTGCTCCATCAGCCAGCGCTCCCACGCTGGCCCGCTCAGTACCCCGTCGACTACGTCGGTGATCACCTGCTCCGGTCTATCGGTCATACCGCACCTCCGCGTCCCACTTCCGGCTATTTTTCGCCAATTACCGGCAGCGTCGTACTGCGTCGCCAGCTGTCCGGACACAGCCGTTCCAGCACGCGCTGAAAGGCGAGCCGGGCGCGATGAATGCGCATCTTCACGGTGCTCAGGCCGAGCTGGAGCGTATCCGCAATCTCCTGATAGGGTCGCCCCTCGACATCCCGCAGGACGATCATCGCCCGCTCCACGGCGTCGAGCTCAGTCAACGTCTGCTCCAAACAGCGGCGTAGCTCCCCCAGAAGTGCCAGGTCTTCGGGCGTTCCGCTCGGTGCGATGAGCGAGCGCGTGCCCTGCTCCTCGTCACTCCCAGCCGGGGACAGCGGCGTGGTGGACGGGCGGGCCTTTTGCTTATTCAGCGCGTCCAGACAGGTATTGACCGCAATGCGGGTGAGCCACGCCGGGAAGGTGGCCGGGTCGTCAAGCTGTCGTATTCCGCGATACACCTTCAGGAAAACCTCCTGCGCCTGATCCTCGGCCTCCTGCGGGTTGCCCATCATCCGGTAGGTGATTGCGAACACGCGCTGCTGATACTGCCGGATCAGCACCTCAAACGCCCGCGTGTCGTCTGGCAGGGTGCGCTGGCACCAGTGCACCAACTCCTCAGGGTCCAGCAGCCGCTCATCCGCGCGAGCCCGCACGTCGTTTCCTCGCATAGTCCCCAGTTGTAGGCTGACAGCGCCGTCGTCTTGCGACACCACTGTGGATGGGTGCAGTGTTCTTAGAAGGACGGTGCCGACGCAAAATAGTCACACCAGCAGCCCTTTCACGCCGGCTATCCTACCGCATGCTGTATCGGGCGCAAGCACCGGGGCAAGCAGCCCACAGGCAACCACTTTGCTGATGCCTGTGACTTTTGTTGCCCCTCCCCGTCCTATGTATCAGTAGTCACCTGACTATCGTACACGAGGCTCCCTGATGAGTCGCATCGTCCCGGCCACGTTCGCCATGACCATTGCTATTGTCGGTGAGGAACCGGCCGTCGCCGAAGTGCTCGCGCGCTTGCTCGCCCGTGAGCTCCCGTCCGCGCAGATCATGTCGATTACCTCCGTCGCTGACCTGCCCCCCACGCTTATTCTCACCCTGACCTTTGTACGCGCTTCAGACTTTCATCGGCAGGGCTTTACTGATATCTGGATGATGCGTCAGCGAGCACCTACCTGCGCGATTATCGTAACGTGCACAAGCCTTTCCCCGATTGATGCTGATTATGCGAAGATATGTGGTGCAACCGCTATCTTGCACAAGCCGTTTGCCCGCGCCAGCCTCCAGGCCGTGCTGGGCCAGGTGCTGCCTGATGCCGAGACAGATGGTAGGTATGACGGGGTAGGCCCACCGCCGCGTGCGGTATACGTTTCTGGCGATTCTCCTGACACGGCGTGCAACGCCCTGGTACGGGCTGGAGTATACAGTGGAAGCAAGACGTGGGAGCGGCATCACACAGCGTCGTGTGGCGCTGCTCCCACGTGCTGTGTTCGATGCGCCGTCAGCATCTGTGTGCCTGCTCCTTGTCCCGTACATCGGGTCACCGTGTAAGGACGCCTCGCATGTCTTTGTTGCACGCCACCGACCTCGCCCGCCTCGCTCCAGCCCAGCTACGCTCGTATCGCGCGGAGCGCTACCGTGGGGATGCGATGGACGTGCCGCTTGACGCCTTTGATAGGTCAAGCCGTGCCGATATCACACGCCTGTATGCGTTCCTCCAAGTGCTTCGTCAGCAGCTGGAGCCGCGGGCTACGCCGCCGCTCACGCTCCCGGCCCTGTGCCAGCTACTTGCCGCCCACCACTGGGACTCGGTGATTGCCGGCCTGCGGCACCTCACGCTACGGCCAGATGCAAGGGTTGATGCGGCCCGTGCACACCAGGTTATCCATGACCTGCGCGGCGGTGCCTTGCAGGCGTTGGTGCTCTTGCTCCATCTTGGTGAGCTTGGGGTGCTGACGGAGGAAGAGTTTCCACGTCTCTGGTTTCTTACCCGCGACCACCTGAAGATCCTCCGCAACGCCATCGCTGGCATTGACCCCGCTGGCTCGGCCCACGACGAGGCGGTGCGGTTGCATCACATCAACCTGGTTATTGAGAAGTGGCAGCAGGCGACGCACGCCGTGCCGGAAGCGCGTGCGACGGTGCAGGTGGATAGCGCGTTTCACGGCCATATTGCCGAGCGCTGCCTGGAGTTCTCTGCCCTCGACCGGGTGCTCTACAACCTGCTGAACAATGCCGTCCGGCACGCCGCCGACGGCCAGGTCGCTCTGGCCCTGCTCCCCGTTCCTGCTGCCCAACCTGCGCAGCTGCGGATTGGGGTCGCCAATCGGATCACCGAGGAGCAGCGGAACCGTCTGCATGCGCTCGCCGACGGCGATCTTTCCCGGCTCTTTGCAGGCGGGCTGACCATTGGCGGGAGCGGGGAGGGCTTACGCATCTGTGCGGACTTTGTGCTGCGTGCGTATGGCGTATCTTCGCTGGCCGAGGCACTTGCGGAAGGTTACCTTGGCATCGCACAGCCCGACGACCGCTTTATCGCCTGGGTACACTGGCCCATCGCCGGCGAGTAGCCATCAGACTACCTACTGGATGTGTCGTGGGCAACTACGGAGGACCACCTATGGACACGCGCTCGCCTGGTCTCGTTACCCTCGCCTTCACCGGCGACCTTGTTCCATCCCAGCTGCGCATTCATAGCCGCAGTACGATGATCGCGCTGAGCCACGCGATTGAAGGGCACGCGGCGCTCTCCGGCTCCGAGACGGTGCTAATCGCGACGTTCCAGCGCCTGTCTCTCCTTCGACCTGAGGCGCTGCGCTACGCCAGGCTTGCACCGCAGCTCGCCCAAGTCTTCGCCCTTGGCGTGGCGGATGCCCCCCCGGACCCCATTGCCGGTGTCACTGTCCTACCGCTGGACGCGAGCTGGCCGCTTGTCCAGGAGTGGGCCGTGATCGCGAGTGGGCCGCGCTGCTGCGCCGCCCTCCTCAGTCGAGACGTGGAAGGTTTTCGGCCTGACCACCGCTCGCGGCATTATATGGGCCGCTGGACCACGGACGCGGCGGAGGTGGATAGCGTGCTCCGGCGCTTCTATCAGGCGATTGGTCAGCAGCCGCCTGCGGTGCGGCGGGAACGACACGCGAGCCTCCAGACCGCCACCGCGATCCGGCAGGCCCTCGCCCGTCACCCATAACATCACGGGCGCCAGCAACTCGCCGCTTGACGAGCCCGTAATGTGGAAGCTGCACGCCAGGTATGTACCTGAGCAAGTGGGATGGGCGGGTGCTGCGCTGCGCAGCTGGCACACACTGCGCCGTTCCCGTCCCCGTCACCGGTGACGGGGACGGGGACGGAGCGCTGCGTGCTCACGTTCGCTGCGGGCATCAGTCGCTGCGACCTGGTATACCGCTCGTTCGTTGCCGTTCGCCCGCGCTGGTCTCGTCACAACCTTGGGAGGCTCGGCCGGTGCGGCGAGCGCGGCGAACACCTGCTACGGGTGAGCAAGCAGTTTCCATCTCATCCAAGTCCGTGCCCTGATAGGTGAGCGCCACCGTTCGCACCATACCTGCCAGCGCGGATTTTAGGCGCTGAGCAGACACAATAAGCTCCCGGCGAACCCCATCATGTCACGATAGCAATGAGTGCACCGATAGCATTGGGTATGTTGGTCGAGCGCGAGCACCTTGCCGCACGGTAGTAACGCCGCGTACAATCAGTTGTTAGAACACGGCCCTCACCGCCTGAACGTTCAGTTGGAGGTGTGGAGATGGACGAAGGAGTTCGCTCGGCACCTGATTCAGACGACGCCCTCCGCACCCTCCAGAGCCGGCTCGCTTTGATGGAGCAGCTGTTAGCAGCTGAGCAGGCGCGGCGCGCCTACTACGAGCAGATCCTCGCCAACGTTAACGACGCCATTATTATCATTGACGCGGCCTCACATGTACTGGAGTGGAACGCAGCCGCCGAGCGCATGTATGGCTGGGCTGCGCACGAGGCACAGGGCCGTACGATGGGAAGCATCATCCCCACGCGCTACCTCGACGGCAGCACGAATGCCGACGCCTTCGCCATCCTGGAGAAGCAGGGCGTGTGGACGGGCCTGGTTGCCCAACCCCATCGTGACGGCCACGAGATCATCATTGAGTCGGCGGTGCGCCACATGCGTGATGCGTCTGGGAAGGTGGTTGGTCTGGTCGGAATTAACCGTGATGTGACCGCACGGATGACCGCTGAGCAAGCGCTACGATACAGCGAGGCCAATCTGCGGGCCTTCTTTGAGTCAGCACCCGAGGCACACTACCTGCTCGACCGGGACTATCGCATCCTCGCCTTCAACCACGTCGCCGCCGAGCAGGTCCGGGCGATCTGGGGGCGCAAGGTTGCCGAGGGCGACTCCATCCTCCCCTACGTCAACCCGGCCAACCGCGACACGTTCATTGACTACTACCAGCGGTGCCTCCAGGGCGAGGCTAGCCGCTACGAGCGCAAGGTGACGTACCCATCAGGAGACACGATCTGGTACGAGCTCGCCTATACCCCCATAGCGCACAATGGTGATGGGGTTATTACTGGGGTGGCGTTCAGCGGCCTTGATGTGACCGCACGCAAGGAAGCGGAGCGTACCCTTGCCCACCGCGAGGCTCAGCTTGCCGGCATCATTGACTCGGCGATGGACGCGATCATCACGGTGGATGCCGAGCAGCAGATCGTGCTCTTTAATCGGGCAGCCGAGCAGATCTTTGGCTGCTCTGTCGCTGACGCTCTGGGCCAGCCACTTGATCGCTTTATTCCACCCGAAGTGCAACAGGCGCATCGGCAGCACATTCCAGCCTTTGGGCAGACCGGGGTGACGCGCCGCTCAATGCACGCCCCTGGGGTACTGGAGGCGGTGCGGGTCGATGGGACGCGCTTCCCGATTGAGGCGTCGATCTCCCAGATTATAGTTGACGAGGAGCGCTTCTACACCGCCATCCTGCGCGACATCAGCCAGCGCAAGGAGCTAGAGGCCCAGCTGCTCCACGCGCAGAAGCTGGAAAGCGTCGGGCGGCTCGCCGGGGGTGTCGCTCACGACTTCAACAACCTGCTCACGGTGATCAAGGGCGTCACCGACCTCATCCGCGACGACCTGCCCCAGGAGCACCCGGCCCAACCCGACCTCGCGGAGGTGAGCACTGCCGCCGAGCGTGCCGGCGCCCTTACTCGGCAGCTGCTCGCCTTTGCCCGCCGCCAGGTCCTTGCCCCCCGCGTGGTGGACGCCACCACCTTGATCCGGGAGACCGCGCCGCTGCTCCACCGGCTGCTTGGCGAGGATGTGGAGGTTCTCCTGGACCTTCTGCCTAGCCCGGCGCCCATCCTGGTCGACCCCAACCAGATCCAGCAGGTGCTTGTGAACCTCGCGGTAAACGCCCGTGACGCCATGCCTGACGGCGGCCTCCTCCGCATCAGCACACGACTCGTGTCGGCAGGAGCAACGGTGGGGAGCGAGGACGGAGGAGATTCTGCCGTCGTTCGCATCGTCGTGCAGGATACCGGCGAGGGCATCGCACCGGATGTCCTGGCTCACATCTTCGAGCCGTTCTTTACCACTAAAGCGCAAGGTTTGGGTACTGGGCTAGGGCTGGCGACGAGCTATGGGATTGTGGCGCAGCATGGAGGCGAGATTACCGTTCGAAGTCGGCTTGGTGAGGGAACGGCGTTTACCATCGACCTACCGGTGGTGGATGCGCCACTGGAAGTGGTCGGGTACAGCACTGCGGCCAGCGGGTCCGCACGTGGAAGCGAGACCATTCTGGTTGTAGAAGACGAGCCGTCTGTCCGCTACTTCGTCGAGCGGGTGCTACACTCGCTTGGCTACACCGTGCGAATTGCCCAAAACGGGCTCGATGCGCTCCAGCTCACCCAGCGCGGGATGGGGTTTGACCTGCTGCTCACCGACGTGGTGATGCCAGAACTCAGCGGGACCGCACTCGCCGCCCAGCTTCGCACTCGTATGCCCAGGCTGCGGGTGATCTACATGTCGGGCTATGCGGAGCACACGGTGATCACGGAGGAGATGTTGGCGCAGGCCGACGTGCTCCAGAAGCCATTTACGGGCAGCGAGCTCGCCCGGCTCGTGCGTGCGGTCCTGGATACCATGACGTGAGACTGGCTGGCGCGGGTGTGTGTTACCCATACGGTGTCCGCAACAAAGGTACCGCAGGCATTTCGTCACGAACACCCTGCATCACCTCGCGCAGCACCGCAAGCGTAAATGGCTTCTGGAGCACAGCCAGCACGGGCAGTTCGCCCAGACGCTCGCGCACCTCCTGCGCACTGTAGCCGCTGGCGATGATCACACTCAGACCAGGGCGGCGCTCGCGTATCCGGTGCAGGGTCTCCTCGCCGCTCAGGCCGGGCATGGTCAGGTCGAGCAGGACACAGTTGATCTCGGGCTGTGCGGCGAGCCGGTCAAGCCCCTCCTGGCCGCTGGCAGCTGCCACCACCCGGTAGCCAAGTCGCTCCAGCATCCGCGTCGCCACCTGACGAACGCCTGCCTCGTCGTCAATGACAAGCACGGTGCGCGCCGTAGCCGGCTGCGCTCGCTGCGGTGCAGCGGGGCGGGCGGGGATGCTCACGGTGTGCGTCAACGCCGGTAGCAGCAGGGTGATGATTGTTCCCTGCTGGGGAGCGCTTGTCACGTGGATCGCACCCTGGTGCGCCCGCACGATGCCGAACACGGCGGCGAGCCCAAGCCCACGCCCGGTAAACTTGGTGGTGAAGAACGGCTCGAAGATGCGCAGGCGGGTCGCCTCGTCCATCCCGCCGCCGGTGTCGGCGACGGCAAATGCGAGGTAGTCGCCTGGCGGCAACTCCGGTGAGAGGTAGCAGGCCACGAGATCCGCCCGCTCAACGTGTCGCCGGCTGAGGCGCACGCTGATCTGCCCCCCCTGCTCCCCAAGCGCCTCGGCCGCGTTGAGCACCAAGTTCACCACTGCCTGCCGGAGCTGCGCTGCATCAGCCTCTACCAGGGGTAGCCCCGCGTCGAGGGCGTAGTGGAGCGCGACATCCTTGGGTACAGAGGCGTGCAGTAGCAGATCCATCTCTCGAATGAGTGCCGCGAGGTCGAGTGGCCCGACCACCAGCCGGCCCCGCCCCGAATAGGCGAGCATCTGTGCTGTCAGCTCCGCCGCACGCACACCAGCCTCGCGGATCTGCTCGACACTCGGGCGGGCGCGGTCTGATGTGGGCAGATCGAGCAGGGCGAGCTCGGCGTGGCCCAGGACCACGCCGAGCAGGTTGTTGAAGTCGTGGGCGATGCCCCCGGCGAGCACGCTCAGGCTTTCCAGCTTCTGGAGCTCTAGGAGCGTCCGGTGGGCGCGCTCGGTGGCGCGCACCGCCTCCTCGGCCACCTGCTTCGCCGCCTCGGCCGCCTTCTTTGCCGCAAGCAGCTCGTCCTCGAAGCGGTGCCGCAGGCGCATCGGGACGACCACCCAGTCGCTGACCTCGGTCCCGGCCTGTGTGCGGCGCTTCCCGTTGAGCAGCACCGGGATCTCCGCGCCCTGCTCTGAGACGAGCGTGAGGAAGATTTCCTCGATGCTGCCGCGGAGCTTGAGCAGGGGAAAGACGTGGGTCTGGAAGAAGATGCGCGCACCGACGGAGAGCAGGGTCTGGATGTGCTGGCCCTGCACCTTGTGCAGCTCACGGCCCAGCAGACCCAGGAGGGTCGCGTTCGCCAGGAGAATCGTCCCGTCGTCGGCGAAGGAGACAAAGCCGCACGGGGCAGCGTCGAGCAGATTGTCCATGACGATGAAAGGCGCGGTGCCAGGCTAGTGCGCGTGGGCGCCGTCCAGATAGTCGCGGATGAGCGCGATGGTTTCGTCGGGGTGGCTGACGTGGGGGCAGTGGCCCGTGGCGCGCATCACCCGCAGCGTGCTCTGCGGCAGCTGGGCGTGCAGGTAGCTGCCGACCGCAAGCGGGGCGATCACGTCGTCTGAGCACTGGAGGATGAGCGAGGGCACGGGAACGTCTGCGAGATCAGCCCGGTTATCCGAGAAGAACGTGACCTCGGCGAACTGGCGCGCGATCATCGGGTCGGTCGAGCAGAAGCTGGCCTCCAGCTCGCCGGCGAGCTCCGGCCGCTCCGGGTTCTGCATGATCGCGGGTGCGAGCATACTCGCCCAGCCCAGGTAGTTGTGCTCCATCATATCGAGCAGCCCCGCAATCGCCGACTGGGTGAAGCCGCCGGTGTAGTCGGGCGGGTCATCGACGTAGCGGGGCGAGGGGCCGATCAGGACAAGGTGGCTGAAGCGCTCGGGGGTCTGGATGGCGGCGAGCATACCGACGACACTGCTCACGGAGTGACCGACGAAGATGGCGTCGTGAAGATCCAGCGTCGTGCACACGTCGAGCACGTCCTGGGCATAGCCGGCGAGGCTGCCGTACCGCTCGGCGCTGTAAGCCGCGAGGTCGGACTTGCCGGAGCCGACGTAGTCAAACAGGATGATGCGGTGGGTGGCGGCGAAGGCCGGGGTGATGAAGCGCCACATGTTTTGGTCGCAGCCGAAGCCGTGGGCGAAGATCATCGGCCGGTTGCCGTCGCCAAACACCGTCACGTTATTACGGGCGAGAATAGAGGGGGTCATCGTGTTGCTCCAACGTACAACTCGATAGATCGTGGGTGCGCGTGTGGTGGAAACTACGCTCTATCGTATCAGTACGGGAGCACCAGCGGTCAACCCATCGCCCTGTCCGAACCGTGACCACGGAGGCGCGCGAACGCCCACGCTGTTTCGAGCATGACGAGCGCGGGTAGGAGGCCACAGACCGGGGTTAAAACGCTCACTGGCCGACGGCACGCTCCTGAAGCGCAAGGGCGTCCTGCGCCTGCTGCTCGGTGATGAGTGCCACATAGTGCCAGGTGCGGATGACATGTTCCGGCGGGACAGGAACCGCGAAGCGCGCAACGAGGTGTTGGGCGCACCCTACAGCAAACCAGCGGAGGCCCGGCCCATCATAGCAGCCCAAGTGGCGGGCCGCGCGCTCGCGGTCGCACCGTGCCAGCTCATAGAAGTCAGCCGGATGCATAGGGCCTCCTGTCCTGGTTATCGCCCAGTGCTTGTTCCTGCATATACACCGGCGTCCGAACCTGAGCGATCACCCTGAGCAGGACGGTGAGCTCAAACGGCTTCGGCAGCACGGCTACCGCACCCTGCTGAAGAAAGCGTTGGGGCTGGGTACCTGCGGTCATCATCACGACCGGCACGCTGAGGTCGGCTTGCTGGATCTCTCGGAGCGCCTCATCGCCCGTCATCACCGGCATCATCACATCGAACAGGGCGACCGCAGGCGGGTTCACACATATCGCAGCAAGGGCGCTCTGTCCGTCGCCGTACGCTTCAACGGTATAACCCGCCTCCTCCAATATATCGGTCACGAGGTCGCGGATGTGGCAATCATCGTCCGCAACCACGATACGTAGCGGTTTCATAGCCTTCCACTGTTCCTACCCGCTCGCTCTTGCCTGACGAGCAAGAATGACACCAAGTGTACGTGAAATCCCGACAAAATGTCGGGATAATTTCACGCGCTTCTCAACATGCTCAAACACACGAAGGCGCGAGGCAGATGCCTCGCGTTGTCGATCACGAGACCTATAGGTGGCACCAGTAACGGCTATAAGCCGCACCACTATGTGAAGCCTGGCCGGTAGCAGGCACCGCTACCGTGGGCGCCGCGCAGCCAGGCCGCTGTGGTCACGAGCTGCGCGAGCTACGGAGGTGTGCCATGACCGATCCCGATCCCTCGCCCCGCCCCCTGCCTGCCGTCGTCACCGCGTTTCTCGCCCTGCCAGGCGGCCCCGGCCAGGGCAGCTGGGTGAGAGCGCAGGTGACGAATTTCGCCAACGCGGAGACCGGCGACGGCGCTACCGATACGCTGTTCTGCACGCTGCTGCTAGGCAGTTGGGAGCTGACTGTGTGCGCTGACGGCTCGCACGCGGAGCTGTTCAGTCGCGAGGCGGCGGCGACGATTGCGCTGCTCGGCGACTGGCTGACCGCCCTGCGCGATCTGCGGGTGCTGCTCGCTGACCCGCGGCTCGATCTGCTGCTGGCCGAGCTCACTGAGACCGAGGCGTAGGGCGTAGCTGCCGCCCATCCCCGTCGAGCGTCCTGCCCACCGCAGGAAGCTCTACGAGCAGGCGTATCCTTTGGACGGCTCCGGCGGTAAAGCTTCTGGGAGCACCAGCACGACAGAAGGAGACCGCAGTGACCACCCTCGACATCATCGCCGCCCTGATCGTCGCCGTGAACACCAACGATACCCGCGCCACCCCCGGCCTGCTGGAGCAGCTGGAGGCCCGCCTGCCGCTGGAGGACGTGATCGAACTGCTGGAGGCGATTGTGGGTGAGACGCCGCCGGCGGCACCAGCACAGCCGCTCGTTACCTGTGCGTAGATTGGCAGCGCCGGCGCGGCAGAGGACAAATTCTCGCGTCGGACGAGCCTCAGACGGTGAGCGTCCCGCGCATTACGGGCACGCAAGCACCACCAACGACGACCCGCGTCACCGCTCCGGCACGCTTCTCGACCACAAGCTCGATTCGGCTCGGGCGCCCCATATCCTCACCCTGATGCAGCACCATCGCCACGTCCGCATCGGTCGCCGGCGACTGGGCGACGAGGTAGGCAGCGAGGGCCGCCGATGCGCTGCCCGTGGCCGGATCTTCAGGGACGTTATCCAGGGGCGCAAACATCCGCGCCGCGAGGGTTGTGCCCGCCGGGTTGAGCGGTACATAGAGGAACAGCGAGAAGCCGGCAGGTTTGTAGGGGAAGGCACGATCCGCTTCAGCGAAGTGCTGGGGGCTCGGGCGAGCCCGCGCAAGGGCGTCACGGGAGGCGAGCCTGACGATGGCGAAGGGCAGGCCCACCGAGGCGATTTGCGGCGGGTGCGCGTCGGCCGCCAGGTCATCGGCATTCAGTGAAGCACAGGCTGCCACCAGGGCAGCGGGAAGCTCAGCCCCGACGGAGAGGGGCTGCGGGGCCGTGATCGCGGCCCCGATCACATCGTCACCGTCGCGCCGAATCTGCACCTCGACGAGGCCAGCACGCTCCTCAAAGCGCAGCTTATCACCCACAGGCTGCCCGAAGAGCGCCCCTTGGCGGGCCAGGACAAAGGCCGTCCCGACGTTGGGGTGGCCGGCGAAGGGCACTTCGGTGGTTGGGGTGAAGATCCGCACCTGTGCGGTCGCGTCGGGCTGGCTCGGGGGCAGGACAAAGGTCGTCTCCGAGTAGTTGAACTCGGCGGCGATCTGCTGCATCTGCGCATCAGACAGATCGCGGGCGTCGGAGATCACGGCGAGGGGATTGCCGCCGAACCGGCTGGTCGTGAAGACATCGACGGTCACATACGAGTAGTCCATAGAAGCATCGTCCTGCGCTGCAACGGTTGCGTATGACGGATGATAGGCGGCAGCGCGGGCGAGGGCGAGCGCCAATTGTCTACGGGCGCGGGGAACAATTGGGGAGTGCCTGCGCGTAGGCAGTTGGCGCGTTCTGGCATCCCATAGCTGTCACTGGTGACGGCTATGGCCGCCTGTCCTGCCCCTGATTAGCCCCGATGCTCAAGATCACAACTGACCGATCTCGCGTTCCGGAACTCTATCCAGTGCGCTCTCAGCGCACTGGATAGAGGAGTAGGGTGTTGCGTCCTGAAGCTCTTGGCGCCACGGTCATGCCGTCTGGGTCTGTACTGGAGCCGTCGGCCGTTCTGTGAACGATGCCTGAGCGACATGACACAGCATGAATTTTAGTAGACATAAATATTGGTTATGAAATTGTCACAAAACCAAAGATTTTGCAGGGTGACAAACCGGAGTTGATATGATATTATCTGCATCATCTTTAGCCTTATATTTTAATACGTCGTCGTGGCAGAACTTGCTTTCTGCTGCTCTCCTTCGCCTGACCGCTCGCCCTAGTAGTCGGGGGCAGAGACTTTCTATGGCTAAGAGCGTCTAATGCAGACACGAACGTTGTTTTCAAGCCAGAATAACTGCTCATTGCATAAATTGTGTTTGCCTCACGATTTCCTCAGCTACTAAGTGCTGTAACGTTTCGGGCAATTCGGAAACAAACTTGCACAACCCGTGTGGTCAAGTTACTAAGCAGGAGCAGCAGTAATGCGAAGGACAACGCAGCATCACTCGGTGTATTTCGTGCTCATTTGTATCGCACTAGTTTTGTCTCTATTGCCTACGTTTAAAGTTGAGGCTGCGACAGGAGATGTACTACGCACTATTAATGTTGTTCCTGCTCCTTCTTGTGGAGTAACTGTTGGTGTCGCTTTTGATGGAAGTGAACTTCTTGTCTCTTGTATAAGCAACAGCACTATTACACGTGTTAGCCCAGTAGACGGCACAAACTTGGGTGATTATCCTATCCTCGGTATTCCGAGCGGTGAGGGAATTGGTGCTATTTCCTGGGATGGAAAAAACAACCTCCTTTGGGTGGCTACTGCCCAGATATTCCCTCCTAAAGTGTATTCAGTAACATTAAACAAAGGTGCGGGTTTTGGAAACGCCCTGCTCAGGTTTACCCACACTTTTGCCGCCAACTCTTTAATAGATGGATTAGCATATGACGGAAACGATGACAGCCTTTGGATCAGTGCTGATGTTGAACAAACGGTTTACCACTACTCGTCGTCTGGAAATGTACTGGGTTCGTTTCAGGTTGCTCTAGGAGGGTGCGGCAATTCGGGTTTGGTCGTTGCTAGCCCGTCTACTCTTTATTTTGCAAATAACGGGTGTGGCGAGATATATTCGGGAGGCAAAGACGGCACCTCTATATCCCTATTTACGTCCCTTGCCGGAAAACGTGTTGAAGACCTTGAGTGCGATAATACGACTTTCCCTGGGCAGAGCGTCATTTGGAGTAAGGATGCTTACGACTATGAACTTAACGCCTTTGAAGTACCGGCTGGAGAGTGCGCAGAGGGAGGCATTACTCCTCAGCCCGGAAATAAGGTGGTTGTTTTCCTAGAAGGCATTGCAACTGATCTCCTGGCAGAGGAGATTGAAATGTGGCGTGCTTCCTGCCAAGAGCCTTTCCTCGATCCAACATTTGGGAACATCAAGCAGTCGTTGTATCAGACGGGGCTTAACTGCGATAGCTATCTACGCTATTCTTATAATGGTGGTTCCATTCAGGCCAGACAATGGATTCCTAACACATATTCCTGCGATGACTCAGGTCAAAGGCTTCAATTAAGTGTAAATCACCTCCTCCGAATGCTCAGCGACTATAAGCGCGAATACCCGAACACTTCCTTCATTCTCGTTGGTCATAGTTTAGGCGGTGCGGTAGCGCTTGAAGCCCTCGATCAAATACTAACAAGTAATTCGGGGCTTGAGTCATCTCTGGCCGCGATAATAACCATTGACAGTCCCCTTAATCACGTTTCTCGTGATAACCAAAGGGACTTCAAAAAGGTTATCCCCAACATTGTGTTACCATTCAACTGTCCTGCACGCCTTTTAAGTGAGAGTAGTGTTGCCAAGCAGATAGGAGATCTTACATCGAACAACCGGCAGCGTATTCGTACCGAGCGCGAAATCTTAGTAACACGCGCTCGTGCGAGCGGAATCAAGGTGATGACCGTTGGAAATGTTCAGGATTGCTTATGGAATCCTAATTCCTGTGGCGTCCCAACCCCCAAAGGAAAAAATAGCTTCTGGGCAGACGAAAGCATGACGCAAGTCATTGCAACAGCTGATTATCCTCAACTGTACGGCCTCGGCACGGCCGGGTGTACTAAGGTTGACTGCATTGGACACTCTCACGGCCTTGCGCTGGACAGCCCAAGTGTTCTCAACGATATTGTCCAGTTCGTGAGACGAATAGAGTAGGAACAAGGTTTAAAACTGGTACGTTCATCGAGGCGGCTTTGATATGTTGTCAAAGCCGCCTCGACACTTATTCTCGTTCTGGCAATTCTTCATCCGACCTCTTACTGGATTTGCAGCCCTTCTCAATGTCAGAAAAATATTACCGTTTCAGGCGTGCAAAACAGGCAAGTGGCAGCACAAAGACAAGAGAGCGATGCAAGCCAAACAGTAATAAAAGCACAGATACGGTGGCTGGCAAACAAATACTGCTACTCTCCGCGGTTAGAACTTTACCAAGCTATCCTTGAAACGTCAGCAGTACGTCTTTGACGGCCACCACAAATATACGCCATCACGCCTCTACAAGTAACCCCGCCATGTAGTGCATCGCGGCCCGCTGGCCTTGGGGGTGCAGCTCGCGCCAGAGCCGCAGGAGCACGGCAAACGAGGGGTCTACTACGGGCGGTGCTGCCGGTGCCACCGGAGCCGGTGCAGGCGCATTTACAGGCGGTGCTGCTTGTTGGGCAGCTGACACAGCAGCAACCCTCGACCGGCGCGTCCGGGGTGGCAGCCCGGCTGCTGCCTCGTCGCGCGGGGGTCGCCCACGACGCTTCGCAGGGGCCTCAGGCGCCACTGCCGGCTCTGCGGGGGCCGCTGCGGCTGCCGCCGCTCGCGGGGGCCGTCCACGCCGCTTCGGGGCAGCAGATGCGTCTACCGGCTCTGGAGGTGTCGCTAGCACGGCGCTGGCAGGCTGCTCGTCAGCGGCATCAGCCGGGGCAGCGCCAGCCACCTCTGGTAGGGCTTCCTGCGTCACCTCAACACCCTCAGGTGTCGGCTGGTCGCCCTCCTGGGCAGCATCGGCCGACACGTCGCTCTCAGTCGGCTGTGCGGCCCCTGCCCTCTCCGTGGCCACCTCGGCGCCCCGGGCTTCCTGCGCAGCTTCTATGGCGTCACCAGTGACAGGAGCGGGGATTGCCGCCCGCAGCGCGTCTATCGCTCCCTTCGCCACCGTCGGCACCTTGCCGACCTGCCCGCCACGGGACTGGTACAGCTCTTCGGTAAAGCGCGCCTGGTCGAAGCCTGCCAGGACGCCGGCGCCCTCCTCGCCCTCGCGCTCGCCGGTGACGACCTCCAGGTCGCGGCGCAGGGCGTTGATCACCCGCGCGGGCAGGTTCAGCGTCTCCAGCCAGACGAGTAGGGCTTGCGTCTACCCAAACGTTGCCAGTCAAAGTGTCAGGGTATCAGGATCAACGCCCATGCTGACACCGACCCATACACGTTGCGCATTTCCGTCGATGCAAAAGCCACGGTTGCAATTGGTCCGTTCTCACCAGGCGGGAAAAGCTGTATCCCAACCAAAACGGTTGACCACGATTTCTAGCACGAGGAGAAGCTTACGCCAGTGGGCATCCTACCGCCCTCGACCAATGAGTTGTTCATCTATAACGTGACCTCGAAGGTGACAAGTGACCGTCTGAGTGACCGGCTTGAGCAGTGGTGGGAGCAGCTGCAAGTGCGCTTCGGCAGCATTCGACGGTTGGTGCTCAATCTCGATAACGGCTCAGAGAACCAGAGCTGGCGCAGGCAGTTCATCCAACACCTATTCGCCTTCGCTGACAGAACCAGGCTGACAATTAAAAAGTTGTGTTATTATTGAAGGCAATTTTGACCTTATTTCTATTACATTTGTCTAAATTATGTAGCATACTCTATATATTCTCCAATCACTAACAACTCAAGTACAGCGTTGCACAAATCTGTAGCAAAATAATGCCGCTGCTCCAGTAAGAAATACCTTAAAAGAGGTTCTTTAAATTTGCTATGAACTCACGCAATATTGTACTCAGCAAAATGTGCATATGGATCCGGATGTGGGCTAATATGCTGCTAGCCTGTATCAAGCTCATCAATCGTTTCCACTTCTCAACGGCAAGTGTAAATATCTACTAATTACTCTCGTTATGAAAGGAGTATTCGAATGGCAACTCATTCACCACAGGATGTACGGGATGTTCGCGATCAAGCACGGGATATTTCAACAAACCAGCCCTTTCCTTCTCAATCGCCCAATGGGGACGAAACGCAATACGTTGATGCTCAAGGTCAACCAACATACATTGTTATGTACAGCAAAGGTTTGCCGCATCCTAATGATGTGGAGGTTGATGTGGCTGCCTACCAGACGCTTCTCACGGCAGTGGCTTCTGGAGACCCCCAACATTGGGAACAAGTGCAACTACAACAGAACCCACCTATACCAGTTGGCAAACCAAATGCGATTCCGCGTAAACTCAAAAACCCGCAGGCAGGACTTGCATACGACCTCGAAGGTCCGGATATCGCAGCTGTAGCAATTAAGGGCGCCCCTAAGTTCCAGAGTGCTGAAGCCGCAGCGGAGATGGCTGAGGCATACTGGATGGCACTACTTCGCGATGTGCGTTTTGCTCACTATGGTACAGGTCTCGATACGGATAGTGCGGCGAACAAAACTGCTGATGCTGCAAATTCACTCTCTCTATTTAGTGATTTCCGTGGACCAAAAAACGCAGCAGGTACGGTAACTCCAGCGCAATTGTTCCGTGGAAATTTACCCGGAGACCAGGAGGGGCCGTACATTTCGCAGTTTCTCATTCGTGGAGTGAGCGCGCCATCATTAGGGCTCCAACCGAATCAAGGAAGAATTACCTTTGGCAACCTCATCATCAATCAGGCGCAATATACTGTTAGACCGGCAAACTTCCTCAAAGCCTTTCAGGAGTGGAGAGATGTCCAGAATCGAGGAGTTCCACCAGGCAATTTAACGCCCTTAAGAGGTATGTATCATATTCGTAATGGCAGGGACCTAGCTCATCGAGTCCGATCTGACCGCGCCTATCAGCACTACCTCAATGCAGCTTTAATTCTCATGAACGTTGACCCGTTCAACGACACAATAGCTGACCGAAGCCCTCTCTTGCCTCCGCCGCTTGAAGGAACGGACTCAGGCAATCCGTATGGAGCTAGATCGCAAACTCAGGAGGGGTTCGCCACATTCGGCGACTGGCACATTCTTACACTACTTGCAGAGGTTACAACTCGTGCCCTACAAGCGGCGTGGTATCAAAAATGGTTTGTCCATCGTCGTCTCAGGCCAGAAGAGTTTGCGGGCCGTGTCTACAAGCAGTTGAACGGAGGAGGACCCTACAATATCCATACTGACCTGCTGAATACAACGGGGCGTGGTGGTTTACTGCAACGGGTTGCGACAGCGAATGGCTCTGCCAAGAATTACCTGCTCTCTCAAGCATATCCGGAAGGCGCTCCACTACATCCGTCCTATCCTTCGGGTCACGCTACAGTGGCTGGTGCTTGTGTCACAATTCTGAAGGCACACTTCAACGAACGGCTTTCGTTCGGCGTAAATCAACCCGGTCATTTAAAGGGTGTTTACGAGGCAGCCCCTGATGGGCAGTCGATAGTCGATCTTAACGTCCAGGACCCGCAATTAAGGCTGACAATTACCGGCGAATTGAATAAGCTCGCAAGTAATATGTCATTGGGCCGGAGCTTTGCCGGAGTCCATTACCGGAGCGACTACCTACAAGGTGTATATCTTGGCGAAGCAGTTGCCAGAGGGCTGTTACAGGAACAAATCATTAGATACAACGAGAACAAATGGCCACAATCAAAGCCATCGTATCAGTGGTATAACTTTGACGGTAATTTGGAAACGGTTTCCTAAGTACAACGTTACATTAATCCGTGACGCATTTGGTGGGCTTTCTAACGCGCAGTATCGCGAAGTCGTCAACCAGGATACGCTACGAATTTACGCAATGTTGTACTTAGTACAGCGTTGCGTAAATTCGTAGCGTATCCTGGGCGTCGCTCCTGCGCTATAGCGGCCCGGCGGAGCCCCTTAATTCGTCACGGACTAATGCAACGCTGTACCGAGAAACCTCCCTAGTGGTTCACCATCGTGATTTTGCAGAGTGAGGACGCCGCCTGTCGGCGTCGCAGAGCTGATTGCACCCCGCGAAATTACGGTGGTGAGCCACTAGAGGGGGGGCGGTCTATTGCTCTCACGCTCCTACATCTCAGTTTAGAGCATCACCATGCGCTACCTTCTCGCGGTTGTTGCCCTCATCGTCGGCACACTTATCGGCCTCCAGCTCCCCAATGCGGATCGCGTCTTCACCCTCTTTCTCGTCCACCGCTCCGTTTAGAACCATCACGCCTCCACGAGTAACCCCGCCATGTAGTGCATCGCAGCTCGCTGCCCCTGGGGATGCAGCTCACGCCAGAGCCGCAGCAGCACGGTAAACGAGGGATCAGTCACCGGGGCTGCCACCGGAGCCGGCACAGGCGCTTCAGCGGGCGGCGCAGCGGGCGGGGGGGCAGTGAGCGCAGCGGCGACCCTTGCTCGGCGCGTACGAGGCGGCAGTCCAGCAGCCGCCTCTGATGCTGCCTCGTCGCGCGGGGAGCGGCCACGGCGCTTCGCCGGGGCTGCGGGCGCCTCTGCCGGCTCTGGGGCGGCCTCTGCCGCTGCTCCTCGTCGGGGGCGCCCTGGGCGGCGCCTGGCCGGAGCCGCTGGCATCTCTGCCGGCTCTATGCCGGCCTCTGGCGCTACGCCGGCGGGTGGCTCTGTAGCCTCTCGTACAGCCTCAGCAATCAGCTCCTCCTGAGCATCAGCTAGGGCAGCGACAGTCACCTCTGGCAGGGCCTCCTGCGTAGCCGCAGCGCTCTCAGATGCCGTCTCGTCGCTCTCCGGGGCAGCGTCGGCCAGCTCGTTGCCGTCCTGCGTCAGCTGTGCGGCACCGGCGCTCTTCGGGGCAGCGTCGCCCTGAGCTTCCTGGGCAGCGTCAGCAGGTGCGTCATCTTGAGCCTCCTGCACGTCCTTGGTGCGCTCTGGAGTCTCGGCCGGCTGTGTGGCCTCAATGGCGTCACCAGTGACAGGGGTGGGGATCACCGCCCGCAGCGCGTCTATCGCTCCCTTCGCCACCGTCGGCACCTTGCCGACCTGGCCGCCGCGTGGCCGGTAGAGTTCTTGAGCAAACTGCGCCTGGTCAAGCCCGGCGAGTACACCGGCGCCCTCCTCGCCCTCGCGCTCGCCGGTGATCACCTCCAGGTCGCGGCGCAGCGCATTGATCACCCGTGTGGGCAGGTTCAGGCTCTCCAGCCAGACGAGGAGGGTCTGGGCTTGTTTTGCGGCCTTGCTGCGCTTCCGTGCCATCGCAGTGCCTTTCACCGTTTAGCACAATCACATGTGGGGACGGAGAGGCTACCCGGCATCAGCGCCAGAGGGCGGCGGTGACGCGACGAGTGGCACAATCGTGATCAGGTCGGCAAAGGGGGCGAAGTCTGCCGTGTTGTGCGTGAGCAGCTGCCGAACCCCGTGTGTGAGCATCGTCGCGACGATGTTTGCATCATGGACTCGGCGGCGCCCAACTGGTAGGCGCGGCAGCAGCCCGACGAGCTGCCCGACCACGGCGTCGGTCTCGGCAACAACCTGAAAGGCACCCCGGAACGTGGCGATGTTCGCCTGCACATCATCAAGGCTCGCCCCGCCGCCGGCGGCAGCTGGCCGCAGCGCCACGGCCAGGTACTCCCGCAGCACTTGCGGGCTCACCACCAGGGGCACTCCAGCATCGCGGGCGTCATGGAGTGCCCCTGCGGCGACGGACTGAAGGGGTGAGCCCCGGTCGGTCGCGTAGATCAGGACGTTAGTGTCGAGGAATAGCGGCTCAGCGCCCGTCGTCGTCATACAGCTCCTCGCGCCGGTAGCTGCTCGCCGTCGGCCAGGCCGAAAAGTCGAGCAGCTTCAGTGGCAGCGGTGCTGAGGCCGCTGGCCGCGGCACGACCTCCTCCACTACCAGCACCACACGATGAGCGCCCGGCGTCAGGTCCGGCTGGGGTGGGAGCTGGATGCTGCCGTCGGGCAACACCGTGATCACAGTCTCAATCGTCTTCATGGCCTGCCTCCTGAGAACAGTATAGCCGACCTACGAGCGGATGGCGGGGCACGGTAGGGCAGCTATGCTTCCCAGCGAAAGCGCCGAGAGTGCCGGCCCTCGGCGATCATACGTGTCACTGGTGACAGGAGAGAGCGCTGCCCGAAAAACAGACGCGCACGGCAGTAAGTCCTGAAGCACCCGTATCGTTGCGCTCCGCCCCCCGGCTGGGTATACTGCACCCCGAAACTCGCATGTGCCCACAAGGTCGCCGATGACTGCCTCGCAGCTCCCGCTCGCCCTCGCCCAGCGCCACCACAACCGCCAGCTCTTCGCCGACCGCTACCTCGACGAGACGCTGCCCCGGCGCGATGCGTGGCTTGCGCTCATCGCCGAGGCCGCCCCGGTGCTGGCCCGCGTGCGGGCGATCCTGGCGGCCTTCACGCCCTCCACCAACGAGGCGCAGACCGAGCGCGACCTGGTGCGCCCGGTGCTGGAGGCCCTCGGCCATACCTTTGAGGTGCAGGCCGCCCTGCGTACCCCCAAGGGCACGAAGAAGCCCGACTACCTCTTCTACCGCGATGTGGCCGCGCAGAACGCCAACAAGGGCCGGACGCTGACCGACGCCGACCTCGCGGCGGCCTTCGCCATCGGCGACGCGAAGTACTGGGAGCGCAAGCTGGACGTGTCCACGCCTAGCGGCGACGAGGACCTATCCCGCGTTCCGGCCGACCAGATCGCGTTCTACATGCGCCACTCCGGCACGCCCTGGGGCATCCTCACCAACGGCCGCCGCTGGCGCCTCTACCACCACGAAAGCGTGGAGCGCCAGGACCGCTACTACGAGGTGGACCTGAAGGATCTTGCCGACGCCGGTGAAAGTGCCGCCTTCCTCTATTTCTACGCCTTCTTCCGCCGTGGGGCGTTCGAGCAGCCCGTGGGCGAGACGCTCACGCTGGACGGCATGCTCCGCGAGAGCGTGGACTACGCCCGTGGGGTCAGCAAGTCGCTCAAGGCCCAGGTCTTCGATGCGCTCCGCCACCTCGCCCAGGGCTTCCTTGACTACCCGCGCAACGGCCTCCAGCCCACGCCCGAGACCCTGCGTGAGATTTACGCGAACAGCCTGATCGTCCTCTACCGCCTGCTCTTCGTGCTGTATGCCGAGGCTCGCGAGCTGCTGCCGCTCCGCGAAAGCCCCGCCTACCGCGACGAGTACAGCCTGTACGCTGTGGTGCGCGAGGCCGCTCGCCGCCTCGACAGCGGCACGTCTCTGCTCGCTGACACCGGCCGCACCTGGGCGAAGCTCCGCGACCTCTTCAGCATCATCAACGAAGGCAACCCGCCGCTCAAGGTGGCGACGTTCAACGGCGGCCTCTTCGACCCCCAGCGCCACACGTTCCTTGAGCGCCACACCGTCGGCGACGCCCAGCTCCAGCTCGCCCTCGACAAGCTCGCCCGCGTGGTGAGCCCGAGGAGCGGGGCCAAGGAGTTTATCGACTACCGCGACCTTGCCGAGCGCCACCTGGGTACGATCTACGAGGGCCTGCTGGAGTACCACCTTCAGCCTACGCCCCGCACCGCCGACGGCTTCACCACGGAGATCGTCAACGACAAGGGCGAACGCCACCGCACCGGGAGCTACTATACTCCCGACTTCGTGGTGCAGTACATCGTGGAGCAGACGCTACGCCCTGTGCTCGACGCCGCCGTGGCCGGCAAGACGACCGACGCGGAGAAGACCGCGGCCGTGCTGGGGGTGAACTGCATCGATCCGGCGATGGGGAGCGGGCATTTTCCGGTGGCCGCGATGGAGTACATCGCCCGATACCTCGTGGAGCTGGCCGTCGCCCCGCCCGACAATGTGGGCGACGAGCCCGATCTGGCCTACTGGAAGCGCCGCGTGGCCCAGAGCTGCATCTACGGCGTCGATCTCAACCCGCTCGCCGTCGATCTCGCCAAGCTCTCGCTCTGGCTCGCCACGGCCGCCAAGGGCCGCCCGCTCTCGTTTCTCGACCACCACCTGCGCTGCGGCAACGCCCTTGTGGGTGCGCGGGCGAGCGAGCTGGATGGCACGGCCACGCCCGCGAAGAAGGCGAAGCGCTCCAAAAAGGAGACGGCCGCGGCCGAGGCGGGCCAGCTCTCTCTGCTCGACGACGCGGCGTTTGCCGGCGCGATGTCCAGCGCCGTCGGCTCGATGTGGCTGATTGAGGGCAGCGCGGGGCGCACCGTGGACGAGGTGAAGGAGCAGGAGCGCATCTACGAGACGGTGCGCGCCGGCCTCACCGAGCGCTTTGCCGTCACCGCTGACCTAGTGACGAGCGCTGGCTTTGGGGCTGCCCCCGAGCGTGGCCTGTGGCGGGCTCTCGCCGAGTACGCCACCAAACGCGACGCCGGTGCCTTCGCGACCCCGGCCTTTGAGCGTCCGATGGAGCAGGTGCGCCAGATCAAGGCGGCCCAGCGCTTTTTTCACTGGGATCTGGAGTTCCCTGAAGTCTTCTACGACCGCCACGGCCGCCCCAAGGGGGAGCAGGGCGGCTTCGACGCCGTGGTGGGCAACCCGCCCTACGTGCGACAGGAGCAGCTGGCACCCATCAAGCCGTACCTTCAGGGCGCCTATCCCGAGACGTACAGCGGCACGGCTGACCTGTTCGTCTACTTCTTTCAGCAGGGCATGAAGCTGATGCGTGAGGGTGGACGACTCGGCTACATCGCCAGCAACTCCTGGCTGCGCGCCAACTACGCCACGCCGTTGCGCGCCTTTATGCGGAGTAGCGTAACGGTAGAGCAGCTGATCGACCTGGGCGACAACCGCGTCTTTGCCGACGCGCCCGACGTATACCCGGCCATCCCGATTGTGCGGAAGGCCACGCCGCCAGAAGACCACACAGCGCAGGCAGCCGTGTTCAACCGTGGTGAGGGGCTGAAGGAGTTTGAGCTACGGATTGCTGCAAAGTTGGCCCCAGTCAGTATTCATGACCAGCAAGATACAGGGTGGCAACTGGGGGCAGGAGAAGGCAGAGAACTCTTCGCAAAAATGTTGAGGCAAGGAAAGCCTTTTGGTGAGGTGGTCCAGGGTCAATTCTTTTTTGGTATTAAAACAGGGTACAACCAGGCATTCATCATTGATCACGGGACCCGCAACAAGCTAGTTGCAGCAGATGCACGCAGCGCCGAAATCATCAAACCAATAGTTCGAGGTGAAGATCTTCGGCCCTGGTACTTTGAAGAAGGAGGCGAATGGATTATTTTTGCCCGTCGAGGTGTTAATATCGATGCCTATCCCGCAATAAAATCTCATCTTGAGCAGTATCATCAACGTTTAGAACCCAAACCTAAAGAGTTGGAGGAAAATGCTCCATGGGCAGGCCGAAAGGCAGGAGCATACCGCTGGTTTGAACTGCAAGATACTGTCGAATACTTTGAAGCTTTTCACCGACCCAAAATTCTTTGGCCGGATATTGCCAAATTCCCTCGCTTTTCCTGGGATACGGAAGCTCGTTACCCTGAGGCTACCACGTTTTGTGCACCTTGCAATGATCCTTATCTACTTGGAATTCTTCAAAGCCGTGTGTCGTGGTTCTGCATCTCCAACCTCTGTCATCATTTAGGAGAGAGGGCCGGAATGGTTAGGTATCGGCTCAAATCCCAGTACATGATCAACCTCCCCATCCCCGACGCGCCTGAGTCCGAGCGGCAGGCCGTCGGCGATCTAGCGATGAAGATCACCGAGGAGGCGAAGGCACGCTACAAGCTGCACCAGCGGGCGCGCAGCCGCATCGTGAGCGACCTGGGAGTGCCCGGCAAGGCGCTGAACCAGAAGCTCACCGCCTGGTGGACACTCGATTTCCCAGCCTTCCGCGAGGAGCTCCGCAAGGTCTTTAAGCGCGAGATCGCCGTGAAGGAGCGCGACGACTGGGAGGAGTGGCTGACCGAGCAGCGCCGGCGCCACGAGCAGCACACGGCGGCGATCATCGCCGGCGAGACCGAGCTGAACGCCCGCGTCTACCAGCTTTTCGACCTCAACGCCGACGAGATCCGATTGATTGAGGAGAGCACGAAGTACAAGTACGGCGAGGTGTAGCACCGCTACCCCTCCGACGCCCGCTCCCCGCGCAGCCGTGCCAGCTCCGCCTCAGCCTGGCGCAGCCGCGTCTCAGCCTCAGCCGCCCGCGCTTCAGCGGCGGCCCGTGCGGCGTCCACGGCTGTATAGTCACCGAGCGCAGCGCCGTTCTCGTCATAGCAGACCAGCTCGCCCTGGCTCACGCCGAGGGAGAGGCGCAACGGCTCCAGATACAGCCGGCCCTGCTCGTCAGGGGGAAGCACCTCGTAGGCCGTGGCTGTCTGTCGGTAGCCGAGCAGACGGAGCACCTCCTGGCCCTGCCGCTGCACCGCGTCCACAATCACGTAGAGTGGGACGCCAGCCAGGTCATACTCGTCGAGCTTCACGCTCAGGTCAAGCGCCCGCGTCTCTGGCGAGGTGATCTCCACAATCAGGGTCGGGCGCACGCCCTCCTGGGCCACGTCGAACGTGCTCCAGTTCTTCCGCTGGCCCACCCCCAGGACAACCATAATGTCGGGGCCGTGGGGCTTCAGCTCAGGCACGTCCCACTTCACCCGCACATCGTCGAGTACCACTGCTCGCGGGTCGTGAGCCAGCCGTGACTCGAAGATGTTGCAGAGGTAACGGCGGCGCCGCTGGTGCGCGTCACTGTGCGTCACCTGATCGCCCTCCTCAGGATGCAACACATCCTCCAGCATCAGCGGCACCTGCTCAACGGTGATGTTGCCGTCGCCCGACTCCCGCTGCACATAGCGCCAGCCGTACCGGAACGGGTCGGCGGGGTCAGTGAGACCGGGTGGCGGGACCAGCACCTCAACGGTAGTGGTGGACATTGGCGAGCGACCTTCCGCCGGCGCTGTGAAGGGGGCGCCGGCTGTGTAACGGGTTTATTCGTGCGATCAATCTAGCAGGCGGGCGGGGTAGTGTCAACGGCGCGAGGCTCAAAACGGCAGCCTCGTGAAAAACACGCTTCACCGCAAACCCCGCTGATGCCAGCACGCAGCCGGGCCTGAGCAGAACGTGCTACTATGCCGAGACTGTATCTCGCGGGTACGCCAAGGAGACGGCTATAACTATCCGCACCATCCCGCCACATCTGGCGACCCTACTCTCCGTTGAGCTGCGCATAGAGCTCGACGCGATGGCGCAGCTCTCCGATGAGGCGCTGCACGTCATTGCCCTGAGCCTCGCACCACCAGAACGGGGCACGCGCATGGACGACCTGATCGCGCGAAAGCAGGACGGCAGCCTCACGCCTGAACAGCAGGCGGAGCTGACGGGCCTGAGCGCCGAGTCAGAGGCGCTCATGGTGCGCAAGGCCCACGCCTTTGCCCTACTCAAAAGCCGCGGGCATGCCCTGCTGCCGCTTGACCAACTGCCAGTTCCAGCCTCATAAGCCTGCCCTCGCATCTGTCCCCAGGAGCAACCCGTGACCCCGAAGTCAACCACCGCCCTCGATTTCGACGTAGACCTGGAGGGCGGCGTCGTGCCCATCTCCAAGGCCGCCTCCTCGCTCGCCTTCCTGCTCAAACGGGCGCGTGACCGGCGCCAGCCAATCATCGTCACCCAGAAAGGCTACCCAACGGGTGTGCTCCTCGACGTGGAGCTGTACACCGCTCTCCGCGCGCTGGCCGCAGCGCACAGCGCACCCCAGGAGGTATCGGCGGAGCCAGCGGCGGCCGTGCCTGAGCCGGGGGCAACCTCGCCGGTGATCGCGGAGCCGGAGCCGGCACCAGCGCGACGCGGCGGGCGTCGGCGCAAGGCGCAGGGCGAGGCGTAGCGCCCGCGTGGACCGCGTGTTCCCCATCCCGAGGCTGCTGAACGACCTGGGCCTCCGCTCGCCTGAGGCTCAGGCCCAGGGCCGTGCGCTGCTGGAGCAGCACGGCCTCACACGGGCCGGGAAGAAGAACCTCTCACTGGCGAAGGTCGAGCGCGCATGCGCCGTGCTTGCCGGCGAGCTGCGCCGCGTCTGCGGCAACGCTGAATGTGACCAGCCCGCAGCTGCTCGACGGCCTGAGGAAGCGCTGTACCAAGCCGGCATTAGCCGCCTGCTCCTCCTGAGCGGCACCCCGCCGCAGCACATGACCCTCCGCAATCTTCGTTGCTGGTGATGCTCTTGAGCTGCGCCCGATTGACGGGAGCACGCGTGCCTACTCCGCCGGCGACGCCGCCCAACAGGTCTCCTGGACGCAGATCCTCGTCGTCTGAGCCTCAACCCCGCTGCACCATACGGTCTACCTGGACTACTAGGAGCCCCCCCAGTGCTCCCCCCTCTTGCACCATCTGCTATCATAGGCATAGATCCGCCACCTGATCCGCGCACGCCATGTCTGTCATCGTTGAGCTCACCATTCGCCGCCTCCCAGATGCCAGCGTTGCCGCCGAGCTGCATGCCGAGTTGCCGCGCAGCCGCGCTAACCTTGGTAGTGCGCCGGTCACGGTCAGCTCAAAGGCCCTGCGTGGCCTTATGCTGCTCCCTGACGCCTACGCCGCGGCGCTCACCGCGATGACTCTCCCTCAGGCTCTCCACCCCGCCTGGCAACGGGCCAAGGGCTATGCTGAGCGGGATCGGCAGGGCCTCCACGTGCGTGTGCTCATAGACGATCCTAATGGCGAACTCCACGCGCTACGCTGGGAGCTCCTGTGCGATCCAGTGGCAAACACACCCCTCGTCCAGCAGGAAGGCGGTTCCCTCGCCCGCCTCGTCATCCTCGACGACCTGCACGACCCCGCGCCCCCCGCCCGGCCCGATCTGCGCACACTTATCGCTGTAGCCGGGCCGTCGGACATCAAGCGCTACCGCTTGGCCCCTGTTGATGTCGCCGGCGAGGCGGAACGGGTGCGCGTTGCCTTGGGCGATCTACGCGCCGATTTCCTAGCCGACATCACCCCCGGCTCAACAAGCCTGGCGACCCTCGACAATCTTCGCGTCGGGCTGCGCGGTGCACACCTGCTCATCCTCATCTGCCACGGTCGGACGACTGAGGCCGGGACGGTGCTCTACCTCGCGGATATTGACGGCCGTACGGCGCCGATCAGGGGTGAAACGCTTGCCGCCGAGCTCGCCACCCTTGATGCAGCCCAGCGCCCGCTGTGTGCCGTCTTGGTCGCCTGCGAGGGGGCCAGCCAGGACGAGGCCCCCTTCACCGCTATCGGCCCACTGCTCGCCAGCGCAGGTATTCCTGCCGTCATAGGGATGCAGGCCACTATCACGATGGAGGCGGCGGCCAGCTTCACTGGGCGGCTGCTGCGTGAACTGGCCCGCGATGGGCGCATCGACCGTGCGCTAGCCGCCGCCCGCAAGGAGATGAGGAGTGAGTGGTGGGTACCTGTGCTCTGGCTTAGAGCGCGCGACGGACGCCTATGGGTGGAGGAAGCGCCTCCTCCGCCCCCGGCCACAAGCGGCATTCAGGTCATGGGAAACGTGGGCACAATGCAGGTGGTGAACGTGACGGGCGGCCACGTCGGCAGCATCATCGGCGGCCAGCACACTTATGATGCACCCCCGACATGCGGCGGGCGGGAGGAAGCCATCGCTGTCCAGTGGCGGCGTCTAATTCAGCACCGCGAGACTCTGGCACACTACTTGGGGCAGTTGGCGATCACCGGCTTGACCCATGCTCGACCCGAGGTGCCGGCGGGCATCCGTGAGGCACGGGCGGGAATTGCACGAGCGAAGGCAGCCCTGGTTGCCCTTGGAGAGCTGGCTGAGGAGATGCCAGACGACACGCCATGACATTAGCAAAGCCGGCGCCAATTACAGACAAAGTGCAGGGTGACATGTAGCGCAAAGAGTGAGCTTGGACGGCATGGTTGCTCATCTACTGCAAAGGGACTAATCGGTGTCATACAAAAACATTGACGAGCAAAAGGAACGTCTTGCAACGAACCGTACCACACTAGCACACTATCTCCGTCAACGTGACATTGCCGGCACAGCTAATACTCGTCCCGAAGTGACTTATGGTATTGCAGAAGCTAGAAAACAAATTAAACGAATAAAGCAAGTATTGCGCAATTGGGGTGAACCGATTGACGATCATCCCGATGACGAGGATGATTTAGGAACAACTAACTTATCTCCTCCAAGCACATCTACGTCAAACCACGATTCAGGAACAACTGGTGGTAGTAATTTGTCATCGGGTACTACTGGAAGTGTCTCGCCTTCAGCGCCCAGCAGTATCCAAAAAAATCAGCCCGGCCCACCATTATCATGGCAACGTTTCCGGTATAACCCGTGGATTTTCTATCCTTCTATGATAGTAATTATTTTAGCCTTCATTTGGTCAATCATCACAGCAACTATCCAAGCTGGGGCTGACTTACCTGGGTTTCTTGGAATATTAGGAAATGACAGCCCAACTTCTCCAATAGAGGGGAGAGAACCCGCGGAAGCTGGTATGCCAGATAGCTTTGTACTTGAGACTAGTACACTCACCTCAGCCCCAGCGTCTCTGAGCACAACTACCGCAGAAACCGTTGCAAGAACCCCTACACCACGGACTCAAACTTCTGGTGAAGGTAATGAGCAAAAAGAGCTTGAGACTGCCTGGGAAAACTCACTCTTACGCAACCCAAGCGATGAAAACACAGTGCACATCGAAGAGCAAGGGAATGGTTATACATTGTTGAGGGTAAATGCCACAGGCAAAGGAACTTCTAATGTCCTTTGGCAAATTCAAAGCAAGAAAACGGCTTTAGAAGAGACTGCAATTTTTGTTCGCCACATGCTTTCAGATGACTCCTCTGCTAAAGCACTTTTTTTAAATGGGAATATTGACAACTTGACATACCATCAGGACACTCAATCGGTAACGATTTTGTTTCGAGTGGCGATTAGCGGAGGGGAATAGAATGACACGTCCAGCGACAACTAGCGCCCCGCGTTCAGGATGCGGCTGTTCTTCCATACTTGCTCTGCTTGCACTCCTCCTCGTTGGTGCCTTTGTAGTTTCCTGTACAGCATCCGCAACGGGTTTAGCAGGTGAGCGCCCTCCTGTTCCTCCAAGAACGTATTATGAAGATGTAAATTCTGTGGTTATTACTCCTATACAGCCTAAACTCGTCAAATCAACCGAGGGTCCAGTGTTTTTTGATGGGGCACGAATAGCTGTAGTTCAATTTCGATCTCCTGAGGACACCCAGGGTGGCGTTCTTGTTAGTGATGCATTTGCTACTTTGCTACGAGAACAGAGATTCCAGGTCTTCGAGCGTGATAAAGTAGATCGCTTACTGGAAGAGCAGCAATTAGCTTCGGGCGGCCTGGTAAATCTGTCTGATCTAGAGGTCGCCCAGGCCCTTGGACAACTAGAGAGCATCGATTATATGGTTTTTGGCGCCGTCACTCTATACAAAATTGAGCCTCAGTCTGTCTATCTGCCCGTTAGGATAGTGGAAGAGGATAAAGCTCGTTATGTCGAAAGGTATGAAGAGTTCCGAAGGTGGTATTTAGAAGACTGGTTTCCATTCAGGCTTAGCTATTTTCAATCCGAAGAGGAGAAATTGAAAAGGCTTCGTAGTGTTGACAATATATGGTCATTAGAGGATTTAGAAAATGAGTATCGGAAACTGTCGAGGCGTGAGTTTCGTATCATCGCTTCGATAGGGGTATCGGCTAAAATCGTCGATGTAAAGACTGGAGCCATTGTGTGGTCAGGGCAAGCTGAAACTAACGATTTCACTCTCGTGAACGGCTCGCGTCGAATTCTTGAAGAGTTTCTCGCATCCATACAGTCCTAATCTGCATCAGGTGCACTTCCTTTACGTATAAGGAGAGCATATGTCCTCGCGTTTATACAAGAACAAGGCGCAAGGATTAGTCGAGTACGCTCTTATCTTAGTTCTCATAGCAGTAGTAGTAATAGGGCTACTCGCATTTTTCGGCTCTTCAACTTCCGGAGGGCTTCCTATACCCTTCCTCAGTAAGAGACCGCCATACCCTCCAAGGGCTGATTATGGGCGTGTAGAAGATGTGGTTATTCGGGACATAGCCGTTTCGAGTGTGAGAGCCAACGAAGGACCAGCTTTTGGTCAAGATGTACGGGTTGCAGTCTACACATTTGATGCGCCACAAGGTACACAAGGTGGTGTCCTTGTGAGTGATATTTTTGCTGCCACATTGCGGGAGAAGGGGTATCAAGTTTTTGAACGCAGTGAGATTGAGCGTGTTCTGCGTGAGCAACAATTGCTTATTGAAGGCCGAACTACAGCATCAGATCTCGATATTGCACAGCGCCTAGGCCAACTTGGTGCTGTGCAATATATGGTGTTTGGAGCTGTAACACTTTATAACTCAGAAGGGCAAACTGTCCTTCTACCAGTAACAGTCGCACAAGAGGATCGGGAAGTTTATGAAGAGGAGTATGCGGAGTATAGAGATTGGTATATTAACGGTTTTCGCCTTGCTCCAAATCGTTGGGCCACAGATGCTTTTGACCGTGCAGAAATGCTTCGGGCTGAGGAAGGGGTGTTATCAATAGAGGAATTAGAAGAAGAACTGCTTAAAGAGCCTAGAGAAGAATTCCGGACAATTGCATCGGTAGGTATTTCTGCTAAAATAGTAGATGTACAGACCGGGGAGATTATTTGGATGGGCCAATCTGAGACAACTGACTTTACTTTAGTACAAGCATCATCAAGAGTAGTTGAAGAGCTACTAAACTCAGCCTTATCTCCTTAATCTCACTGGCGTCTTCTACCAAACGGAGCTACATCGATAGAGCTCGCCGAGCCGGCACCAGCGCGACGCGGCGGGCGTCGGCGCAAGGCGCAAGGCGACACGTAAGGTCGGCGTCTACGTGAATAGCGTGCTTCCCATCTCGGCGCTGCTAAGCGATCTGGGCCTACGCTCGCCTGAGGCTCAGGCTCAGGGCCGTGCGCTCCTGGAGGTTCACGGTCTCACACGGCCTGGGAAGAAGAACCTGGCGCTAGGGAAGGTCGAGCGCGCACGCACCTTGCTTACCGGCGAGTTGCGCCGCGTCTGCGGCAACGCCGACTGCGACCGGCTCGCCGTAGCTCGATGGCCTCAGAAGGTGCGAGTGCTCGTCGAGCCCGCCTCCTGCGACATCTGTGGCGGCTCCAGCCAGCAACGGGCCGCCCGACTGCTGGCTGAAGCACTGCACCAGGCCAGTGTCACCCGCCTACTCCTCCTGGGCGGCACCCCGCAGCAGCACACGACCCTCCGCAATCTCCTCGCCGGCGATCCGCTGGAGCTGCGCTTGATCGACGGAAGCACCCGCGCCCACTCCGCCGGCGAGGCCGCACAGCAGCTCGCCTGGGCGCAGCTGCTCGTCGTCTGGGCCTCGACCCCACTGCATCATAAGGTCTCCGTGGCCTACACCGGCCAGGCACCTGCTGGCCTCCCGGTGATCACAGTGGCCCGGCGCGGCGTGGAGTCACTCTGCCGAGGCATTGCTGAGCAAGTGGGGCGCAGGGAGCAGGGGTAGCGAGTCAAATCATTGGGCAGACAGCCCTTTACATGCTTCAGGGATGAGCGTATCATATGGAGAAGCAAACAAGGACATGACGCATGGCGATTTTGCATAAAGCTAAAATTTGCGATTTGCTCGAAAACAAGGAAGTTGTTATCGAGTCTACTGATGATCGAGTTCCGTTTGACCCCGAAGTTCAAATTGTTTCTGATACTATCGATCTACGCCTATACCCACAAGCTATGGTATATCGGACAAATGTTGATTGCGCCGATACACTTTCACACGAACCAGAAAAATATTTTGAGACAATTTTTCTTCCCCTGACAGGATACAGATTACAACCTGGAGAAATTCTTTTTGGTTCGGCTCTTGAAATTATTTGCATAACAAATGGCCGGTACATCGGCCGAATATCAAGTCGAGGTACGTATTCACGGTTTGGTATTTCCGTTACTTGCGGTCGTATGAGATTTCCATCTGGAACCCCGCATACTCCCGATCTGCAAATTAAGAATCATTCTTCCAAGCCTGTTGTAATATATCCTTACTCTTTTATTCTTCAGCTTCAGATTGAAACAACTTTAGGGAATCCTGACCCTTATGAGGGAATGTATCCTAAAACCATAGGCCCTGTTGTTCCAAGAGTTAGTAGTCGCGATAAATCAGTTGTGAGCATACTGAATCAATTACGTGCGTCGGGTAACACAGTAAGTATCGAGAATGTTTCTAAAACTGTGGAAGAAATCGATATTTGTGTAGACAGCCCAAAACCAGTTGCGTTCAAAATTGAGATTTCGCCTAGACTAGGCTCTATTCTCGGAATTGTTCTAGGTTCTGCTACAACTGTTCTAGTCGCATTTATAATCAACATGGTCTCCGATGCTAATTGGTCTCATTGGAAATATGTTACACTCGTTGTTAGTATAATACTATTGCTAGTATTGCTCATCTGTAATATTGGCTTGATAGCAATTGGAAAAAGAAATTAAAGACGATGTTTACAAAGTTTCACTTACTTGATACTATAAAGATTCCGCCTCAGATAGAACAGTTTAACAAGGGCGAAGCCTTCAAAAAGAAGTGGCACAATTACGCCTATGTAAGCAGTTCTTTGTCTGAAATTATAGGTTCATCTCGATTCCTAATATTATCTGGACCTTCAGGAGTAGGAAAATCTGTAGTGCTTTCGAATCTCAGGGCTGACGCCAATTCTAATATCAACTGGCGTACTATAAAACGAATTACAACGCGAACTAGGCGACCAAAAGAGTTGGATGAAGAGTTAATTTTTGTTCCTCCTTCCGAATTTGACACGCTATATTGTGCTAACAAGTTTCTTTACGTAGAATCATATCCGGGTACAGGGGCCATGTATGGTGTCTTAAAAGACGATTTAATTAAAACAAAACATTATATTAACACGAAAAATGTTTTCGTTATCATTGGCACATTAGAATTAGCTCACTTACTGCCTCAAGCTTTTTTTGTTTATCTTGTACCTCCTAGTGTAGCGGAGTTGCGACGCCGAGTTGAAAGCTCAAAACCCAATGCACCAGATATTATAGATTACGATAAACGAGAGTTGGCTTGTTTGCTTTCTTTAGTTAATGATTGGTCTTTTTCTAGTAATAATGCATCGATTATATGCAATGATGACGGCGCTATTTGTGCCAGGAAGATTTCTAATATGCTCACTACTGGTGAAACAACTATCGAAATTCCCGATCAACTACAGCACGACATTTTGCAATATCGAAAATCTTGTCATTCATAACGATACTTAATAAATTTAGGCAAAAAAAACACTATTGGGTTATAGAACTACTGAACAAGATGTAGTCCCACTTCAACCTTGCCGGCGCTCCTACGGAGGCCATCGCTCTCGTATTGACTTCTCCCCTGCCCCACGCCGTACCATAGCCGCAGCATCGCGCCTTGCATGGAGCACAGGCGGCATGGCCCACGACACCGACAACCAGGAGCCCGTTGACCCGCTGACCGTGGGCAATCTGATCTCGCTTCAGGAGGCTTCCGGGTGCTCTCTCCGGTGCCAATTCGCTCTCCCAGGGCATCGCTGAGCAAATCAGCCGCCCTCTGCCGGCGTTCTCGATGAGAGGCACCTGGCTCAGTTGCGGGCGCTGAGGCCAGCGAGCCCGGCGAGAGTGGCGCAGCAGCGTGATACCCCGTCGTCCGTGTCACTGGTGACGGGAGAGAGCCGGCTGACCCTGACAGCTTGGCTAGTTGCGCCTCGTGCTGGCGCCGCATCCTTGAGACGCCCCTGCTGCTCCCCCAGGCCGTGCCCCTGAAGCCCATGCATCGCCAGGCTAAAGCAGGGCGGGCCTTTGCCGTCACCAGTGACAGGATAGCGCGCCAGCACTCGCCGCGGCCTGGGCTCCCCGGTGATTGCCACCGTGTCCGACGAATCGCCCTGCCCAGGAAGTCATACTATAGATGTTAAAAACAAAAGCCTTTTGATACTGGCACCTCTATGGTATACTTTGAAACAACTCTCGACATCTGATAAGGGACAGAAATGAACGATGAGCTAGTAAATGTGGTTTTTACGCAAATCATCACGAAATACTGGCAACACCTTTGGGATGTTGTGGATGAAAAACCGGAACTACTACAAACTATACCTGCATTTCTTCTTAACCCAGAACAAATTATTATATATCTCAACAAAACACATTTAGCAATTGAGTATTTTGGACTTGAAGCAACAAGTAACATAACTAAGCCAGAAGGTGTAAGCGTTGTACTTTACGACTATACTTCTGAACGGCATTTGATTGACAATATTATTGGCTTTTCCCATGACGGCTCATCAGGTATAAGATTGCCCTTATCAGCAATAGTCGAGGATATTTACGATCCTACTAACAGAGCCCTTGATGAATTACGAAAGAATGGATGGAACTTTTTTACTGATGATATGATGTTTTCGATTAATAGCTCCGGGTATCAGTTTATAGAGGGTGAAAATGCCAGAATTGTCAATTCGTTTTTCTATGATGCTAACGAGAATGGTTTAATCGTGCGCCACATAAAGTGGCTTGATGTTTTCCCGATAAACATAGAAAACGAGGATGAAGACAAGTTTCAGTTTACTCTTAACCCAGGGAACATCGAGGAGCAAGCAGTTATTGATGCTCACTATACTCTGCGCAAACCACCAGACTTTCAAAGAGATAAACTGCGTGTGTTAAACAGATTTATCGAGTTATTTTCACAGGCCGATGTGAAAGAAACAGAAATCACTCGCTTTCTCACTCAACCCGAACATCAATTCATACTAAAGATGGCTTTTTTTGGCAAGAACGTATACGCAGAAAAACAATTTACTTGGGCAGAGGGCGAACGAAAAGAAATAAGACCAGACTTTTTGGTTGAGCAACCTAATGGTTTATCAGACATCGTTGAATTTAAGCTTCCGACCCACAAAGGGTCAACAGTGGTTGGAACAGAAAACCGCGAAACTTTCGGTTCTTTTCTACACAGTTACATTGCACAGACGCGTGTTTATAGCGAGTATTTTGAAGATCCTCGTAATCGCCAGCTAGTATTATCAGAGCACGGAATAAACGTTTTATATCCAAGACGATATGTTGTATTTGGAAGGCGATGGATGTTTTCGCACGAAGAGTGGCGCAAAATAGAACATGACTATAAGAATGTAGTTATTCGCACCTACGATGACATTGTTGATGGGGTAAGAAGTCAGTTATACTCGTAACGCTTCCAATCGCCCATCTGTAGCCCTTCCCAGAAGCGCTTCTGGTCGCACACCTGTGCATGTTGCGTTTGGGCCACCGGCGCCGTACCATAGCCGCAGCATCGCCCTTGCACGGAGCATAACGGCGGCATGGCCGACGACACCAACAACCAGGAGCCCGTTGACCCGCTTACTGTAGGGGAGCTGATCACGCTCCAAGAGGCGGCAGAGTATGCTAAGCTCGGCAAGCGCACCCTCCACGATTACATCAAACGAGGCCGTCTCAAAGCTGTTAGAAAAGGCTGGATGTGGCTTACCACCCACGCCGCCGTGGATGCTTATTTGGTTTCGCGCAATACCGACAACATCCCCAAGAAGTATCGTGGTCGCTCTTGACAGTCATGAAATCTTTCAGTACTATGGCTTTATGAAATGACGCCGCTGCTTTGGGTCTGGAACACCCAGAGCAGCGGCTAACCCCAACCTGGTATAAGCAGGAAGGGGCTGGGCGCGATTGTAACAGATCGCGGCGATCCCGGCCCCACCAGCACTGCGGTGGGGGCCGTTCGCGCAGGAGTTGTCATTTCGCCGGCGCGGCCAGCGCTCTGAGGCTTACCAGAGCAGCCTGGAGGATCGCCGTGAGTTCGACGGCTGACCCCGGCGTGCCTTGCGGCATCCTCCGGCACAGGGAGGAATCGCCGCGATGGCCCCACACCCCCCTTCCGCCCCTGGCACCGCCAGTGGGCCTGTCTCCCCACCTCTTGACCCGCACGCCCTCAATGCCTTGCTCGCCCGTGAGCCAGCCCGTGCTGCCGCCATCCTGGCCGCCATGCGCCCGGCGCTGCGTACCCAGCAGGCCCTCGTCCACGCTGACCTCGCCGGCGTTGACCCCGCGCGCATCACGCAGGAGTGGAGTGAGCTAATCGCCCACGTCGGCCCGCTCATCGCACCCCCTAACCACCAGGAGGGTGCCGACGCCGCGTGTGCCTCGGTCTACGACCCGGAGCTGCTGGCGTGCGCTGACCCCGCTGACGTGCGGCGCTGGGTGCTCGACCTTGCCCCCGCACAGCGCGTGCAGCAGGCCGTCGCACAGGCCGCATGGCTGAATAGCTTCGGCTACCCGGTGTCGTTCAACGATGTCCTGGCCGGCTGGGAGCTGCCGTCGGCTGTGCGGCGTGCCGGGTGAGCAAAGGGCCGCCCCGCGCTCGCTTCACGAGTGTGCGGCCCGACGGGACGATCCACCACTACGCCCTCGCCCCGCCGGGTCAGCTTGCGCGTGCCTTCGACGCGGACCCCATTGGCGAGGGCAAGCGGCTGCTCATGCTCGACGAGCGCACGGTGCGGATTCAGGCCCGTGCGGTTGCTCAGTGGGGCCGCTGGTACGAGGGCATCGTGGACTTCCCGCTGCACCGCTGGTGGCAGCACTTCCCTGGGGCCGAGGAGTTTTGAGAGGGACTGTATGGGCAACGTCCTGACCGCCCAGATCACGATTGAGGGCACGCGCCCGCTGCTCTGGCACGCCTTCACGCCAGAGGCCGTCCCCATCGGCAAACGCGAGCGCACGGGTACAGCCGGCAACGACCCCGCCGAGTGGCGCCGCACGGTGCTGGCGACCAAGGACGACCAGCTGTACCTGAAGCACACCTACGTCTTCGGCTGCCTGCGCGACGGGGCGAAGTTCACGCCCTACCGGCGCGGCACCCTCCAGCCGCTCCTGGTGAGCACGCTGCTCGTCCTTGACCGGGTGATCCCCATCGACGGGCTGCTCCTGCCAGAGGGACTACCCACGGACGAGGAACAGCCGGTCTATCTGGATGTCCAGAGTGTGCGCAACCCGACGACCCGTGCGCGCAACGTGCGCTATCGGGTGGCCGCCGCCCCCGGCTGGCGGGCGACGTTTCGGATCTCCTGGGACAAGACGGTGATTTCGCGCGAGCAGCTGCACGCCATCGCGATTGACGCGGGCCGGCTCGTGGGCATCGGCGACGGGCGGGCCATCGGCTACGGGCGCTTCCAAGTGGCCGAGCTGACGATTACGGACGATCCAGCATGACAACGTACGTGGCATGGCTTCGCACGGCTAGGCGGGGCGCGGCCAGGTCTGGTATGGCGCGACAGGGCTTTGTGGCGGGCGGGGTCGCCCTCGCCCGCGCACCCGCGAGACCATTGGCTACCGGCGCTTTCAGGTGGCCGAGCTGAATAGCACGGACGACAACGCAGCATGACGACGTACGGGGCAAGGCACGGCGGGGCAGCTGGCGGGGCAAGGCACGGCTGTGGCGCGGCCTGGCAAGGTACGGCTGGTCATGGCCGGGTCTGGCACGGCGGCGGGCGGGGGCTGTCCCCCGCCCGCCCAGGTAGCATCGGGAAGGGACACGCGATGAACGACCGTGACCGCTACACCATCGGCTACCGGGATCTGCGGGCACTCGTCGAAGACCTGCTCCAGCCTCCGGCCGCGGCCAAGAGCAGTGCCACGACGGCGGCCCTTCAAGAGCACCTGCGCATGCACTGCCGGAACTGCGGCGAAGCGCTGGATCGGCTGCTGCGCGAGCAGGGCGATGCGTTTTGCTACGCCTGCGTGGACGAGACGCCGCGCGTGGCACCAGGGGGCAGCCGATGAGCAGCACGGAGACGCCCATGCGCCGACGACGGATGCCGCGCGAGGTCTGGCGGGTAAATATGCGCCGCCAGGTCTGGGAGCGCGACGGCGGGCGCTGCACGGGGCCATATTGCCTGGGTGCGCCGCCCCTGCCCCTTGAGGCCGCGCACATCGACCACGTGATCCCGCTTTCACAGGGCGGGACGAACGAGCTGGCAAATCTCAGGACGCTATGCCGGCGCTGTCACGTGCTTAGAGCCGGCCGCGAGCACCAGGGCATGATCGCCCAGGCCCTTAAAGACGGCATTATCCCGGCTGACTGGCGGCCCCTGGTTTGGGAGGGCTAGCACCCGTACCCGTCACCAGTGACACCTATGGCCTTCTGGCCTTGACTGGAGCATACACATGGCCCCGCCAACTAACCGCGACGGCTACCGCGCCTACGCGGATCTGCGCGCTCTGATGAACGAGCTGATCGAAGCACCCGACGAGACTGGCCGCGACGAGGCCATGACGGCTATTCGGGTCTGGCTCAGGACGCACTGTGCGAGCTGCGGCGCCGTCGTCGAGCGCAGTAACCGCCGCGACAACCTCAGCCCGAGCTGCTGGGAGTGCGATATTGGCGACTTGATGGAGAACCCGTGATGCCTCCTGAGCCTGTCTTTGCGCACATGCAGTTCATCGCCCAGTTCGAGCTGCGCGCACTCGTCGAGGAACTGCTGGTCGCCCCTGACGAACCCGCCCGTGTGGAAGTCACGGCCGCGATGCGTGTCTGGCTCCGCACGCACTGTGCCGCCTGTGGGGCGCTCATCGACGAGCCGCTGCGCCGGCGGGGCGAGGCGTACTGCCTCGTCTGCTTCCCGCCACCGCCCGCTGAGCTGGAGCCACAGTCGCAGCCCGACCCCGGCGAAGTCCCGTTTTAGCGAAGGAGCAACGCGATGTTCCGCGCCCTGATCACCATGATGGACGTGCCGACGGCGCTCAGCCTGCTCGCCCCGCGCACACGGCACCTGAGCCGCGGCGGGGCCTTGCTCATCTTCAGCTGCCTCCTGCTCATCCTGGGACCGCTCGCCTACCTTTGGTGGCGCTTTGACCTCAGTGCGACCTGGGACTGGTTCCGCTGGCTCATTGGCGACGGCAGTGCGGCCAAGGCCGAGGTGAACACGGCCGCCACCAGTGCAGGTGCCGATGCTGAGACCGCCGGCCTCGTCCTGCTGCTCTTCGGCACGGGCTTCACGCTGCTGCCGTCGGCTGTGCAGATCGGCCTGAGCCGCTTTGTCAGCGTGCCGGCCCTGGGCTTTCTCGTGAAGGTCAGCCTGGGCTTCGACCTCGTGACCGACTGGGGGCCGATGTGGCAGATGGCCGCCGGCAACCCCTGGTTCGAGAGCACGTTTCGCTGGTGGCCGCTCGTGGGCCTGGCCCGGTTCGTCGCCGCAGCTATCGGGACGGTGCTCGCCTCCGTCGTCATCCAGTCCGCGACGATCCTGGTCGCCGCCGGCCTGCTCTACCTTGCTGCCGCCATTATCGCCCCGCAGGCATCCGCCCGTACTACCGTGCAGGTGATTGAGGGCTAGACAGGAGCATCGCAATGACCACCCAGCGACAGCCCGAGCCCATCACGACAGACCTCCGCCCGCGTGAGTTTGGCGTGGCCCTGCTCATGGCCGCCACGTGGTACTTCCTGGGGCCGTGGGGCCTCATCCCGACCCTCTGGTTTTCCTACCTGATCGTCGAGGCGCAGCCCGGCTGGTTGACTGCTGGTTCGCGCCTGCTACCCGTGGCCCAGCGCCGCGCACTTGCGGCCCAGGCCGAGAGCCTGCGCGATACCTGGGAGCGCCTGAGCGGCCCGTGGCGTGAGGAGGAAGCCCCACGCCGCGCCCTGCCCGCCGTCGCCCTTGCTGCGCCCGCCTGGGGCGAAGACGACGACCCGCTGGGGGGCGCGCCGGCAGGCAGCGGCGATGGTGCGACACCCCCACTGCCGCAGCTCACCGTTGACGATCTCGCCCGTAGCGACAACCTGCTGATCGTCGGCAACCGCGGCTCAGGCAAGACCACGCTGCTTCAGGCCATCGTCGCCCGCCGGCGAACCCGCTGCTACGTGCTCGACCCCCACAACCACCCCGGCAAGTGGCCCACGCGCGTCATCGGCGGCGGGCGCGACTTCGGGGCAATCTACGCGGCCCTCCAGAAGAGCGAGCAGGAGCTTACGACCCGCGCCCGGCTCCTCAACGACGACGCCGGTGTGCGCTTCGCCCCCTTCACGCTCGCCTCCGACGAGTGGGGCTCGATCACGTCTGAGGTGAGTACGAGCAAAGATCAGGATTCGCCGGGCCGGCTGATGATCCGCCTGCTCAAGGAGGGCCGCAAGTTCGGCATCGCGTTTATCGGCTGCGCTCACGGCGACACGGCCGAGAGCCTGGGGAGCAAGGGCGACACGATGGCGTTCCGGGCCTCGTTCGACTGGATCGTGTACTGCGGAGCGTTCGTCGCCCAGCAGCTCAAGGATTTGCCCGAGGTTGTACGCCAGCTGCCGCTTGGCCGCACCCCTGAGGGGGGTACGTTCCCGCTCCTCGTCGTCGCCGTTTCGCCTGTCACTGGCGAGCGCCGACTGCTGGATCTGCGGGGTATTGAGCGGCCCGCGGCAGCACCGGCTGGGGGGCAGCCTGTTAGCCCAGCCCCCGCGGCAACCGTCAGTCTGGACACGCAGCCACTTCGGCCAGCGGCCCTGACTGAGCCGGCGACAAGCGCCGAACGAACGGGCGAACGGGCGAATACAGCGCTTTCTGACGCCTTAGCGCCCCTACTGGAGTCGAACGAACGGCCGGACGTGAACGCACCTGCCGTGCCACCGCTCCAAAGCCGCGAGGATCTCGTGCGGCTGCTTGTGGCCCAGGGCTGGAGCGTCACCCAGATCCGCGATGTCGTCAAGGGCACGAACACCGAGATCGGCGCGCTCGTGCGCCAGATCGAGGACGAGCGGCTGCGCGCGACAGTATCACGCCAGCCGGCCAATTAACCGAGCGGGAGATCTTGTATGGCAATCACCATCCGGCCGCAGCCGGTCGCAAGCCTGGCCCAGGCGTTCACCATCGACGAGGCCCTGCTGGAGCACCCAGCGGCCCAGCGCGCCCATCAGCGTGGCCTGCTGCGCGCCAAGACCGAAGCACTGCGCGCCGCCGAGGGGCTGATCGGCTGGGCGCGACCGCTCCTCGTCGGGGTGCTGATTGTGAGCTTCCTGCACCTCTGGCACCAGATCGCCCGCATAGCCCCCGCGGGCGTTGCGGCCCTGCCGCTGCCGGCGTGGACGCACTGGCTGTCGGCCGCCCTGCTTACGGCCAGCGTGGACGCGACGGCGCTCTATCTCGTGGCGACACGCTCATCGGCCCAGTACGCCCGCCTGGGCGAGCAGGGGCGCGGGGCCGTCTGGTTCTTCTACCTGCTCACGGCCGCACTCAACAGCGTGTTCGTGCTGACGTATACACCGGGGCTGCCGCCGCCTGTGCAGGCGATCACCCCGATCCTCTCGCTGACGGGAGCACTCCTGCTGGGCCTACTCGTCCCGGTGAGCATCGCAGCACTTGAGCGCGCCCGCCAGATCGTTGACGTGGCCCGGCTCAGCCTGCTCGTCGAGGTCGAGACGCTGCGGGGCATTGTGGCTCAGGGAACGAACGCCGAGAAGCCAGGTTCGTCCCCGTCAGCGGTGACACCAGCGGACGACGCACCTGAACATTCCGCATCAGAAAACATAGCAGCCATAGCGCGCACGTACCGTTGCAAGTACTGCGGCGACGAGGCCCTGAGCGCTTCGGAGCTGATGACCCATGGCCGGCGCCACGCCCGTTACGGGACATGTGCAGGTGCGCAGCCCTCGGAGGAGAAGCGATGACACCCCGCGACCCGACACCTCAGTTTACCCTGCCAACCCGCACGCCAACCGACGACCTGCACCCGGCCTCTCGAAGATCGCTGTGCTATAATCCCGCAGCACGACCGGCAGCACAGCGAGCGAGGCTCATGTCCGAACCCCCCGACGACGATTCGCCGCGCCACCCGCACCCTGGCGCGCCCCCCCTCACGGACCCGGCTATCCTGGTCCCCACAGGCCAGGGGGTCGTCGGCCTGCACCTTCGGGATAGCACTAGTGAGGGGCAGGACGCCGTAGATGAGCTCTTCGACCGGGCGGGGCGGCTGCGCCCGGAGCGAGTCGCCCAGATCACGCTCTATGTGAACGACGGCTCCGTCCGCGTCATCACTGACCCGAAGCTCTGCAAGGTCATCCTGTCCCGCCTCCCTCTCCGACCGCCAGATGAACCTGTAGCCGACGCCTTCCCGGAGGGGCAGGGGACCGTGCCCAACAACCCGGCCGTGTTCACAACCATCAGCGCTATCTGGAAGGGCGGCGGCCGGGCACGTAGCCTGATGAACGGGTGGGCGAGCAGCGACGACGGCCAGCCGGTCTACCGCCACGACGCGGCGAACGGCGGCCGGATCATCGTCTACATCCACCCTGGACGTGGCGGCTCAGCCCTCGCAACGACCGAGACGCTGTGGGCCATTGTGGAGCGGCTGAGCCCGTTCACTGCCGACGTGGCGCTCGCCATCCTCGCACAGCTCTGCGCACCTGAGCACGGTGCTGGGCCAAAGTACCCCCTCCTCGATCCCGTGCAAATTACCGCCGATGCGATCCTGCACTACAAGGGCATTCAGCGGTGGGGGGCGGAGCGCCACGAGCTCCGCCAGCGGATCGCGGCGGAGATCGAGCGGCTGCGCCATCTCTCGTTTGATGTCGAATCCTGGCCGGTGGGGGGCGGGGAGCAGCCACAGGAGCAAGCCACCTGGCGTGGCGATGCCCTCTTCGACATTGTGACCGTTGAGCGGATCAGTGATGGATTCGTCAATAGTCTCTCCTGGAGCGTGCGCGCCGGCCAGTGGGCCTTCTGGTGGCTCAACGCCTCAGGCCGTGTCTTCGTGGGGCGGATGGCACGAACGCTATTGGAGCTCGATCACCGGGAGAATCGCGGCGCGGCCCTGCTGGCAAAGAAGGTGGGCCAGCACATTCTGCTTCGTGCTGGGAGCGGCCAGACTCCCCTGATCACCCTGACGGTCGCCCAGTTGCTTGGCGACATCGGCGAGCTGCCGGTCGTCGCGGCGCGCACGAAGGACTGGGCCGGGCGCACGCGTGACCGGCTCGACGAGGCGCTGCTGAGCCTCAGCGACTCCCATCTGTTCGCACGCCTCGACTGGCCCGACGGCTACGGCCCAGGTGACGATGACCGGCAGCGCGGGTGGGTCGAGCGCTGGCTTGACGCCCGTATCCACCTCACCCTGGCCCTGCCCACGCTACCCGCCGGGGGAGCCGTAGCATTGCCGCCCGCCCCGCCTGTGGCCCTCCTCCCGCCCCCGCTGCCTGCCGAGGAGCAGCCGATTACCGGCCAGGCTATTCGGCGCGCGCGCGCTGCGCGCCAGTGGAAGCAGGAGCAGCTGGCCCGCCACCTGGGGATCACGGTTCCCTACCTGTCGCAAATAGAGGGCGGGCGGCGCCAGCCCTCGCCGCAGCTGATGGGCCGCATCCGCGCCTGGATCGCCGAGAGTCCCAAGGGCATTGAGTAACCACGTCGCTATGCAAAGTGACGTGAGTTAAACCCTAAGTGCAGACCGCCTCCGCTACCTGCGAGTACTTTCACTCGCTGGCGTACAAGGGAGGCTCCGCTCGGTGCGAGGACTTTCACTCAGCTAAGTGCAGACCGGCTCCGCTACCTGCGAGCACTTTCACTACGGCCGCTGTGACCCTCCGCAAGCTGCGAGCACTTTCACTTCTTGGCGGTGCGAGCGTTCCGCTAGCTGCGAGTAGTTTAACTTGCGATCACATTTTTACCGCGTTGTGATGCCGTAGAAGGGGCCATGACCAGCTGAATCAGCATGGTAAGATAGGCCACTTTATCGTCAGCACACGTCGTTGGCGACAATTGTTTTCGGTTCACGTCACGTGTGAGAGTGCGACCAACACCACCGCCGGGTCCGCAGACATGAGAAAGAGCCCTCGCCCAGCCGCCAAGCAGTCGAGAGCTCTTATCATCTAGCCGGTATCGCAACCCGGTAGCCTCTACCCGATGGGGAATACCCATACGGCGGTGGATACGGCTCTCCCACTATAGCATCCGCGAAACGCCACTGTCAACCGGACTCCGGGGCAGGGCGGGCACGCGGGTGAGCGGGAGCGTGTGCAAGTATGACCCCCCTACGCCACGGCCACGCCGCCACGGCAGCCAAGACACCACCCAACGAGCTGTTCCAGTTCCACCCACGCGCCAGCAACCCCGAGCTGTGGCGCACCACCCTGCCCCTCGTCGTTCGCCTGAGCTGCGGGCGCCACAAAGGCCTGATCGCCACCTGGACGGCCATCCACTGGCTGATCGTGCTCTACGCGGCCAGCGGACGCTGTGCGTTCGGCATGCGCGAGATCGCCCAGGAAGCCGGCGTCGGCCGCAACGAGCTCGCCGGCCCCAAGGGCTACATCCAGCGCCTCGTCGATCTTGGCCTGCTCCGCATCGTCGGCTACGAGCCGGTGCCGGGGGTGAAGGAGCCGCGCCCGATCTATCACATCGACCTGGCCGACCTAGAGCGGGCGAGCCTGGAGCTCGTGCCCGCGCTGCTGTGCGAGCGCCGCCTGCCCCCGCCGCCTCGCCCCGCCCCCGATCCCCGGCAGCTGACCCTCTTCGGTGCCGACACGCCCGCGAACGGGACGGTCGCACCCCGCCCTGCCACCCAGACCGTGCACGAAACCGGGACAGCCGGGCACCTGCTCACTGGAACCTCACTCGCCTTCGGGCAGGCCACGCACGAAAACGGGACAGGCGCAGGAGCACCGACAGGGGCGAGCACGCACGGAAACGGGACAGTCGCGCCCACCTATCGGTCACGCCCCCGACTGTTCCGACCCAGGAGGCATGGAAGCGAGCCGGGCACGCACGAAACCGGGACAGCGACCAGCACGTGCAGCAGTCTCCCGGCACCTGAGCAGGCGACCGTGCACGAAATCGGGACAGCGGATGCGCGTAACCAACAGGTGCTCGCACCGATTAGGGCAAGCACGCACGAAATCGGGACAGACGTGCACGCAAACCAGCCAGACCATGCACGAAACCGGGACGTGGATGGATCGAACGAAAGGAAAGAAGGAGGGAGGGAGATTGCGCGCGCGCACGATTTTCACCAGCTCGTCGCCGCAGCCGCACAGGCAACCCTCCTCGTGCTCCAGCAGCAGGGGCTCATGCCGACAGCTCCGACAGCCACGCCAGCCGCGTTCGCGGGCATAGACGCGACCCCGGCGAGCCCCGCCGGCCAGCCGCCGTTGCGGGCCAGTGTCGTTGAGCTCTGGCGCGGGGATCGGCAGCAGGTGTCGTCGCGGGAGGTCACGCAGCTGACCCTCATCGCTGACAGCTACGACGCAGCCACGGGCGGCTTTGGAGCCTACTGGCTGGGCCGGGCGATCATCCTCGCCGACATGTGCCTGAGCGAGCACGGGCGCCCGCTGAACCTGCCCTATGTACGCGGCATGCTGCGCCGCTGGGCCGAGGAGGGCAGCTGGGGGAGCGACCTGCCGTGCGAAGATGCCAGCAGGTCGTCCCAGCGCTCGCGGCTGCGTCTGCCGCGCATCCAGACGCCCACGACTGCGGCACCGGCTGCTCCTGCCGAGCCTGAGACGCCGCCGGCCGCTCCTGCTGCGCCTGAGACGCTGCCGGCGAGCGCTCCGGCCCCGGCTGTCGTTCCTGTCACTGGTGACACGGAGCACCCGGCCATCGCCGTCTACAAGGCCGCCTTCGGCCGCGAGCTCAATCCCGTGCAGGCCGAGGAGATCGCGAAGACCGTGACGGATCTGGCGACCTGGCAGCAGGTGCTCCGCGACTGGCAGCTCGAAGATTGGCAGGCGGGCGGGGTGGGCAAAATGCTCGACCGCTACCAGAAGAAGCTGCCCGGTGGCGCACCGGCCGCAAGCGAGCGGGCACCCAGCGTGCGGGTCATCCACACCTACCCCGGCCTGGATCTCGATCAGCGCGAGCGCTGGATTCGGAAGTTCCACGCGGCGACGACCCCGGCCGAGAAGCGCGCCGTCCTTGCGCGGCTGGAGCAGGAGCACCCCCGATGATTGACCGCACCGTCCCGTATGACCTGGCCGCCGAGCGCGCCGTGCTTGGGGCCATCCTGCTGGATCGTGACGCCATCCTGGCGGTGAGCGACAACCTCCAGACCGAGGACTTTTATCTTGAGAAGCACGCGCTGGTCTACCAGGCGCAGCTCGCGTGCCTCGCCCGCCGGGTACCCCCCGACCTCGCCACGGTCGCGAGCGAGCTGCGCAGACACGAGCAGCTGGATCTCGTGGGCGGGCTGGCGTTTCTGGGCGAGATCGCGGCCGAGGTGCCGACGGCCGTCCACGTCGGCTACTACGCCGAGAGTGTGGTGCGGACAGCGACACTCCGGCGCCTGATCGAGGCCGGCGGGAGCATTGCGGCGTTGGGCTTTGAGGAGCGGCAGGAGCTCGACACGACGCTGGATCAGGCCGAGCAAGCTCTGTTTGGCGTCACCCAGCGGAAGCGGGGGGCCGACTTCGTGCCGCTCAGCACGGTCGTGCAGCAGTACTTCGACCGCTCGCAGCGCGACGAGGAGGACCGGGCCGTACCCACGGGCATTACCGACCTGGACGCGCGCCTCAACGGCGGGTTGAGATCCGGCCAGCTGGCCCTGCTCGCCGCGCGCCCCGGTGTCGGCAAGTCGGGACTCGCCATGAGCGTGGCCTACGAGCTGGGGGTCAACCGTGGGCGCAGCGTGGGCGTCGTCTCGCTGGAGATGAGCCGCGACGAGCTCCTCCAGCGGCTTGTAGCGATGCACACCGGCGTGGACACCCGCCGCGTCGAGGGCTTGGTCAAGCGCAGCGACCCGCGCATGCTCGACGCCCTGGGCGTGCTCTCTGAAGCACCCATCGCGATTGAGGACACGGCGATGCTGAGTGTGATGGACGTGCGCTCTAAAGCACGCCGGCTGGCGACGGTGCGCCCGCTGGATCTGCTGATCGTCGATTACTTGCAGCTCTTGATCGGTGAGACGAACGCGGCCAATCGGGTGGATGAGGTGAGCCGGATCAGCCGGCAACTCAAGCTGCTTGCCCGCGAGCTCCAGTGCCCGATCCTCGCCCTGTCCCAGCTCTCGCGGGCAGTGGAGCAGCGGGCGAGCAAGGTGCCGCAGCTCTCGGATCTTCGTGATTCGGGCTCCCTGGAGCAGGATGCGGACATTGTGATCTTCATCTACCGCGAGGAAAGCGGGGAGGGCGGTGAGCCAGGGGCGACCGAGCTCTACCTGGCGAAGCAGCGCAACGGCCCGCTGGGGGTTATCCCGGTGGCGTTCGACGCGCCCACGACCCGCTTTCGGAATGTCGAGTAACTAAGTCAGTGTTACCAGGACTTGATGCTTCATTACTGTCACGTATGACAAGTGTTGAGTGGATGTGCCGGCCAATTGCCAGCCGTTGCGGAGACATAGCAGGGAGATGGCAACGATTGATAGAGGCACAGGCGCTAATCGACGGAAAATTTTATTCGTTAAGCATTTTGGCACTTCACAAAGGCGTAAAGTACCAAGTTTATAGTAGCGCAGCGCAGTAATCGTTGCCAAACCCAACAAGACGTTAATCGTGTGGAGGTTTTATTCGCCGCTTTTGTGATAGTGCAACCAGTAATGAAATGCTTCCAGTGATAACATAACCAATATCATCTATTTGCCCAAGTATCGGGATGATATCAGGAATGAAATCAAGAGGCGAAATGAGAGCAATGGCTGCAATAATAGAAACCACCCACCCGATAGCGCCGACAACACTGTTACCTGACCGTTTTCGGTAAGCTGCTCGGACAGTGCGCAGTGTTATAAGAAAAACAGTTACAATGATTGCAATGACAAATAGGGAAGCCAAGATAGGCATAAATCACCTTCGGCTATACTTATCGGCAGAGCCAACGTTGAAAACCTGTCCTAAGCGGAATGCTGTATATACCGCCGCACTGAGCACTACGAGACTTATTGTCACGAAAATTACGTTTTCAGCTAATAAGCTTCCTAAAAATATTAGCATTAGAACAGAAGCCAAGGCAGTATCTAGCTGTAACTTGTTTGGGAGAAAGTTGTAGTTACTACGTTTACTTGCATTTGTTTGTGAATTGGTGCGCGATTTTGATACTGCCTGCAAGATATTGGCCAAAATTACTTCCCTATCTTCCATAGAAGGTGATTTTGGGCCGAGTTGTAGGCCCAAGGCTGTATCTAATTTTCTTAATTCTGTTATTCTAGAGTAAAGCGGAGACTCCTCTGCTATTTGTTCTTCGATTTCTAAAGCAGTTGCTATATCAATCGTTTGGTCAATATATTCTAGTAGAGTTGTGTCGTCAAACGCTCTTTTCATGACAGGTCTCCTGTACTATGTTGCTGATGCTACTGCCCCACCCCTAAAGTAGGCACTATTCCAGTTGGCCTATATCCTCACGTCGCCTTCGAATAGCCTTTAATGCGCTGTCAGCTCGGGATCTTGCTGTTTCAGGCTTTATGTTTAAGAAGTGTGCAATGTCGTCAAACTTTAAGTCATGATAGTATCGCAGAGTAAGCACAGTTTTCTGCGCTTCAGTTAATCCATCAATTAATTCCTGAAATCCTTCCCAGCTAAGATACTCGTCCGAATATTCTAGCATGTTTATATCCCCCCCGTTACTTGCTGTATCAACATCATCACTCTGCTGGTAATAAACATTATTATTCTCTTTCCCTCTTGAGTGGTCTCTAATCCAATTGACCGTGAAAGTGCAAATCCAGTTTTTAAATGATTTTTCTGTATAACTGCTTCGCTCCACTTGAAACGCAGAAATTTTGTTTTTTACAAAAAGACTCATAAAAACTTCTTGAACTACATCAGCGGGTTCTATATAACGTGATTTCACACTTAGTCTTTGAACATCGGCAGCTAACACCCACACTAATCGATTGTACTTTTTGTAGATTGCAGTTATTGCATCAACATCACCCTGCTGAGCACCCATAAGAATGCTCTCAAAACTCTGCTCTTGAGCTCTTGCGACCATAAAAATTCTCCACGTTGCCTCAGCGTTTGGGTTGCATTTGCATAACTTTATGAGTGGCGGGGTACCTTTACGATACACTTATATGAAGGTGCCCCGCCACTAGAAGGGCTAGTACAAATTACCAGCCGCCTGTATTGCACACATCTTGCATGTTACTGTGGTCGCCCCATGCGTCCATGCCGGATTCGAAAGCGTCACCGAACGTTGTCGTCGTGTCGCCGGCGAATATGTCGCGAACATCCGACCAAAATGTATCTGACGACTCGTCGGCTCTCGAAAGTGCATCGAGGCAAGCATCGTCATTCGTGCCGTAGGTTGGTGCGTAAGTTCCGCTAAGTTGGACTTCGTTCCCGAACATGTGTTGCTCCTTGTTGTCTTAAGCAAGTTTAGCTTGCTCAGATTAATGGGTTAGATCGTGTACCACTGAGCCGATGCGAAACGCCATAACCGTCCCTACCATGAGGGTGGTCACCAGCGGAGATACGCGTAGGAGATGACCGGCTGCTGTGTCTTTCGAGAAGACATGGTTGATGTTCTTCGTACACACGTATCGATTCTGCCATATGGTTGTCGAGAAAGGTGCTGGCCTTAACGGAGCACCACACAGATCGCATGTTGGCTGAGCCTCATTAGCGTCCATTCGTCCCTCCCTTTTCTGGTGGATATACCTGATCGAAGATAGCGCTCACACCTTGCTTCGTGGCGAAGCCACTAACTGCACCTGTGACCTTACTTGATTCCGGATCTAATCCAGATCGACGCGCCTGATGATTCGCTACCTGGCCTGTGTACGTGCCAACAGTGGTAGATGCCGTTGCTCGTAGGCCGGCACGAACTGCCTCTGCTTGGGGTTGATTAAACGCAAGTGCGAGTGCAAACCTTACGGCTCCCCAAGCAAGACCAGTTGCTACAGCACGAAGCGCATACAGCCCGTGGCTGCCGTCAGATGCACCGTGGTCGTCCTTATCAGACATCGCAGTCTCCTTGTCTTACTCGAAACCCTTCTGCCTATATATATGCAGGCAGCTGGCAAAAAAGTTTGGTCCTTTCCAACAAATCAGTTTGAGCTTTTCTCCTGAACATTCGTACTGGGGGATCAGAAGTTGTTGATAGTTCTAGACTAAACTTCGAGGCATTTGGGGAGTATTTCGCGATTTATTTCACAACTACACACCCGCCTCGTACCGCTACGATCTCTTGATTGAATACAACCGTCAGTGCGACTCCGTGCCGCGCAGGGCCACCGACAGCTCAAAGTCCCATGCTGACAAGGCATTAGGGCGACGGGAACCAGATGGCGCGGCAAGACCGGGTACGGCACCCAGGCCAGAGATCATCAGCGCCGGGGGGGCGATGTCGGCGGGGCGGCCGTGGGGGAAACGTTTCCCCCACAGGCGAGAGCCCATTTTGCTCATTGGTATGCGGCCGGTGCTAGGATGAGCGGGTGCCAATGATGTCAGTGGTGACACCATTAGCCGATACCGGCGAGCATCTTGAAAGCCCTGCGATGTCTACCCTTGCTGCGCGACTCTCTGCCTCAACGCCAAACATTGCCCTGCTCCGACAGCGCGAGTTGCTGCGGCTTCTGGCTCGGCTAGAGTTTGTCCCCGCCCGCCACCTACACGCCCTGGTCGCCCCCCAGCTGCACGAGACAGCGTTCTGGCGCTGGCTCCAGAACATCCACCAGCAGCACCTTATCTGGAGGCACCCCGTTGACGCCCGCCACCTCCCCGGTGCAATGAGCGTCGCGAGTGGAGTAGTGCCGCCAAAGACGCCACTGCTCTACGGGCTGACCCCACGGGGCCGCGACTGGCTGGCCGATCAGGGTGTGGAGGACGACACCGGCGTGCTGGAGCGCGCGATCACCCGTGACTGGAAGCAGCCGGAACTGAAAACCGGCCAGCTCGCCCACGATCTGCTCGTGGTGGACTGGTGCTGCCGGGCGCTCGCGGAGCTCCGTTGGAGTGGTCGGCTGAGCTGCGTCGAGATCGTCATGGAGTATGTCAGCGCCGTCGGCGAGCACAACCAGCCGCTCCAGCGCTTCGACGCTCTGATGCTCATCCAGCTCGCTTCTGGGCTTCCCGAAGCCCAATCGTCCCCATCACTCCCCTGGGAGTGGGCAGAACGCGGTGCCCCTGACCGGCTGGTGTGGGCGCTGGAGATCGACCGCGGCACCGAGAAGCTCGTCACGCTGCTGGGCAAGGCCGTGATGTATCGGGATCTTACTATCACGGGGCACTATCTGGCGACGCTTGGTGTGAATCCGCTGCCCGTTGTCATCACGCCCACCATGCGCCGGGCGGCGCAGATCGCCCGCGAGTGGGTGGACGGCTGGCCGGGCGGGCGCGGTATCGTCGCCTCGCTTGACCGGCTGCGCGCGCCACAGAGCGGGGTACTGTGGGGCGGCTACAAGACGCTTGGCTTCAACCCCGCCCGCGACGCGACACTGTGGGACGATGTAGGTATCACACGGGCACACTGGGGTGCTCGGGAGTGCGACCGATGAGCCTGAGCGAACGCCTGAGAAGGAAGTCTCCCTTCCCGCCTACGTCCGCGCGCGAGCTGGCCGTGCTGCGGCTCCTGGGCCGGCTCGGCGCGGTTATGGGGCAGACCATCCATGATCTCGTCTGCTTCGACCAGCACGAGAACACCTGCCGGAATATGCTGAATCGTATGAGCAAGCGCAAGCTCATCTGGGAGGCCACTGTCGCGAATGTGGATGATGCGGGGCGCTCGCTGGGGCGAGCACCAAACGCCTACGGCCTCACCGACGACGGGCGGCAACTCCTCGACGCCTTTGGTACAGAGCCGCACGACGGGACGTTTGAGCGGCTCATCTATCGCTCGAAGCAGGCGCCGTTCGCGCCGGCCAAGCTCACCCTGACTCACGACACGTACGTGAGCGACTGGTGCGCGTCACTGCTCGATCAGGTGCGCCGGACACCCACGCTCGCGGCGGTGCAGGTGCAGCGACACTATGCGCTCGCAGCTCCCGATGGAGCGCCACTTCAGACGATTGGGGCCGTGATCGTCCTGGCCTTCGACCCGGAGCTGACGACGTTCGGACGGCCTGGTTGGATGCTCCCCTGGCTCTCGGACGGGCCGATGCCCGCTTCCTGGCGCGTGGTGCGCCTGGCACTCGAAGTCGATACCGGGGCAATGTCGATGCGCTCCGTCTTCGAGCTGGCGCGGACGTATCAAACGCTCTCTGAGAACGGGACGTATCAGCGGCTCCTGGGCGGCAAGCCGCGGCCGGTAATTGTAACCCCTTCATCTCGGCGAGCGCGGGCGGTGGCTGAAGTCTGGATGGGTGCCTGGGAGAACTCCCCGGCGCTCCTGTCGAGCATTGACCGCACGTGTCACCGGGAGTATGGGGTGTTGTGGGGCACCTACAAGGCCCTAAACGCGAACCCGTTGCAGAAAGCGAACCTCCTCGGATCGCTCCTCGGGACGGTCGAGCAGTGGCCGGCGAAGACTCAACGCTGGCCCGGCTCAGGCTCTCCCGTGTCACCAGCGACAGGGACGAAACAGCCTCCTTCTTCCCCACCCCCGCCCCCCTCGGCACCCTAGCTCGCGAGCAGCCCGACCCATAGAACTGCTCAGCACGCCCTGGAGCACCAGGCGCGATAGCCTGCGCATAACGCCGCGCAAAAACGGGCGAGCAGCGGGCGTTCTGGCACGCGGGAAAACGGGCGAGCAGCAGGCGGGTAGCGGGCGGGCAGCAGGCGGGTAACACGCAATAGAGCGGGTGGGTTTGTCGCATTGAGATGCGTCCAGCCCGGCCGACATATTTCTAGGCTTGGAGAGCCTAGAAATATTTTGTACTCCCCCCGTTCAGTCGGTGCTGGCGCTTGCCGCTCGGAGCCCCCGTGCTCTGCCTCCCCGCCGGCGCTCGCCGTGCCCTCGTCGAAGTGCCGTGCGATCAGCGCGGGAGCACTGCGATCATTGCAATAGCACTGAAGCTCAGGCGACCTCCCTCAGGCAGGCCAGCTCGCCGGCGGCCACCGGGAGGCGCACGGCTCACCGTGCGAGGCGATGACCTACGAGGCGCACACCGACTTGGCAGGCAGGCGGCCACCGGGGGAGCACTGGGGCTCAGGGACGGGCGCGGCGCCGGGCCGGGATCTCCCTTGGGGGTATGTCGGCGGCAGAGCCGGGCCGGCGGAGCAAGCGCTGGGGGAAACGTTTCGCCCACACGTCGAGCAGGGGCACCGCGGGTGCGAGACAGGGCGCGTGCCGGGCCGGATCTCCCTCAGGGGTATGTCGGCGGCAGGGCCGGGCCGACGGGTGCGGCTAGTGGGGGAAATGCTCCCCCCACGTCGGCGAGGCCACGCCAACGATCCTCGTGCCGGGCCGCAGATGCTTACCAGCGGGCCGTCAGCGGGCTGCCCAGACCGGCTCAGTGCCAGTCTGCGGGTTGCCAGGGGGCACGGCGGGAGAAGGCACACTAGTGGCACGGCGCCGGGCTAGGATCTCCCTGAGAGAGTATGTCGGCAGCAGAGCCAGGCCGACAAGCACCCCTGAGGGAATTGTTTCCCCCATGTCACTGAGGCCGGGCCGATGAGCCCAATGCTGGGGCCGGAAGCGCTCAAGGCGGGACGTATTGGAGGGCGTGCCAGACGCGCTCAGCGTCCGCCTGTGGGCCGTGAGCGGGCCGGGCGGGCACAGACACCTACAGGGGGCAGCGGGAGCGCAGCGCCCCGCTGGCGACGGCGGAGTGAGCTGAGTCGAGGACGCGGTGTTAAGCCGCGAGCGGGAGGCCGGGGGCTTGTCGGCTGCCTCCTGGGAGAAATGTTTCCCCCAGACGATGCGGATGCATGGGGTGCCCCGCGACGAAGATGGGGGGTGGGCCTGGGAGAAACGTTTCCTCTACCATCTGGGGAGCGACGCGGGTTAGGCGAGAAGGGATGCGAGGCAGGGAGCTTCAGGGGCGCGTTGGGAAGATGCGCTACACGATAGCAATGGGAAGGTGCCTCGTGGGCCTCAGGAAGCCCACGCGGCAATGACGGGCTATGAGACGTGCTTCTTTGCTCACAGTAAGAGCTTCTGGCTCTGGGAAGCCAAAAACTGCTCTTGGTGTAGTACGCTGAGGCTCACCAGGGACCAGCGAAGCGGTATCTGTGGCTTCAGGAAGCCCAATTGTCTGTCTAAGGCTGGGTAGCTATGGGACAGCAGGAATCGGGGTTTGTAGCACCAGGAAGCTACAACGTGGCTGTTTAGTGGAAGTAGCACTATCTGGTAGGAGTAACGCGGTCGATTGGGCGTTGGGAAGGCCGATGGTCTATTTGAGGCCGGTACAGGTGTGAGACAGCTGGAATCGGAGTTCTGGGCTTCAGGAAGCCCGAAAGCGGCTGTTTTGCTATGGCACTGACGCGCAGCAGAAGAGACAAAGCAAGTCATTGGGCTCTGGGAAGCCCAAAAGTGTGTTTAAGGTCGGCGTAGGCGTGGAACGGCTTACATAGGGATTTGTGGCATCAGGGAGCTACAAATCACCTATCTGGCTCTATTAGTAACACCTGGTAGAAGGGCAAAGCGGGCAATTGGGCTTTGGGAAGCCCGATTGTCTGTTTAGGACTGTGTAGGCGTGAAACGACTGGAATCGAGGTTTGTAGCTTCAGAGTGCTACAAATGGCTTGTTTGGCTGGAGTGGTACCCGTAGCAGGAGGAGCAAAGTAGGTAATTAGGCTTTGGGAAGCCCAATTGCCTGTGTGAGGCCGGTGCAGGCATGGGGCCGACCGAAATAGAGTTCTGGGCTTTGAGAAGCCCGAAAGAAGCTGTTTACGCGAGCCGTTGACACGTGGTAAGAGGAGCAAAGTGGGTAATTAGGCTTTGGGAAGCCCAATGGTATGTTTAAGGCCGGAGCAAGCACAATTCGGCCGAAAATAGGGTTCTGGGCTTTGGGAAGCCCGAAAGCGGCTGTTCAGTTGGGCGGTTGACACGTAGCCGAAGCTCAGCGCTCTGGTGTCATCAGGGACAGGAAAGAGCTTGCATAACAAGACCGCTCGATCTTCCAAATCAGCGCCTTGACACCGCACGCTTGTTCGCATTATCGTTAGGGCTACGTCCAGCCAGAATTAACCGCGAGGTGTCTATGGACATCGGCATGATCCTCATCCAGGTGAAAGACGGCGCGGCCCAGGTCGTGCGCTGCGAGGAGGACGGCGAGGGTAAGCGGCTCGTGCCCGCGGCGAACGTGGTCGAGCTCACCGACCAGGCAGCGGAGGCGGTGGCCGCGTGGTTCAACCGCACGCTCGATCAGGATGGCCTGTATCTCTGTACAGATCAGCTCCAGGAAGCGGCTGAGTTTCCCCCGCTGGTCCTGCCCGCCGACGCCATCACCCTGGGCGTGGCTGGTAGGATGCTGTACCCAGATGTGCCGCAGCGCGAGCGCTGGAAGCGCGTCCATGAGCTTCGCACCGCGCCGATGCTCCGCATCTACCGTGTGGGCGTCGCTCAGGGCATGACACAGTACATCTCGCGGGCCGCGGCAAAGCAGCTCGTCGCGCAGCAGGCCGGGTAGCCAGTGATGCTATCTGAGCACACGACTCTGCGGGCTGCAATGGCCCAGGCTGCCCACGTGCTCGTCGACGAGCAGCTCGAACTGGCCGAGCGCGTGGGGCAGGCCCGCGCCCTGCTGATCGCCGCCCTTGAGTCGACGGCCGCTGTCTCGCCGGCGGAGCGGGCAGCCCTTGACGCTGACCCTGGTGTACAGGCGGCCCTTGCGCGCCTCGCCGCCAGCGACGAGGTATATCTGCTCGCCGGCCCAGACGGCGGCCCGTAAGGCGAGCCGCTGGAGCCGACGGGCGACGAGCGCCCGGTGGGGCCGGATGCTCTCGCCCGTCTGGGCCTATAGGTTCAAAGGTGTCATCAGTGATAGGAATGGCGCAGCTGGTATATGCGCACCCGGAGAGAAGCCTATGGACGACGCGACCACGGCCCATATCAAGACACTCGCGGCCGAGTATGTCGAGCTCGTTGACATGATGCGGGGCGGGCAGTACGCCGACGACGAGGAGTACCGGCAGCTTAGCAGCCAGCGGACGCTGATCCACGACGAGCTGATCCGCCTGACTGGCGTGACTGAGCGTAAGGCGATGTACGGCCACTGCCGCGCCCTGCTCGCCGGCGAGATCGGCCAGGCGCCGACGGAGGGCTGATAGCACTTCTACCTGACACAACGACTCTGCTCTCGCCGTATCGCCTCCTGGCCGCACTCACGCCCGAGAACGCGGCGGTACTGGAGTAGTTCGCCGCGACGACGTGCGAGCACAAGCGCTCGCGGGGCAAGCCGCTGATCGCCCTGATCGCCCTGCTTCGGCAGGGCCTCGCCGAGCAGCGACGGGCCAGGGGGCTCGCCGAGGCGTTCGCGGACGAGCCGGACAGTCTATGACTGGCTCAGGGCTCTTGGGGGGGAGGTATCGCGTTACCCCCCCTCATGCTGATTTCGTGGCGTGGTGTCCTCGCTCGTGAGAGCTGGCAGAATACTGTTCTCATGCCTCCGGTGCCAGCTCCCCACGCGCCGCGGCAGCCCCCCAGTCATCGAGGAAGGCGATGACAGAGGCGTACTGGTCCTGGCGGATGAGCTTGTAGCTGGCAACCTGGAAGCGCCGGTAGAGCTCGCCAAAGATGCCCTGGTAGTGATTCTTTGCCTTGTCCTTGCTCGTCAGCAGCTCAGCAAGTGCCTTCACTTTCAGGGACACCTCGTTGGCTTGAGCGTCGGTGATAAAAGCGCCAGGGTGCACCCGCTCCTCCAGTTCCCCCAGCCGCACATGGATCTCACCGATCTGCTGCTGCATCCCTCGCACGACCTGGCCCGCCTTGTCGAGCCGGGCGTTCATCGCTTGCTGCTGGCGCTGGATCTCGATCTGCTGCTCGGCCATCGCCACAATCGCCCGGCCCATCTCCGCAATCTGTTGAAGCTGCTGAATAGCGAGGGGGTCGGCGGCAGGGAACGATGCCTCCTCCACAATGATCTGGTGGCGGAATGCCTGCCAGAGCGCCTGGGCGGCCTCACGCTGGTAGCGGGTGAGCTGCTCCCGCACCTCCTCCTTGACCCGCTCGGCCTGTATCCCGGAGAGCCACAGAGGCATCAGATCGAGCCGGAGAAACTGCGCCGCCTGAGGGCCGCCAGCAGTCTGGATGGTCAGTGTGATTAGACCCTCCCGCAGCACCGTATGGCGATTGACCCGGCGCACCTGGGCCTCACGTCGTAAGCCCAGGTTTTCACAGAGCCGTGAGAACAAGGTGTAGATGGTGCCGTCGTCGTGCTGGACGGCGATCAGATCGTCCCCGTAAAAGGTGACGTTGCGGGGGATAAGCGGCTCGCTCATGCTAAATGTCTGTCCTTCTGGTCATAGGGGATGCCATCATGGCATCCCCCTATGGCGAGGGTATGTCATGATGGCATCCCCTTCGCCCCGCCTCTAACGATCTAGCTCTCTGCTGCCCTGTTCCGCCTCCAATGCTCGCTCGCACTCACTCACCTGGCATCACCCAGCGGCGGATGGTTGCAGTTGCCTGCTCGATCCGCTGGAGTGTATGCAGGGTGTGCTCGTCCGGAGGAAGCGTGTGGGCTTGAACAGAAATGGCTTCCAGGCTCGTTGCGACCTCGGTGAGGAGCGCAGCGAGCGTTGTCTGCTCAGCCTGTGCTACGAGCTGTGCCACATTTTGGTCGCCCAATGGTTCCTCAGCTACCACTGTGCTACCCGAATAATTCGGGTTATCCACAATGTGAAGCTCTTCACGATCTGGTAGAGGGACTCGGCGTGCCCGCTTAACATCGGCTACGCGAAGAGGTTCTTCGCGCTCAAGGAGCTGCTGAAGCACCTCCGGTGGAGTTGAGGGCTTCGCGAGCTCGCCGGCAACGGTCTGGTTGAGCCAGCCGCTACGGATCTTCTCCGCAAACGTGGCGTGCTGGGAGGCGCGGTAGTGGATGTTCAGCAGCGTCTCGGCGCTATCGGGGCTTGTGCTTGTCACGCGCAGGAAGATATACCATTGTCCCTCCTCGGCCGCTGCTCGCGCCTCGCTCATATAGCGGCACGCCTCCAACAGCGCCTCGCCCACACGCCGACGGGCACCGATGAAGCGGACGGCGAGCTCACGGAGCGGCTCACTGAGTGCCTCCGCCTCGGCGGGCAAGGCGACCGAGGTAGGTGCCGCATCAAGCGCGTTGGTAGAAAGCTCGTAGATGGGCTGCGCCGGCCGCACGGGTGCTGCGGGTGTGGAACGCTCTGGCGCCTTAATCGTCAGCTGCTTCTTAGCCATAGCGGGCGCGAACCTCCTGGGCAAGCCGGGTATACGCCTGCGCACTCGTGCTGTTCGGCGCGTACATCCCAATCGGCTGACCTGTCGCCGGAGCTTCAACCAGCTTCACGTTGAAGGGGATGACGCTCTCGAACACCAGATCGCCGTAGCGCTCGCGTGCCGCCTGGTCCACCGCCTGGTTGACGCTCGTGCGCTTATCCACCATCGTCATCACAATGCCGCCCACCGCGATAGTGGGGTGGAGCTGCTGGACGAGGGCCACTGTCTCCTCCAGGTGTGCCATCGCGTGCAGTGCAAAGACATGGGCCTGAAGAGGGACGATCAGCGAGTCGGCGGCTGCCATCGTGTTCAGGGTGAGCAGTCCCAGCGAGGGGGGCGAGTCAATCAGGATGTAGTCGTAGGTGGCGCGGGCGGCCTGAAGTGCCCGGCGCAGCAGCAGCTCGCGGCCAACATGCCCAGCAAGTACGAGCTCGGCACGGGCGAGGCCAAGCGTTGCGGGGGCGATGTCGATGCCGAAGCCCGTCGTCTGAATAGCCGCCTCCACGCCACGGGTTGGGTCCATCAACACGTCGTAGACGGAGCGCTCGGCACGCGTGGGGTCAAGCCCCACAGCCTGGGTGAGGTTGCTCTGGGCGTCCATGTCCACAATTAGCACCTTCGCACCAAGCTGCCCCAGCTCCACTCCAAGGGAGAGGGTGGTAGTGGTTTTCCCCACGCCCCCCTTCTGCATCACCACGCCGAGCACCGTCATGCTGCGCTCCTCTTCGATGTTGCGGTCGCCGGCTTGCGCCCACGGCGCGGCGGCTGGGCCGCGCGGGCGGCTGCAAGTTGCTCCAGGCTTTCCTCAGTGATCAGCCACGGAGCATTTGGGTAATCGTCGATCTGTCGAGCGGCCAGCAGGCCCGCCTCGACAAAGCGCAACACCTGGCGCTGCGTGACTCCGAGCCGTTGGGCGGCCTGCCGTGTACTAACCATACCTGTGTACCTAAAAGTGTCGGATGTCCGACATTATACGCGATAGCGCAGATTGCACAAGCAGGTTTTGCCTGGCCGCTGGAGGATGCGATACAGCGGCGCTGCGTATAATGGGTTTTACCAACGGAGAACTTCTGACCCTGGTGTATGGCGCTGCTACTGACTTCAATGAGTTTGATGCGCGTGGTTAATCTGGAGCTGCATGTCGGGCCGGCGGTGCCGTTGAGCGAGCAGCAGGCCGCCGAGGTGGCTCTGGCCGTCAAGAACGTCGGTCGCGCGTTGAGCGAGCGCGGGACGAAGCCGGGCTACAGCCAGGTCTACGGCGAGATGTACCGGCGCTACGGCATCTCCAGCTACAAGAACCTCCCGCAGGACAAGTACGAGGAGGAGGTTCTGGGCGAGTCACCGGCGTCTGGCTAACACCGAGTGGAGCTGCATAGGTGTTACCACTGACAGGATAGAAGTAGACTGGAAGCAGCCGATGCGCGTTGACAAAGCCGACCATATCGCCGGCGTACCCGCGACGGACCTGCGCCGGGCCTTTCGCGCGATGCGCGACGAGAACTACCGGCACCTGGACGACTTGCGCGCCGCCCTTGGTGCCGGTCTTGAGCTGACCCAGGCACAGGCAATGACCGTCGCAGCGCAGCTGATCGCCGAGGGCTACTTTGACCGCGGCGAACTGGGCTACGCGCTGACGGAGCGCGGGCTGCGGCTCGCAGCTTCCTCCACGGGCAAGCCTATCCCCCGTGCGAAGGCTGAGCAGCTCCTTGTCGAGCTGCTTGACCGGGCTAGAGTAATTAACCAGAACGACTCATGGCACCGCATTGGCCAGATCGAGCTGTTTGGGTCACTGCTCGATCCCAGCCGGGAGACCGTCAACGACATTGATCTCCTGGTCACACTGGAGCCGCGCTACGAGACACCAGCCGACAACAACGAGTTGATCGTGTTGCTCAACGCCTACCGGCGTGGGCGCACGGGGAAAGACGGCGGGACACTGATGCAGCTGCTCAGCTTCCCGTCGGAAGAGCTCTTCAAACAGCTGAAGGCGGGCAAGCGAGCATATCAGCTGCTCGATGCGGCGAGCCAGGATGAGCTGCGAAGCCGCACAGAGTGCAAGGTCATCTTTGAGGATCGCGCCGAGCCGCTGCCGTTGCCGAAGTCTCTACACTTCGATAACATCCCTTCGCCGAAGCCAACGCTATCCTGAAGGTTAGAGAATCGCAGGGCCAGGCTGCGCAGGAGCCGAGATGACGACGAACGTAGCGATGCGACATGTCCTGCTCTATCCGAGCGATGGGCTGTGGGTTGCAGAAGTGCCGAGCCTGCCAGGGACGATGAGCCAGGGCACAACCCGCGAGGAAGCCATTGCCAATATCCGCGAGGCCATCGAGCTGATGCTGGAGGTGCTGCGCGAGCACAGCGACCTCATCCCTGATGACGCCCTCATGCAGTACTGGTGGTTGTCTGATGCCATTGTTACCACGCATCTTAGTTGCAGGCCGTCTTTGGCGAGGGTCTTGGGCTCATCCCGGCACAGGCGAAGGCCGCGGCGCAGCTGAGCGCTGAGGGCTCCATCGAACGAGCCCACCTGGGCTACATACTGTCTGAGCGAGGGCTGCGGTTCGCGGCGGCCTCCACGGGGAAGCCAATCCTTGTGCTAAAGCAGCGCAGCTTCTTGTTGCGCTCCTTACCTGCGCCGTGGTGCTGAACCATGGCGAGTCGTGGTAGCGGGTCGCGCGGATCGAATGGTTCAGCTTCATCGCCGACGAGGGCGGACTTGCCTATTGGCCGTGCCCGCCGTTGGGACTCTCAACGCTTGTCATAACGCCACAGCTGCACAGGGGGACACGATGAAATGGAGCTATGACCCGCAGGCGCGTTGCTGGAAGCTGGCGCAGGGGAACTGGACGGCGTGTGTCGAGCGCTGGCCTGCCTCGCTGGAGCATGTCGCGCGGATTATCACTGCAGGGCAGGCGCAGCGCGTCATTACCGCACCGCACGTCTTTGCGGACATGGAGGCCGCGCAGATGTGGTGCCTGCGCGAGATTGCAGCTCAGGAGGCGGGAGGAAGCTGATGGCGGTCAGTGACGCGAGCGCAGCTGCCGCAGACCACGGAGCCCGGGGGACTGGCGGCAATCGCGCATGGTCGTAAGGTCACCTGTCATACGGCGCAGCGCAGCCCTACCCAGAAGGGAGCGCCGATAGCACTACCTGACCCTGGGCTGATCTGGCCGCCGATCACCCAGCTCCCGATGGTCACCTCGGCACTCACGGCGATAGCCGACGAGGGAGCCGAGCAAGTCGGCTCCCAGGGCGAGGGCGCCCTTATGTCCCATGCCCTCGACGACTCCACGGTGGCAGGCTGGGCTACTTACGGCCTCAGTTCGACTTTATCCATATGTGCCGCTCACGCGGCGTAGGCGAGCGCATCGGTCAGGCGAGCAAGTAATGACTTCGGGATTTTGACCATGTCGGCCTCCTCGTGCGACATCCGAGAAATGCTGACTGGCCAAAGCTGCTGACGGACGAAGGCCAGCGCATCGCTGAAGGTTGGAAGTGCCTTGCTGTACCAGGCAGCCTGGCGTATCGGCATCTCTCGCCCCTGGAGCAGGTGATGGGCGAACAGCGTCACGAGCGAAAACAGCCCCAACAGCACCGGCGTGGTGCGCCCAATCGCCAGGTCCGACCACTGACGCTGGGTCTCGATGCCCAAGTGCGCCCGCGCTTCCTCAAACGTCACCTCCAGCTGCCAGCGCATCACGAACCACTCCACAATCTGCGCGGGGCTTGCATTCGGGTCGGTACTCAGCAGGGCTTGGCTCTCGAACTTCCCATCCGGGTCGCTCACAAGCACCCAGCGGATGCTGACTGGCGGCAAGCCGCTGTGATACCAGACTGCACTTGCCGATGCTAGCCGCACACGTCGTGTCGTGCCGCCATACCAGCGCAGGCTGACCTCCTGCCAGACCGTGGCCGGGTCGTTGAGCCGGGCCGCCAGCGTGGGCTGACGAGCACCCTTCTTGCGTGGCCGACCGCGCCGGCTTGTGGGCGGCGGAGCCGGGTCGTACAACGCGGCGTCCAAGCGCAAGCGGGTGACCAGCGTGACCGGCCTGGACAAGCGCTGACAGGCAGCCAGCAACTCGATGGCTGCATAGCTGCTGTCGGCGACGACGACCAACACTCGCTCGGGCAGCCACATACGAAGCTGGCTGACCATCTGACGCGCCCAGTCGGTGAGCTGCTTGTGTCGCTTTCCGAGGCTCTGATGGTAGCGCTCGGAGGGTGCAAGCACGGTGAGAAAGGGCAAGGCCCACACCCGCTCGGCCCACGGAACGGGGGCGAGCAGCATCATACTCAGCCAGCGCAGGCCGCTGGTCTTGACAAAGAACGAGCGCGAGGAGCGGGTCGGGTCGCGATAGATGCCCTTGGCCTTGATCTTGGCGCCGCGTCGGCGCTCGATATGGTCGTCGAGGCCGACCACAATCGGCGCACCAGGCGGAACGAACGTCGAAACGAGCAGGCGCAACAAGATGCGGCTGGCGGCGTAGGGCGACCAGATGGCACGGTTGAGTACGCGATGGTAGTTCTGGAACTGAGCATCGTCGCTCAGCCCCATCACCCGCAAGGCAGCGGTGACCGTACGTTTGCCCGGTGCCAGAATGGCGCCGATGAGCAAAATCTTCGCCCATTCCCATACGCGCTCACTGAACAGCAGCTCGAACGGCCGAAGGACTTGTATAATCGCTCGTGGCAGGTTACGCATTGCTGGTCCCTTCCTGGCAGTCGGGTTCCAGTCAAGCGTACCCTGCCTCCCCTTTTTCGTCTACCGAATGGATAAAGTCGAACTCAGAACGTAGGGAGATCGCCGGTCGCGCCACAATTGAGCTGGCTGCGTACCTCAAACTCCGCACGCTTGATGCCGTGCTCGCCTACTCCGACGAGGAACTGGCCCGCGACATCCTGATGGGCGCCCCGGTTCCGCGACGCACGGTGTGTCCGGCGGCAGGCCGCAGGGGCGGTGCCTCTTCGTCGGTGGAGGCCAACATAGAGGACTTCACGCAGTCCGAGCGCCTGGCACCCCACGTGGCCCCCGGCGGCCCCGAAGTGCTGGCCTCCCTGCTCCCGCAGGGTTGGCTTATAGCCCCACGCTGAACACGGTGCCACTTACTTCGTGGGGTCGGGTCTTCCTCGCCACGCGCTAGGCCGACGTGCCGAACCAGCACCTGGTTACCCCGATGCGCTGCGCTCTGGTGGGGCAGCTGATGCGTAAGCGTGACGCGGTGGCGAAGGCACCTTCGCCGCCATGTGGTCGCCGCGTGGCGACGACCACACCCTGCTACTGAATGGCGGCCAAGGCGCCCTTGACCCTCTTCGGAAGTGCCGCCGCGGCCCCCTACCCGAAGCGGACCTGGACGCTCGATATGACTCTTGGTGTGCGCTCGTCGTAGACAGCGCGTACCCGGCGGGGGCGTCGGTAGGCGCCAAGGGCTGGCCGCCAACTCATAGCGGTCACTGGTAACAGGATAGGTGAAACGGTGGGCGAAACAGCTTGTCAGGGAGGACCTTCTGGCACTAGAGCGTGTCCTGACGAAGCGATGCCTTATCTCAGCACGGTTTCCGACGCACTGTGGCTCCCGCAGGTGGGGTCGCGACGGCTACGGCTGGCGGCGAAGGCGCGCAGCGACTTGGGGTCGTCGTCACGAGGGCGTAGTCGGGTACAGCGGCCTCCTGCACAAGTGTGAGCGTTCTGCGACGAGTTTTTGGCGGGAACGTGCCAAGTATAGCACGAGCGGTCCTTTACCTTTACTGCGTCCCAATGCGCTTTCTGGAGAGGTTAAGGTTGTGAGGCTCAGTACAAAGGAGAAACTCAAACTCGACGGAGAATAATGATTCTCTGCCAAACGTATGAAATAGTTCCCGCTGCATTTCACACGCTCACCGGTGCTTCTTCCTTGACCTATTCTCTAATTGTAAACGCACTTGCATTTTTTCTGTATGTGTGATACTCTTTTTGCTGTCCCAAACAAATCACGTTGGTAGTATGTGGCTTGTGTATGTTTGTCTTGAAAAAGACTGCATACTACAGTGCCTGTGCCACGTTGCACACCTCCCGGCTGCTGCCCCCGGGTAGTACGGCGTGGGTTTCGTCGGCTCGTCCTTCTATTACATCGGAGCACCTATGCGCCGGCCTCGCCTGCTGTTGATTCAGCTTGCCCTGATCGCGGTTCTCCTCCTCCCCAGCCTGCCTCCCGCCGTGGTGCGAGCCGAGGAGCAGCCACTCGCTCAGCAGCAGGACCCGGAGCCGCCCTCGGATCTGACTGAACCCCCCTCGACTCCCATCACCGTGCCGCCCCTGGAGGAGCAGCGCCTGCCGAGCCTGGCGATGCGCCTTCAGGTTGCGCCGGAGGACTGGGTGCGCGTGGGCGACATCGTCACCGCGACGATTACCCTGTGGAACCAGGCCTCTTTCCCCGCCGAGGAAACGGTGGTCACCATGCCGCTGCCGGAGGCGGTAGCGCCGGCTGATCCGGCTGACCCATCATTTTCCGGCGACAGCTACCGCTGGGCGCTCAACACCATCCCTGCTGGCGGCACCACCGTTATCACCGCGAGCCTACGATTGACCGCCGTGCCTGCGGGCGAGGCGCTGCTGCTCCGCCCTGAGGTCACCGCCCGCGGGCTCAGTCTGCCTATCGTCGCCACTGGCGGCGCGCTTGTCAGCACCTTGTCCGCCGAGCCCACCACCGTAACCAGCCTGAGCGAGTCGCTCACGAAGACCGACGATGCGGCAAGCACTGAGCAGACGGCGTCGCTCGACGTAGCTGCCGCCTCCAACCGCCGCAGCGAGCGGGGCGAGGTCCGCTTTACCCCCGGCCAGGCCACCAAGCTGCGCAGCCGCGACGGCCGTGTGACGGTGGACGTGCCCGCCAACGCCTTTGACGCGCCCCTGACCCTGGAGTACCTCAGCCCCGCCGAGGTGCTGCCCCGGCTCCAGGGCCGTGGCAAAAAGCTGCCCCCGGCCATCGCCGGCTACCGCCGCGGCCTTGGCGCGTTCTTCCTCGAAGCGACCGACGACCGCGGCCGGTACGTTCACCAGTTCAACGCCCCGCTCGCCGTCAGCATCCGTCTCACCCCGCAGCAGCTCGAAGTCCTCGATATCGCGCCAAACGACCTGACCATCTTCTGGTTCGACGAGGAGCGGGTCAACAAGGACCGCAAGGGCCAGGAGCGCAAGGGTCAGTGGGTGCCGCTGCGTACACAGGTCGACCTTGCGACCAGCACCGCGACCTTCACCGTCGATCACTTCAGCGGCTTCCAGCTCAGCGATGGCTCCTCGCCCTCGGAGGCCTATCTGCCCTCGCTCCAGGGCTGGCAGGTGAGCGGCTTCACGGGTGCGGCCTCCTTCTCGTACCCCATCGATGTGCCGGCCGGCCCGGGCGGGATCAAGCCCGACCTCGGCCTCAGCTATAGCTCGGCCGCCACCGACGGCTCTGGCGGGATGCGCAAGACCAACCAGGCGGGCTGGGTCGGCAAGGGCTGGAGCCTGGACACTGGTGCAGTGGCGCTCCAGAAGATCGAGGTTTCCAGCGGCACGACCGTCAACCACTACGCCCTGTCCTTCAACGGCCAGTCCTTCGACCTCATCCGCGGCGCGGCGCTCGTCGGTAGCCCCGACCCGAACAACCCCCAGCACTGGGAGTGGCGGGCCACCGACGAGAGCCACATCAACGTGCGCGTTGTCGGCAACGGCAACTCGACCCCTGGCTCGTCCGGTGCGCCGGGGCGTGGGGCCAGTGACTACGGCACACCCTACGCGCGGACCAAGTGGGTGGTCTGGGACAAGAGCGGCACAAAGTTCGAGTTTGCCGAGGATCTGTGGTGGAGCTGGGCGAATTGTACGAGCAGCGGGGCGTTTGCCTACTTTGAGAACAACCGCTGGCTGCTCTCCAGCGTCACCGACACCTCCGGCAACACGATCAATTATCAGTACGCCCGTTCCAACGCCTATCACAGCTCCTGTATGGGCCAGGCGGGCACGGTCGACTTCGATGTCTGGCCGAGCGAGATCACCTGGGCCGGCGGGCGCTACAAGGTGGAATTTGCCAGTCAGACACGCACCAACGACACTCAGTTTGACTTTCCCGACTACACCGTCGGCGGACCGGTGCGCGAAACCCGCCAGCTCAACGCGGTCAAGGTTTGGAGCAAGCGGGCCAGTACCTGGGAGCTCGTGCGCGAGTACCGCTTCACCTACGACTACAGCCTTCTGTCCGACGCCCGGCGCTGCACGCTCGCCGACTGCCCGCCTGGCAGCGGCTGGGGCGCGGAGACCGGCTATACCAAGCTGACTCTCAAGAGCATTCAGCGCGTTGGGAGTGATGGCAGCACGGCTCTGCCGGCGATGACCTTCAGCTACAACACCTCGGGCGGCAGCGCCTACCACGCGCTCGGCGGCTGGAACCGCCTCACCGGGATGGACAATGGCCAGGGCGGCACGCTCAGCCTCCAGTACGCCAGCCTGCCGCGCACCATCGACGGCGACAACGACGGCATCATCGACGAGAATGACGACCACTTCATCAACCGTCACCGCGTGACCACGCGGACGCTCGCCGACGGCCAGGGTAACAGCTACCCCTTCAGCTACGCCTACGGCACGCCGCTGGTCAACACCATCGGCTCAGCTCTTGGCGACGGAATCGCCGGCAGCGTCCACCCGACCTCGGCCAAGCTGTACTACAACGTCTTTCTTGACGGCGATGCCGACACCGACCAGGCGAACTGGCTGGTTCACCGCCAGTGGCAGGAGTTCCAGGGCCACAGCGCGGTGACCGAGACCGACCCGAGCGGGGCCAAGACCACCCGCCGCTTTATTCAGGGCAACGCCAACTGCACCCCGGCCATTACCGCCCGCGGCAGCCACGCCGCGATTACCGGCGACAGCTGCTTTCAGAGCATGGTGCTGTCCGAGCTGACCATGGGCCGGGAGTGGGCAGTCGAGCAGCTCACCAGCGGCAACGCCAAGCTGCGCGAGACGGTGCATACCTGGAAGATCGGCCCGGTGGACTACTCCTGGGCGCCGCTGTCCGGCCTATGGCGGGCCTTCCGCTACGAGGCCGCCACCGACACCAACAGCTACGAGGGCGGCTCGACCCCGAGCACGCAGCGCACCGAGTACTTCTACAACAGCGCCTGCTCCGCGACCGGCGGCATCGACACCTACGGCAACCTGATCTGTGTGGTGGAGAAGGACCGCGGCACCGTCGTCCGCAAAACCATCCACGCCTACGGGACCAACACCACCGACTACATCGTCGACCGCAACACCGCCACCAGCATCCTGGATGGCTCGGACCGCTACCTGGCCTTCAGCGCCCGCTTCTACGACGGCAACAACCAGGCGCTGGGTACGATCGGTACGAAGGGGCAGCTGACCCGCGAGCTCAAGTCGTTCACCGTCCCGCTCCAGACCAGCGTCACCAACGTCTACCTGTATGGCCAGGACAGCACCTACGCCTACGACAGCTGGGGCAACCCCACAGGGGTGACGACCTATGCGGAGCCGGGCTGGGTGCGCTTCACCACGAGCTGGACGGCGAGCACGCCTGGGAACGGCAGCGCTGGGACAACGACCACCACGACCTATGACAGCGTGTTCCGGGCCTTCCCGGTGGCGATCCAGAACGCGCTGGGCCATGTCGAGCGGGCGGACTACGACTACCACATGGGCACGCTGATCAAGGTCGACGGACCCAACGGCGCGACCAATGGCGATTCGGTCAACTGCGCAAACCTCATCACCACCAACAGTGGCACGCCCATTGGCGCGGATGTGTCCTGCGCGGGCTACGACGTGTTCGGCCGGATGATAGAGCTGGTGCGGCCGGGGGATAGCGCCGAGTACCCGACAGTGCGGGCGATCTACGATGACACGGTTATCCCCTTCCGCTACCGCTTCGACCAGCGCGAGCAGGCGGGCAGTGGCAACAGCCGCTGGACACGGAAGTACTATGACGGCCTGGGGCGCGAAATCCTGACCAAGGTCGAGACCGACGGCACCGCGCCGTACCGCAGTAGCGCGACCTTTGCGGTCTATGATGGCCTGAGCCGGGTGACCCAGCAGAGCCTGCCGTACGACCTGCCGGAGAGCGACGCGACCGCGTTCTGGGCCTACCAGAACCCAGGCAGCCTCAGCGGCGTGCGCTGGACGACGACAACCTACGATGGGCTCGGCCGGGCGGCGAGTATCACCACCGCTGACGGCAGCGTCTCCCGCCACTTCTACAGCCGCGACACGACGACTGGGCTCCAGCTGCACGACAGCGTCGACCCCAACCGCCACCGCATGCAACACCGCTACGACACGCTCGGCCGGCTGGTGCAGGTGGTGGAGGTGACGGGCAACTGCGGGCAGTGGGTTTACAGCTGTGGCGGTGCCTTCACCACAGCCTGGGCGGCGGGGCCGACAACAACCTACGCCTACACGCCACTCGACCTGCTCGACACGGTGGCCGATGCCAAGAATAACGAGACGGACCTCGACTACGACTCGCTGGGGCGGAAGACCCGCACGGTCGACCCCGACATGGGGACGTGGTACTACGACTACGACGCCAACGGCAACCTGGTCGCACAGAGCGACGCCGCCCAGCGGGTGACGACCTTCAGCTACGACGACCTGGACCGGCTGACCAGCCGGGTGGCCCAGGGCAACGGGACGACGAGCTTCTCGGATGCCTTCGACAGCCAGAGCACGACGAACTGGGGCTGGAGCGGCAACCAGACGGTCTCCGGCGGCGTGGTTACCAACACGGGGACAGGGTCGAATTCCAACGCAAACTTCTACCGCAGCGACGGCGACCTGACGAGCGGCGACGGGGTGTTCGTGCGCTTCAAGGTGAACTCGACCGACCCGGAGGCGATCTTTGCGGTCGAAACGGGCACTGGAACGAGCTACCGGCGCTTCGGGCTGCGGGCGGCGGACAGCAAGCTGTACGCGCAGTACACCCTCAACGGGAGCAACTACACCTCCACGACGGTGCTGTCGACGCTGGAGACGAACGTCTGGTACCGGCTGAACATTGTCCTGGACAACGTGGCGGGCTTCCGGCTCCACGTGGCGAAGGAGGGGGCGCCCGAAACGCGGGGTACGCTCCAGGTACCGATTAGCGCGGACCAGCGCTGGCGCTTCCGCCACTGGACCTACAGCGGTGTGGTCACGCTTGACAGCTACCACGAGTACTTTGGGGCGAAGTACGGCTACGATGAGACGAGCGTGAGCAACGGCACGGGCCAGCGCACGTCGATGAGTGTGGACACGCCAGAGGTCGGCACGTTCGCCAGCACGGTGTGGTCGTACGACACGCGCGGCCGAGTGGAAAACACCAGCTACATGGTGACGGGCTTCAGCACGGCACGGAGCTTTGGTACGAGCTACGACAGCGCGGACCGCGTGGTGACCCAGAGCTTTCCGGCGGTGGGCAACGCGGTGGCGGAGACGGTCACCTACAGCTATGACTCGGCCTGGCGGCAGACGCAGGTTTGCACAAGCCTGGGCGGTTGCTATGCGCAGAGCGCGGCCTACAAGCCCTCGGGGCAGCTGGACCACCTCACGCTGGGAAACAACCTCATCCAGAACTGGATGTACGACAGCGTGAACCGGCCGGTGCGGCTCCAGCTGGGCGACGACACCTCGGTTGACCAGACGAACGATAGCCTGAGTGCGGGTGCCGGGAACCGCTTTGACCGGCAGTACAGCTTTGACGGGGTGGGCAACATCCTGTCGCTGGTCGACAAGCGTGGGGGGGTGGCGCAGCAGAGCTACACCTACGACGACCGCGACCGGCTGACGAGCTGGACGCTGGGCAGCACGACGCAGAACTACGGCTACGACACGATCGGCAACCTGACGAGCAAGAACAACGTCAGCCAAACCTACGGGGCGAGCGGGAACGGGACCGGCGCGGGGCCGCACCAGGTGCGGAGCGTGGGCGGGAGCGCCTACAGCTACGACGCGAACGGCAACCTGACCAGCGGCGGTGGGCGGACGATTTCGTGGACGGCGTGGAATCTGCCGTACACCGTGACGAATGGGGGTGTGACCGAGCAGTACGTGTACAACGCGGACGACGCACGGGTGAAGAAGGTGCGCGCAGGCGTGTCGACGTACTACCTGAACGGGAACTGGGAAGAGGATTCGACAGGGGCGGTGCGGAAGTACTACACGCTTGCGGGTCAGACGGTGGCGATGCGCGAGGTGACGGGGACAGGTTCAACGATCTCCTATCTCCAGAGCGACCATCTGGGCAGCGTGAGCTTGACGACGAATAACAGTGGAGTGGCGGGGACACCGCAGGAATTCGACCCGTGGGGCAAGGTGCGCAGCGGGGGCATCACGCAGACCGACCGCAACTTTACGGGCCAGTATCTGGACGACACCGGCCTGCTGTTCTATAATGCCCGTTACTATGACCCCCAAATCGGCCGCTTCCTCTCGGCTGACACTATCGTTCCTGGTAACGCAATGGGTAGTATGGACGGCGTAGCGGTCAAGCCGCTGACGGTTGACTTCCACGAGGGTGGATTCCTCAGCAAGGTCAACGGGGAGAACAAGTCGCCTTTCTGGTTCCAGCTCGATAATAATGGTCGAAAACAAGCAGGTAGCCCGTGGGGGCCAGCTAGTGCGCAGGCACTCAATCGCTATAGCTATGTCCAGAATAACCCTCTCAAGTATGTTGATCCTAGTGGACATGATCGACAATCTGGTGTGAAAGCGTGGTATATTAATACTGCTAATCAGGCTGTGGATGTAATGAGTGTTATCGCTGCTATATTGAACGAGTATGGTGCTGGTGTTGTAATTACGGTTGGGGCAAGTGGAGTAGTTGTGTCTGGCGGAGCAGAGATGGATGCTGCTAGAGCTAGGCTGGGCGAAGGAGTTTTTAATTTCCTATATAACCTTATGAAATACCTTGAAGCATATGTGAATGTTGGAGATTTCAGCACTTCGGTTTATGTGATGATAGGGTATAATGTTTACGATTACGGAGGTGATGTGTACATTGACTGGAATATGGAGTATGGACGATGCTTTCTTAAAGAAGATTGTCCCCTCGGAGTTGATTCTCCTAGTGCTGCAAAACAAGGACGATATCATCACACTGAGTGTTTGATAGGTAACCCTTTCTTAGGTCGATGTTATAGAACTTCATCTCAAATTGCTCCAATATTTTCACGAGTAGCCGAAATACTTAATAACCCTAACTATAATAAATGACAACTTTGACTGTGTAAGCAACAATTAGAACCGTCTCCTTCTATCGAGTGGCGGTTCTAATTGTTGTTGTAATTCTATTCAGTAATAATTATTGAAGGACATCATAATGATCCGCAAAATTGTTATTATTGGTATATTTCTCGTAGCACTTGCTTCTATTGTCGGTTGTGCTCAATGGAACCAAACCGAGAATGTTAATGTATACCTTGAAGAAATCGTACTTAGTGGCCAACTAAAAGTCGAACACTCGGTCGAGTTTGATGAAAATGTACAAGGAGTCATTTATAGTCGCGGAGATGAGCAAGGGTGTTTAATAGCAGGAGTTGACTCAACTGATAGAGGTGAGTTTTATCTTTCAACGATAACAGATTTTTCCTACGCATCAAAAACGATTAAGCAACCAATAGTAGTGATGGATGGATGGTTTTTTGGCTATAGTATTTATTGTATTATAATTAATGACTTGGATTTAAAGAACGAAATAGCTTCAGCTGTTATTATAACAAGCAAAGAAAGCTATAACATACCGATTTATTTATTAGGTGGTGCAATTGGACATATTCCTAGTACTGCTCCTATGTCTGATTTTGAGAAAGCAATCTTCTACTCCGATGAAGGCAAGGAAATTGTGTCGGTTTTTCCTGATGGAACAATTGTTCAATAATTAGACTTAACCGGTAATAAGGAGAGATATGGTAGGATGAGGGAGGAAGGAGTGGAAAGGAGGGTGTGAATGCTCCGTTTCGCCAAACTCGCCGACAAGCCGCACGCGTTCCAACAACTCAC
>Ga0164290_1000779_pt1 | contig 80298 bp, 62 predicted proteins | sample Micstemetagenome_FD_108782 | JGI IMG/M metagenome (GOLD analysis project Ga0164290, IMG submission 108782) | Contaminated culture microbial community from soil near Moab, Utah, USA - Microcoleus steenstrupii SON62 (Illumina Assembly) | ecosystem: Environmental > Terrestrial > Soil > Soil crust... | reverse complement strand
TGGAAGGGCCACTGGGCGCCATGGTCGCTCGAGAAGAGGAACAGCGTGTTCTGCCCCAGATGCTTTTCGGCCGCATCAAAGACTTTGCCGAGGTCCTGATCGGCTTTTGTGACAGCCTGGTAGTAGCGGGCCAGATAGTTGCGGGTGACGGAGGTGTCGACGCTCTTGGGCGGAATGGTGAGCGCTGCTGGAACGTAGTCCCCATCGTCCTTCGGCCACGGAACATGGGGCCAGTTCGTGCCGACGAACAGGCACAGCGGCTTCGCCGTGTCTCGCTCGCGGAGGAAATACACCGCGGCTGCGATGCCACGATGATCGTGAAAGCCTTCGAACTGAGGGTTTTTGAATTTGTAATGCTTGCCGTGGCCGTAGTGCGACACTTTGCCGAACGCCGCGATCTCATAGCCGAGTTCTTCGAAGTACTCGGGCAATGTCTTGATTCCTTCACCGATGCGCGAATGGTTCGCCTCGGCTCCGTTGCGAGCGGGCATCAGACCCGTGAGCAGCGCTGCGCGACTCGGTGCACAACTGGGCGAAGCGACGAACGCGTGCGTGAAGGTCAGGCCCGCCGCTGCCAGTCGCTGCATGTTCGGAGTGCGAACCTGCTTTGCGCCGTAAGGGGAGCAGTCGGTCAGGCTCAAGTCGTCGGCGAGGAAGACGACGATGTTAGGGCGGACGGAAGGGTTGGCCGCCTTCGCGGGTTCGTTGACGGGCTGCGAAGCGGCCGCGGTATCGGTCGGCTTCGGCAAGGATTGCTGCCAGGCGAGCAATTTCTTGCTCAATCGCTTGACGACTTCCGGCTGCTGCTGCGAGAGGTTGTTGGCTTCGCTTCGATCAGCGGTCAGGTCATACAGCTCCGCACCAGAGCCGTCGTGATTCAGCAGCAATTTCAGATTCCCCTCGCGCATCGCCAGGCGCGGACTGCGATCGGCTGCCTTGCCCGGATACTTGAAGTGCTGGTCATTGCGGCCGTACTCCCAGAAGAGCGGCGACTTCCGCTCGGCAATTGGCTCGCCGAAGAGCGTCTGTTGGAGGTTTTGGCCGTCGAAGTCGACGCCTTCTGGAAGTTTCGCGCCGGCTATCTCAGCGAGCGTGGGAACCAGATCTACGGCTGCGAGCACCGTCTGTTCATCGGTTCGCCCAGCGGGAGTGGAACCTGGCCAGCGGATGATGCACGGCATCCGTATACCCGCTTCGTAGAGGCTGAGCTTGCTACCGCGCAGGCCAGCACTTCGCTTGCCTTCGAAGGTGGGAAGTGCGCCGTTGTCGCTGGTGAAGATGACCAGCGTGTTCTCGTCGAGTCCGAGCTGCTTGAGGCCCTCCCTCAATCGGCCAATTTGTCGGTCGGTCTCGCGGAGCACGCCGCGCAGGTTCTTGAACTTGTCCCCTTTTTCAGCATCTGCTTCGGGCACCCAAGGTGTGTGAGGATCGTCGAGCCACAGGTTCACAAAGCAAGGGTGTTCGTCCTTGTGCCGCTTGAGAAAATCGAGCGTCTTGTCGACGAAGAAGCCGGTCCGCTCCCAGCGCTTCACCTTGTCCTGGGGCGACCAGATCCAGTCGGTGGCCGTGATGTCGGGATGCGGCTCCGGGCTCTCGTACGTGCCGACGCCTTCGTCGTAGCCGTACTCGGCGAACTTGGGCGCGTTATGCACATCCCGCCCGCCGCCGAGATGCCACTTGCCGACGTGGGCAGTCTTGTACCCGGCAGCCCGCAGGATTCGGGGCAACGTCGGCGCCTGCGGATCGAGAAAGTCATCTTGCTCGCAGCCGCGGTTGCCTTTGCGCGTTTGCAGGAAGCTGTTGATCCGCCAGCGAGCGGGAAACTGACCGGTGAGCAATCCGCAACGTGAGGGTGAGCAGATTGGCGCTGCCGAGTAGTACTGCGTGAAGCGAGTTCCTTCGCTTGCCAGCTTGTCGATGTGCGGCGTCTCGACAATCGTGCCGCCATAACACCCCAGATCGCCAGGCCCGAGATCATCGGCCAGGATCAACACAATGTGCGGCTGCTCTGCGGCTTCTGCGGGAAGCGGCAAACTGAGTCCGCAAACGGCAATCGCGCAAAAAAACACCCCGGCCCATTGTGAGAGCCGGGGGGCTTGAGGTGGTGACGACATGGATACAGGAGCCATTCGTTTTGAAACTTACTTTGCACAGGCGAGACGCCTGTGCCACGGATCGCGACAGTGTTGCGACTAAATCGGCACGCCGTTCCAGCGCGTGAACGCTTCCATCGCGAAGTACTCGGGCAGGCCGACCTTGTTGTAGCGGTCGGCGGTGCCGCGGTTGCGATCTTCGGCGCGTTGCCAGAACTCGCGCGGGTCGCTGCCGGGGAACAAGGCTTCGTCCTTCTGGCTCTGGTGCATGAAGATCGCCTTGCGCTTCTTCATGATGTCACCGGGGCTGAGCGGCACCGCGATTTCAATTTCGTGCAGGTCATATTCCTGCCAGGCGCCGCGATAGAGAAGCGTTTCGGGCCGCTGGCCTTGCTGCTGTTCGATCCCTTCGATGGCGCGGAAGATGGCCTGGGCGCACACCCGGTGCGTGCCGTGCGGATCGGACAGGTCGCCGGCGACGTAAACCTGATGCGGATCGACCTTTTCGATCAGATCGCGGATGATCTGCACGTCTTCGTCGCAGATCGGCTTCTTCGCGATCGTACCGGTGCGATAGAACGGCAGGTCGAGGAAGTGCAGGTGTTCTTCCTTGCAGCCGACCTTGAAGGCGCCCGCTTTCGCTTCGCCCCAGCGGATGAGGGCTTTGATCTTCAGCACCGCATCGATATCGGGCTCACCAGCCGACTTCTTGCGCAGCGAGTCGTGCACGGTCGATTCAACGAGGCTCGACCGCTCCTGGTCGATGCCGAACATGCGGTTGTACTCGGTCGCCATGTCGGCGATGCGGAGGGCATCGTGATCGAACACGGCGATGTTGCCGCTCGTCATGTAGGCGATATGCACCTCGTGGCCGTCTTCGACGAGCCGAATCAGCGTGCCGCCCATGCTGATCACGTCGTCGTCCGGGTGGGGGCTGAAGCAGATGATCCGCTTCTTCTCTTTGCCGGCTGGATGGTACTCGATGGTGTCCATCAGCTGACGGAACACGCGATGCGATATTTTTTGTGCCGGTCCGTGATGCCGCAGCAATTGATGCAGGTTGTGATTGCGGAAGTCGTCGTCCGTGAGCTTCAGCAGCGCCTTGTCGGTCTTCTCACTGAGCCAGATGCAGGCTCGCTTGGTGAGCGCGTCGGTGAATTCGACGTTGCCCAGTGCCCAGGGCGTTTCACTGGCCGTCAGCGCGCTGCCAGCGGCCGAGTCGACCAGCACGGTGGCGTCGGTGTGTTCCTGCAGATACGAAGCAGGCACGCGTGGTGAAACATGTCCTTCGGCAAGTTCCTTGATGATCTTCGCCTTGTGCTCGCCGAGGGCGCAGAGCAACACTTTGCGGGCTTCGAAGATGGTGCCCAGGCCCATCGTGATCGCTTGTGTCGGCACGTTCCACTCGCCGAAGAAATCACTGGCGGCGGCGCGACGGGTGACGGGGTCGAGCGTGCACAAGCGTGTTCGGCTGTTGCGAACGCTGAACGGCTCGTTGAAGCCGATGTGGCCATTACTGCCGATGCCCAGCAGCACCACGTCGATGCCGCCGGCCCGTTCGATGGCCGCTTCGTACTCGCGGCAGTGGGCGTCGACCTGGGTCAGCGGCACACTGCCGTCGGGGATGTGAATGTTTTCCGGCTTGATGTTGACGTGCTTGAAGAAGTGCTCGTACATCCAGCGGTGATAGCTCTGCAACTGGTCGCGGTGCAGGCCAAAGTACTCGTCCAGGTTGAACGTGACGACGCCCGACAGGTCGAAGCCCTCTTCGCGATGCATGCGAGCCAGTTCGCGGTACACGCCCACGGGCGTCGAGCCGGTTGGCAGGCCGAGGACGGCATGCTGGCCGAGAGCGTTTCGCTCCTGAATGACTCCGGCGACAATGCGGGCGACGTGGCGGGCAAGATCGTCGCTGGTTTCGAAGATGTAGGTAGGCAGGTGGGTACCGGCGGCCCGGCGGGCCTTCGGCGTGGTCGAGGTGCTGGTGGCCATTGCTTCCAGAGGTGGCTAAGAGTGGCGGCAGGCGAGAGGAACACCCAGTATGCCATAGCGGGCGGTGAAACGCCAATTGGGTGCGCAGGGCCGCAGCAGGGCGATTAACCCACTCGTAGCTGAATTCGCCAGAATTCAGACGCCCTGCGAATCGAGAATGGATTTGTCTGAATTCTGGCGAATTCAGCTACGGACGAGCGAAGCCAGTCCGCGACGTGCCTACGGGTTCTTCGTCTCCACAAAAAACTGGTCAGCGGCGCTCAGCTTGTCGAAGGGTAGGGTGACGACCTTTCCATCGGTCCTTTCGAGCTTCACTTTGCCGTCCTTGAATTCGAGCAGCTTCGCTTCGATCTTGAATTTGCCAGTGGCATCAGTCCAAGTGCGGACGTCAGGATCGGCGGATGGAGCTGCGGCCGTTGCTTCAGCATCGGTCGAGGTATTCGCAGCCGCAGAAGCGGGTGCTGAACCGGCCGCCGCCGACACGATGCGCGAGCCGCGAGGCAGGCGGAGCTGCGAACGTGGTACCTCTTCGTCGAAGCTCGACGGGTAATTGAAGTAGTGGACCTTGACCATATCGGCGCCGATGAGTGAAGCAACCTCGCACGGGTACCACTGACTGCCCCAGAGATGCCAGATCTTGTTGCCGGGCTGTAGCGGAGTCGCAGCCGTAACCGGCTTGCTGCCCGGAGGTGGTATCTGGCTCAAAACTTTCTCGGTCGACTCGCCGAAGGACGGGTCGTCCAAGATGCGCTTGCCGGAAGCACCAATACCAGCAGCCGGCGCCGCTTCGCTTTCAGACGTTGACGCCGATGCCGACGTGGCCCTGGCCAAGCGCACAGCGGATCGGGAATGCACTTGAGCAAACGATTCTGGAGCCGGGGGCGTGTGAACCTTCACTTGCGTAGCGCCGAGAAGCTCCTTGACGATTCCCGACACCCAAGCACCCCCTTCCAGCACCCAAACTCGATCGCCGATGGATAGAGGTGTGCTTACAGTCACTGGCGAGGAGTTGTTAGGAAACGTCGTTGGTTCAAAACTGTTGCCCGGGTTCGCAAAGACAAATTCACCCTTCTCGTTCCACGGAGTTTCCGGCGATCCGGGCGAGTACCGACTCGGAGACGCTGCGGAGGGCAACTCGGCGGCCGTCGGCAACGATGTTGTTGTCTCGACCGGTGGTGGTGGCGGTGGAGTTGGAACCGCGGGATTTGGAGTGACGTTGTTTGGATCGATGTTCGGGTTCACAACAACGTCGGACGGCGGCGGCTGGTAGGCCGGAGGGGCAACTGGAGGAGTCCAAGGCGCAGGATTGGGTACCGTCGGTGGTGTGAAACTCGGTGGGCCAAATTCTGGCGGTTGATACTGTGGCGGGTTCTGGGCCATCTGCTCAAACTGGCGCAGGCGCGACTTGCGGGCGTAGTAAGAGCCAACGCCGATCATGAAGCAGACGGCCAAGAAACCGAGGCCGCCGATGCCAATGATCAGCAGGGCGAGCATCCCTTGAGTCATCCCGCCAACCGTCTTTGGTCCGCCCATGCCCGGCAGTGGCCGCATGCCTTGTTGAACGCCCGCGCCGCCGGTCTGCAATGCCTGGGCGAAGGCAGGTGAGACCGCGGTCAATGTGATGTGCGAAGTTGTGTAGTGTTCCGCGCGCGGGGTCATCAGGGTGATTAAGACATGCAGCATCCAGAAGCCAATGGCCCAGGCCAGCGCGAGCAGCAGCAAGCCGCTCAGCAGATTAAGCCAACCGGCGATGGACGCCGCGAGCAGCGCCGGCACCATCAGGAGCAGTCCGCCGGCAAGCGTATAGCTGATATAGGTCGGCCACTTCAATCGCCGGCCGTGAGACCCGCAAACAGGCACAACAACGGCCGCTGGGTTGCTCGAGAGATACCACTTCAAGGGCCGTGGCAGCATGACGTAGAACAGGACCAGCCATGTCGGCTGGTAGTAGAAGGTGTGCCGCACGTGCTGCCTGGCGGCTGAACCGCAGCAGATGCAAACAGGGGGCATGCGCCCGCCCTCTGCAGCGAACCGGTTCATCTGAACAGTGGCCATGGATGGGACTCAACGAAAAGAGACGCGTTCCGGCAGCCGTCAGAGTGTAAATGCAGCCGAAACCGAATGCAAAACAGTGCTGCAGTGCGGCTCACCCGATTTAAACCGCATCCCCGAGACGTTTGTCCTCCGCGCGGTACGACTGCCAGCACGTGCTGCTTGCCGCAAAGTGTGCCCCTGCCTGTGCTAATTGATTCGTTGCTGGGCCGCTTTCAGGTCCAATTTGACCGAAGTATATTAAGCGGTCGCGTGGTTCAGCCCTGAAGAAACATTCTGGGATGCCCCGCGCACTCGCTGCGGCCGTCGGATACGCTTGCGAAGCTTGCCGACCGCTGCGACATGGATGGGTCGAAACTAGCAGCCACTTGCAGGGATTGCAGGCCAGGTGACGAAGTTCGCCTGGCATCGCCTCGGCCGCCAATCGCGGCTGATTCTCCTGCAGGCCGGTTGTTCCAATACAGAGGCCTGCCACACATGGCCCGTTACGTTGTCCGATATGGCGTGATGCGATTGCTGGGTGTCTTCAGCACCCGAGGCGATCTGCGTCTGCCGCGCGGCACCAGGGTGATCGCCCGCACCAATCGCGGTCTGGAAGCGGCCGAAGTGCTGTCCGAAGCCAGTGATGCGGTCGCTGATTCGCTGGCCAGCGCTCCGGGTGGCCAGATCCAGCGCGAGATGTCGGCCGAGGACCACAACGAGCATTCGCACATCCAGCATCGCACGAAGGACGAGTTCGAAATCTGCCAGAAGCATGTGGCTCGCCTCGGTCTGCCGATGCAACTGGTCGACATGGAACACCTGTTCGGCGGCGAACGGGTGGTCATCTATTACCTGTCGGAAGAGCGAGTTGACTTCCGCGAGCTGGTGAAGAACCTCGCCGCTGAGTTTCAGACTCGGATTGAAATGCGGCAGATAGGTGTGCGCGACGAAGCGAAGTTGCTCGCCGACTACGGAGATTGCGGCAAGCCGGTATGCTGCAACACTCACTTGATCGAGATGCCGCCGGTTAGCATGAAGATGGCCAAGCTGCAAAAGGCCACGCTCGACCCGACGAAGATCTCAGGTCGTTGCGGCCGGCTGAAGTGCTGCCTGCGCTACGAGTACGACACGTACGAAGATCTACAGAAGAACCTGCCGCCGATCGGAGCAGACATTGTCACTTCGACGGGCAAGGCACGGGTGCTCAATCAGGAAATCCTCACCCAGCAATTGCTGGTTGAAACCGAAGACCGCCGCCGGGTACTAGTAGGAGTCGCCGATGTGTTGTCGGTGACTCGTCGCGGCGGAAAAAACAACCATTCAAACCAGGAGTTAGGAGAACGTTCCGAATCGGCGACGCGTCAAATAGATAAATGACGAAAGTCAAATGTCGACGGCAGCACGAAAAACCAAAGCCCGAAAGCGGGACGAAATGAGATCAGGAAGGCGCGAACCTTTTTGATTTTCGTGCTTCGTCATTCCTTCGACATTTGAAGTTCGACATTCGTGCTTTTGCCCGCGAGTCGCCGCCTCAGTTTGAAGGTTGGAAAGAAAAGCCTTGGCCGGCTGGAATGCCGGAAAGGTTGCTCTTTCCCAAAAGTCGTAGTTTTGTCAATATTCCCCCGGTTAATGATGTAGAGGTCCTTTTGTGGCCCGAAACATGACCCCCGACACTCATCCGCTCGTCAAACTGCTGTGCGAAGATCGGCGCTATAAGCTGGAAGCTTACCGATTTGTGCAGGCAGGTCTTACCTTCGCCCAAGACGTTCTCGGAATGGGTGGCGAAGTCGTCGACACCTCAGGCCGACGTGCCAAGCGTAGCTCCGCCAAGTCGCGAGCTGTCCGCCACGTCACCGGCCAGGATCTCTGCCACGCTCTGCGGCAGTACGCTCATCAGGAATATGGCCTGATGGCCAAACTGGTGCTCGCCGACTGGGGCATTCGCACGACGAGCGACTTCGGCGAAATCGTGTGGAACTTCATCAAGATCGGCACGATGAGCAAATCGCCCAGCGACCGCCGGGAAGACTTTGACGACGTCTTCGATTTCGATGCGGCGCTCGTGCGCGAGTACGAATTCGAAAAGGTCGAAGCGCCAGCGATTCTCTAAAGAACGAATGGTTCGGCCAAACGCGTCGGTCTGCCGTGCACGAAGAAGATAGCCGGAGGCGAAACGCCTCCGGGCAACTCGCGAGCGGATGTTGCGGCGCCATCTCTTTTTGCCTTCACGGTCTGTGCGAGGGCTTTCGCATTCCGTGCTTCCATTCGCTTGGCCGACTCCCAATTGAAGCTCATCGGCGTGGGGCTGGCCCGGAGGCGGTTCGCCTCCGGCTGCTTTCGATGGCTGATGGTTGCCGCTGCTGCAGGGCTTCGCAGTGCCGCCTACACGCGGCAATCCGCATGTGCGAGAATCACGTTCAGACGAACCAGGCAGTCCGGTCGTTTGCACCTTCGGGCTTTCGTCGACTGTAGTCCTCTCCGCCTCCCGTTCTCGCCTAAGGAAGACTCGTCATGACACCGCTGCAATCGCTCGTCGCAACCGGCACAAAACTTTGGCTCGATTCGATCGACCCCGAACTGGTCAAGCAAAACCGCGCGGAAGGAGCGACTGGCGCTACGTCGAACCCAATCATTGTGGCGGACCTGATCAATACGGGACGGTTCGACTCGCAGATCGAGAAACTCGCTGGGGGCGGATTTGCGGACAGCGAACTCGCCTGGCGGATGACGGATCAATTGGTGCAGAACGCCCAGGATGTCTTTCTTCCCGTCTGGCAAGAGACAAAGGGGAATGACGGCTATGTGAGCTTCGAACTCGATCCGCTGCTCGAAGATCCGAACCTGAACATGGCCCATTCGCAGCGAGTGGAGCAGTATGTCGAACTCGGCAAACGCTGGAGTGGTGGCCATCAGAACCGCATGATCAAGGTGCCCGCCACGCCCGCCGGTCTGGATGCACTGGAAGCCCTGGCCGCAGCCGGCATTACGCTGAACGTCACGCTGATTTTTTCCATGCGGCAGTACGAAGCAGCACGCGACGCCATCTGGCGCGGAGCTCAGAAGCGGAAGGATCTCACGAAGTTCAAAAGTGTGTACAGCATTTTTGTGTCGCGAGTCGACGTGTACACGGAAAAGCATGTGCCCGACTTGTCGGCTGCTGCCCAGGGGCAGGTCGGCATCGTCAACGCGAAGGAAATCTGGCGTGAGAATAAGCGGTTCTGGGGCGAAAAGAACCTGCCGCTCGCGCAGGAGATGATCTTCGCGAGCACCGGCACCAAAAAGCAGGAGGATGCTCCGTGGAAGTACGTCGCAGCCTTCGCCGGCAGCGACATCCAGACTAATCCTCCGGCCACGAATGAAGCCGTCGCCAAGTCAGGGCGAACCTTCACCCGGCAAGTCGACCAGATGCCGTCCCAAGCGGTGCTCGACGAGATCCATCAGAAGGTCGATATCCAGAAGCTGGAGACAACCTTAATGGAAGAAGGCATCAAGAAGTTCGCCGACCCACAAAAGCTGCTGCTGAAGACCATCGCCAACAAGCGCGCACAACTTGTCGGAAGCAAGTAGGTAAGCTGCTTCTATATTTCTCGTTCCCACGATCTGCTTGGGGACGCAAGGGCCGACGTCGGCGCCGTTAGCCGGCCACCGCTCATAGCGGACGATTCTTCCGGATTTTTTGCATGTCAGATTATCCCTTGATCTTCCGAGTGCGCCAGACTTTCGAAGCACCCCGAGTAGACGACATTCCTGGGACAGTCGAAGCAGAACTGGGTCGGCTGCAACTGGGCGGAAAGATCAGGCCAGGACAAACTGTCGCCGTGACCGCCGGAAGCCGCGGCATCGCGAATATTCAGCACATCATCAAAGCGGCCGTCGACCACCTGAAGCGGCTTGGGGCCCAACCGTTCATCGTACCGTCGATGGGCAGCCACGGTGGCGGTACGGCCGAAGGCCAGCGGGAGCTCATCGAAGGCTATGGCATTACCGAGGAGTTTCTCGGTTGCCCCATTCGTTCCAGCATGGAAACGGTGATAGTTTGCCAGGCTGCCGAAGGCTTCCCGGTCCACTTCGACAAGCACGCCTTCGCCGCCGACCACGTTCTCGTCATCGGCCGGATCAAGCCGCACACGGCGTTTGTTGGGGAAGTCGAGAGCGGCCTGATGAAGATGATGCTCATCGGGCTGGGCAAGCATGCGGGCGCGAAGATCTATCACCGCGCCATCATGAACTACAGCTTCGGGCAGATTGTTCGCAGCGTCGCCCGGGAGGTTTTGGCGAAGTGCCGGATTGTGGCCGGCCTCGGCATTGTTGAGAACGCTTACGACCAAACGGCCAAGATTCAAGCGGTAGGATCGCACGAGTTCGAAGATCGCGAGCGCGAGTTGCTTGTGCTCGCGAAAAGCTGGATTCCCCGGCTCCCCTTCAAGACAGCCGATATCCTGCTTGTGGATCAGATCGGCAAGAACATCAGCGGCGCAGGGATGGATACTAACGTCGTCGGTCGCAAGTACAACGATCACGTTGCCTGGCCCGATGAATGGCCGAAGGTGAAGCGGATTGCGGTCCGCGACCTGACCGACGCCACGCATGGTAACGCGACCGGCATCGGCATCTCCGAGTTTTGCCGGACTCGTTGCGTCGAGAAAATGGACAGGCGGATTACACGGATCAACTGCCTCACCGGCGGGCATCCAACGGCCGCCATGCTGCCGCTGGATTACGAAACCGACCGTGAGATTCTCGATGCGGCCTTACCAACGATCGGCTTGACGCCAGCCGCGGACGCGCAGCTGATTTGGATCCACAACACGCTGGAACTTGCCGAAGTAGAATGCAGCACGGCCTATTGGGAAGAGGCGAAGGAGCGCGAGGACCTCACCGTGCTGCACGAACCGCGGCCGCTGCCATTTGATGCGGCGGGGAATTTGCCGGATCATCTTTGAAGCCGCGTATGGTGCAAAGGTATAATTCAACTCACACAGTAGGTTCCGTCACAGGTATTCAAGTTGCCCAGCTAAGACTGCCATGAATCAGCAATCTTCGGACTCCGAATCCGCCGCAATTGGCGAGGATGCCCTCATCCCTATCCAAGTGGTAACCTCCGCTATGCCGTCGGATCGGAGTGCACGGAACCAAACACCCGCAACTCGCTCGGAAGTCACGACGAACAGGGCCATTCAAGATGCCGTCCTGGCATTGCCCTACGACGCCCGAGTTGAGCTTGTGGAGGCAATCGTGGGGAGTTTGCACGACGACATTCCTCCTGCTCGACGTGCTGCATGGATTGATGAAGCGAAGCGGCGCCTGGCTGCATTTGATCGGGGTGAAATGAAGGCGATTGCGAGCGAAGAAGTGATGGACAAGTATCGCCAAGGGTCGGTCGATTGAAAACCGTTTTCACGGAGGCCGCTGACGCTGACTTGGCGAGCATAATTGCCTTTTACAACACTCGGCGGCCTGGCCTTGGATTTGACTTCCTCGCAGAAGTGGATGCGGCTTTGGACCGCATCCAAACTATGCCGCACGCTTGGACACAGCTGGAACCTGGGATACGCCTGTGCATGACCAAGCGGTTTCCTTACGGCATTATTTATCGGCCGGGCGAGCAAACGTGTGTCGTCGCCTCAATAGTGCATCTTCCCAGCGATACTAAAACCTGGACGGGACGCTAAAGCACCGAGGCGACGTGAAATTTCAACTCATGATCACGTGCCTCGGCGATTGTGTGCGGCCGAGTGTGGGGCAGGCGGTGGTTCGTTTGCTGCGGCGGCTGGGGCATGAAATCGATTTCCCGCAGGATCAAACCTGCTGCGGCCAGCCGATGTTCAACAGCGGCTACGCCGATCTGGCCCGAGAGCAGGCGAAACACACGATTCGAGTTTTCGCGGGCGATCTGCCTGTCGTTACTCCGTCCGGCTCCTGCGCTGCGATGGTTAAGGTCGAGTATCCGCACCTCTTCGAGCACGACCCTGAATGGCGAGAGCGATCTGAGCAACTGGCCGCGCGAACCTTCGAGTTCAGTGATCTGCTCGTCAATCATCTGAAAGTGGTGGACGTCGGCGCAAAGTTCAAAGGCAAGGGCGCTTATCACTTTGCTTGTCATCTGCGGATGCTCCAGCAATCGACCGAGGTGGAAACTCTCGTCCAGAACGTTGAAGGGGCCACACTGGTCCCGCTGCGGCATCAGGACCAGTGCTGCGGCTTCGGCGGATCGTTCGCCATTCGCTATCCGCAGATCTCCGGCAACATGGTTGACGACAAGATGGCCTGCATCCTGGCCAGCGGCGCCGATGCGGTAGTCTCGACCGACGCGGGCTGCCTCATGAACATCGGCGGGCGATTGCACCGGGAAGGACATCAGGTCGAGGTGCTGCATATCGCTGAGTTGCTTGAACGACGATGATTGGGGCCGAAAGGTACGACCGCGGAGCCGTCGGCTTGGATGGGGCTGTTGTCAGGAAACAGTTCCGCGTATCGAATACGCTTCATGGATGCTCTCGAACCCAGGCCGACGACGCGTTTCATTGACGCGCTGATTCGCTTTCGCTGGCCGCTGCTGATTCTGGCGGCGGTCCTAGCGGCGGCTGCCTGGTATCCGGCGCAAAGTTTGGAGTTCGATCGTAGTGTCGAGCGGATGTTTCCGGCCGACGATCCTCTGCTCCCTCCCTATCGGGAACTGAAGGAGCGATTCGGCGGCAACGAAGTGGTACTGGCCGTCTATAGCGATCCGAGCGTGTTCGATCCCGAAGGAGAGGGCTTGGATCGGCTACGTATCGTGAGCGAAAAGCTGGCCAACGTTCCGGGGGTGCAGGAAGTTCTGAGCTTGCCTCAGATCAGCGATCTACTGGATGAATTGAAAACCGCCGGTGGTCGGGGCCTGTTCAATCTCTTCCGCGGTGGCGGCGGCGCTAGTTGGAAAGGCCCGGAGGTCTGGAATCCGAAAAGCGAAACGGCCAAACGCTTCCGTGATCTGTTCGAGGGCTACACGCACTCTGCCGACGGCAAAACGGTTGGCGTCGTTTGCATTCTCTCACCTGATCCGCCGCCGGGTGTGTCGCGCGCGGAAACCATCGAGCGGATGCAGCAAATCATCCAGTCGCCAGGCGAAGGCATTCAGCCGGGTGTGCTGGCCGGTGAACCAGTGATGGTGGTGGAAGGGTTCGACATGCTTGAACGCGACGGCCAGCGACTCGGCATCTGGTCGACGGTGCTGCTCGGTCTGACGATTCTCGTCTGCTTCCGCAGTATCCGCTGGCTGATCGTGCCGATCCTGGTCGTGCAGTGGACGCTGCTAATGACACGGGCAATTCTCGTCGTATCTGGCGTGCAGTTGACGATGGTCAGCTCAATGCTGACCGCGATTGTCACAGTGATCGGCGTCGCTGCCGTGGTGCACCTCATCGTGCATTTTCAACATCTGCGCGAACAAGGTGTGCCAGCGGAAGAAGCTCTGCGACAGTCGGGCACTCGGCTGGCGTGGCCGATCGTTGGCGCTTGTGCTACTGATGTCGCCGGTTTCGCCTCGCTGCGCTGGGCTGAGGTGGGCCCGGTGAGTGACTTCGGCACCATGATGGGCCTAGGCGCCCTGTTGGTGCTCTTCGCCCTCATGCTAATCACCCCCGGCTTGGTGCTCATCGGGCGTCGGGATGGGACGAACGCTGCGGCGGCGGATCACTCGCTCAACACCTCGCACGCACAGACCGGCTGGCTCGACCGGCAGTTGAACTGGATGCTTACCTGGCTGATCACTTTCGTGCAGCGACGCCCCGCGTGGATTGCCGTCATTGCGATTGCCCTGGCAGTTCTGGCGATCGTCGGATCGGCAAAGCTGAGAGTCGAAACCGACTTCACGCGGAATTTCCGCGACGGCAGCCGAATCGTTCAGTCGTACGAATTTGTCGAGCAGAACCTGGGTGGCGCCGGCGTTTGGGATGTGATGATCCCGGCGCCGCCGCGACTCGATCCGGTCTATCTTGAGCGTGTACGAAAGCTCGAAGATCGTCTCCGTGCGATCGAGCTACCGGGTGTTGGGGCAGGTGAAAAACGACCCGGACTCACCAAGGTGATCAGCCTGGCTGATGTGCTGGATGCAACGAGCGGTGACCGGATGGCGGCCATGGCGCCCGCCGAATTGCGAGCCAAGATGCTCGCGGAAAAGTTGCCGGCGTTCATGCACGCGCTTCGCAGTAAAACAGCGGATGAGCAGGGCGAAGCAGGCCTTAGGATCATGCTCCGAGCTCAAGAGCGCCAGCCGGCCGAACAGAAGCGAGCGCTGATCGACGAAGTGACGAAGATCGTGCAGGAGGAGTTTCCCCCCGCGGAAAAATCGCAAGGGGCGCAGGTGACAGGTCTGTTCGTGCTGCTGACCAGCATCGTCGAAAGCATGCTTCGCGATCAGTGGATCACCTTTGCCGCCGCGTCGGTGAGCATCGGCTTGATGATGCTCGTCGCACTGCGAAGTCTGAAGCTGGCGCTGATTGCCTTGGTCCCCAACGTGCTGCCGATCCTGCTGGTGATGGGTCTTTGGGGGCTGCTGGGGTTAAAGATTAACATGGGGGCAGCCATGATTGCCGCCGTTTCGATGGGGCTGTCGATCGATAGTTCGATGCACTATCTGGTCGACTTTCAGCGCGCCCGCCGAAGCGGAAAGTCGTTTGCCGAAGCGATCGGCGACGCCCAGACCGATGTCGGCAAGGCAATGATCTACACCACGCTGGCGGTGATCGTCGGGTTTGGCGTTCTAACGACGAGCGAGTTCATTCCCACGGTCTATTTCGGGGCGCTCGTCAGCCTGACAATGCTCGGCGGATTAGCCGGAAACCTCGTGGTTTTGCCCGGTTTGCTATCGCTCTTTGCCCGCCGCTAGTTGACCGTTAGCGAGCGATCTACGCTCGGTCCGCGAGGGCCCACCGGATTCGACGGCAGCGCTCGTCGAGCGCCTGCAGCTTCAGGTCTTGTTGCTTCAACAGCGACACTTGCTGGGCAAATTGCTCGCGCTGCTCTTGCACGGCGCGACGGCAAGATTGCATCGCTCAATCGAGTTCATTCGGGGTGGGATTCATGACCGTGCGCCGGAAGGTTGTGTCTACGAAGCTCGTTTGACCTAACGCAAGTGGCGTGCCCTAATTCGGCCTGCTCCGGAGAGTAATGCATTCCCACGAATGTGGGCGGTTGGCAAACCCCTCGGAGTCGTTAAGTTTCAGGGTTGAGGCTAGTGCTCGACTAAAGCCTTCAAAGAATTAAGTGCCGTCTCCGATCAGCCGAACAGGAGTTTCTCGTGCCTTCGTCAATCCAGTCCACCCTGCGATGGACCATCCTTGGCTCGCTGGCCGTGGTTCTGATTCCGTCGGCCGTCACTGCTCAGGAGCCGAGGGTCAATTCGCGACAGGATACGCCACCGCTTGTCACGCGCAATCAAGTGCGTCTCAACCTGGCAGGGGCCGAAGCAGTGGTCCGCGGTGCCCGGGCGCAGGCTGAGAAGATGGAATTGAACGTGAACATCGCCGTGGTCGACGACGGCGGACATCTGCTCGCCTTCGCTCGAATGGATGGCGCGCGCCCAGCAAGTTCTTACACGGCCATCACGAAGGCAACCGCCTCGGCGACGCTGCGAGCTGCAACCCGCCCACTGCCGCCAGGCAGTGTGAATCCCGATCCACTGTTGAATCTCAGCGTGCAGAATGCAGCCGCGATGAGCGGTGGCAAATTCACGACCTTGTACGGCGGTGTGCCGATTGTGGTCGATGGTCAGGTAATTGGCGCCGTCGGTGTCGGTGGGGCAAGCGGTGAACAAGATGCAGAGATCGCTAGCGCCGGTGTGGCGGCGCTGGCTGAGGAACTGGGAGAGGAGCCGGCTAAGTAGTTTTTTGTGGAAGGAGAAAGTGGCAGATCCATCGACCGAGGCCGGGGCGAGGGACCGGCAATTGGGCGCAAGGTTGCGGCTGAAGTCGACCGGCGAGTCCGTCGGGTAGAAGCGGCAAAAAGTCGAGGCTTGCGATGACCGACGAGAAACCGTATCGGCACTGGGTGGACAAAGTGCGCGAGTACCGCGAGGACGTCCTCTATCCGAAGCTGTTTGGGCCGCGAAACGGCGATCCGGCTCTGCTTACGAGCGCCCACCTTGGCCGCCTGGGGGAGCGCAATGGGTGTCCGAAGCACTGGCTCACCTATGGTGTGCTCGCCTTCGAGCCAACCGCGTCGCGCTCAAGTTGGTTGTATGCCACCTCAGGGATGTCCGACGACTTCGAAAACGACCCGCCGGCTAGTCGGCTTGCTGGACTGGGCTGCGAGTTCGTCATGGAAACGTGTCTTCCTTCGACCCTGGCGATCGATCAGCTGCATTATCTGATGGCCCAGCAACTGCTGGTCAGTCAGCAGCGGACGAAGAAGTCGTACCCGCTGGGTGACTTCGATCGCATCCCGGTTCTGGATTCGTCGGGGCTGATCGGCTCTCAGTTGCGGTGGCTGATGCTGGGTCCCCCGCGACAATTGCCGCAAGAAGCCTCCTTGCATTCAGGAAACTTCGACTTTTATCAAGTCACGGCCATCTCGGAGGCGGAAGCCGATTATGCTCGTACGCGTGGCGGAGGGGCGCTTCTTTTGCGTTTGGAGCAGGCGGGGGCCTACCCGGTAGTGGATTGGTTGCGAACGGAAGTGGTATGAAGCTGAAATGCGTGCCTGAGGACTTTCAAGTTGAAGAACAGATCAGTTTGCGGCCAGGCGGTGGGCGGTTTGCGTTTTATGAGCTGACAAAAAAGTCGCTGGGCACTCCGGAGGCGGTCGATGCGGTCGTCGAGCGGTGGAATCTTTCGCGGAGCCAGGTGGGTTTTGCTGGGTTGAAGGATCGGCATGCCCTGACGCGGCAATTCGTGACCATCGAAGGTGGTCCCCGGCAGAACCTGAAGCAGACGAACTTTGAGCTAGCCTACAAAGGGCAGGTTGGCCGACCGGTTCAGGCGCGCGACATTGAGGCGAACCGCTTCACCGTCGTACTCCGCGACCTGACGACGCCGGAACTTGTCACCGCCCAGCAAGCCGCAGCCGACGTGGCAGCAAGCGGCGTGGCGAACTACTTCGATGAGCAGCGGTTCGGCTCGCTCGGTGAATCGGGCGAATTCATCGGCAAGCCCTGGTGTTTGGGCAACTATGAGCGTGCGCTGTGGCTCGCACTGGCCGAGCCGAACGTGCACGATCGGCCTCTCGAGCGGGAGCAGAAGCAAATCCTCCGCGATTGCTGGGGCCGCTGGGTGGAATGCAAGAACCGGCTTGAGCGGTCGCATCGCCGCAGCATCGTCACGTTCCTGGCCGACAAACCGAACGATTTCAAGCGAGCCCTGGCGCTCGTGAGGCAGGACCTGCGGAGTATCTGGCTGGCGGCGTTTCAAAGCGATCTTTGGAATCGAATGCTTGCCGGGCTGCTGCAACGGGTTTGCCGCCCGGAGCAACTCGTCGAACACGAAATTGGTCCGCGGCGAGTGGTCTTCTTTCGTAAGCTCGATGCAGACCAGCAGCAGATGCTCGATCGGTTCGACCTGCCGCTTCCCTCGGCGAGAACTCGTTGGACAGAAGGCATCGCCCGTGAACTGGCTGAGAAAGTCCTCGGCGAAGAGAACATGGAGGCTCGTGAGCTGCGTGTGAAGTATCCGCGCGATAGTTTCTTCTCCAAGGGAGACCGGCGGGTTGTATTTCGTCCCAGCGAAGTCACGAGCACCGCGGCCGACGATGAGATGTATCCTGGCAAGCAAAGGCTGACGCTGAAGTTCCTGCTGCCGCGGGGCTCTTACGCGACGATCGTCGTGAAGCGGATTACAGGGTTGGGGATAGGAAGCGAGACGGAGGCGGAGTCGCAGTCAGGAGACGAGGGTTAACCACGAAGACACAAAGGCACGAAGGAAGATTTGTAGAAGCGAGGAGCATCGCGGTTCCGATAAGAACACCTCTTCGTCGCCCTTGTGCTCTTCGAGTCTTTGTGGTGAATGCAACTACCGATTCGGCTGGCTGGGGGCGAGGCCGACGCTGTGAAGTACGAGTTCTGCCCGGTGCCAGCGGACACTCATCCGGCCCGCAAAAAAGCCGAGTAATGTGAACAGGCTCGCCATGCAGAGACACCAAAGTGCGGCCTGCCCGCCGGCGACTTTGTCCTCCAATTGCAGGGCGCCCACCAGCGTGCCATCGGTTGAAGTGATCAGAGTCAGGCCGAACACCATCGCATAGACGGCGGCCATCGCCAAGGCATACAGCGTGATGACCCAAACCGTCGTCCAATCGGGCAGCTGGATCAGATAGACACTGTATCCAATCTGCACCAATCCCAGCGTCAGCAGTAGGAACGCCCAGCGGGCGACGAAGGGTGACTCGGGAATGGTGAGATGTTCGACCACGTCCCATGCGCCGGGAATCATCGCAAACACTGCAGCCGCAATCATGGCTGCCGCCAATTGGTATACGGCGAGCCGTTTGTCCCAACCGTGAATCACCCCGTGTCGCTTGGGTGGTTCGGGGGTGACCGGCGGTGACTGATCCGACTCGATCACGTCCGCTTGAACCGGTGGTGGCGGAGAGGACGGCGGAGGAGCTAGGTCTGGAGTCTGCGGAGACTCGCGACTCTGAGTCGGCGCTGAAACCGTTGGCGGAGGCTTGACCGGTAGTTTCCGTGGGGCGAGTGCGATTGGAATTTCGGCGAATTTCGTTGCCGCCGGCGCGCTTGGCGTCTGTGGCGAAGGCGGTGATTGCTGCGGCGGTTCGGGCGCAGGCGCCGCAGGGCGCGGGGCGTTCGCTTCCGCAATGGGTGGGGCAGACGATTCAGCAACTGGCTCGGGAGACGGGGAAGTGGCCTCCGGAGTGCGATCGCTGGTTTTGGCGAGTGGCGTGACGGATGTTGGCTGAGCGGATTGCGCTACGGCCGGAGCCGGAAGTTCCGGCTTCGGCTGCGATACTGTCGGTGGAGCTTGGTCGGACTTTTGTGCTGGAACGGCTGGCGGCGGCGCGATGGCTTCCGGGGTGAGGGCCGCCTTATCGGCAAGAGAAGTCGTCGGCTTCTTGGCGGGTGACTTCTCCGCAATCGGTTTGCGCGGCGGAAAGTTGCGTGGCTCGGCGACTGGTTCCTTGGCCGCCTTGCTCGGTTTCGAGATCGGCTCAGAGGTCTGCTGCGTCACTGCTTTAGTGACGGAGTTCGAGTTCTTCTTCGACTCCGTTTTGGTGGGAGTCGTCGGAGGAATCGCCGGCTCTGTTGAAGTCGTTGAGACGGCTGCAGGGGGCGATGGAATGCCGAGATCGATCGAAGAACTGGAAGGGGACGCGGTCGGCACCTTACCAGTCTGACGCGACAGCTTCTTATCGACCTCAGGGACGATGAATGGCTGATTGCACCGTGGACAGCGCAGCTCCTTGCCGACGCGGTTGTCGGGCACGATGAGCACGTGCCCGGTCGGGCATTTGATACGCAGCGGCATCGCGAAGACCGGCGGTAGACGGAAGCTTCCGGCGGAACTGCCGCCGAGATTTCAGTTTGCTTCAGGGGCCGGCTGCGGTCAACGAGCTTGATAAGTCGTGCAGTATCTTAGGAAAGATCTCCGTCCCAGGCTCGAGCCTGGGACGGAGAGGATTTGGACGAAACTTAAGAGGCTATCCTACTGATCCTCATACACCCGCGTGCTCTCCTCGCGGCTGACGGGGGTTGGCCATTCGTCGCTGGAGAGTTGGACGCGGATCAGATGATCGCCGCTGCGTAGGCCTTGAGCGTGCACCTTGAAGACCGCTTCTTCCTGAGGGTTCAGCCGGGGAAGCGGTTGAAAGACGATCTGCTGGCCTTGAACGGCCCCTTGGGTTGGACCTTCACCGTTGACGAGTCGCATTTCGGCTGGCAACAGAGCCGCGACGCGCACGTTGGTGGCTGTCTTCGTTCCCGAGTTGGTCACACGAATCTCGTAAGCTGTGGCGCTGCCGACTTCAATCGGGTCGGACAGGTCGGTTACCGTGTGTCGCAGTTCAGCGGCCGCATCGACTTGCACGGTCTGCTCGTTCGCCGTGGCGAGGCCGAGGTCGGCCTTGCCTTCGACACGCAGCCGTTGCTCGCCCGCTTCAACCGGGACGGTAACGAAAGTCACTTCGCCACTCTTCGCGGCAGGCAGTTCTTCCAGGCTCCAGAACACGGCGTGCTGTTGCGGGTCGTACTGGCCCTGCGAATCGGTCTCGACGAACTTCATGCCGCGAGGCAGGAAGGCGACGAGCTCCACATCGCGAGCGGCGGCGGTGCCCGGGTTGGCAACCGATACCGTATAAGTAGCCTGCCGCTGCAAGAACCGCTTCTTCGGTCCGTTCACATCGACTTGCAATTGCGGAGCAACGACTTCGACCTGTAGCCGATGGCTGGCCGAAAGGCTTCCCTCGCCGCGGACGAGAATCGTGTTTTCGATGACCCCCGCTTTGTCGGCTTTGAGCGACAGCTCCAGCCGCTTTGTCTCGCCCGGACGGAGCGTGCCGATTTCGTATTCCAGCTCCGAGCCGGCCGCGTGGACGAATCCTTCCGGGACGTCTTCTTCAATCACCAGGCCCGTCGCCGCGCCGGTTCCCGGATTGCTCACAGTGATGGCGACCGTGAACTGCTGGCCGATCATCACTTTCGGTGGGGCTGTGTGCTCGACGGTGACGAGCGGGCGGGTGGAAATCGACCGTGACGTCGCCTGAGCGGCAAAAGCAACCTGAGCGACGCTACCGATTTCGCCTTCGTCCTGCGGCATCACTTGCATCTGAATCGAGACTTCAGCGCCCGGCTGCAGCGTGCCCAGGTTCCAGGCGAGGCCACCATCGGCGGAGCGCGTGTACTCAGGTTTCGCATCGACCAGCGACGCTCCGCGCGGCACCTGATCGGTCACGACCACGTTGGCCGCCGGAGTCTGGCCGACATTGCGCACCCGTAGCTGGAACGTAGCCTGTTTTCCGACTTGAACCTCTGGTGGAGCGATTTTTTCGATCGTGATGGCCGGAGCCTGCAGCCCTTCGAGATGACGGTCTCCGGGCACGCCAACTCCGCCTCCTCCGATGGAAGTGCCGCCGAGTGAGCTGCCGATGCCCGAGGAAGCTCCAAGCGACTGCGGGGCGAGCGTTGTCGGGAGCGCATTGCCGCCCAGCGGCGCCGGTGAAGCATTGAGCGGCTGCAGGGTTGTGGGAGCGGGCGTCGGCGAACCGACGTTCACATCTGCATTGCCTCGTAGCGACGAGCCGCCGGCTAGAGAGTTCGGCGGCAACTGAATTGCGCTCGGACTAGCTGAGGGAACGGTAGCTGGTTCGGTGGCCGGTGCTGTATTGCCGCTGAGCCCGTTGTAGCGATCGGCGTACGAACCCGCCGGATCGGAGGGAGGAGCTGCTGCTGGTGTTGGTTCGGCTGCGGCGCCATATAGGGTGGCCGGCGGTTGATTGCCAAGAGGCGCGGCCGTGTTCGGAGGGCCGGCAGCCATCGTTGGGTCATTGTTGCCGGTCTGCAGTTCTGCTGGCGATTGATCGCTAACCGCGTAGGGATTGGTTGGCGGCTGATTGGCCGGCTCGTTGGCGGCAGCTTGCACCTCAGCGGGGGACGCATCGGTCGAGCCATAGCTGCCGTAGCTGTACGGATTCGCAGGCGGCGATTCGGCGACCGGCTGAGCGGATTCAGTGCTCACCTGCCGGTAGGGGTTCACGGGCGCGGAGTCGTCGCCGTAGGACGACTGGCCGTAGTCGCCGTACTTGCCGCTGGTGGGCGCTGAGGTCGAAGGAATGCCCGGTGAGGTCGGCAGCGCGGTGGGTGGCGCGAGAGACGCGGCCGCCAGATCGCCGGCCGGTGCTGAACCGTCGATCACGCCAGTGACGACTTTCTTCGTCGGCGTCCCTTCGACCGTTTTGCCGCCGAAGCGCTGGATGCCCAGGTAAACACCGCCGGCCGCGGTCGAAGCAAACAGCAGAATTGCCGCCCCGCGAACTACCCAAGGGTTTTTCAAATTCGGCAGCAGTTTCAGCAGTCCCAGGATGCGGGCCTTCATGGTCGTTTACCTGCAAACGAAAGGTCGGATCGCCAGCCGCCGCTCGTTGCGGGGAGCGCGCGGTGGCAGAGTTCGCGGGTACGTACCAAAACGATGCGGAGCGGGGAAGGGCAATGCCAGCTAGCGGACTCGAAACTTGAGACAATCCGCCCAAAAGACAGCAAAAGGTGGTGGTCACTGGCGAGCGGGGACGGCGTCAGCCTCTTGGTGACTCACGAATCAGCTTCCAAGCGAAACCGTAGCGCGCGCCGGTTGTTGCAGTTCTACCGGGAGACTTATGTCACCCGCTCGCCGGCGCCGCAAATACGCCTTGGCGGAATCCGCCATCGTCACCAGCGCTGCCCCCATCATGGTGGCGTCCTTAATCACGAGCCGGCCGGCGCCGCTGAGATAGGGAAAGCCGTGCGTCGTGTCCCCCAGGTTGGGCACCCAGGTTTCGGGTGTGGTGATGAGGAAGGAGAGGGTGACCAGCGACATGATGAACACCAGAAAGCTGCCGACCGCCGCTACCTGCGGCAGCCATGGGTGTACGGCGAGCAGCCCGCCGTACAGCACAATCACCGCCCCGAGTCCGAGCGCGAACCGATACGTTCCGTTCTGCTCGTGCCAGGCTCGGTTTTCGGGCACCAATGCTCCTTCCGCATTGCGGTGCTCCTTGTAGTGCTCCGGATCGTTCAGCAGGAAGCTCATGAATGGGCTGTTGGCGACGAACGGGATGATGCCGTCTGCTTCGTAACGGGCGACCTTCAGGCCGCCGATCCAGACGAGCACGATGATCAAGCCGACACGCGTTACGGTGACGCCGATGCGGTCCATCCGCGCGGCCAATTCGAATAGCTTTTCCATGACTCTCCCTCCAGCATTGCCGCGATGCACGACTCATCGGCCAGCCGAGCGGGCGGTACGTCGTGGCTGGCTGTTGGAAGTATCGGAGTTAGCGCCCGCCGGCTGAATGGGCGCATCGGCCGAAAGCATGGACAGATTGCTCCCGCCGCGGATCTCGGTTTCGAACTGGCGGAAGAAGAGGGGTGAGAAGCCGGTGGCTTTTTTGAACATCCTGCTGAAGTAAAGCTCGTCGGCGAAGCCGACTTCGCGCGCCACGTGCTTCACCGGTTTGAGCGTGTGCAGCAGTTCCCATTTGGCTCGCGTGAGGATGCGCTCGCGGATCAGGTCGGTAAGCGTCTTGCCGAGTTGCTCGCGGACGATGCGGCCCAAGGTTTTGGGCGTCATATGCAGCAGCCGGGCGTAGTCGGCTGGCGAATGCAGCGACGTGTAGTGCTGTTCGACGAGTTCTCGGAGCGGGCCGAGAACAGGATGGCGGGTGTCGATCGCGCCGGTGCGGCAAGCTTCGCCGCTGGGTGTTTTCAGCCGCGTGGCAAGGATCAGCAGCACTTTCAGATAGGCGAGCGAAGCTTCGGTGTGCGCCAGGCCGCGCTGCGTTTGCTCGCGATGCAGGTTGACGATCGTTTGATCGACTTGCTGCAGCTCTTCCCCGTCGAGTTCGATCTTCGGAGCGCCGTACGGATCGTTGAACAGGATGCCGGCACAGCCGACTTCCGAATGAAAGGTTTCAACGCAGAGAAAGTTGGCGTGGAACTGTATCAGATCGGCTTGAACCGACCGTTTTGGTTCCAGACGGATGAACTGGTAGGGAACGAAGAACAGGAGCGTGTTGGCAGCGAAAGTATGACAGCCCGCATCGGCCCAGAAGCACCCTTCGCCGGAACGGATCAAGTAGATGGAGAAGTAGTTTGTTCGCTCTGGCTCCTGCGGCCCGGAATCGTACTGCACCGACTGCACCAGCAGTGGTTCATCGCCATTGCGCGGATCGAACAGAGCAGTGTTGAGAGAATCTGTGGGCATTAAGCGGTTAGCGACCGGGGTTGTTGGACGTCAGAACTCACTTTCCGCTGTTTTCAATTCGCACAACTTTATCCATCTGGGCGTAAAGCACTCCGTCTTTGCCGAAGGCAAGCTTCTGAACCGGTCCTAGTCCGCCTCCAGCCGATCCAAGCCGCCGGCCCGTTCTCAGATCGTAGAAATCGACCCTGCCTTCATGAGTGCGGTCTCCGTCTCCCCACCTTCGTACGTCATAGCCGACGGCGAGCACTTTGCCGTCCGTGGCGGCGGCGGTCAGCAGGGGATAGCGGTCGCGCGTGTCGTCTTTGATGTGGACAGCACCAAACTTCAGTTCGCGATCAACGACGCTAGGCGCATCAGGATCCATGGTGTCATCTACCAGACCGCGTTTGAGTGTTAGCGATTCGGTGTGGGCGCGGAGCAGAAACAGGGCATGCGACTCGATGGCCGCCCGGCGAACATCCGGATCTTTATCGCTGAGCAAAGGCGACACCATTCCCGCCAGTTTGACGCCCAATGACTTGGACCTGGTATTAGATGGGTGGCGATCAAGCAGCACAGTAGTTTGCCAAAGTCCAACCTGTCGAAGTTTTGAAATTGCTGCGAGGCGGACCTGCGGCTTCTCGTCTCGCAACGAATGATCGGCCGCAGCGAGGAACTCCTTAAACTCACGTAGCGGATAAGCGAGCATGGCAGCTACCCGAAGCCGCGTGTTCTTCGACTGCAGCAACAGATTCAGGTTGTGCGTGAGCTGATCTACGCTTACGTCCTGCTCCGACAAGCTGCTGATCGATAGGGACGCCTCCTCTACGACTAGGGTCGAATACTCGTAGTTAGCCAATTCCTCGAGCAGCGTGAGCACTTCATCTTGGAGTTCACCATTCCGCATAAGGTGACTACGGAGTCTCTTGGCTGCGGCCAAAAGATCGTCGTGGTCCGCTGACTCAGCCTGCTTCCGCAGCCGGTTAAGCTCGGCGTCTTGATCCTGACCAAAGGCCGCGGTCGACAACACGACAAGACCTACAGCGAACAGCAGTCGGCTGGCGGTGTACATGCAAGCAACCCTCCGTGCGACGGTGGCCAACCCTTTGCCCAGCAGTCAACGAATACAAGCCGACCGCTCTATGCCCGGCTCAGGGATGCATCGCCCGTTCGGCCCAGCGGCGGCGGTTTTCTTCGCGGGCGTCTTCTTCAGTGAGCTTGTGCTGGCTGTACCACATCAGGCGCCCAAGCAACCGGCAGTAGAGCAGGGCGAGTGTCACGCAGAGTGCGCCGGCGATGAACGATGTGATCAGATTCTGGATCTCAAGCAGTGCGAGCGCTCCCACCGCGAGCATGCCGATCACGAATGTGAGCATGTAGAACAAGATCCAACCTTCAGCAGCCGTGCGCACCATTCGCAGCACGGTCGGCGAAACGACGTTGAGCACCGAGCCTTCCACAAGGATGGACGTCAGCACAATCGGAGCGAAGGCAACCAGACTGGCGAGCACTGGCAACGGGATGGCGATCAGCGGAGCACCGGAAGTGAGCATTGCACTGCCGACGAGCAGGCCGGGGAAGGCCGCCACAAACACCGCCACCACGAGCGTGAACGAGCGGACAAACCAATCGAAGAAGTGCCAGTCGGGCCAGTCTTCGACCGTCTCGTTGCCGTTGGCCGTATCTTGAATTACTGCCAGGCAGGCGGAGCCGAAGGTAGCGCTCCAACTGATCGCGAGCACAGTAAAGCAAATCGAGACTAGCAGGCCGGCAACTTGCTCCGGGCCCGAGCTCCGGCTGAACTGCATCGCCAGTTGTAGCATGCACAGAAGCACTCCAGCCGACAGGCCATAGCCGATCCAACTGCCGAGCGTCGACTGCTGAAAGAGAAACTCGAGCACGCCGACCAGGAACGGACTTTGTTGCCAACGGGGTCGAGTGCCGCTGGAGCCGCTTCCCCACAGTTCGTCGCCATAGGAACCTTCGTCGCGGGGGTCGGGCAGATCGGCGGCGATGTGATGGGGCAGTTCGACCTTCACGGCGGGTCGCTCAACGGGGTCGCTCAGGCGAAGCTCGAAATCATCTTCTTCCTCGTCGGCGGTGCTCCCTTGGCCGGCGAAGCCCGCTGCCTCTTGTGGCTGAGTGCGCTGGCGGTTGGCTGCTGTAGTGGGATCTTTACCGACTTCAGGAAAGTCGGCGGCCGCAGCATTCGGTGAGCTGCCAGGGGCGCCGCCGGTTCGTGGCTGGCCGGTGCGAACGTCGAACGGCGGGTCGTTGAGCAGCCCGAGAACAGCGTCTTCGCCTTGTGGTCGCACCATCGGGCGGTAGCGAGGCCGCTCCCCGGGATCGTCGAGCGCCACTTCCTCAACATCGTCGAGCGACGGAGCTTTCGGCTGTACCTTGGGTCGAGGCGGAGCGGTCACATCGACGGCCGAATGACAATCGGGACATTTGATCTGCTTTCCTACTTGTTCGGGCCGCGCATAGACCCGCGTGCCGCACAGTTTGCAGGTGAGGCCGAACTCCGTGTGCTCAGGCTTCGCCTTCGGAGCCTTGGCACGCACGACCGGCTGCAGCATGGGATCGACCACGCCGTCGGTCGGCTGGGGTTTGGGTCTGGTTGGCGGCGGTGGGGGGGCCGGTGTCGCCGTGGCTGTGATGTTCGACGGCGGCGCGGGTCGGACGGTGGCTTGCGGCTGCGGGCGCGGCGCTGGTGCAGCAGGGGGAGCGGCTGGCCCTGTAGGTGCAGACTGCGAGACGGTGGCCGGTCTGGCCGCGGCTGCCGCCACGGGAGCGGCCTGGCCGAGCATGAACGGTTGACCGCAGCGCGGACAATTGACGCTCGACCCGGCCGGAAGCGGCGGCGCCTTGATGCTCGCCTGGCAATGCGGGCAAGGGATGCGTTGCGGCTGGGGTGCGGCGTCCGGCACGCGCTTCACTCCAAAAAGAATCGATTGAACAGAACTATCGATTCTAGTCCAGCCGGCGCCTGGCGGCGAGCGAAACAACGTGGAACGAGCGTTTCGCCAATTCTCAAGCCGGGCATGGCACATACGAGACGCCTGTGCCACGAAAACCACGACCTGGCGATCGCTTATTCCTCTTCGTCCACGTCCGACTCTTCTCCCTCGTCGTCGAAGTCCTCGTCCTCCTCCTCATCTTCTTCGTCATCGTCGTCGAACTGATCATCCTCATCCTCGAGGGCCACTTCGACGAACTCGCCCGTCTCCGGGTCGCGCTCGTAGGCGGCTCCGCTGGGAGCGTCGAGTAGCGGGATGATGTCGCGATCGTAGTTGGCGATTGTGTTCACATCGTAGAGACCCAGATTCTCCGGGTCGTCGAGAAACTCGTCCGACTCGGTCCCGGACAGGAACCGCCAACCGGAGTCGACATCGTTATCGGGATCTTCCCGATACATGAAGCCGACCTTCTGCCCTTCGACGGTGATCGCGTCCGAGGCAATGCACGCGCCGTAATCCTCAGCCAGCGGCTTGATCTGTTCCGGCTGAAGCCGAAATTTTTTGTTCTTGCTCATAAAAAGATTGTAACCATCGCAACGAATCGCCATAGACCATTGCCGCAAGCGTCGGCCCATGACTTTATGGCAGCTTGCCGGTGTACTTAGAACCAACTGTTTTGGTTCCGTTGAAAACCAAACTTCGAAAGGACCGGGGATCGCGTATGGAGCTGCCTGAGTTTGTGCGATTGCTGCAAGAAGATCAGCGGGATGACGGCGCGGAGAACCTGTTCGAGCCGCCAGCAGCAGAAACGGAAATCGAGGAGTGGGAAGAGGAACATCCGGAGTTCACCCTGCCCGACACTTACAAGGAATTGCTCCGCATGGCCAATGGTTTCACCATCCATGCTTCCAGCGAATCACCCAATGGGCGCTTGCGGCTACTGCCACTGGCAGAAGTGAAGCCGCTCGCTGATCAGGTCATGGAGATTTGCGGCCTCGACGAAGAAGACCTGACTGATCCGCCGGCGTGCCTGATGGTGGGCGAGGACCAAGACACGCAGTGGTGCTTAGGACTCGATACGGAGACCGGACACTACCTCGAGGTCGACTACACCGGCGTGACCACCGACCTCGGAACGCTTCCCAGCATGCTCGACTGGGTTATGCAGAAGATTCAGCCGCAGTAAGCTGCTTGGCGTTCAAGCAGCGCGGTACAAGTCGGCCCGTGTCGGTGGCAACTCGGCTTTGCCGCGGGCTGCGAGTTTGCTGGCGACCGTTTGATAGATGCGGACGGAACCGTCGAGAAAGCCGTAAGACACTCCGGCCAGGTAGGCGGTCCACAGGCGGTATCGCTCGGCGCCGACTTGGCGAATCGCTTCGTCTTTTTTCGCCGAGAGCCGGCGGCACCAATGGCGCGTCGTCAGGGCGTAATGCTCGCGCCAATCTTCTACGTCGTGCACTTCGAAGCGTGTCGCTTCCAGCACTTCGCACGTGTGGCCGATGTGGTCTAGTTCGCCGCCCGGGAAGATGTACTTCAGAATCAGCTTCTGTTCCGGTCGGATCTTGTTGAACCGCTTCTTACTGCGCTTCGCCGGCCGGGTGATGCCGTGGTTCAGCAGGATGCCACGATCGCGTAGCAGCGAGTAGAGCTTGCCGAAGTACTTCGGATAGTTGGCAATGCCGACATGTTCGTACATGCCAATACTCGAGATTTTGTCCCACTGGCCTTCGAGCGTCGTGTAATCGCGTAGTTCCACCGTCGCCTGACCCTCCAGGCCGAGCTGGCGAATCTTCTCGTGCGTGAAATCGAACTGCTCCTGCGACCGCGTCACGCCGTGCGCCTGCACGCCGTAGTGCTTCGCCGCGTGGCAGATGAGGCCGCCCCAGCCACAGCCGATATCAAGCATCCGCTCGCCCGCCTTGAGCCGCAGCTTGCGACAAATCATTTCGAGCTTGTCACGCTGCGCCTGTTCGAGCGAGTTGTTCCAGTCGGTGAAGTAGGCGCAGGAATACTGCATCTCAGGGTCGAGAAACAGCTTGTAGAAGTGGTTCCCCAGATCGTAGTGGAACTGGATGTAGTCGCGGTCATCACGCTCGGCGCCGCCGCGCCCCTTCACGTCGCCGTCGTAGGCATGCTGCGTTTCAACCTTCTCGGCGGGAGCGAGCACGAAGGGAAGGGCGTTCTTGAGCAGCAGCCCTTTGCGGACCTGCTTTAGCCGCGAGCGCGATTTGTCCATCCGGGCGACATCGAAGAACTCGACCAGGTCGCCCCCCTCGATATCAATTTTGCCCGTCGCGTACAGCCGAAGAACCGTTTCGAGCGACGGACGCCGAAGGAGCGTACCAATTACGCCAGGGCCTCGAATGGCCACGCACAAATCGCGGCGCGCCTCGGGGCCAAGCGGAATCACCGAGCCGTCCCACAGCCGCACCGAGAACCTCGCGTTCAAATGTTCCGCGAGATGAGCCAGCGACTGCTTAGCCGCGGACAACTGCCGCTCCGGTGAAGCGGCAACGAGCGATAACAAATTAAGCATGGCACGGTCCTCTCGAGACGGTTCGATGCCGACGGCTTATCGAGACGCGGACATTTACCGGCGAGCGGAAAACCGCACAAGAGCGGGAAGGGAATGACCAATGACCAAAACCCAATGATCAAGCCTGCGGAGCCAGCTAGCTCCTCGGTCCTTGGTGCTTGGTCGTTGGTCATTTTGACCGCTTAGCGATGATCCTCATCCTCAAACACCACGGCCGTCGCGGCTGGGCGGCGCGTGCGTCGGGGCGAGATTGTCATTTTTCGTACGCCATGGCCATCGACGGTCTCATGAAAGAGTCGTCCCGCTAGCAGGCGGTAGAAAGCAAGAATGATGAATGCGCCCGCCGTTGCCACCGCAAAACCGGCGAGGCTGATCGGCGTCACGCGGGTGCCGGTCGGTGAGAAGTACGTCAGCACGCCGCAGCCGATGATCGTGCCGCCAATGCCCATCGCGAGCGTCGTCACTGCTCCGCCCGGATCGCGGCCGGGCATAATCGCCTTCGCCAGCAAGCCGACGACCGTGCCGAACCCGATCCACACCAGGATGTCGTTCGCCCACTGCTGAACTTGGCCCATAATGTCGGCGTTTTCCATGGCGTCCCTGCGCGGCTAAGAAATGACTGCGTTTGCTTGCGGTAATCCTCACCCTTATCGACCGGCAAGCCATGCCGAATTGAACGTTTGTAACACTCCTTCAAGCCAGGTTGACGTGGCGAACTGCGTAGGCCGATGTTGCCTGTCCGCTCCGAGGGGAAGCAAGACGAATTTAGTGCGCGATCACGGCCTGGTGTCGGCCAGATGCTTTTGCGGCTCAATCCGCGATGGAAGGCAAGGTTCTCATCCAGGCTCGGACTTCTGCAGGCTCTCCGTCCGAGGACGACACTGCACCGCTTGGGGTAACGAAATTCGCGAACGCCCGGCCACCCGCTTCGACGTACAGGACGCCCTTACCCCACGGCGCATACACCGGTCCCGCAGGTTGTGACTCCCGGTCGCTGCGATAGAGATGCGCTGCGTGGGCTTTCCAGCCGTGACGCTCGCCGTTGCGCCACACACCCAAGCCTCGCGAGTCATCCTTCCAGTGAAATCCGAGCGCCTTGCCGTCCGCGGCCCGATACTGAACGACGCCCTCTGCAAGTTTGGTCACATCGAGGGCGGCTGCTTTCGCCTTTCGCTGAAACTCAGTGAACGTCCCATGGGTCTCTTTCTCCCCAACTTCGATTGCTACGCCGCAGAAATCGCCGCCGAGCCCTTGAGCGGACAGAACTTGATGTTCTGCGAAGACGGCTTTTTCACTCGAAGCAAGCTGCTCTGTAAGCGAGTCGCTGATCGCAAAATCACTGGTGCCCAGCCCCCGAATCGCAATCCAGGTCCGGTCCCCTTCCAAGAAGGTGACGTTGTCGACACGGCTGACGCGCATTTCTCGCGGGAACACCCACAGCCAGGGCGACTTTCCATTCTTGACGAGCCAAATGGCCAGGTTGTCATACTGCGCGACGCGGTTCGGACCGGACACTTTGCCGCGCGCATACTTGGGCGAACCCGGAAAGGTCGGATCGGGCCCGGGCACAACCTGAACTTCATTCGCCCCCCGCGCATCGCTATAGGCGAGAATCTTGAACCCATTCACATCGCCGCCATCCTCGCTGGTTCCACTGGCGAGCGATCCCATTTGAAATGAGTGACCAAAGTACTGCGTCTCGAAGTACTCCGGCGGCGATTTCAAATCGGCGGTCGTTGTTGCCGAGTAGTGCGGCTTGCTGCTGAAGACCTTCTGGGGTCGCGGGAAATCCTTTCTCGCGAGTGCATAGACTGCCGCCGGCGGCCGATAGGCGCTGGTGATCAAGTGGACTTCGTCCGACTCCCAGTCTCCCATCTTCGGCTGAGGCGTGTCGCCGAAAGCAAGCCAAAGCATATTCGCGGCGCTACCACCGAACGGCTGGCTATGGTTGTAATCTCGCTTGGTTGGTCCATTGAAGCCTCCTCGGTAGTACTTCAACGCGCCAGCGGTAAAGAACCAATCGAGGCACGCTTTCGCGCAGAGCTTCACTTCCTCATCGGCGGCGAAATCGTAGAGGTTGCACAGCGGCGCAATGGAATGGCCGTGGTAGTTTTCCGAATCCCATTCACCGATGCCAACGCGATACAGCGCAGCCGTGTAGCGGAGAATCTCGTCCTTGTACTTCTCGGCGACTTCGTCGCTACCTGCCGCCTCGGCGAACAAGTAGACGGATGTCAATCGCATCAGGTAAAGGTTCTCGGTGGTGCGCACGTCGACCCAGCTATTCTTTTTGTCGGGTCCCCATCCCTCGCCGCTTCCTTGGAAGGCGTAGTGGCTTCGACGCAGCGGATCTTCAGCGGTCCAAGCCCGCGCACCAGCGAGCATCCGTTGGCGATACTCCGGTTCGAGCAGATCGCCAAAGTAGAAGAACTTGCGTGCCTGGTGTTTCAGGGTGAAGCAGGCGTAGAAATCGATGCCCTCCGTTTCCCGGTGCCACTCCTTGGCCTGAGCATCTTCGAGTTGTAGGTCAGCGATGGCGGCTTGCCGGCCAGCAAGCACCTGAGCCATCAACCATCCGTACGTTCGCTTTTCGTTTTCGAAGTACGTGTTTCCGGCAGCTACCTTCTGCTTTGCCTGCAGGGAGATGACATGGCGAGCTCGCTGCTGGAAGGCCCGCTCTTCCTCAGCCGAGATTTGATTCTGAAACCGTTTGGCAATCGGCTTGGCGTGGAACACCAGCCCATCGGGCGTTTCCTTCACCATCTGCTCGAGCCGCCAGTCGTCTTCTGCGTGCGTCGCTTGAGCACCAAGCACCAGCAACAGCGCCGTCAGAAACCGTTTCTGCAGCATTGAAATACCCATAGAACCAAAAGCAAGTTTCGAAGAGTCCCGAAGCGCACTCGACTATCGCCGATAGGACATTGCGATGCAGCTTAGTTGGTCACCCGTTGGCTCGGCTACCATTTTTCAAGGGAACTGGCCTCATACTATCCAATCGCATCCTTGCGACTTCGCGAATCGTCGCGCCTGTTGACCCACAATTCGTAGCGGCCGATACTGGCTCGGCCACTCCGCTCTCCTCGCAAACGCGTTCGGTGCTCCATGTGCAGTTGCAGTTTCTCAGCTCACGGTTCTCTGCACTACTTACTCGCTGCCTTCATCAGTCTCGTCACAGTTTTCTCGGCAGCGCAGCCGGCGCTCTCGGGGGAAGAAGTCAGCGAGTCTCGGCCGCCGAATATTGTCGTGGTCTTCGCCGATGATCTCGGTTATGGCGACCTGGGCTGTTATGGCCATCCGACCATTCGCACGCCGCATCTCGACCAGATGGCACGTGAGGGGATTCGGTTCACGCAGTTCTATTCGGCGGCTGAAGTCTGCACGCCGAGCCGCGCCGGCCTGCTCACGGGTCGGCTGCCGCCGCGGAGTGGCATGTGTGGCAACAAGCGACGGGTGGCGTTTCCGAATACGCAGGGTGGACTGCCGGCGGACGAGCTGACCGTTGCTGAGCTGCTTAAAACGCGCGGCTACGCGACGGCCTGCATCGGCAAGTGGCACCTCGGGCACCTGCCGCAATATCGACCGACGAAGCATGGCTTCGACTACTTCTTCGGCTTGCCGTATTCGAACGATATGGATCGGCTGCCAACCGCGCCGGGCTCTGCCATCCGCGAGCCGCGAGTCGAATACTTCAACGTGCCCCTGTATCGCAACGACGACGTGATCGAGCAGCCAGCCGATCAACATACGCTCACCGAGCGCTATACCGACGAGGCCATCAAGTTCGTCCACGAACATCGTGACGAGCCCTTCTTCCTGTACTTGCCTCACACGATGCCCCACGTGCCGCTGTTCGCTTCCGAGAAGCATGCCGGCAAGAGCTCGCGCGGCATCTACGGCGACGTCGTCGAAGAACTCGATGCCAACATCGGCCGATTGCTGCAAGCGCTGCGCGACGAAAAACTCGCGGAGAACACATTGGTGCTGTTCACGAGCGACAACGGCCCGTGGCTGACGCAGAACGCGCTCGGCGGCTCGGCGGGCCTGTTGCGCGACGGCAAAGGGAGCACATGGGAGGGCGGCATGCGCGAGCCAGCCATCGCCTGGTGGCCCGGAACCGTGCCCGCCGGCGAGGTGTCGCAGGAACTTGCCTGCACGACCGACCTGCTCGCTACGGCTGCGGCGCTGAGCGGCGCGGAATTGCCGACCGATCGCCCCCTCGATTCACTCGACCTGTCGCCCGTGCTGAAAGGCACCGGCAAAAGCCCACGCGAAAGCGTCTTCTTCTATCGCGGTTTCGAACTGATGGCGCTGCGCCACGGCCCGTGGAAAGCTCACTTCCGCACGCAGCCCGGCTACGGCGCCGGCGGACCCGTGGACCACGATCCACCGCAGCTCTTTCATTTGGAACACGATGCGAGCGAGCGATTCGACGTTGCCAAGCAACACGCCGAAGTCCTCGCCAAGATCGCCGTGCTGCGCGACGAACATCAAAAGACGATGCAGCCCGCGAAGTCGCAGCTCGACTAGCTCGTAGCCGGAACCTGACAGCTTCCGGAGAGCAGCAAAAAGGCTCCGCTACTCTAAGCAGTTCAAAACCTGGTCTCACAACGGTAATTGTTTTCCGAATGTCCTCCCCACCCCTCCTGCCGCCGGCAAGTCTCACACCGCAGGACGTGGAACATTTGAAGATCGTTGCCATTCTGCATTACGTGGCTGCTGGCGTGATCGCGCTGACCGGGTGCGCTTCGATTATTCATCTCGGTTTCGGCGTTGCGATGCTCTCCGGGGCGATGCCCGCGCAGCCGAACGAACAAGAAGCAGTCCAGTTCATGGGGGCTCTGTTTACCGGCGTCGCACTGCTGTGGATGGGCATCTGCTGGGCCATGGCCATCTTGGTTGCCTACGGGGGACGAAATCTGCAGCGCCGGCGGAGCTGGCTTCTCGGGATGATCGTCGCCTGCTTGCTGTGCCTGAATGCGCCGCTCGGAACCTTGCTGGGCGTGTTCACGATCGTCATCCTCGTGCGGCCCAGCGTGAAGGCGGTGTTTCTAGCCGATCCCACGTCGACCCCGGTGCTGGCCAAAGGTTGATTGAGCTGCGCGGCCTGCAGTGTCACCGTGCGGTGTTACAATCGCTCATGCTTTCGCTCCATCCTGCCACGCTGCCGATCGAAGGACTGCTTGCCGAGTGCGACGTGCGGCGGCAACGGCGGAGTGGGCCCGGGGGGCAGCATCGCAACAAGGTGGAGACGGCGGTGGTGCTCGTCCATCAGCCGACCGGCATCCGCGCCGAAGCGAGTGAGCGGCGGAGCCAGGATCTCAACCACCAGATGGCTGTGCAGCGGTTGCGGGTGAAGCTGGCGATTGCGGTGCGCTCGGAATCGCGGGCTGAAGCAGGCGGATCGATCGAGCCGAGCAATCTGTGGCGATCTCGCCTGAAAGGGAGTCAGATCCATGTGAGCGCCTCGCACGCCGACTTCCCCGCGCTCCTCGCCGAAGCGCTCGATGTGCTCGCTGCCATCGGGTACGACATGCAAGCCGCCGCCACGACGCTCGGCTGCAGTGCCTCGCAATTGCTCAAGTTTTTGAAGCTCGAACCGGAGGCGATGCAGCAGGTGAACCAGCAACGTATCGCCCTGAACCTGCGCCCGCTCAAATGAATCTCTGTGCCAGGCTCCTGCCTGGGACGAAATGGCCCGAGGCTCCGCCTCAGTAGTAATGCGGAGGACGCTCCATGCGCGCAAATTTCGCGGATTGGCAAAACGGCTGGTTCGGTTTAAGCCTGGAACTGACGGTCGAAGAGATCGATCAGTTGATCAGCATGCTGCAAATCGTCCGTGACGATCCCGAACAGCACTTTCACATCACCAGTGATTACAAGGCAAGCGGCGGTTTGGGCGACATCGAGATTTGCCGAATGACTCAGTCGCTCCCTCACAACATGAAAATCTCCGGCAGGGCGATTGGGCCCGGGGAAGCGATTAGGTCTGTTCCTAAAGACTAGTTGCTCCCTCGAGATGCTGTTTCCACACCTGAGCTCGCGAGCAGTACCCCGAGAGAACAGCAGTTGGACTCTTTAGGCGTGCGGGCCGCAGTGGTTATTCTCCGGATCGTGTTACGATCCGGCTACGGGATTTTTCTAATTGTCAGGCTATGAGTTCGCCGCGGGCGACGGTTACGGCCTGGCCGGCGAGTGTGATGCGGTTGCCTCGGACCTCGGTGTGAATGATGCCGCCGCGGGGCGAGGCTTGATAGGCGATGAACTTGTCTTGGCCGAGTTTCGCTTGCCAGTAGGGGGCGAGGGCACAGTGGGCGCTGCCGGTGGCGTGGTCTTCGGGGATGCCGGCTGCCGGGGCGAAGAAGCGGGCGAGGTAGTCGTATTGTTCGTCGTCGGAGCGGCTGGTGACGATGATGCCGCGCGTTGGGATTTGGGCTAGGGCGAAAAAGTTGGGGCTGAGGCGGCGAAGTAGCTCGGGCGAGTCGACTTCGAGGAATAGGTCGAACTGCGAGCGGCCGGCGAAGCGGATTTGAACTGTCTCCAGGCCGACTGCGGTGAGCAGGCCGGCGGGCGGTTGTGCCTCGCTGACTGGCACACTCGGGAAGTCGAGCTCGATGAGTTCGGCGGAGCGTGTAGCCGTGAGGATGCCGCTGCGGGTGTGGAAGAAAATGGGCTGACCGGCGGGGACGCGGCCTTCCTGCCAGAGGGCGTGGGCCGAGGCGATCGTGGCGTGGCCGCAGAGATCGACTTCCACGGCGGGCGTGAACCAGCGAAGTTCGTAGCTGCCGGGCGGGCCGGCGATTGGGCGAACGAATGCCGTTTCGGGGAGGTTCATCTCGTTGCCGACGGCCTGCATCCAGGTGGCGTCCGCTTCATGATCGAGGAAGCAGACGGCGGCTGGGTTGCCCGACAGGGGGCGGTTGGTGAAGGCGTCGATGTGGAGGAGGCGCGGCATGGTGGGGTCTCAGTGTTGGTTGGGGCGAGCGGGAGACGTGAGTCTCCCGGTGGAACGGCAGGCCGGTCTTCATCCTTGGTTTGACCGGGACGCTCACGCGTCCCACTCGCCGGATAGAGAGACGGTAGGGAGCGATCGGTTCGCGGGTTTGGCAATTCGGCGGACTGGCGCGGAGGGTCTGGTATAATGCGGAGCCTGAGTTTTCGGTGGCGTGCCTGGGGGACCAGGCCGCTTACTGGATTGGCCGGATCGGTTTGGTAGATTGGGCGGGTTCGGTTAAGTGGCGGGAGCTGCCCGGTCGCCGGAGACCCGTTCTTGCGACCCGTTGTGAGGTGTGGCTAGCGGTTGTGAGCGACACCCATAGTGGGGGTAGTGGAAACGTTATTGAGACAGGTGTGTTCGGCCGTAGTGAAAACTGTAAGTGACTGGGGCTGATTAGGTTCGTGAGATCGGAGCTGTGGTTCAATAGGGCATGATTGCCCCTAGTAATGAGACTGGAAAAGGGGTTGTACTCGGTGGTGGTGGATTGTCTCTCGGCCGGTCTCCGGAACCTGTTAGGTTCCGGCTAAGGGTTGTGGTGAAGTGTCGGCGGTTGGTGTTGGTTTTGGTGGACTGCCGAAGTTAGGTTGGTTGGACTTTCGGTTGAGCATTCAGGAGCGTTATGGCTACGGTGGATTTGGCGTCGGAAGCGTTTCCTTCCATTCGGCAGCAGATTGCTGGCGTTTCGGTGGGCGAGTTGGCAAAGCAGTTCGGCACGCCGACGTACGTGTACGACGCGGCGAAGATTGTGGAGCGGATCGAGGACCTGAAGCGGTTCGATGTGATTCGTTTCGCACAGAAGGCTTGCTCGAACATCGCCATTCTCGATCTGGCCCGCCGCCACGGTGTAGTGGTCGACGCAGTGAGCGCCGGCGAAGTGCACCGAGCGTTTGCCGCCGGCTATAAGGCAGGGGGCGAGCCAGCCCAGATCGTTTACACAGCCGACATTTTCGACCGCGATGCGCTCGACCTCGTCGTGAAGCACAAGCTGCATGTGAACGTCGGTTCCCCCGACATGATTGACCAACTCGGCGAGCGGATGCCGGGGGCGAACATCACGCTGCGGATCAATCCGGGCTTCGGCCACGGTCATAGCCAAAAGACGAACACCGGCGGCGAGCAGTCGAAGCACGGCATCTGGCACGCCGACCTGTACGACGTGCTGCAGCGGGCTGACCGGCACGGCATCATGGTGACCGGCATCCACATGCATATCGGCTCGGGGACCGACTTCGAGCATCTGTCGCAGGTCTGCTCCGCGATGGAGAAGACGGCCACGACGATTGGCCGCAGCCTGACGACGATCAGCGCCGGCGGCGGTCTGCCGATTCCGTACAAGCCAGAGCAAAACACGATCGACCTGGAGCGCTACTTCGAACTGTGGGACGCTTCCCGGAAGCGGCTGGAGGAGAAGTTTGGCCACAAGCTGTCGCTGGAGATTGAGCCGGGCCGCTACCTGGTCGCTGAGAGCGGCTATCTGGTGACGGAGATTCGGGCGATCAAGCAGATGGGTGGCAACACGTTCTATCTGCTCGACGCGGGGTTCAACAATCTCGCCCGGCCGATCCTTTACGGCGCCTACCACCCGATGTCGATCAGCCCGCGTGATGGGGCGAAAGATCGGCCGATGCGGGATGTGGTGGTGGGTGGTCCGCTGTGCGAATCGGGGGACATCTTCACGCAGGAAGAAGGCGGATTTGTCTGCACCCGCAGCCTGCCGCAGGCGAATATTGGCGACTACCTGGTGATTGAGCGGGCCGGGGCGTACGGCTTTGTGATGGCGTCGAACTACAACAGCAAGCCGCTGAGCGCCGAAGTGCTAATCAAAGACGGCAAGCCGCATCTGGTCCGGGCGCGGCAGAGCTACGAAGATTTGATTCGCGGAGAGAGTATTCCGGGGTAATGATTGGATTTTTTGCCACGAAGACACAAAGGCACGAAGGGCGCACGAAGGAGTAAAGGCAGATATACTTCTCTTCTTTCGTGCCTTCGTGGTTTATGAAATAAAACGGCTCTAAGCCGACGAGAAATAACCATGGCAAAGCAGGGTCCTCGCAAGAAGATTTCGAAGGAGCTGGCGGTTATCAATGCGGATAACTGCACGGGCTGTCAGTCGTGCTTGGAGGTTTGCCCGGTCGACTGCATCAGTCTGAAGACGATCAACGGCGGCGTTGTTAAGGGAACGCAGTCGTGGTGCGAGATCGATCTAGAGCGGTGTGTCGGCTGCGAGGTGTGCGTGCACATTCCGCAAAAGAAGACGAATCCCTATGAGCTGACGGTCTGTCCGTGGGATGCGATTGAGATGGTGCCGACCGAACTGGTCGCGCAGTACGTGGCCAAGATCGGCGGCCCGCCGGAATACATCCGCGAAAACTGGGACCGACTAGTGGGCACGGCTCAGCACCTGGCCGAGATGAAGGCGCAACAATAGTTTCAGTTGTCAGTACTCAGTTATCAGTTGGATTCAGGCATGCAAGAACTGAACACTGTCTGCTGATAACTGACTACTCTGCTTTCGCGTGCGGGTTGATCAGCAGCTTTTTGCCGATCTCTTCTTTGAGTCGCTGGATGACCGATTCTTTGTCGGTTTCGTTAAGGATCGATTGCACAATCGCCTTTGGTCCTTCGGGGCCCCAGCTGCTGCCGTGCTCGAAGTAGTAGCGGGCTGCCTGGCCGACGATGTAGGAGCCGTAGCCGGCCGCCGCGCCTTGGGGCAGGGCGGTGACTAGAGTGCCGTGCCCAGCGGTTAATGCCTTGAATGCCGAGGCGGCCAGTGTGGTAGCGACAACGCTCAGCGTCATCCAACCTGCCGCCTTGCCGATCGAGGTGGCGAGCGAGCGAGCGTGAGTCCACGAGAGCTCGAGGCCATAGACCGCTCCGAGCGTGACGATCATCGCCGCGTCGATCGCCACGCCGCCGAAGACGTCAGCCACCGCGAATGGATTGAGTCCTACGGCAATCGCCTTCATCGTCGCGTAGCTCCAGATCACTTGCATCGCCCGGGTCTGGCGGAGCTGCACGCGGAGCGAGGCGATGCGGTCGGTCTTGTCAGCTGCGTAGAGAGCCGCATTGAGCGCAGTGAGGGCGAGGCCTTCGCGGTCGAGCAGTTCGAGGATTTTGGTCTTTAGTTCAGCGACGTCCGGAGCGGGCCGGCGCCACTGGCTTTCTTCGCTGCCATCGGCCCGTTGGATCACATACTCGCGCTCACGCGGATCAGCGGCGGAGCAAACGATCTGATCGGCGGGGACGATCTCCTTCAGCCGATCGTGGGCGAGCACCTCGAGCAGCCGGGCCCGCTGCTCGCGGCTGTAAAGGTCGACCTTGTTGAGGACGACGAGGATCGGTTTGTGGAACGTGGCCAGTTCGACCAGGTTCGAGTGCTCGGTCTCGTTCAGGTCGGAGTCGGTGACGAACAGAATGAGGTCGGCCCGCTGGGCTGCTTCGCGGGCCATCTCGCCGCGGGCTCCGCCGCCGACCTCGTTGATACCCGGCGTGTCGATGAGCACGACCTGCGATTGGCCGAGCCCCGGTAGCACGTAGCCGGCGCCGCTCCAGTTCACATGCCAAACTTCCTTCGTCCAGCCGCCACGCACATCGACTGCGGCAACCGCTTCGCCGACGATGGCATTGATCAGGGCCGACTTGCCGGTGCTGATCTCGCCGAAGATGACGATCTCCACCCGGCCGGCTAGAAGCTTGTCGTGCATCGACCGCAATCCGGCGAACTCAGCACGGAGCTTGTCTTTCTCTTCGTCCGTGCCGCGGCGATAGCGGTCGAGCGTTTGCTGGACAGCCGCAAGGGCCTGCTGGTAGGGATCGTCGGGGGAATCGTTCAAGGGAGTTTCTTCTCCGCTTCGGCTTCGGCGGTGACTTTGCCGCGGATTTGGTCGCGGGCGGTTTGGACGAACTTAAGCAGCTCCGCCGGCGCGGTCAGTCGTTGCCACTCGCGGCGGGCGAGGTTCGCGAGGCCAGCGTCGGGCTGTTTCATCTCGCTCTTGAAGTAGCCAATGAACACGGCCCCGACCCAGCGAATGACGAGTGCCTGGACGACTCCTTGCAATGCTCCGCCGGCGATGGTTCCTGCGACTGGCACCGTCTTGAGCATGCCGGCGATGCCAGACGCGATCGCAGGCGCCGCTGCATTCACGCCGAGGATGGCTACCAGGTTCTTGCCCAGCGAACCAACCAGCCGCGTGGCCAGATTTACGTCGACATCCTGCCGGTAGATGCGGGCGAGGTCGACGACCATCTTGATGGCGAAACCGCTGGACAGGAGCAGGTCGAGGACCATCGGCGCCACGGCGGCTGCGGCTCCGGCTGCCCAGGTGTAATTGTCGACGAGTTCCCAGGCTCGTTTATCGAGGGCGTCTTGCACTCGGCGGCGAGCTTCGTCGACGAGGCCACGCGACTGCAGCAGCAGATTGGCCATCAACAAATCATGACCATCGCGGCGGACGACTTTCAGCATCCGCTCAGCCAGAGCGCTGATGTCGGCGGCGACAGGGACGGCCTGTTCGGTTTCTCTGCCGTCGGGCAGGACGCGGACGCGAGTTCGCTCGGTCACCCGCGAGCGGACGGCGAGGATGTCGTCCCGCTCGATGTAAGCTTTCACCTGATCGGCGATCTGACCGATCAGGGTCTTACGGTCCGCATCGTCGTACCAGTCTTGTTTGTTCAGGCAGACGAGGATTCGCTTCTCCATTTCGCCGAGCCGGCTGACGAGCTGGAACTCACTTTGTCGCAGCGGGCCGTCGACTACGAGCAGCACCAGATCGGCGTCGCGGGCGCTGTCGGCGGCGATCGCCAGCCGCTCCTGGCCTTCGACTTCGCCGAGGCCGGGCGTGTCGACCAGCAGCACTTGATCGTTGCCTGGCCAGGCCAATTCCTGCCGCTGCATCGTGGTGCCGCCGCGCGGGTCGGTGGCGAAGACGTCGCGGCCAGCGAGGGCGTTGAGCAGCGAGCTTTTGCCGCTCGAGATGGTGCCGAACGCCACGATCTCCAATTTCTGAGCCTGCTGCTTCAGTTCGACCTTACTCGTGAGATTCTCAAGCTCCCGCCGCAGTTCATCGGAGACCGATTGGTCCTGCTGCAGATCCTCGACGGCGGCGAGATTGGATTCCACCTCCTGCTTCAATTCGTCCTGGCTCAGTTGGCTGGGGTTCTTAGCCCGGCGGTCGCGAGCTTCTTCCTTCTTGCGAGTATTCCGTATCAGTTGCCAGAGCACACCCACCGACAGGCCGACCAGCAATAGCGCGCCGATGCCGATCAAGGCGAAGTAGAAGTAGGTCCACGGCGGACCGATCCGCTGGATCCGTTCGTACTGGTCGAGCAGCCGCGGCGGGAGCCAGACCAGCAGGATGCCCAGAGCAGCCAGCGAGAGGACGAGCATGACGCGATTGCTGAGTCTCTGGCTGACCATCAGTTTCTAGCTTTGAGCGGCGCCTTCCCGCAGGGCCGGTAAGGCTGGGCCTCGCATCAATCTCGTCCCACTAGGAGCCGGGACCGAAGGCGGAGCGACGGGCAATATTGGGACAAGTTGAACGACTAACAGGCAGCGGAGGATGATCGAGCTTGCGGCTTCGTGCTAGTCTCCCTAACCTACCAACAGTTCGTTTCGTCCCTGCTTTTCTTGCGTTCCATCATGGACCAATCTCCTCCAACGTACAACGCCGCGACCGAGCGGGGATTGCTGTCCGCCGGTTTTCTGGGACTGCTGGCCACGCAGTTCCTGACAGCGATGAACGACAACATCTTCCGCTGGCTGGTGATCGGCATCGGCAAGGATCATGCCGCAGAAAACGTCGAGCAGATCCTCATGGCGGGCACAGTCTGCTTCGTCGCTCCTTACCTGGTGCTCGCCGCGCCGGCAGGCTATCTCGCGGACCGGTTTAGCAAGCGGTCGGTGATTCTGGCCTGCAAGATCGCCGAGATCGTGATCATGGCGCTCGGTATCGGGGCCATCCTGCTTGGCACCCTGCCATCGTTTTGGGCGCTGACGCTGCTGTTCAGCGTGGTGGCCTTAATGGGTGGACAGAGCGCCCTCTTCTCTCCGGCTCGCTCGGGTAGCATTCCCGAAACGGTCGCACCTGAGAAAATCTCGAAGGCTAACGGCATCTTCGGTCTGGCAACCGTCGTAGCCATGGTGATGGGAACGGCCGTTGGTTGCTGGCTGGCAGATGTGACCGGCGACAAAGGGATGAGCGGTTGGTGGCTGTCGGCCACCGTGCTTATTGGAGTGGCAACGTTTGGTACGCTCACCGTGCTTCCCGTGCGAACGCCGCCGCCAGCCGATCGCTCCCGCACGTTCCCATGGGACTTCCCGATACAAACCTGGCGCGACTTCAAGACCTTGGCCACGAGTCGGGCTCTCCTGCGCGTGGCCCTGGGAATCGCCTTTTTCTATGCGATTGGCGGCCTTGCGCAGCTGAACATCGATCAACTCGCCGCGGAAGGTGGAGCCTTGGGGAATGAGTCGGCAAAAATCCCCTTGCTGCTCGCGTTGATCGCGGGCGTGAGCGTCGGCAGCGTGCTGGCCGGCATTTGGTCGGGCGATCATGTGGAGCTGGGCATCTTGCCGCTGGGAGCATTCGGCGTCGTGATCAGCTCGCTGCTGCTGTTCACGGTGCCCCATACAATTTTTGTCGAAGGTCCGGGCATAACTGCTGGGGCGATTTGGGCCTGTGCACTGCTCTTCTTCCTGGGAACTAGCGCTGGTTTATTCAGCGTGCCGCTGGAGGCCTACTTGCAGCATCGCAGTCCGCGCGAGTCGCGCGGTTCGATTCTGGCTGCTTCGAACTTCTTGACGTTCAGCGGCATTTGCCTGGCCTCGCTGCTATTTGCCGCATTGCGGACGCCGCGGACAGTATCGATTCCAACAAGCGCTTCCGCCGCAGGCGAGGCAACGCTGGCTCCGCTGATGACGCCGCAGCAAATCTTCTTTCTGGCCGGGGTGCTAACAATCCCCGTGTTCATCTACATCGTTTGGTTGATACCGCAGGCCTCGATCCGGTTCTTCGTTTGGCTGCTCAGTAAGACGGTCTACCGGATTCAGGTTTATGGCCGCGAGAACCTGCCGCGCGAAGGCGGGGCGCTGCTGGTCTGCAACCACGTCTCGTGGCTCGACGGAATTCTGCTGCTGCTCACCAGCAGCAGGCCGATCCGGATGATTGCCTGGGCCTCAAATTTCTCGAATCCCTGCCTCAAGCGGCTGGCGGATATGTTCGGCATGATCCCAATCGAGCCGACCCGGCCGAAATCGATCGTGGCCGCCATGCGCGCGGCCCGCGAGGCCCTGAACAACGGCGAGCTGGTTTGCATTTTTCCGGAAGGGGGACTGACTCGGTCCGGCCAGGTACAGGGTTTCCGCCCTGGCATGATGAAAATTCTGGACGGAACCGACGCCCCGGTGGTGCCTATCTATCTGGATGGGCTATGGGGTAGCATCTTCAGCTTCGAGGGAGGCCGGTTTTTCTGGAAGTGGCCGAAGCGAATCCCGTATCCGGTGTCGATCCACTTTGGCCCGCAGGTGCTCGAGACCCACGATCCACACGAAGTCCGCCAGGCAGTCCTCGCGCTCGGCTCGACCGCAACACAGCAACGCATCAAAACTATGCCAGTTATCTCCAGCGCATTCATCCGCCGATGCAAGCAACGCAAATGGGTCTCGAAAGTCGCGGACTCGATGGGAGCGGATTTAACCGGCGGACAGCTACTGATGCGCAGCCTCATCTTGAGGCGGCTACTTCGGCGACATGTGCTCGCGGAGGGTGAGCAGTACGTTGGTCTGCTGCTGCCTCCCTCCGCGGCGGGTTTTGTCGCCAACATGGCGCTCGCGCTCGATCAGCGGATTTCCGTGAATCTGAATTACACGGTCACCTCGGACGTGATGAATGCCTGCATCCAGCTGGCCGGAATCAAGCACGTGCTGACCAGCCGGAAGTTCATGGACAAGATGAACTTTCAGCTCGACGCGGAGGTGATTTACTTAGAGGACTTCAAAGACAAGCCAACCGCCGCTGACAAAGCGATTGGAGTGTTTCAGGCCTACGCAATGCCGGCGGGAGCGCTCGTCCGAAGGCTCGGCTTGCAGCGAGTGAAGCCGGACGATGTGGCAACGGTCATTTTTACGTCTGGTTCCACCGGTACTCCAAAGGGAGTGATGCTGACTTATGCAAACGTCGGTTCAAATGTGGAAGCGATCAACCAGGCGGTACATTTGCAGCGATCGGACGTGCTGATTGGCATCTTGCCGTTCTTTCATTCGTTCGGTTATACGGTCACCCTCTGGGGCGTAGCCGGGCTCGACATTAAGGGTGCCTATCACTTCAGCCCGCTTGATGCCAAGCAAGTCGGCAAGCTCTGCAAAGAGCACAAGGGTACGCTGCTCCTGTCGACACCGACATTCCTTCGCTCCTACCTGCGCCGCTGCGAGAAGGAGGATTTCGATACGCTCGACGTGGTGGTCGCAGGTGCCGAGAAGCTGCCGCAGGATTTGATCGACGCATTCGACGCCAAGTTCGGCGTGCGACCGGTGGAAGGGTACGGCACGACGGAACTCTCGCCGCTGGTGAGCGTGAACATTCCTCCGACCCGCTCCATCGGGAACTTCCAGGTTGATCGCAAGGAGGGATCGGTCGGCCGGCCGGTCCCGGGAGTCTCGGCGAAGACCGTGCATCCGGAAACAGGAGCACCACAGCCAGCCGGAGAACCGGGTCGACTATGGATCACGGGCCCCAACGTGATGAAGGGCTACCTGCACCGCGACGATCTGACGAGCCAGGCAATCGTCGATGGCTGGTACAACACGGGCGACATCGCCTATATCGACGGCGATGGCTTCATCTTCATCACCGGTCGCGAAAGCCGCTTCTCCAAGATCGGCGGCGAGATGGTACCGCACATTCAGATCGAAGAAGAACTTGCCAAACTGCTCTCCACGAGCGACGGCGAGCAAACTCAGGTTGCCGTGACCGCGGTTCCGCACGACACCAAAGGAGAGCGCCTGATCGTCTTCCACACGAGAATGAACAAGACGCCAGATGAACTGCGCAAGGGGCTGAACGAGGCGGGGCTTCCCAACCTGTTCGTCCCGTCAGCGGACAGCTTCTGCGAAGTCGAGCAACTGCCAATCCTGGGTACCGGCAAGCTCGATCTGAAGGGACTCAAGTCGCTGGCTTTGGAGCGGTTTGGAGCAAAGTGACCGAGTCGGTCATTGGAAGCATTGGCGTCCGATCACCATTTGCCGATCGGGCAATGTTGATCGGCCCACGCCAGCTTGCTGACGGCCCCCGGCTCTCGGCGGATCCAGCAGCCGCACACTTGGCATAGGTCATCGGTGCGGTACTCGCAGCCAGTGCAAATTGCGAAGCGGCGGTCGATCTCGACCTGATCGCATCGAGGCATTCCGGCGGCCACATGTTGCGCCGCTGCCTTGGTGAAATTTGCAGCCCGCGTGAGCAATGACGGGCCGCTACCGGATGGAGCTTGAATGTAGACGCCCGAAATGGTCTCGTGCGGAGCGGTGTCGGGTGGGCTAGTGACCGCGGTCGACATCTTGCTCTGACTGCTCGGTTGAATTGCCACTTCCGGCTGCTTCGCAGATCTCGGCTCGGAAGGTTCTGATCTGGCTGCCGGCGGACCGCCTTGCTCGACATGGCCGCAGAGACAGCGAATCGGATAGGCGATCGCGTCGAGCGTGGTCGTCATGCCGCATTTGGGGCATGGCCAAAGGAAGTATCTCGCCACAATCGCGGCCTCAAGCCGAAGGAACCCAGAACCAACGCCGGTTCAATCTAACCTGGATCATTCTGACTCGAACAATTGCAACTGACCAGTCTTTTGCGACAGCCACTACTTCGCGTATCGCCCGACGTGATTGATGCGGGCAAAGACGTCGTTCAGCACCCAGTGAAACACGCAGAGGTGAATGCTCTCGACCATGCCCATGTCCTCAAGCTCGACATGCAGTCCGTGCTGTTGCATCTTCTTCAGCTTGCCACCGCCGTAGCCCGTCAGCCCGTACGTAATCAAGCCATGGCGGTTCGCCCAATCGACTGCGTTCAGCACGTTTGGGCTGTTGCCGGAACCACTGATGGCGATCACTACATCCCCCTCGCCGCCGTAGTTCATCAACTGCTGGACGAAGATCTGGTCGTACCCGACGTCGTTGCCTACCGCCATGATCCAGCCGAGATTGTCGGTCAGGCTGAGCACCTTGAGCCGCTTCTTCGACTCGTCGCGCAAATCTTTTTCGTGAAGCGAACTCTTTCCCAGATCCTCGGCCATGTGCGAGGCGGTAGTCCCCGAGCCGCCGTTGCCGAAGATGAAGACGTACTTGCCGTTCTCCCAGGCCTGGTAGATCAGGTCGGCCCACTTGCGGAGGTCGTCCTGGTTCAGGCGAGCAATCTCGCGGTTCAGGCGTTCCAGGTAAGAGTTGGTATCGAGCGTTGCCCCGAGCATGGGAGAGTCCTGAGAAAGAAACGCATTGGCGGTCGGTGTTGCCCTGCTAGGGTACCTAGTACTGAGCGCCTGGTACGAGGGGGCGTCTCTGCTTTAGCTACATCTTCAGCTCCGCTTGCAAGAACGCCAGCACATCGGCGGCGGCCTCGATCTGCTTGCTCGTCGGTGTGCCGGCGCCGTGACCGGTGCGAGTTTCGATGCGAATGAGCGCCGGCCGATCGGGCGACTGTACATCCTGCAGGGCAGCGGCGAACTTGTAGCTGTGAGCTGGCACGACGCGGTCGTCGTGATCGCCGGTGGTGATCAGCGTGGCGGGATACTTCACGCCCGACTTGAGCTGGTGCAGTGGCGAGTAGGCCAGCAGCGTCTTGAACTGCTGTGCGTCGTCCGCCGAGCCATACTCTGGTACCCAGGCCCAACCAATCGTGAACTTGTGATACCGGAGCATGTCCAGCACGCCGACCGCCGGAACTGCCGCCGCGAACAAGTCGGGCCGCTGGGTCATCGCTGCGCCAACGAGCAAGCCGCCGTTGCTGCCGCCGCGAATCGCCAACCTCTCCGGCGAGGTGTATTTGTTCGTGACGAGCCATTCGGCTGCCGCGATGAAATCGTCGAACACGTTCTGCTTCCGTTCCACTCGGCCGGCTTCGTGCCATTTGCGGCCATACTCACCGCCGCCGCGCAAGTTCGGAACGGCATAGACTCCGCCCATCTCAAGCCAGGCTACCGTCGTAACACCGAATCCGGGCGTCATGGCAATGTCGAATCCGCCGTAGCCCGACAGAATGGTGCCGTTGTTCCCGTCGAGCTTGAGCCCCTTTTTATAGACGAGCATCATTGGCACCTGCGTGCCATCCTTACTCGTGTAAAAGACTTGCTTCGACGCGTAGTCGGCTGGCTTGAAGTCGACCTTCGGCTCCCGGAACACAGTGCGTGTTCCGGTACGGACGTCGTAGCGGTAGATCGTGCCCGGGGCAGTGTAGTTCGTGAAGAGGAAAAACGTTTCCGCATCGTCACGTCGGCCGCGGAAGCCGCTCACACTGCCCAGGGCGGGCAGTTCGACGTCGCGGACCGGCTTGCCGCTCATGTCGTAGATCGTCACGGCGGACGTCGCATCGCGCAGGTACTGCACTGCAAAATGATCGCCCACCAGACTGGCGTCTTCAATCACATTCGCTGATTGCGGTACTACTTCCTTCCAGTGTTCCGGCTGCGGCTTTTCCAGGTCGATGGCGATGATGCGTCGCAATTCGGCATCTTTGTCGGTTAGCACATAGAAAGTGCTCCCGCGATTGCCGAGGAACTGGTACTTGGCGTCGAAGCCGGGGAGCAGCTCGATGACCTGAGCGCTGGCATCACGCAGCTTCTTGTAGAAGACCTGGCTCTTCGGGTCAGTACCCTTCCAGACGCTGATGATCAGGTATTGGCCGTCCTCGGTCACGTCGCCGTCGAAGCCCCACTCCTTCTCATCCTTCCGTTCATAGATGAGCATGTCGCTCGACTGCGGCTGGCCGAGGCGGTGGTAGTAGAGTTTCTGGTAGTAGTTCCGCCCGGTGTATTTCTCGCCAGGCTTGGGCTCGTCGTATCGGCTGTAGAAGAAGCCTTGATTGTCGTAGGTCCAAGCAACTCGCGAGAATTTGACCCACTTTAAGTGGTCAGTCAGCTGTCGGCCGCTGGCCACATCCAAGACGCGCCACTCCTGCCAGTCCGACCCAGCGGAGGTGATGCCGTAGGCGAGCAATCGGCCATCTTCGCTCGGTACCCAATTGCTAAGTGCAACCGTTCCATCGGTCGAGAGCTGGTTGGGATCGATGAGCAGGCGAGCCGGGCCGTTAAGTCGATCGACGACGTAAACGGCGCTCTGGTTCTGCAAGCCGTCGTTGCGGTTGTAGAAGTAGCGACCCGCGCGCTTGACCGGCAGGCCGAACCGCTCGTAGTTCCAAAGCTGTGTTAGCCGCTTGCGAAGCTTTTCTCGGCTTGGCAGGCTTTTCAGGTAGCCGAACGTGACCTGGTTCTGCTGAGCAACCCAGGCCTGAGTTTCTTTGCTGTCCAGATCTTCGAGCCAGCGATACGGGTCGGCAATTTGAGTGCCGTGGTAATCGTCAGCGACGTCGGCCTTGCGCGTGTCGGGGTAGTCAAAGCGAGCGTTTCGGCTGGCGTCCAATTCAGCACTCCGGGCTTGATCCGTGAACAGGCAAACGAGCACGAGCGTTGCCGAAAGCAGGAAGCGGAGAGCTCGCAGAGCGGCGGGGTGGAAGAGGTAGACCACCGGCTCCGAGTTTGTCATCGCACTTCCTTTCGCAACTGCTCGCAACGCTGCCGATACTGCGTGAGAACCTCACGATACTTCTCGTCGCCAGCCAGATTGCGCTCTTCGAGGGGATCGGCGTCGAGGTCGAACAGCTCTTCGACAGGTTCAGGTTCGACAAGGTATCGGACGTACTTCCACTTGCGGCCGCGCACTCCCTCGGTCTTAGGAATACCCGCATGCTCGAACCGATGCTCGTAAAAGAACTCATCACGCAGCTCCGTCTCATCACCTCGGGCAATCGGCAGCAGTGACTTGCCCTGCATCTCACTAGGCGGTTTCAAGCCGGCCGCATCGAGCACCGTCGGAGCAATGTCGATGTTTAAAGCCATGGCTTCCGTGACTCGTGTACCCCGCCGAGTCGCGGGCAGGCTGGGATCCACCACGAGCAGCGGCAGGCGAATCGAGGGTTCGTGCATGAACCACTTGTCGGCCAGACCATAGTCCCCTAGGTAGTATCCGTTGTCGGACGTGAAAACGATGAGCGTTTCCTCAAGCCAGCCGCGATCCCGCAAGTCGCCGACCAACTCGCCGATCACACGGTCCATGCCGGTCACGAGGCGGTAGTAGTCTTTGACGTGCTTCTGATAGAGTTCGGGCGTCGAGAACCGCGGTTTCCAGCGGCGGCGGCCTTCCGACTTCTGGAGAAACTCCGGCAGGCGGGCGTAGTGCTCTTCAGTAGCCGTTGTAGGGGGAGTGATCTCGATGTCCTCGTATAGCGATTCGTAACGCGGTTCGAAGGGATACTCGTCCGGCTCGCCGTCTTGGGCATGGGCTGCCTTGAAGCTTACTTGCAGGCAGAAGGGTTGATCCTCGGAGCAACCGTCGAAAAAATCGCCGATCTGGCGAGATGTGATCTCGTGAAGGTGCTCCTTCGAGAGCTGTGCATTCTTGCCGCCCTGTCGAGCGAAGTAGCGACCTTGGCCCGGGAAGCCCGCCCAGTAGTCGAACTGCTTTGCAGGCATCTGGTCACCTACTCCCCATTTCCCCACGAAGCCGGTCCGATAGCCGGCGTCGCGCAGCAGGGCAGGGTAAGTGTTTGCGAAGGCAGGTCCCGACAGATTGGCCTGGAAAGTCCAGATGCCGTGTCGCGACGCATACTGGCCGGTGATTAGCGACGCCCGGCTGGTAGCACAAATCGAGGTGGTGCAGAACGTATTCTCGAACACCACGCCTTGCTTTGCCAAGGCATCAAGATTTGGTGTTTGCACCACCGAATTGCCCATGAAACCGACGGCATCCCACCGCAAGTCATCAGCCAGCAACACGACGATGTTCGGCCGCCTCGGTTTTGTGCTGCTCCCGTCTTCGGCTGAGGCGTCAGCGACCAAAACGACGAAGGCTGCTACCAAGATGAACAGGTGGGGCGCGGCCCACCGGAGCCAATCATTGAGAGAGTGTTTAGGAGACATCGATCCGCCGCTGCTCGAGAACGAGAATAAACGCAGAACCGCCAGTTTATCCGATCCGGTGGAACGATCCGATGGGAATGCAGAAGCTATTTGGTGGAACGGAAACTCGCGGCCGGTGGGCTGGCGAGATTGGTCGATTCGTTTCCGGGGTCGCAATCGCCGGTCCACGTTTGCAGATAGTACTCAAAATTGGCCAGCACCTGCGTGCGGTGTCGGCCCCAGTGCAAGTAGATGCCCCGCAGCGCTGAAAACTGATTCACGACCGCATCCGGCAAAAGAAGTATTCCATGCGGCCCCATTTCGTAGCGACGGATCGCGAGCCAGGCGATTCGTCTTCGACGTCCTAATACCGTTTGATCCACTCCTGCCGGACCGATCGTTACCCAAATCGGTAGCCAGGTTCGCCAAGACGATGCGAGCAGGCAGACGAGCGTGAAAGCGCCCATGGCCAGGCTCTCCGCCATCCAAGCGACGAATAGTGGGGTCAGAATGACGATGGCAAGAGTCATCCAACTGCCCCAACCGCCATCCTTGAGCGGCCAGTGCCAATACGACACTTCCTCAGGCGCCACGCGGATGCGAAGGCCAGGTTCGGACCGCAAGTGAGAGGAGGCAGGCATCCTTCCAGCATAATCGCGGCTTGTAGCAGTTGTCAGACGGTTGAGGCAATCGGCGGCCCCTGGCATGATGGCAGCTATGGACACTGCAGGGCGATATTGCGTCATTGGTGCCGGCCCCTGTGGGCTGGTGGCGGCAAAGTCGCTGCGCGAGCGAGGTTTCGTCGTCGATGTTTTCGATCGCGAAGACGATGTCGGCGGCAATTGGTACTACGGCAAACCGTCGAGCAGCGTCTACCAGTCGGCGGCGATGATCTCGTCGAAGCGGATGACGGAGTTCTCCGACTTCCCGATGCCGCGAAGCTTTCCGCCGTATCCGAACCACCGTCAGGCGCTCGCTTATCTGCGTGAATATGCCCAGCACTTCGGCTTGTACGAGTGCATCCGGCTCAACACGACCGTTACGCGCGTTGAGCCCATCGATGCATCGCCGGAAACCGCTTGGCGTGTGACATTACAAACCGGAGACACTCACACCTACCGGGGCGTGGTCATCGCCAGTGGTCATCACAGCCAGCCAAAGTGGCCGGAGTTGCCCGGCAAGTTCACGGGCGAGATTCTGCACTCGCACGACTATAAGACGCCCGACGTGCTGCGACACAAGCGGGTGCTTGTGGTCGGCGCTGGAAACTCGGGTTGCGACATCGCAGTGGAATCATCACAGCATGCCGAGCGCACTTTGCTCAGCATGCGGCGGGGCTACTACTTCCTGCCAAAATTCCTGCTGGGCGGACCGCTGGACTCGGGCGGCGAGCGTTTTGAACGATGGCGATTGCCTTATGCAATGCGGCGGCTGATCACAAGGCTGCTGCTGTATGTTGCACATGGTCGTCCGGAACGGTATGGCCTGCCGCGGCCGATGCATCGCCTGTTTGAGACGCATCCGATTGTCAATTCTCAGCTGCTCTACCATGTTGGGCACGGCAGCATCGGTATTCGGAGAGCGATTCAATCGATTGATGGTCGAACCGTCACTTTTCAGGATAGTACTTCTGACGACGTTGATCTGATTGTTTGCGCGACTGGTTACAACGCGTCGATCCCGATGCTCGACGATCCGCTGGTGTTCGACGAGCATCGCCAGCCGAAGTTGTTTCTGAACTGTTTTCGTCCACAGTTAGATAACCTGTTCGTGGTCGGACTAATCCAACCAAACGGCGCCATCTGGCCGCTGGCCGAGTTGCAGTCGCGGTTGATTGCTGCCTTTGCGCGGGCCCAAACGGAATCGCCGGACGATGCCGCCTGGTTCCGCAAGCAGAAGCTGCACTCCTCTCCGGATGTCGCTGGAGGACTGCGTTACGACGCCTCCGAACGACATCGCTTGGAAGTCGAGTTCTTTGCTTATCGTCGGGTTCTGAAACGCTTGCTGGCCCGGGTTAGCCGCCGATTGAGCGACCGCAGCGTCGGTCTGCAATCGACAACGGCTGCGAATACGCGCCTGTCGCAGTTGCAGAGTGAGCCGGCATCGACGACACTTCCCTAGCACCGCCTGCTGCAACGATTCGTCCGCGATGTCTACTTCCAGCCAGTCATGAGCAACCAGCAGTCGTACGACACGCCGCTTGACGCCTCCGTCATCGATTCGCCGGAAGGCTCGCGCGGCGGATTGCGGGAGATGATCGACAATCCGTGGCTGGTTCTGGCTACACTGTTCTTTGTGACCGCTGCCCTAGGGCTGCCAGTATTGTGGATGAGCCGGGGGTTCTCCCGCGGTAGCAAGACCATCCTGACCGTGGTAGTGCTGATTTACACGGTGTTGCTGCTCTACGTGTTCTGGCTGGTCATGTGGTGGTGCTACACACGCATTGTCGACTCGCTTTAGCACCAAGCAGCTCAAGTGGGGCGCATTGAGCCGCCTTTCATTGGGAAGTTGAATGAAAATAGTCTCTATCGATCGCCCCGATGCGCCCCAACTGGAGATGCCGGCGCGGTTTCGCCAGGAGATCGTCTACTTCATGACTCCGGCGGGCAGTGGCTCGGCTCCGAAGCAGTTGGGGTCCGATGAGTATTGGGTTGACGCCAGCGAAGCACAGCGCTGGCTCGACGACCTGATGATTCCGATCGTGTCGCCGCTCGACGCGGCCTCGAAGGCTGAGATTGAACTGACCGACGACCACGAACGTTTTCTCGAGTGGCTGCTCGCCCACCACGTTCAACATGTTCGGTTGGAGCGGCCATGAGCCACCCTGAGAAGCGTGATGCAAACCAGTCGAGGCCCGATAGCTACGATCGTCACGTCTGGGCATCGTGGTTTCTGAAGCTGTTTCCGGCTGGGCACTTTCTCATTAGCGCGATGTTCGTCCTCGGCGCGATGGGCCTGATCGGATTGGCGGCAGTGCAACTTTGCCAGGGAATCTGGCATGCATTTACCAACCCGCTGCGGGGCAGTGTGAACGATGTGCTGGAAAGTATCGCGCTGCTTACCGTTGCGCTGGCATCGTTGGAACTCGGGCAGACAATCCTAGAAGAGGAAGTACAGCGCGACTCGCAGATGAGCGCACCAACGCGGGTGCGGCGGTTTTTGTCGCGGTTTATGATCGTCTTGGTAGTGGCCCTGGCGATCGAGTCGCTGGTGCTGGTGTTTCGAGCCGGTCACGAGCATCTCGAGGAGTTGCCGTACGTGTCCACCGTCGGCTTATGGCGGCCGCACTGCTAGCGGCTTGGGGAGTGTTTGTCTGGTTTAACAGGGTGGCTGAAGAAATGGAGCCTGAGGCAATGGAGGAAGTGAAGCGGGAGGACGAAGAAGTCCGAGAATAGGCGGGGACAGCCATCAAGTTGTAGGCGGCCTGCCGGGTGAACTAGAATAGCGTCTGCTCTCGTCCGAGCCTCTTCCTTTCGACTGCTACGCTAGTTGGCGAGTTCAGTCCATGGACGACTTTGACCCCTATTACATCTGGCTCGGGATTCCGCCCGAGGAGCAGCCCCCGGATCATTACCGGTTGCTCGGCCTCCGCCGCTTCGAGCAGAACCCGGATGTGATCGCGAACGCAGCCGAAGGGAAGATGGCATACCTGCGGACGCTGCAGGTCGGCAAGCGTTCTAAGCAATCGCAGGCACTGCTCAACGAGATTGCCGCCGCTCAAGCTTGTTTGCTCAACCCGCAAGCTCGTGCGAAGTACGACGAAAAGCTGCGCGGTCCCTCGGCTGCGACCGGTGCGAAGGTGCCAAGTCCGATCGCCCCAGGAGTTCAGCAGGTCGCCGGACCCAAACCTCCTTATGGGGCTCCACCGCTGGCCCCGTTGCCTGTGCCCGTCGGCGCACCTGTGAATCCACTTAGTCTTCCGCCTCAACCTCTAGCCATATGGCCGGCTGCATCGCCAGCGCCTCCTGCCCTAGTCCCTGTTGGCCAGCCCGTTTACCCGACCTATGGCGCCCCGCGGCCGTCTGGGCGAAGCGACAACGCCTGGGTGGAGCTTCAGGCGCGCCTGGAGAGTCTTCCGCGTGGGGCTGTGATTGCGCTAGGTGTGGGACCTGTGGTCATCGCCGTTCTGGTTCTGCTCGCCGTCGTCAGCGCCACCTCCGGTCAACGTCCTGGCACCGCTGGCAACGTGGTCGCGTCAGCACCTCAAGCCGTGACGGCCGACTTCGGCCAACAGCCGCCGCGCGTTGTTCCGCCGACTCCGCCGCAGCCGATGGTTCTGCATTCTGCGCCGCCAGTGAACAATGGGCGCCCACTCCCGGCAGGCATGCCGGGGCCGATGATGCCAATCACTTCGGTCCGCTTCCAAGTGGATGCTGCGGGAGGCGAGATGCACCGCGCGCTGCTGTCGCGCCGCGGTGACTATTTGGCGGTCGACGCGACACATTCGGGCAAGCGGCAAGTGCTGGTGTTCCACACGCCTAGCGCTCGGAAGCTGATCGGCATCAATACACCGTCGCCGACCGGACTGTTCGCACTTGCTGACAACCTGGTGCTGGTTGCCTCCGAGCCGACCAGTATCACCGCATTCGATGCCGACTCCGGTGAATTGCGAACGCTAAGACCGGTGGCGGGACAAATTCGTGACGTCGCCGTTTCCGACGACCGCATGTCGGCATTTGTGCTTACGGACGACGCGCTGCTGGTGCTGGACACGGTGCGTTTCGAGCAGCGCGCAAACCTGCTGCAAGGGCGCGGTCAACACGCATTCCGCACGCTCCAAACGCATGGCAATCTGATCATGGCGGTCGGCGAAGAAGGATTGGAAGTGTTCGACGTTCGGGCAGGGCAATTGGCGGCGGGTCTCAGTTACAGTCGAACCATGCCCTGTCGTGCGTTTTTGCTCGACGACCAAAGCTATTACCGGCTGTTTCAGGTCGGCGGGGCCGTCCATTACGAGCGGCAAGGGTTGCGTGACCGCGGCCGGTTTGCTGGAACTGTGCTTCCGGGGGCTCGGCCCGTGGATGATCTGGTGCCGAATGTGCGGGGCGGTAATCGGATTGCCTGGCAGCTGCCGGGGCGCGAGCTCGCACTGTTTGACTTGATGCTCGGCAGGCCTGTTGCGCGGATCGTCGGAAGCAAGGGGCAACTGAGCACGATCGCTTTGTCGGGCGATGGCGATTGGCTTGCCGCTCGTGACGGCGATGGGCCCTTGTCGGTGGTCCACGTCCAGCCACTGCTATTCAACTACAACGGAGTGACCTGGCCGGGCATGCAGAGTGGCAATCGCGGCTCGATCAGTGGGCCGGCGATCAAGAATGTAGGGGTGTCCAGCATTACTCGGAACTGAGGCTCTCTGCTAAGACGACTCTAGCCGCTCGTGAAACGCAGCAGCAGGCGATCACCCAGTGAAGGCCAGAGTTGACTCAGGGCAAAGAGCAGTCTGGCTTTGGCCGGAACGACTAGTTCTGCATCGCGCCGTTCGCAGGCACGCACGATTCGGCGGGTGAGATCCTCCGGGTCGATGCCTTTAAGCTTCGCGCCACCTCCAGGTCGGCGCGCTGATTCTGGCAGATTCTTTGCCTGAGAATCGTAACGTTCGCCCCCGTCGTCGCGGCGGATCGGGCCAGGGCAGACGAGCAGCGAATGCAAACCCAGCGGGCCAAGTTCGAGTCGCAACTGCTGAGCGTAGGCGGCCAGCGGATACTTGCTGGCCGGATACGCGCCCAGATAGCGAGCGGCAACCTTCGACGCCAGAGAGCCGATGAACACAGCATGTCCTCGGCTGGCGAGCAAGTGCGGTAAGGCAGCCTGCGTGCAGCGGACCGCCCCGAGGAAATTGATCTCGAGCAGATCCTGAAACTGCTCTGCCGTGACTTCTGCGATTGGGGCGCGGCTAGATCGGCCAGCGCAGTTGATCAGCACGTCCAGGCCATGCTGATGCTCGGTCACGTGAGCGACTGCCTTGGCGACGTCCTCAGTACGAGTTAAATCCGCCTGCACTGCCAGGACGTCCTGAACTGCTACCGGTTTCAAGCTCTCGACTGCAGCGGTTAGCCGCTGGGCGTCGCGGCCGAGAATGGCGACGCGCGCTCCGGCTTCCGCGAAAAACCGGGCCATCACCAGTCCAAGACCCGCCGATCCACCGGTGATGAGAACCGATTTGTTGTGCGGGAACGGCATCAATGATCTTGGGACAGTATCGGGCGAAGAGTCTAGTACTTACGAGAAGCCGCAAAAGCAGCCTGATCCGTGTGCGAGGTCACGCCAAATTTAGCTCAGCTAGCGGTCAGCTGCCAACACGGATCAATATCCGCACTCCAGTAAGTCGCGGTACCGGCACGACATAATGCGACGGCGATTTGGCCTGGAGCAGAGCAGCAACCCCTGGTAGTAAGGCTGCCAGACTGGAACCTACTCACTCAAGCATTTGGTTCAAAGGCGAGCAACGCGGCTATTTGACAACCAATCTAGTCGACCTAGAGTTCAAATGCCGCCCGCGCATCAAGCCAGCCAGTATCGATTGCAGCTGGGGCGACTCGCGGCTCGTCCGGCGGTTTCTCGCCCCTTCGGAAGTTAAAAAATGCTCAAACGGATTGCCCTGCGCGCTCGTCAAACGGATCTGAAGCTGCGGAACCGCCGCGCCGTTCGAACGGCGCTGCGGATCGAGAGTCTGGAAGCTCGGACCCTGATGACGGCCAACTCGGCCGATCCTTCGCAGTTCACGCTCAGCCATGGCAGCGGCGTGTGCAACTGCCCGATTTGCACCGGCGCCGGCCTCGATCAGATTCCGGTTTTCGAGGCTGCGGCCACGGTGGGTGGTACCTCGACGGCTTCGCTAGCCGCTTCCAGCCCGCTCTCGTCTCTGCCCGCTCTGAGCAGTCTCCCGTCGGCATCGGCGAAGATCTATCTCGACTTCAATGGTCACACGGAAGCGGCTTGGGGTGAGTTCCGCAACGTGGTGACGCCCGTGTACGACATCGACGGCGATCGATCCACCTTCAGCGCCACCGAACTGTCGAACATCCAGCAGATCTGGGCCCGGGTCGCGGAAGATTACGCTCCCTTCAACATCGATGTGACGACGATCGATCCGGGAAACTTCGCCAACAAGGTGGCGGTGCGAGTTGCCATAGGCGGCAACTACAGCGACTGGTTTGGAGACGGGGCTGGAGGTGTGGCCTACATCGGCGGCTTCTATAACAACGCTTCGAACGTGGCCTACGTGTTCGAAGATGCGCTGGGCAACGGTAACGCCCGATACGTGGCCGAAGCCGCATCGCACGAGGCCGGGCATACCTTTGGCCTGGATCATCAAAGCCTTTGGAGCGGCAGCACACTCGTCGATGCCTACAACGAAGGCAATGCAAGCTGGGCGCCGATCATGGGCGTGGGTTACTACTCAGCCCGCACCACCTGGCACAACGGCGCGACGTCAGACGGACCGACGGCGTACCAGGACGACATGGCGATCCTGTCCAACGCGAGCAATGGCTTTGGTTACAGGGCGGACGATCACGGCAGTACGCCTCAAACGGCGACACCGCTCACGAGCAACGTAAATCTCTCCGGAGTCATCGAACGAACGAGTGACGTCGATATGTTTTCGTTCACGACGACCGGCGGCGTTGTGAACCTCACATTGAATGTTGCCCAGTTCGGTGCGAACTTCGACAGTCAATTGCGGATTCGCACGCTCGAGGGCCATTTGCTTGCGATGTCCGATCCTACAGACCGACTTGGCGCTTCGCTCAATGTCACAATGCCTGCAGGAACGTATTACGTCGTAGTTCGAGGGGTCCATTCTGGTGACAACGTGTACGGAAATGTAGGGCAATACACTCTGACCGGAACGGTTCCAGTAACCGCGTCGCAGTCTGCTCCCGAGATCGACGTAGCGGTCGCTGGAATCGCAGTGGCGGACGGCGGTTCTGTCGCATTCGGTTCGACAGTGGTGGGATCGGCCGCGACTCGTCAGATCACAATTACCAACACCGGGAATCAAGTACTAAGTTTGACGCCGATCAATCCAGCCACCGTTCCCGCTGGATTTTCGTTGGTCAGCAATATCAGTGTGACAAGTTTGAGCCCAGGGGCCTCGCACGCCTTTACGGTTCGAATGAACGCGGCAGCCGTTGGAAGCTTCGGTGGAGTGCTGACCATCAACAGCAACGACGGCAACGAAGCGTCGTACGAGCTGAGCCTCACAGGAACGGTTACAGCCGCCGCTCCTGCTCCGGTCGTCCGCACCATCGACAATGGTGCCGCCGGATACACGTCATCGGGCACCTGGTACCGCCAGACCGGAATCGGTCGCGAAAGCGACATCAACTATGCACTTGCCGGTAACGGTTCGGCGACCGCAACTTGGAACTTCACCGGATTGCCCGCTGGCACGTATCGCGTTTATGCCACTTATCCAGCCAGTCGGTCTTACGCGACGAACTCGCCATTTCTCATCTATAACGGAAACGCATTGCTCGCCACTCAGCGCGTCAATCAAGAGGTGCTGCCAACTACGGTGATTGATGGCTCGCGTTACTTGCTGCTCGGAACCTATACGATCACTGGAAATCAGTTGGTCGTCCGCCTCAGCAACGCCGCGAACCAGTTTGTCGTGGCCGATGCGATTCGCATTGAGCAGGTGCTGCCGTCGGCTGGGGCGATGGCCCGTGCGGCGGAGTTCGGTGGCAAGGCCGCTGCCAACGCTTTGGCGATCGATTTGGTCCATTCGGTTGTCGGCCAGACGCCGGCCGCAACCAGTGCTCCTGTTGTCACCAACAATCTGGCAGCTCGTTTGAACGCAGTTTCGCAGCAGTTGACGGCAGTTACGACGCGGTTGCAGAGCTTGGTGAATTCGCGAGCCGTGGATCACGCGTTCGCCCAAGGGAACGTGCTTTCAGGCGACTCGGCTGGATCGAGTTCAACGACGGCTAGCGATGTGGATTCGCTACTGACTGAAGAAGCCGATTGGTTAGCGCTAAACTAGTGCGGGCCGCGAAAAGCTGTCTGCGCAACGCCGTGAAAACATCGCTAAGCTGGTGGGATGAAAACCACCAGCTTTTTCCGTTCGAACCCGAGGGTGAGCCAGCTCCGAGCCTGCCTCGGCTTGGCTTATTGGCTTGTATTTTCCAATGCGTGCTTCGCGGCCGAGCCGTTTGTTATTGAAGTCGTCGACGAAGCAACCGGTCGGGGCGTGCCGCTGGTTGAGCTGCGGACGACCAGCAGCGTTTGCTTCTATACCGATAGCGCAGGGATCGCCGCGGTTGATGATCCGGCCTTGCTGGGGCGGAAGATCTGGTTTGGCGTGCGCAGTTTCGGCTACGAGTTTCCCGCCGATGGCTTTGGCATGCGAGGAAGTGCCCTCAACGTGCAGCCGGGCGAGACGGTAACGCTTAAGCTGCATCGGAAGCAGCTTGCCGAGCGGCTTTATCGGGTAACTGGCGAGGGCATTTATCACGACAGCGTGCTCGCCGAGCGCAAGCCGCCCATCAAGGAGCCGCTACTGAATGCGCAGGTTGTCGGCCAGGACAGCGTACAGCCGGTGATCTACCGCGATACCCTCTATCTTTTCTGGGGCGACACGCTGCGACAATCGTATCCGCTCGGGCTGTTCGCGATGGCGGGAGCTACGGCGAAACTGCCAGGGCAGGGCGGGGTCGACCCTTCACTAGGCGTCGACCTGAATTACTTCACAGGAGAGGACCGATTTGCCCGTGGAATGGCGCCTCTAGATGCTCCTGGGCCGGTCTGGGTAGAAGGCGTTTATACAGTCCAGGACGAGGAAGGCCAGCAGCGGATGTTGGGGCACTACTCCCGCATGGAAAGCCTAGCGAAGCGAGTCGAGCGCGGGATGATGCTGTTTGACGACACGTCGCAGACGTTCAAAAAGATCAAGGAGGTGCCGCTGGACGCTCCGTTGGCCTCCAGCGGCAAGCCATTTCGAGTGGAGGTGGATGGCGAGCAGTACATTTACTTCGCAGACCCCTATCCTTGCATTCGCGTGAAGGCCGATTGGAAGTGCGTGCAGGACCTGGCTCAGTTCGAAGGGCTGACGCCGCTGAAGCCTGGATCTCGACTCGACGACAAGCGGTCTGAACTAGATCGCGATGCTGACGGGAACCTCGTGTTCGGCTGGAAGCGAAATACGCCGCCCCTGTCGCCCGAACAGCTTCGCAAGCTGATCGACGACGGCGAGCTCAAAGCCGAAGAGTCGCCGCTGCGGCTTACGGATGTCGAGAGCGACAAACCGGTGATGATTCACCGGGGCTCGGTGCACTGGAACGAATTTCGCCAGAAGTACGTGATGATCTTCACCGAGATCCGGGGCCAATCAATGCTCGGCGAAGTGTGGTACGCCGAAGCTGCAAAGCCCGAGGGCCCGTGGCGCAAGGCCCGCAAGATCGCCACGCATCACATGCCCGCGACCGGCGGCGCCGACAAGCAGGCAATGGCGATGGACTTCTACAATCCTTGCCAGCATCCTTACTTCGCGCAGGAAGGGGGTCGGCTGATTTACTTTGAGGGAACCTACACCAACTCCTTTTCGGGCTACCCGGCGCCGACGCCGCGCTACGAGTACAACCAACTGATGTACCGGTTGGATCTGGCGGATGATCGGCTGCGAGGATTGTGAGACCGACGTGCCACCAGCGGCGATCGCAACAGACCGCGCCTGGACCGCTAGCCGGCTCGCTTGCTGGTCATCTCCGTGAGCAATTCCTCCAGGCGCGCGTGGCCAGCGGCGATGCCTTGTTCCATGCCGGAGGCGATGGTGGCGTCGCGGGCTTCTTTGCTGGGGTAGAGCAGGGTCAGCGTCATCGTTGTCTTACCGCCCTCTTCGAGCAGGATGAGCGTGCCAAGTTGCTCGCCGGCCTGGCCAGCGCACCCCATATCAAAGCACTCGGTACGAACGATTCGCTCCGGTCGAGCGACTTCGCGATACTCGCCAAACATCGCCATCTGCGCGTCGCCCGGCCCGCGCCATTCGTGGCGGAACTTGCCGCCGACTTGCAGGTCGTTCTCGCAGACCGTCATTTCCCAGCCCGGCGGGCCGAGGAGCCAGCGCTGAAGAAACTCGGGACGCGAGATGGCGTCGAAGACGAGGTGTCGGGGAGCGTCGAAGGTGCGGGTGATGACAACTTCGCGATCGCTGGGAGTTGTGACTTTTGTGGTAGCTGACATGGGGTGCTCCTTGGGAAAGTGACGTGACAAGGGTGTTTTCAAGACAAAACGGACGGAAAGCAGCCCGGCTGGCTGCGACGATCGGTGAGCGATCAGCTTTCGTTGGCTGGCGGCGGCTGTGCTGCGGCTTGCATCTCGGCGAGCAGGCCGTCGAGGCGTTGGAAGTTGGCTTCCCACAGCCGGCGGTAGTCTTCGAGCCAGCGATTGGCATCGGCGAGTGGATGGGCCTGGATGCGGCAGGGGCGTCGTTGGCCGTCCCGGCCGCGGGTGATTAAGCCGGCGTGCTCGAGCACGCGGAGGTGCTTGGAGATCGCCGGCTGGCTCATCTGGAAGGGGCGGGCAAGCTCCATGACGGACGCCTCCCCCTGGGCCAGCCGCGCGAGGATTGCCCGGCGGGTTGGGTCGGCGAGTGCGAAGAATGTCGCGTCGAGTTGAGCTGGGGACATTGTATAACCATGTGGTTTTAAAACTGTTCGGTTATATATCGACTCCAGGGCGACTTCGTCAAGTAACTTTTTTCAGGATCGGTTGTGTTGTAATTGTTGACAACTGTTGATAAGTGTTTTAATATGCGGAGTGGCTTTCCTGGCTCCCTGCGTTTCGGCTCGAGAACGCCAAGGGGCTGGATCGCCCCGTTAAATCGGTAGAAGCGCCGAGGCTCTTTCGACGTAAGTCGAAAGGAAGTGACCCGGTGGCTGTTGAATAAAGCGATGCGTTTTTCACCAAGTACGGGGCCCCTTGGGGGGCGGGTGAACGGTGAAAAACCTCGCGACTAGTTCAACAGGCGGTGGTCGATGGCGTCGCCGGTCAGGGCGGGAGTAGGCGGAGGCCGGGAGTGCCTAATGGAGAATTGGCGACCATTAAGTCCATCCGATTAGGAGTGAGTGCCGTAGTTTTCGCTCGGTCGCTTGGACGGTCAGGCTAGCAGCCTAACCTACGGGAGTTCGCAGTGGCATCGCTTGGAGGGAGTGCGTACAATCAAAGGTTATCCCCGCCGCTCCACTAGCTTCGGCGCGCGGTTCCGCTCGATCCTATTGCTCCTCAAGAGGTTACCGCCGATGGCGAGAACTCTTTTTGCTTCGTTTTTGACCGCTGCAGTCCTCGTCTCGACCTTGACTGGTTCAGCGCTCGCCTGCCCGTTCTGCACGGCCACCGCCCAGACGTTCAGCGAAGAAATCGGCACCATGGACGCCGTCGTCGTGGCCAAGCTGGTCGAGCTTCCGCCGACCAATCAGAAGGCCGGCGACGATATCGGTAAGGCCAAGTTCCAGATCATCGACGTCATCAAGGGCGAAAAGACCATCAAGAAGGGAGACACGATCGAGACGTTGTTTTTCGGCGACGGTAAGCCGGGACAGAACTTCCTTGTCATGGGGATCGATCCGCCGAACATCATGTGGTCGACGCCCCTGGCCCTGAGTGATCGCGCCCGAGAATATCTGAACAACGTCCTGAAGCTGCCGAAGGACGGCACTGAGCGATACATCTTCTTCCAGAACTACCTGGAAGACACCGATGAGATGCTTGCCCGCGATTCGTACGACGAGTTCGCCAAGGCGCCGTACGACACGGTGAAGCAGCTCAAGAAGTACATGGACAAAGAGCAGATCATCGCCAACATCAAGAACCCCGATGTACCGGCGAGCCGGCGGCGGTTGTACCTGGTGATGCTCGGTATCTGTGGCGATCAAAGCGACGTGGCGATGCTCGAGAAATTCATGCGGTCGGAAGATCGCAAGGACAAATCGGGGCTCGACGCGCTCGTGGCCTGCTACCTGACGCTCCGTGGCGAGGAAGGTTTGCCGGTCGTTGAAGAATTGTTCCTAGCCAATAAGAAATCGGACTACGCCGACACCTATGCGGCGATCATGGCCCTGCGGTTCCATGGCACCGAAGGCGGAGTGATCGAGAAGAAACGGCTGACCAAGAGCCTGCACCACATGCTCGAGCGGCCAGAACTGGCCGACCTGGTGATTCCCGATCTGGCCAAGTGGGAAGACTGGACGGTGATGGATCAACTCATGGAGCTGTTCAAAAAGGCGGATGAAAAAACGAGTTGGGTCCGTGTGCCAGTGGTCAACTATCTGCGGGCTTGCCCGTTGCCGCGGGCCAAGGAACTGCTCGCCGAGTGTGAAAAGATCGACCCAGCCGCGGTGAAGCGGGCCAATACGTTTTTTCCAAGCACGAACACCGAGACTCCCGATGCCAAAAAGGCTTCGCGAATTGAGCGCAAGCAGCAGCGTGAGCGGACCGCTACCTACGCCGCGATGGCCCAGAATGTCGACGTTGCTTTAGCTTCGGCGGAATCGCCGGTCGATGAAGCCAACGAGGCCGATGTCCCGCCTAAGCTGGCTTCAATTCCGCTGGCCGAGATGAAACCGACGGCCGCTGCAACCAAGTCGGCTGCCGCGCCTGAAGTGGCTGCTTCCGTGAATCCGGGCGCCGCTCCCGCGGCGGCGATTCGTGAATTCTCGCGCATGAAAGCGAACCGCTGGCTCGTTTTGGGCGTACCCTGGGCAGTTGGACTGGGCTTGCTGCTAGTTCAGTGGAGCCTGCTACGCGGACGCGCGTGACCGATGAACCGGACGGACCAGCTAGTCTCTCAGACGATTGAGAGGCTTGAGTAGTGAATGGACGTTTGACATCCCTTTGTCAGTAGTAGATTGAATCCAGTTCTGAGCCATGGCTACGATGTCTGACGTTTCGCTTACTTCCTTCGATCCTCCTGACGTGCAGCCGTACCGATCAATCAGCCGCTCGGCGATCATCTCGGCGGTGCTCGCCGTGCTGTCGCTGCTGGCTCTGATCAGCCCTGCGCTATTGGTGCTGCCCGTGGTGGGGCTGGTACTTGGGCTTTCCGCCCTGTCGGCTATCCGTCGGTTCCCGCTGGAATACACGGGGCGCGGACTGGCGATTGCCGGAACGGTGTTGTGTGGGGCCATTGCCGTGGGCGGGACCGCCATGCATACCTACGTCTATCTGACTGAGGTCCCAGAGGGGTATCAGCGGATTTCGTTCGCCGATTTGCAGCCGGAGCCAGGTCGTCCCGAGCCGATTCCCGATGGAGCGGTCGAGCTGAGTGGCGACAAGGTCTTCATCAAGGGCTATATGCACCCCGGCGTGGCCAGCTCGGGCAAGGTGAACCACTTCATCCTGGTTCCCGACATGGGCACCTGCTGCTTCGGCGGTCAGCCTAAGGCGACGGACATGATTGAGGTGGTCGTCGAGGACGATGCCTACCGCGTGGCTTACGCGACCAGACGCATGAAGCTGACAGGCACCTTCGCGGTGCATCCACCGCGGCAAAGCTTGGGGCTGACCGACGTTTGGTATCAACTCAGGGCGGACAAGATCCAGTAAGTCGGCGAGAGACCGCGCAGGCGCGAACCTCTTCGCCATTTTCCCGCTCCCATTGGACGAGGGGGTGGACGGCGGAGGATTGCTTAAGTCCGTTTGCACCGGTTGTGCGGTTCACCCAGGCCGCTTGTGCCGGGCTCAGGCCGACCTATAATTGCGTCCGATACGGCCTTTACAACGAGGCTCGGATCAGGAAAATGACGGGTCCGAGCTGAGAGATCGGTTCCTGAATCGTTCGGTAAATTGCGGGTGTAGCTCAGTTGGTAGAGCACCACGTTGCCAACGTGGTTGTCGTGGGTTCGAATCCCATCACCCGCTCTTATGCCTTTCCCCAGGGCTTCCGGCCGTGGTCGCGAGGAAGGCGAAGTTTGAAGTAACCGTTGCCCGAAGCGCACCCAGCCCTTGGGCGTGCTTCGGGTTAGTTTTTTTGTGGATTAAGCCAGCGGCGCCTTCAGGGTGCTGGGTGGTCCGACGCAGGGCGGCGTCACGCGAGCGGAAGTAACGCGAGCAGAAAACGTTCAAAACAGTATCAATCGCAATTGCTGGCCCCGAAATTGCCGCCGGCATCTGCAATCTCTCCTGCCCACAGCATCCATAGCCCGGCTAAGAGGCATTCGAAGCTCATGAGCTCCTCCGACGTAAAAGACGATCAAGTGGAAGGTCAGACCGATGAGGCGACCGAGCGTCCCAAGCTGTCGCTCGATGTAAAGATCGATAAGCCTTCGGCTTGCCAGCGGCACGTAACGGTCACGGTTGCCCGCGAGGACATCGACCGCTACTTCAAGGAAGCGTTCGACGAGATGGCGCCTAAGGCCCAGTTGCCTGGCTTCCGGCCGGGCCGCGCCCCGCGCAAGCTTGTCGAAACTCAGTTCCGCGATCAGGTTTCCGATCAGGTCAAAGGCAAGATCCTGATGGAGAGTATGACGCAGATCAGCGATGAACATGAGTTCTCGGCGATCAGCGAACCCGACTTCAAGTACGACACGATCGAGCTGCCGGATAACGGGCCGATGGTGTTCGAGTTCGACCTCGAAGTGCGGCCCGAGTTCGACTTGCCGCAGTGGAAGGGCCTGCAGATCGAGCGGCCCAGCCACAATTACTCCGACGACGAAGTCCGCCAGCACCTCAGCAAACTGCTAGTCCGCTACGGCTCGAGCGAGCCGGTCGAGGGTGAGATTCAAGCCGGTGATCAAGTTCACCTGTGCATGAACTTCACCCACAATGGCGAGGTGGTGAACCACGCTCACGAGACGGTTGAAGTTCGCCCGACCCTCAGCTTCGCCGATGCCAAGCTGGAAGGCTTCGACAAACTGCTGATCGGCAAGAAGAAGGGTGACAAGGTCGAAACGAAGTTGAAGGTGTCGGCTGATGCGGAAAACGAAAAGCTCCGCGATCAGGAAGTCGACGCAGTACTCGAGATTGAAGACGTGCAGCGCGTCAAACTGCCCGAACTGACCGAAGGTTTCCTCGACCGCATCGGCGGTTTCGCCGACGAGGGGGAACTGATGGCCGAAGTCCGCAAGGAACTCGAGCGCCAACTCACCTACCAGCAGCAGCGCCGCGTCCGGCAGCAGATTTCAGCCCTGCTGACTGAATCGGCTTCCTGGGACCTTCCGCCCGATTTGCTGAAGCGACAGTCGCGTCGCGAGCTCGAGCGGGCCGTGATGGAACTGCAATCGGCCGGCTTTGGCAACGACGTAATCAATGCCCATGCAAACGAGCTGCAGCGGAATGCAATGGCCTCGACCGCTGCCGCTTTGAAGGAGCACTTCATCCTCGAGCGGATTGCCGAAGAGGAGAAGATCGACGCCGATCCGGAAGATTATGACCGCGAGATCGAGCAAATCGCCGAGCAGAGCGATGAATCGCCCCGCCGCGTGCGTGCCCGGATGGAGAAGCGCGGTCTGATGGACACCCTTCGCAATCAGATCGTCGAGCGGAAGGTGATCGAGCGTATCGCCGCCGACGCCCAGATAAAGGACGTCCCGTTCGATCCGCCGAAGAACGACGTCGCGGCCGTGGCTTTTGCCATTGGTGGCCCGGGTCACGACCACATTCCTGAGGCTCAGCACCAGGAAGCCGGTGCTCGCCCAGGAACGATCGAGCAGCGGTAAGGCGACAAGTGCTCCAGCTCGAACTGGAGCCTAAATCTCCGTCCCAGGCTCATGCCTGGGACGAAACTGCCCCCGAGGCTCCGCCTCGGAGAACTTCCGAAACACTAAGCTATCACCAAGCGACCCGGAGCGATTCGGGTCGCTTCTTCGTTGGTGGAGCGGGAAATGACGGGAGCGCATGTAACTAGTTCTCCGGCAGGAGTTATCCGCCGGCTCAGGTTTCGCCTGCCTTTCCTCCCTCACGACCCCTATGGGCTAGTCCAATCTGCCGCGGGGCGAAATAATGAGCGGTAGAACGCTCATCTTCCGCGGCGGAGCCGCCGACAAACGGATTGAACCGTTGCATGGATCGACTAGGGGCAGCCTGGGCTGCTCGCTGCGACCGGGCTGCTAAACTGATTCGCCAGCAACGATTGCCCGGCTGCACTGCTTTGATGTCCTCACATCCTTCTGGAAGGATCGCCGACTGATGAATTCCTCGCTGTTTCCGATTGAAGCGTCGCACTCGTATCAGAGCTACCAGCGTCAGCGGCAGCTGACACTCGGCGACCTGCTGCTCGAAAACCGGATCATCTTCTTGCAGGGAGAGATCCACACAGGCAATGCCAACGAAGTGGTGATGAAGCTGCTCTACCTGCAGAGCGACAATCGCCGCAAGGACATCCACTTCTACATCAATTCACCGGGCGGCGACGTAGTGGCGACGCTCGCCATGTACGACACCATGCAGATGCTGAGTTGCCCGGTATCGACCTACTGCGTCGGTCAGGCGGCCAGCGGTGCTGCGGTATTACTCGCTGGCGGCAGCAAGGGCAAACGCTTCGCTCTGCCAAACTCGCGGATCATGATGCATCAGCCTTGGGGCGGTGTGCAGGGGCAGGTGAGCGACATCGAAATTCAGGCGAACGAAATCCTGCGCTATCGCCAGGTGCTCAATCAGATCCTCGCCAGCCACACTGGCCAGCCGATCGAGCGAATTGCTAAGGACACCGATCGAGACTTCTTTTTAGGTGCGGACGAAGCGAAAACTTACGGCATGGTCGACGACGTGCTGAAGAAGGTCCCCGGGCCGGAAGACGACAAAGATTAGGCCGCGTCCCGGAAGCAAACACACTGCGATTCAAGAGAACATTGGAGTTACAGAGTCAACATGGTCACCATCCCCTACGTCGTCGAAAAGAGCGGCCGCGAAGAGCGCGTCTACGACATCTACAGCCGTCTACTGAAGGACCGAATCATCTTCCTGGGCACGCAAGTGAACGATGAAATGGCCAACGCCATTGTCGCCCAGATGCTGTTTCTGCAATCGGATGATCCGAAGGCCGACATCCACCTGTACATCAACTCACCCGGCGGCAGCGTGAGCGCGGGCCTCGCGATTTACGACACCATGCAGTTCGTCACCTGCGACGTGGCGACTTATTGCATCGGTCAGGCAGCTTCGATGGGCGCTGTGCTGCTGACGGCTGGTGCGGCTGGAAAGCGATATGCTCTGCCGAACGCCCGCATCATGATCCACCAGCCGCTCGCGGGCATGCAGGGCACGGCCGAGGAGATTGCGATTCACGCGAAAGAATTCAAGCGCATCAAGCAGCGCATGAACGAGATCATGATCAAGCACACGGGCCACCCGATCGACAAGATCGAGAAGGATACGGACCGCGATCGCTTCATGACGGCGGATGAAGCTGCCGAATACAAGCTGATCGACAAAGTAGTCGAACGGATGGGCTCACTGCCGCAGGCGCCAAAGGCAGCGGAGTAGTTGCTGGAAGTACGTATCGCCAGTACGCAACTGCGCCGCGCGACAGTTCTGGTAAAGGAGCGGCGCGCTGCTCTCCTCCGGTAGGTGTTACCTGCCGGCTAAGGACTTTCTAAAGGCTTTGCAGCACGCGGCTCGTCTGGTCGCAGAGTTTCTTCGCCATGTCGAGCGTCGGGGCTTCGGCGATCACGCGGACGATCGGCTCGGTGTTGCTGCCGCGGACGATGAGCCAGCGATCAGGCCAGTCGAGCCGCAGGCCGTCGAGCCGGTCGGGCGTTGCTTCGGCAAAGCGTGATTGAACGGCGTCGAAAGCGGCTGGCAATTTACGGGCATCGAGCTGCAGCGTCACCTTGTGGATTTCGTACTTCGGTAGACTGGCCACCCATTGGCTGATCCCTTCTCCTCGCTCAGCCAAGCCTGCCAGTACGAGCGCCATTCCGACGAAACTGTCACGTACCAGCCCGACGCGTGGATCGATGGGTCCCCCACTCCCTTCGCCGCCGAAGACGGCTTTCTGTCTCAGCATCTCATCGACCACGTTCGCTTCGCCAACGGCCGAACGGGAATAGGGCACGCTGTACTCTTCGGCCAGGTCGAGCGTCATTCGGCTCGTAGCGCAGTTGGTCACGACCGCGCGCCGCTCGTGACGAAGGACATGGTCCACGCACAGCGCGAGTGTGTACTCCTCACCGATGTATTGGCCCTTTTCGTCGATGATCGCCAGGCGATCGGCATCAGGATCCTGACAAAAGCCGATCGCGGCCCCGTGCTGGACGACCTGTTGGCCGATCGATTGCAGATTTGCCGCGGTTGGTTCTGGTGGATGGAGGAATTGGCCATTCGGCTGATCACCGACCGCAATCACGTCGCAGTCCAGCTCTTCGAGCAGCTTTCGCCCCAAGATGCTGCCGGAGCCCGCGTTGCTATCGAGCAGCACACGGAATCGACGTCGGGCAACCTTGTCGACATCGACGACCGAGGACAGCAGACGCACGTGATTGGAGGTGGTGTCGCTCAGCGGTTGGACCTGCCCCAGTCGGTCGAACGCTGACCATTGAAAACTGCCGCTGCGATAGCGGTCGAGCACCGGCTGGCCGGCAGCGGCAGTCAGGATGCGGCCTTCGCTGCTAAAGAGCTTCAAGCCGTTGTAAGGGGGCGGATTGTGGCTGGCGGTGATCTGCACTCCGCCAGCAGCTTGCTTCGCCCGGACGAGCACACCGAGAGTGGGCGTAGCGGCGATGTCTGCGTACAGAACATCGCGGCCCATGGCGGTCAGGCTGCTTTGTACTGCCAGGGCGAGCATTGGCCCGGTTGTGCGCCCATCTCGACCAACGATGATCGGCCCGGGCGCTAACGTGTCAGCGAATGCAGCGACATAACGAGCGGCAACGTCCGGAGTCAGGCTTTCGCCGATGATGCCTCGCAGCCCCGAGACGCTAATGATGGGTTCTGGCATCACGAAGTGCCTCGCAGGCATGTAGGGGATGTCGCCTAGGCGGCGACGGCAGTGCGGTTGTTCTTCTCCACGCTTAGTTCAGCACCCCACTCGAGCACTTCCTGGGCGAGTTGTCGATAGTCATCTGCACCGTGCGACTGCGGGGCGTATTGGAAGATCGATTGCCCGAAACTCGGGGCCTCTGCAACCCGAATATTACGGCGGATGCGAGTCTGGAACGTGCGAGCATTAGCCCAGACGCAATCGGGCGTCTTACCGTGGGTGAAATACTCCGTCACGTCGTTGCTCACTTCGGCTGCCAAACGAGTACCGGTGTCGTACATGCACAGCAGTACGCCGCTCAACTTGAGGTCGCGGTTGAGTCGCTTGCTAACGATTTCAATCGTCCGCAGCAGCTTGCTCAAGCCGTGCAGCGCGAGGAAGTGTGGCTGCAACGGCAGGAAGATTTCTTTGACCATCGTCAGGGCGTTGATCGTCAGCACGCCGAGCGACGGTGGGCAGTCGCAGATCAGATAGTCAAACTGCATGTCGTCCTGCGCCAGCTTATCGCGGAGGATAACCTCGCGACCCACCTCGCCGGCCAACTCCACTTCAGCGGCCGCAAGGTCGATGTGGGCGGGTACCAGCCAAAGGTTTTCTGAGATCTGCCGGCGAACATCTTGCAGTAGATGCTCTCCTGTCAGGCAATCGTACACGGACGATTCGCCGTCGCGGAGCGTCACGCCCAAGTGGAGCGAGGCATGGGCCTGCGGGTCCATGTCGATCACACATACCCGTTTGCCGGCCTCGGCGAGCGCCGCGCTAAGGTTGACGGCTGTCGTCGTCTTACCGACGCCCCCTTTTTGGTTCATGATGGCGATCGACCGCATGGCAAACTCCGTTTTGCTGGGCTCTCGTTCCGATGCTCCGAGTCGGAATGCGAAAGTTCGAACGCTCTGCGTCCGAATGTCGCGGGCGGGATTATAGGAACGCCCTTTGCCAGCCACCAGACAGATCGGCGCGATTAGTCAGTTTGGTTGGTAGTCTAGGCGAAGTGGGTCGAGTAGCTTGAGATGTGCGATCCTATCGGTTCTAGACCATCCTTGCGATCCAGTGTTGCCGCACCCTATCGTAGGGCGAGTTTCTTCCTGAAAGTCTGAAATCCACTGGCCGATGTACCATCGCAGCACCCAGCCTGCCGAGCAACTCGCCAGCGTGAGCGGTCGTTATCGCGTCGCCAAACCATGGCGGCAAGCGCCTCCGCGGCAGCGGTTTTCGGCAACGGTGCTGACCCGTCGAGCGGCCGTCGCAACTGAGACACCCGACGGTGAGCGAGACGAGCGGATGCGTCGCCTGGAGGCCGTATTGGTGCTCGCCCGTGAGCCGCTAAGCAGCCGCAAACTTGCCCAGTACTCCAACTTGGCGGACGGTACCGAAGCACGTACACTAATCCGCCGGTTGAACCAGCTTTACGATCGCCTTGGCCGCTCGTTTCGAGTCGAAGAGGTCGCAGGCGGTTTTCAGCTACTCACCCGCCGCAAGTTTGCGGCCTGGTTGAGGCGGCTGGAGCATGTTCCGCCGGAGACCCGATTGAGCGCACCCGCCCTGGAAACCCTGGCAGTAATTGCATATCGTCAACCAGTGCCGCGGGCCGATATTGAGGCCATTCGCGGCGTAAACTGCGGCGAAATACTGCGGCAGCTGATGGAACGCGATTTGGTCCGCATCGGCTCGCGCAGTGAAGAACTCGGACGACCTTTCCTTTACGCTACTACCAAACGATTCTTGCAAGTTTTCGGACTGGTCAGCCTCGAAGATCTTCCACAAGCCGCAGCCATTCGCGCCCTACCGGTGACGGCCATGCCGCCGCTCCCCGTCGAGCCGAATGACCCGGCCGAGGAAGAGACTTCAGCAGATCAGGACGAACTCGAATACACCGGCGATCAAGCTTGATTTACCCCAGAAGGAGTTCGACGTGAGCGTCAGCAAATTCCGTTTCCTCGAAGCAGCCCGGGCGCAGGCAACCCTCGCGCCGTGGACGGTTGCCGAATCACGCCGTGCACAGCGTTTCGCCGATCCTCGCCTTGAGGACGACGATGATGACTTGGACGACGAGGATGAGGATGAAGATCTCGAGGACGACGAAGACGACTTGGACGACGAGGACGAAGACCTCGACGAAGAAGAGGATGAAGATCTAGAAGACGACGAGGACCTCGACGACGAGTGGGAAGAAGTCGACGACGAGGAAGACGATCTCGACGAAGAGGATGAAGAAGAAGACCTCGACGAAGAGGACGAAGACGACGACTGGGACGACGAAGACGAGGACGAAGAGGCCGAGGAAGAGGACGAAGACTGGGAGTAAGCGTCAGCACTCCAAGCGTCTCGTCTTGACGACCGCGCAAATCCAAAACCCACGGCCCACCCTGCCGTGGGTTTTTTCGTGCGCTCAGTCCTTGAGCTGAAAGAGTCGGCGTAGTGCGTCGAGCAGCCCGTGCGGAGTTCCTTCGGCGGCCTGTTCTCGCAAGCTCTCCAGCGGCGGATGCAAAAGCTTATTCACAAGGCGATCAAAGGCCGCACCGATCTCGGCCCGCGCTTTGGCGTCCGTCGAGGGACCGAGCTTGTTGAGCAGGCGCGAAAGCTCTTCCATTTTCACTTCATCCGCTCGTGCTTTCAGTCGTTTGATCGTTGGCGCCGTGGCCCGATGATGCAAGTCGGCCATGAAGCGGGCAGTTTCTTCTTCGATGATTCGATCCGCTTTAGGCCATTCTTTCTCGCGCTCGCGTTTGTTCTGAGCACAAGCCGCGGCAAGATCGTCCACGGAGTAGAGATAGACTCCTGGAAAGTCGCCGATCGCTGGATCAAAGTCGCGGGGAATCGCCAGGTCCAGAATCATCAGCGGCCGCTGGTAACGCTGCTGGTCGACCGTCTGAAATTCGGCCGCCGTGACGATCGGCAGCGTGGCTCCTGTGGCGCTGACGACAAGGTCCGCCTCAACGAGCAACGGATGCAGGTCGCTCCACTCGCGCGGTTGACCGGCCGAGAGCAGTTGCGACAGCTCGAGGGCCCGCTCGAAGCTCCGGTTCACCAGCGCGATCTTTGTGGCGCCTTTGTCGAGCAGATAACGAACCGTCTCTTCCCCCATCTCGCCAGCGCCGATGACGAGCACCTGCTTGTCGTCGAAGCGCTCGAAGAGTTGGCTGGCAAAGTCGGCGATCGCCACGCTCGGAATGCTGACGCGTTTCTGGTTGATCGCGGTTTCCGTGGCGACTCGCTTTGCCACTCGTAGCGCGGCCTGGAACGCAGCATTGGTCAGCGGGCCGACACTGCTGGCCGTCGTCGCGAGTTCGTACGCCTGCTTTACCTGGCCCAGGATCTGAGCCTCGCCGACGACCATGCTGTCTAGACTGGCAGCCACCGTGAACAAGTGGCGGACGAAATCCTCGCCCGTGCGTTCGAAGAGCTCGTTGAACAAGTCGACGGAGTCGAGTCCGTGAAAGTCAGCGAGAAAGTTGACGACTTCGTGATGCGACGGGCAGCGATCCGGCTCCTCCGAAGCGATATAGAGTTCGACCCGGTTGCACGTCGACAGCAGCACCGCCTCTGCGCCGGGAAAACGCTGCCGTAATCGCACCAGGGCCTCGACCGCCTGATGTTTGCTGAACGCCAGGCGTTCGCGAATCTGCACGCCAGCGGTGTGGTGGCTGCAGCCTACCATTTGCAGTTTCATCAGGCGGGCTCCTCGAACGAGGTTCCCGCATCATCGAGCTGCGGTGCTGTGTGCTCGGTCTTCCCGAGCACGAAGAGGGCCATCACCATCGCCAAGAACACAAAGCTGGCGACCGTCAGATAAGCGACCTTGCGACCCTGTTGGGCCGGCTTGTACACCCACTCAAAGACTGAAGCCGAGAGCAGCCAGACAAGTAACAAGAACGACGTGACGATTACCGGATCTGTCCAAGGCACCCGCGTCTGGCCAGAGCGGATCATGTTCAGCACCACGCCGGCAATCAGCCCGAGTGCGATGCAAAACGCCGAGTAACCGAGAGCCTGTTTATTCACACTCTGCAGCCACTCGAGGCTCGGCAGTTTCAGCCCTGGGCGCGGCGTGAGCTTGTGTTTTAGTCGATACGACTGCACCAGGTACATCAGCCCGGCAATGAAGCCCAGCGAAACGCTCACCGTTCCCAGCAGCAACATGAAACCGTGAGCCATTCCCCAAATCTGTACGGCCTGGCTTCGCTGAAACGGATCGTAGTCGCGGAACAAGTAGGCCAATCCAATCAGCACTTCCACCAGGGGCAGCATGAACATGCCGACATTGGTTTGCGGCTTGCGAATGACAATCGCCAGATACGATGCCGCGAGAATCCACGACGCCATCAAGTACCAGTCGTACCAGGTGGACAGCGGCAGCCCGACAACGCCCGTCTGCGCGCGATAAACCAGGTACAAGGTGTGAGCAACCAAACCAGCGAGGGTGAAACCGAGGATGAAGATCAGCCGCACCGGCATGCGGAAGAACAGTCGCGACGCTTCCAGCGCAAGCGCCACCGCATAACTGGCGGAAAAGCACATTAGGCTGATGCCGGAAAGCATGAAGATTTCTAATTACCTCGCTCCTACGCTTTGCGCAAGGACGAGAACGGGGCTCGGTTCCTCGTGGCCAATCACTCTTCTTTGGCTTCGAGATTGTAATCCTGCAGCTTGCTACGCAATGTGTTGCGGTTGATTCCAAGCCTGGTGGCGGCTTTGGTTTGCACTCCGTTGCAGGTTTGCATCACCTGGGCAATTAGTTCCTTTTCGACGCGGTTGACGATCTTTTCATGCAGATTGATTTCGTCCGCAGCGGACGAGCTGATGCCTTGCTGAACCACTTCGAAGACGAGCGTTTCGAGGTCGACGCCTTTGATCCGTCCGCCGCGTCGCTCCGTGCGACCGAGGACGGCATCGGGGAGCAGTTCCACGCTCAACTCGTCCCCCTCGGCCATGGCTACCGCACGTTCCACGTAGTTCTGCAACTCGCGAACATTGCCCGGCCAATGGTAGTCCTGCAGGGCTTCGATTGCCTCGTGCTGGATATGCACGACGTGTTTGTCGTTGGCTTCGCTGTAGACATTGAGGAAGTGAGCGACGAGAGCGGGAATGTCCTCCCGCCGCATCCGCAGTGGCGGAATAACGATCGGCACGACGTTCAAACGCCAGTAAAGGTCCTCGCGAAAACGTTCGGCTTCCACCTCATCGCGTAAATTGCGGTTGGAGGCGGCAATCACGCGGGTATCGACTCGGATGGTGCTCACGTCGCCAACTCGCTCGAATTCGCGCTCTTGAAGCACGCGCAAGAGCTTCACTTGGAGCAGCAGCGAGGTGCTGTTGATTTCGTCGAGGAAAATCGTCCCCGTGTGAGCGGCCTCGAACCGACCGGTGCGGTTGTTCACGGCCCCGGTGAACGCACCGCGTACGTGGCCGAACAACTCGCTTTCAAGCAAGCTCTCGCTAAGCGCGCCGCAGTTGACGCGGACGAAAGGTCCTTGCGAGCGGTGGCTGAGGCGGTGGATTGCGCTGGCGATCACTTCCTTACCCGCTCCGGTCTCGCCGAGCAGCAGCACGGAAGCATTCGTGCGGGCGACCTTACGGGTCAGGTGATAAACAGCCTGCATGGCGGGACTGGTGCCGATGATGCCTGGTATTGCCAGGTTCGGATCACCAAGCGGGCTGGGACGGTAGTTCGACATGCGGTGGGTTCTGGTATCCATACAAGGCGGGCTTCTGCGCGGAGTGTCCGTGCGCGATGGGTGGGTAAACTCGCGCCTGCCTGCCGCCTAAGGCAACAGCGCGAGCATTCTTGTTCAATGGTTCATTGGGTTGCTAGGAAGTGAGATTAATCTCCGTTGAGCGTTTCTTATCGCCCGCCAATCGCCGCACCGGTGGTTCGTTGCGACTCGATCGTGTCGAGCAGGCTACCGAGAACTCGCTGCGTGTCGACATCGAGCGTTTCGCTCGCGTTGTAAAGCTCGTACTGGTTGCGGATTTGTACGGTGGTTAACAGTATCCCGCGCAGTTTTACCGCTTCGGCAAACGCAGCCGCGGCGATTTCTCGATCCGCTAGTGGCCGAGAAGATTGGCCCGCGATTTCAATCATCGCCGTTTGTGCTCGTGGCGAGGCGATCAAAGCCAGCAGCCGACCAGCAGCGGGCGCCAGTGGCGAGATACCAAGCGCTTGGATCGCCGCGCCTTCCGCCCGCAATAAATCGTAGCGATTGAACGTCTCTCGGGAACCCGCGAGCAGTGTGAGCGCTTCGAGTGCTTCAACCGCTCGGCCAATACGCTCGTCGCGCTGCTGGAAACCGGGGCCGGGCGAAAGGAGCGGGAAGACGGCTGTGGGCGTGAGTTTTTCGATCAGTGGCGCACTGCCAGGCGCATACTCGAGCGGGGCGGAGATCCGGTCGGCGATTCGGTTGGCCGCAAAGCCGGCGGTCTCGGGGCCCACAATTTTGGGAACAACTATCGTGCGAGGATCATTGGCCATCAGGAAGCGGCTGCGATCAATGTTCTCGCTGATCGCCATGATTCCGACCGGGATGCCGGCAGTGCGGTAGTCCTTGCGCAAGGCCTGCACAAGCTCGTGCACGGTCGGGCGGTCGATGGCATCACTGACAATGATCATTTCGAGATCAGGGTCGAGCACTGCCGCTTTGAGCAGTGCCTGGCCGGTAAGGAATACCGCGCCATCAAAGCCCTGGTCGCCCAGATAGCTGATCACGTTCTGGGCCTCGCCAAGGCGTGGGTGAGCGATCATCATCCGGCGCACGCCACGAGTCGCGGCGGCATTGGCGAGCACTTCCGTAACGCGGCTCGCCCCCGCGAAAGCTGGTGGATTGAGCTTCACGATGGCGAGCGCTGCGGCGACGCGGATTCGCTGATCCGGGTGGAGCATGGCCTTCGACAGCGCCGCGTCGGCGCCGGGAGTGTTGAGCATGAAGGGTTTGGCAATCTCGCCGAACACTTCGATAGCACCGAGTGCGGCTGCAACCTTGCCTTGCAGCAGGGCGTCTGTGAGCGTGTCGCTGACCATCTCGGGCCCAGCCTGCACTGCGATCTGATAGATGGTTCCTTCGCCGCGGGGCAGGGGACCGCTACGGCCGGCGACGGTACGCGCCCATTCGAGGCCGGCAAGCAACCGCAGTTTCAGGAAGTCAGGCCGTTCTGGGAAGATTCGCACGAGCACACTCGTGATGTGATCCGCGAGCATGCGTGCAGCGTCAGCGGTTGTCAGTCGCGTCGGTTTCGGCGATTGAGTCGCTGAGTCCCAATACCAAAGCTCCACCAAGCCGTCTTCATTCGGCTCGTGAGGCACGCGGCCTTGGTTAAGCTGCTCATACTCGTGCAGCAGCGTGTACTCTGCTTCGCGGCGCGACGGTTTTTTGCCCCAGATGGCGGTGAGCGATGCCCGGCCAGCTTCGCGAAGCTCAGGGCTTGCGGCTGGATCGAGGGCCGCTTGGAGGATGAAGGGCGTGGCTCGACTTGACCGCATTCGACCAAGGATGATAACGACCTGGGCTCGGAGTGCTTCATCAGGCGTTTGCAGGGCACCGATTAGCGGTGCTTCCCCGACAACTCCAAGCGAGGCAAGCGCTGTGCGGACCTGTCGATGCAAGGCCGCCTGCTTCGGGTCGGCGAGCACAGCCAGCAACGGCGGTACGGCAAACGACTCAGCTTGTCTTAGTCGAATGACGGCCGACTCGCGAACGCCGGGATCGGCGTCGGTGAGTAACGGTACCAGCGCGACGATCCTGGCTGGATCGCGGGCGACTTTCTCAGCCGCGGCCAGAATGGTGTCGACTACGCGCTTGCCCTCAGGCTGCAACTGGGGTTCACTTGCGAATCGTGAAAGCGTTCGGCCTGCCAACTGGTTGGCCAGCGGCGCGAGGGCTTCGGAAGTAGGCTTCGATGCAATGAGCTTCTGCAAGTAAAGCTTGGCTTCGTCGGGACGCCCAAAGGCAAGGACCGCTTCGGCGGCGCTGACGAGTTCGCCCGGCGTCGTTGGGTTGGATTCACGGATTTGCAGAATGACGGCTGGCTCGGGGCCGCGACGTTCTGGCTCGGCAGGTGCTCCATCAGCCGCCTTTCCGTCTTCGGCCGGCGCGGCTGCACCGAAGGGATCGGCTTCGGCCTTGGGGGCATCGGCCGGAGCGCCGAAAGGATCTTCCTGCCCCCTGACCGGCAGCCAACTTGCGAGCAGGATGGCTGTCGCGCCGAGGCCGGCGAGCATGAAGGGACTGCTGGGGTTGATTGAGAGTTTCGTAAGCATCGCTGGGTGCGCTTCAGGTTGCAGTTCGATGGAGGGCGTTAGCGTCCGTGTGCTTCCAGGCGTTGCTTCCAAGCGGAGATTTGTTTGTCGACCTCGGCGGGTGCGGTGCTGCCGTAGCTGCGAAACGCTCTGACGGCCTGCTCGACGCCGAGGACGCTGTAGACCGATTCATCCAATTCGGCGTGAGCTGCCTTGAACTCGTTCAGCGGCAGATCAGCCAGCCGGCACTGCTTCTCTAGCGCCTTGCCGACGAGCGCACCGACCAGATGGTGAGCGGTCCGTTGTGGCAGGCCGCGGGCGATCAGGTATTCCATCAAGGTGGTCGCGTCGAGGTGGCCCCGGTCGAGACGCTCGGCAATTGCGGGGCGGTTGAGCGTGGCGCCGGCGACTAGCGGGGCGGCCAATTCGAGGCAGATTTCGACAGTGTCGAACGAGTCGAACAGGGCCGGCTTATCCTCCTGCAAATCGCGGTTGTAGGCCAGCGGCAGTCCTTTGGCGAGAACAAGGAGCGTCTGCAAGTTGCCGATCACGCGACCCGTCTTGCCGCGCGTGAGCTCAAGCACATCCGGGTTGATCTTCTGCGGCATGATCGATGAGCCGGTGCAGAACTCCTGCGGCAACTTCAAGAAGTTGAATTCGGCGGTCGACCAGAGGATCCACTCCTCGGCCCAGGTGCTGAGATGGATGGCGATGAGCGAGAGTACGAAGGCCGATTCAATGGCAAAGTCGCGATCGCTGCTCACATCGATGCTGTTCGCAGCGACATCTTCGAAGTCGAGTCGCTTCGCCACGTCGTGCCGATCGATCGGCAGCGATGTGCCGGCGAGGGCGGCGGCGCCGAGGCTGCTGACATTGGTTCGCCGGCGGCAGTCCTGGACTCGTTCCCGGTCTCGCTGGAGCTTTTCGCAGTAGGCCAACCAGTAGTGTGGAGCTAGCACTGGCTGGGCACGCTGGAGGTGGGTATAGCCAGGCAGGATCACTTCACGGTCGGCGTCGCACCGGCCGACGAATGCCTTCTGGAGCTCAAGCAAGCGATGGTCGACACGGTCGAGAGCATCCCGCACCCACAGACGGAGATCGGTCGCGACCTGGTCGTTTCGGCTACGACCGGTGTGGAGTTTTCGGCCGACATCTCCCAGGCGGTCGATGAGCGCCTGCTCGATGTGCATGTGGATGTCTTCGAGTTCGATCCGCAGGGGAAAGTCGCCTGCTGCAATCTCGCGCCCGATCTGTTCAAGGGTTGTGCAGATCTGGTCGCATTCGCCGGAAGTGAGCATGCCGCAGGCGGCCAGCATTTGGGCATGTGCCTGAGAGCCGCGAATATCGTGGGCGTACAGACGATGGTCGAAGCTGACGCTTTCGCTGAATCGCTCGACACGGCGATCCGTCGCCTTGGAAAACACTCCACTTCGAGACGGACTGGCCAAACTGGTTGCTTTCGAAGGAGATGCGCAAGTGCAATCCGCTGCCGGGGAAGCGACTTGCAGAGCTAGGCTGCGCGCGAGGCGAGCGATGCA
>Ga0164290_1000778_pt1 | contig 80334 bp, 71 predicted proteins | sample Micstemetagenome_FD_108782 | JGI IMG/M metagenome (GOLD analysis project Ga0164290, IMG submission 108782) | Contaminated culture microbial community from soil near Moab, Utah, USA - Microcoleus steenstrupii SON62 (Illumina Assembly) | ecosystem: Environmental > Terrestrial > Soil > Soil crust... | reverse complement strand
GTGCGCTTTGGTGCGGGGCGGCCGCCCCGCACCAAAGCTCCCACTGAGGCCTAATCCCAATGCCCAATACTGTCAGGGATGTATCCGGGTCATTCTGTCAGGCATCTATCGGGTTGCTCAGCACCAGGACTGACGCCCATGACCCCTCCGACGCCGTGTGACGGCGCCACCTCCCCAACTTCGTCGGGGAGGAAGAACATGAGCGCCACGGAGTGGCGCGCTCCCAGCAAAGTCACGGTGCCACGATCGGGTCGAGCTTGTGCTTCTTGGCGTACTTCATCAGCCGGCCGTCGAGCTTGATGGTGTCGACGAAGAGGTCGATGTAGTTCAGCCAGATCTGATCGCCCGGCGGCACGACATAGGCGTAGGGTGTCACCGCAAGCTTGTCCTTGGGCAGGATGTAAGTCGCCCAGTCGAACTCGTCGGTCACTTTGATCGCCGTCGGGAAGTCGGTGAGGATGGCGTCGACGCGGCCTGCCACCAGCTCGGCCTCGCGCGTGTTGGGCGGCGCGATCGACACGACCTCGGCATTCTTCAGGTAATCCTTCATGAAGACTTCGATGTAGGAGCCGAGCGAAGCGGCCGCCTTCACGCCCTTCTTGTCGAGGTCCTCCCAGGTCTTCACCTTGCTGTCCTTGCGCGTCACCACGTAGATGTTGGTGATCAGGTAGGGCTTGGAGAACTCGACGGCCTGGGCGCGCTTCAGTGTGGCGCCGACGCCGAACATGCCGATCTCGCACTTGCCCGCCTGCAGGTCGGCGATGAAGGTGCCGAAGCTCGTCTCGACGATCTCGAGCTTGGCGTCGAGCTCCTTGGCCAGCTCCTTGGCGAGGTCGGCATCGATGCCGTCGATCTCACCGGTCTTGGGATTGCGGAACGAGATCGAGTAGTAGAGCGGGAACTGGCAGACCCGCAGCTTCTTGCTCTTCGTCACCTCGTAAAGCCGCGATTGCGTCTGCTGCGCCTCGACACTCGATGCCATAAGTCCCAGCGTCGCGGCGAGGGCCAGCGCGCCCAGTATCTTCGTCAAACCCATGATCGGCCTCCTTCGTCCGTACCCGTCACTCTTCCTCGAACTGCTGCAGAAAGCGCTTGGCGCGCTCGGTTTGCGGCGCATCGAAAAACGCGGCACCCGGCGCCTCCTCGACGATCTCCCCGCGATCCATGAACACGGTGCGTGTGCCGACATGGCGGGCGAAGCCCATCTCGTGGGTCACGACCAGCATGGTCATGCCCTCGCGCGCCAGCTGGCGCATCACCATCAGCACCTCGCGGCGCAGCTCGGGATCGAGCGCACTCGTCGCCTCGTCGAACAGCAGCACTTTGGGTGACATGGCGAGCGCGCGGGCGATGGCGACGCGCTGCTGCTGGCCGCCCGACAGGCGCGCCGGATAGGCATCGCGCTTGTCGGAGAGGTCGACCTTGGCCAGCAGCGTCTCCGCCGCGGCCACTGCCTGTTCCCTCGGCATTCCCTTCACACGCAGCGGCGCCTCGATCAGGTTCTCCAGTACCGACATGTGCGGCCACAGATTGAAATGCTGGAACACCATGCCGATGTCGGAGCGCACCGATCGCGCCGCTGCCTTGATCTTGCGATCAGGCTCGGGCGTGGAGATCGCCGTGCCCTGCATGACGATGCGGCCCTCGCTCGGCCGCTCGAGCAGGGCCAGGCAGCGCAGCAGCGTGGTCTTGCCCGAGCCGGAAGGACCCACGACGCACACCACGTCGCGTTCCATCACCGGCAGCGAGACGCGCGTCAGCACCTGATGCGTGCCGAACCGCTTGGTCACGTCCTCCGCCACGATGATCGGCGTTCCCGCCATCGCCCCGTCCTTCCCTTGGTGCGAGCCTAACCCACTTCAAGGCATAAGCAATTCGTATGCCTTCGTGGCAATAGTTCCAATTTCGGCAGAGAATTTGCTAGAAGTGGCGTGGTTCTGGGTCAAAGGGCCAATAAGCAGGCTTTATATCCTGATGGATGTCCGTCTCCTGGAAGCCTTTCGCGCCGTCGTCGACCATCGCTCGGTCACGGCGGCGGCGAGCGCCATGGGGGTCACGCAGCCCGCCGTGAGCACCCAGATTGCGCGGCTCGAGGAGACGATCGGCTTTGCCCTGTTCGAGCGCTCCGGCGGCCGGCTGAAGCCGACGCCCGAAGGCATACTGTTCTATGCCGAGGCGACGCGCGTGCTGGGCGAGGTCGATCGCCTGCAGGCCGCGACCGCCCAAATCCGCGAAGGCCAGGCCGGACGACTTTCCATAGCGAGTCATCCGTGGGCCGCCATCTCCCTGCTGCCCAAGCTGGTCGCCGACTTCCTGGCCCAGCGTCCGGGCGTGTCGGTCCGCCTGATCTCGCGCCATTCCGATGTCGTGAGCCAGCTGTTGCCCAGCGAGAGCTTCGACATCGGCATCGCCGAGCTGCCGATCGAGGAGACGTCAGTGAAGCTCGCGCGCTACCAGATGCGCTGTGTCGTCGTGCTGCCACCGCGCCATCCGCTGGCGGCCCGGAAGGTGCTGACGCCTAAGCTGCTCTCCGGCCTGCCCATGGTGGCGCCGGCGCGCTCGCTGCAGCTGCCGCCCAAGCTGATCGCCGCCTTCGCCTCGGCCGGCGCGCAGCTCAACAGCGTGGTCGAGGCCGAGTTCCTGGCGAGCCTCTGTGGCCTGGTCGCGGCAGGCACCGGCTGGGCGCTGGTCGATCCGCTCTCGGCCGAAAGCTTTGGCCATCTTGGTTTGGTGGCGCGTCCGTTCGAGCCCGCGATCCTCTACGAGATCGGCGTGTTCCATCGCAATGATCGCGAGCCCTCGACCCTCGCGGCCTCGTTCCTCGATCTTCTGGAGGCCAAGCTTGGCGGCTGATCCCCTCGTTCATTGGCGACTCGATGGGGCCATCGCGGCGGAGCTGCTGGCCGACGCCGGCCTGTGGCGCGACTTCAACGATATCTGCGACTGCGGCGGCAGGCTCGCTGGCACCGAGAGCGAGAAGCGCGCCTTCGCGCTCCTGCGCGAGCGCGTGCGGGCGGCGTCGCCGGCGAATTCGGGGCGCTCGATACCCGTCCCCTACGGCGGCTGGCGCGCGCGGAAGGCCACGCTGCGCCTGGCCGATGGCAGCCATCCCGCCTGCCATCCCCTGGTGCGTACCATCGCGACGCCAGCCGCCGGCCTCACCGCCGAGGTGATCGACCTTGGCCGCGGAACGCCCGAGGAGTTCCAGGCGCATGCCGACGAGATCAGGGGCCGCATTGTGCTGGTGCGCCACGAGCTGATGTTCGCCGCCGGCACCATTCATCGCCGGCGCAAGTACGACGCGGCGCGCGCCCATGGCGCCGTCGGATTCCTGATTGCGGGGCCGCTTAGCGGCCATGTCGTGGCGGGCTCGTCGGGCCGTCAGGCGGGTGAGGGGATCCCCGCCCTCGGCATTGCACCCGAGACGGCGGCGCGGCTGGCGCGACAGGCGAAAGGCTTTCCCAGCGTGACCATGACGATCGAGACGGAGGAGAGCCCGGCCGAGACCGAGACGCTGCTCTACGACTACCCGGGCAAGACCGACGAATGGGTAGTGCTGAGTGCCCATGTCGACGGCCACGACCTCGCCGAGAGCGCCATGGATAACGGCACGGGGCTCACTGCCGTGCTGGCCGTCACACGGGCGCTGGCGCCGCGCGTTTCCGGCTTTCGCCGCGGGCTGCGCGTGATGTTCTTCAGCGTCGAGGAATGGGCGCTGACCGGCTCGGCGCAATATGTCGAGGCGCTCGCCACGGCGGAGCGCGCCAGAATCGCGCTCAACATCAATCTCGATTCGGTCGCCGGCAGTCCCAATCTTGCCGCGCTTTCCAGCGGCTATGCCGGTATCGAGCCCTTCATCCTGGGAACTGCCGAGGCGAATGGGCTCAGCGTGCGCACGGTACGGCCGCTGATGACCAACTCCGACCACGCCAACTTCGCCCAAGGCGGGATACCGGCGTTGCGCCTGGTCGCGGGCTTCGACGATCCATTGGCCAACCTGCGTGTGGTTCTGACGCCAGCCGACACGCGCGACAAGGTCGGACAGGGCGAGCTGCGGGCGGCAACGCTCTTCACCGCGGCCCTGGTTGCCGCCGCCTGCAACGCCCCTCCTGAGGAAGCGGCGCGCTGGCGGGCTAACTCGACTTCAAAAACCGAAGAAGCAGGCGATTGACCTCGTCCGGCTTCTCCTGCTGGACCCAGTGGCCGGCGCCCTCGATCAGATGGATGTCCTTCATCCGCGTGCAGGCCGTCTTCTGCATGCGCTCGATGGCGCCCGGCGTCTGGTAGATGCCCCAGTCGCTGCGTCCCGAGATGAAGGTCGACGGCACGTCGACGGTGCGACCGGTGAAGACCTCAAGTTCACCGTTGGCCTTGCCCGAGGTCCGCACGCGGTACCAGTTCAGCCCGCCCTGGAAGCCGTTGCGCGCATACTCATCGCTGTAGACCTTGAGCTCGGTCTCGGTCAGCCAGCTGTTGGCCGCGATCTCGGCCGCCGACGGCATCTCCTTGGCCACCGTCTCGGCCATGCCGTCGGCGAGATCCATGATGTAGTAAGTCGGCATCTTGGCCAGTTCGTCGGCGGTCCAGCCGCTGAGCTCGAACGGCTTGTTCGCTTTCCAGTCGGCGCTCTTGTGATGGTAGTAGGCGCGCAGGAAGGCGTGCACGCCCTGCTTCGCCTTCCACATGTTCGCGTTGGCTGGCCGCGTCGAGTAGTACCACTGGTAATGCTTGCGCGGCCTCGGCAGGGCAGCCAGCGCAGCGTGGATGTCGGCGCCCTTGGCCGCGGCTGGCTTGTCGGCGGTATCGAACGGCACCGCCGGAGCGCCGCCGAATGGCGCGCTCATCAGCACCATGCGCTTGAAGATGTCGGGCCGGATCAGCGCGGCATAAGCGGCGACCGAGGCCCCGAAATCGTGTCCGACGACAGCCTCGGCCGTGCGATGGCCGAGCGCAAACAGCACGCCGATCGCGTCCCGCACCAGGTTCATGAACCGGAAGCCCGCGAGATCGCCGTCGTAGTCGGCATCCCATCCGGTGGTGCGGCCATAGCCGCGCTGGTCGGGGGCGATGGCGTGGTAGCCCGCGGCCGCCAGCGCCGGCATCACCTTGCGCCAGCTGTAGGCGAGCTCGGGAAAACCGTGCAGGAGCAGTACCGCCGGCCTGCCCTTGGTCTCGAAGCCGGCCTCCAGGACATGGATGTCGAGGCCATTGATGCCGGGCAGTATTCGGGCACGGATGCCGGTTGGGAGGACGGATGAGGGAAGGGGCTGCATAACGGCAGGCTACCTGACCGCTTTGGGAAAGGCAGTCCCCGGTTCACATCCCACGAAGTCGGAATGCTAGGGGTGATCGGCTATCTGGGGCCCGTAGTTGGGCTGGTCGTTGGCATAGACCAGCAGCCCGCGCGCATAGGTCTCGCGCTCGATGCAGGCACGGAAGCCGGACGTCTGGGGCTGCAGTCCGTAGCCCATACAAGCGTCGCGGGCATCGAGCGCCACGCGGGCGAAGCCGCGCGCCAGTCCGGGCTCACCCCATTCCAACGCACGCGTCGCCTGCGACAGGCAGAACTCATAGCCTTCGGTATCGGGGCGAATTCCCTGCTCGCGGCAGATGCGCTGGGCCTGGCTTTGCGCCGAGGCCGGCGGCACGGGCGGCAGGAAAGCGACAAATCCCCCCACGATCAGCAAGCTGCCCAAGGCGATGGCGGCATGCATCCGGCTCCTGGTCATGGCTGGCTCCTCGTTGGCCTCATCACCGACCAAACGTCCTGGCAGGGGGCAGAGTTGCCTCGCTCGCCGGTCCCAGCCGAGATGCACCATTCGATGTGTTGCAATGGCGGCGCCATCGGTGGGTCTTGATACGGTACGAAAAATACCATGGTTATTGACAAGCACTTTAGTTTGATCTATAGGGTTTGGCTGCTACCTGCTCTTTCTCATCGTTTGATCCGTTCCCAGGGCGCGAGTGAAGATGTCGCTCGCGACATTCCCCCTGCGCGAGCTCGTGTCAGGATGCTGGGACGAGGGTTGAGTCGAAAACCGGTAGCGAAACTAGCGAAACTATCTTAATTCGCCGATCATGAGACTCCGCGTCGGAAAGAGGGGGAGCGGAAATTGCGCTAATTGCGGAAATCCGCCAGCAGTGCATGCACTGCGTCGAGCCCTCTAGTAGCTCTTGGGCAAACCCAGGACACGTTCGGCGACGTAGCACAGGATCAGCTGTTCGCTGACCGGCGCGATGCGCGCGATCATGACCTCGCGCAGGAAGCGTTCGACGTGAAATTCCTTGGCATAGCCGTAGCCGCCATGGGTCAGGATCGCCCGCTCGCAAGCATCGTAGGCGGCGCGCGCCCCGAGGTACTTGGCCGAGTTGGCCTCCGCGCCGCATTCCTTGCCGTTGTCGTAGAGCCACGCCGCCTTGAAGGCGAGCAGGTTGGCCGCTTCGAGATGCATCCAGCTCTCGGCCAGCGGATGCTGGATCGCCTGGTTCTTGCCGATCGGGCGGCCGAACACGACGCGCTCCTTGGCGTACTGCGTGGCCTTGGCGAGCGCCGCCTTGCCGATACCGATCGCCTCCGCCGCGATCAGCACGCGCTCGGGATTGAGCCCATGCAGCAGATAGTGGAAGCCCTTGCCTTCCTCGCCGATGCGGTCCTCGAGCGGTACTTTCAGGCCGTCGATGAAAACCTGGTTGGTGTCGATCGCCTTGCGCCCCATCTTGTCGATCTCGCGCACCTCGATCTTCGAGCGGTCGAAGTCGGTATAGAACAGCGTGAGCCCGTCGGTCGCCTTCTTGCACTTCTCCCTGGGCGTCGTGCGCGCGATCAGCAGCATCTTGTCGGCGACCTGGGCCGTGGTTGTCCAGGTCTTCTTGCCGTGCACGATGTAGCCGTTGCCGTCACGCTCGGCCTTGGTGTCGAGCGCCGTGGTGTTGAGTCCGGCGTCGGGTTCGGTGACGGCGAAGCAGCCCTTGACCTTGCCCTTGATGATGTCGGGCAGGATGCGCTTCTTCTGCTCATCGGTGCCGAACACCACGATCGGATTGGGCCCGAAGATGTTGAGATGGACGGCCGACGCGCCCTGCAGGGCGGCACCGGATTCGGCCACGGTCTGCATCAGGAGCGCCGCCTCGGTGATGCCAAGCCCCGCACCGCCATACTCCTCGGGCATGGCGATGCCGAGCCAGCCGGCATCGGCCATGGCGCGATAGAAGTCGTTGGGGAAGCCGCCTTCCTTGTCCTTCTTCAGCCAGTACTTGTCGTCGAACTGCGCGCAGAGCTTGCCGACGCTGTCCTTGATGGCGAGCTGGTCCTCGGTGAACGCGAAATCCATGGCGATGTCCTAGCGATTGGCTGCCAGCCACGACAGCATGATGCGATTGAACTGGTCGGGCCGCTCGACGTTGGGCAGGTGGCGCGCCGCGGTGATGCCTTCGTAGCGCCCGCCGGGCACCTTGGAGGCGATGAACTGATTGCGCTCGGGCGGCGTGCCCTGGTCCTGGTCGCCGCAGATCACCAGGGTCGGGGTCTTGATGCTGGGAAGCTTGGCTTCGTAGTTGAAGTTCTGAATTGCCGACATGCAGCCTGCCGAGCCCTGGGGCGTGGTGCCGCTGATCGTGTCGCGAATCTCGCGCCAGCGCACCGGATTCACCTTCTTGAACTCGTCGGTGAACCAGCGCTCCATCGTGCCGTCGGCCAGGGCCGCCAGGCCCTTGGTGCGCACGACCGCCTTGCGCTCCTCCCAGGTCGCGGTCGAGCCGGCCGGCGTCGACGGCTGGGTGTCGCAAAGCGTCAGCGACAGCAGCCGATCGGGATAGGCGAGCGCGAAGCCCTGGCCGATCATGCCGCCGATCGAGAGGCCGATATAGTGCACCTTCTTGATCTCGAGCACGTCGAGCGCGCCCCTCACGTCGGCCGCCAGCGCGTCCATCGTGTAGTCGCCGTCGACCGGCGCGCTGCCGCCGTGGCCGCGCATGTCCAGCCGCAGCACGCGGTAGCCCGCCGCCAGCAACGGCACCATCTGCTCGACCCACATGCCGCCATCGGCATTGAGCGAATGGGTGAAGCACACGGTCGGCGCGGCCTGCGGGCCGGCGAGATCGAAGTAGACGCGTCGTCCGTCGAGAGAGAGCAGCATGAAAATTCCTCCTCCGTCACATCGCGCTGATGCCGCCGTCGATCACGACCTCGGATCCGGTCATGAAGCTCGATTCGTCGGAGGCGAGAAAGACCAGCGCCCAGCCCACCTCTTCGGGCCGGCCGAGGCGGCCGATCGGCACCTGGCGGCCGAGCTTCTGCTGCATCACTTCGTTGCCGAATCGGTCGCGATAGCGGTCGAGGATGGGCGTGTCGATGAAGGTGGGATGCACCGAATTGCAGCGGATATTGTAGCCCGATTTGGCGCAGTGCAGCGCCACCGACTTGCTGAGCAGGCGTACGCCGGCCTTGGCCGAGTTGTATGCCGCCATGTTGGCGCCGGCGATGATGCCGGAGATCGACGAGATGTTGATCACCGAGCCGCCGAGACGCTGGGTGTGCTTCTTGATCTCGGCGACGCCGTGCTTGCAGCCCAGGAAAACGCCGTCGAGGTCGATCGCGTGGACCTTGCGCCATTCCTCGAGGGTGATGTCCTCGACCGTCTTGCCGAGGCCGATGCCGGCGGAATTCACCAGCACGTGCATGGCGCCGAACTTGTCGACGGTCTCCTGGATGGCGGCCTTCCAGTTGTCCTCGCTGGTGACGTCGAGCTTCACGAAGTGACCGGCCGAGCCCAGCTTGTCGGCCATCGCCTTGCCGCGGTCGACGGCGATGTCGGCGACGACGACGCGGCCGCCTTCCTGGACCATCAGCGCGGCGGCGTTGGCGCCGAGCCCCGAGGCGCCGCCGGTGATCAGCGCGACCTTGCCGGCCAGACGATCCGTCATGTCTTCGTTCCTCCCGCTGTCGCTTTGCCCGCTTTCGCCTCGCGGTGGGCGATATAGCTCGTGGCGCCCACGATGATGGCCGCGCCGACGAACGTCCAGCCATCCGAGGTCTTGCCCCAGAGCAAGACGTCGGACAAGGCGGCCCAAACAATGCCGAGGAAGGTGATGGGTTGCAGGGCGGAAATGTCGAGCAGGCGATAGGCCCAGGTGATGAAGAAGTAGCCCACCGTGCCGAAGAAGCCCGACGCCAGGAACCACAGGCACTGGTCGACGGTCGGCATCTGCCAGAACCACAGACCGAACGGGGCGAAGCAGATCACGCCGACGATGCTTTGCCACAGGACAACGACCTCGGGCCGGTCCCGCCCGGCGGCAACCTTGGCTACCAGGTTGGAACCGGCGATCAGCGGCACCGCCACCAGCATCATGATCATGCCGGGATTCAGCGTGACGAAACCGGGCCGCACGATCACCAGCATGCCGAAGAAGGCGAGGCCCACGGCGACCCAGCGGCGCCAATGCACGGTCTCGCGCAGGAACAGGACGGCGCCAAGGGTGACGAAGATCGGTCCGGTGAAGCCCAGCGCCGCCATGGTGGCGAGAGGCAGCCAGGCCACCGCTTCGTACCACAGGCCATAGCCTGGCGTATGGAACAGGCCCCGCAGGCAATGGAGCTTGAGATCCCGCGTGCGCATGCCGCTCGGGCCGACGCGCCACAACAGGTACGGACCGATCAAGCCGACAGCCACGATCCAGCGGCCCCACGAGACCAGGAGCGGTGGCATCTCGCTTGCAAGCTCCTTGGCCGAGATGTTGAGGAAGTTGAAGAAGAGGCCGGCGACAACGGCGAGGAAGAAGCCGCGCGCCACACGCGAGGGAATGAGGCGCGACAGCGAATCGGGCGCGTCAAGGGCGGGCGCGGACATCGCGAGCGGCTTGCCCCGCGGTTGGGCGGTGGTCAAGCTGCCGGTTTCGCAAGCGATAGACGGTAGATGAAGGGGTGTCGGATGGTGGGTCGCGGCAGTCGTGTTCTGCTCGCAGGCTTCGTGGCGTCGCTCGGGCTGCTCGCGGCAGCCGCGATGGCGCAAGACGCCTATCCCAATCGTGCGGTGCGTTGGGTCGTGCCGTTCCCACCAGGTGGGCCCACCGACACGCTGTCCCGCATTCTTACAGCGCGGCTCAGCGAAATCTGGGGCCAGAGCGTCGTCGTCGAGAACAAGGGCGGCGCCTCGGGGGCGATCGGCACCGATATCGTCGCCAAGGCACAACCGGACGGCTACACGCTGATGCTGGGCACGCAGACCACCAACGCGTCCAACATGCTGTTCTTTCCCAACCTGCCCTACGATCCGATCAAGGACTTCCAGCCGCTGACCTTGATCGGCACGGCGTGCATGGCGCTGGTCACGTCGCCCGACGTGCCGGCCAACACGCCGAAGGAGCTGGTCGAGTGGATCAGGAAACAGGACAACGCGACCTACGCGTCCGCGGCACCCGGCAGCTCGCAGCACGTCGCCGCCGAGCTGCTGGTGAAGCGGGCCGGCATCAAGGCGACTCACGTGCCTTATCGCGGCAGTTCGGCTGCGCTGCCCGACCTGATGAGCGGACGCGTCACCTTCATGTTCGACAATCTCCCGTCGGCCCTGCCGCAGGCCAAGGCCGGCAAGGTCAAGACGCTGGCCCAGACCTGCGCCACGCGCTCGCCATCGGCGCCCGACCTGCCGACCATGGAAGAAGCGGGCTTTCCCGACTTCGCCATCGAAGGTTGGTACGGCATATTCGCGCCGGCGAAGACGCCGCGGCCGATCGTCGACAAGCTCGCGTCCGACATCAACAAGGTGCTGATGGAGCCGGCGTCGCTGGAACGCTGGAAGACGCTGGGCTTCGATCCCATCGGGACCACGCCCGAGGCCTTCGCCGAGCGCCAGAAGGCGGACCTCGCCTACTGGAAGAAGATGATCGATTACACGGGCATCAAGGTGGAATAGACTGGGAACAACAGGAGGATCGTCATGGACACCATTGTCACCCCCCGTACCCTGGATACCAGGCCGATCGCACCGTCATTGTTCGCGCACTTCGTGCTGCGCTCGTCGAACATGGCGAGGATGGTCGACTGGTACTGCACCGTGCTCAACATGCACGTCGTGCAGCGCAACGATTTCATCTGCTTCATGACCTACGACAACGAGCACCATCGCCTCGCGGTCGTGAACATCGAAGGCCTGCACGAGCCCGACGACAAGGCGTGGGGCCTGGCGCATGTCGCCTACACCTTCCGCGACATTGGCCAGCTGCTCTCGACCTGGCGTCGCCTCAAGGACAAGGGCATAGAGCCCTACCGGCCGATCCATCATGGGCCCACGATCTCGCTGTACTACCGCGATCCCGACGGCAACTCGGTCGAGCTCCAGGTCGACCGCTTCAAGACCAAGGAGGAATGCGCGGCCTACTTCACGACCGACGCCTTCCGCAAGAACCCGATCGGCGTGGCGTTCGATCCGGCGGCCCTGGCGGCCGCCTATGAGGCTGGAGCGCCCGAGGCCGAGCTGATGAACATCCCCGACGGGCCGCCGGCGCCGCTGGGCTCGGCCAAGCGGTAATCACGCCTTTTTTGGCTGCCAGCGATAGGCCTTGGCGCAGGCGCCGCCCATCAACATGGCCCGCTCGTCGTTGGTCAGCCGGGTGGTCTTAAGGAAGGGGTCGACGGCCTGCTCGTAGTTCACGACGGCAAAGGCGCGCGTCCAGTCGGTGCCCCACAGGCAGCGGTCGAAACCCCAGGCGTCGAACACACGCGCCAGCGGGTCCCAGATGTCGTTGAAGGGATACGGCTCGCGGGACAGCGTACAGGCGCCGCTGACCTTGATCACCGCGTTGGAGCGCCGGGCGAGTTCCAACACCTTCGGTAGGTCCGCCCAGGGCTGCGGCGGGGCGGGCGGCGTGCGCGGCTGCAGGATGCCAAGGTGGTCGATGATGAAGCGCGTTTCGGGATGACGGTCGATCAGCGCCGCGCCCGCCTCGATGTTGCCCCAGCACAGCATGTTGACCGGAAAATCATGGCGGACGGCGGCGCGCAGGATGCGGTCCAGACCCGGGTCGTTCGGGTCGCGGTTGGCCTCCTTGGTCATCATGATGCGGATGCCGACCGTGCCAGGTGTCTTCTTCCAGTCGGCGATGACATCGGCCACCGCGGGATCGTCCGGATCGACGGGCTTGACGATGGCCATCCGGCTGGGATGCGCCCTCTGCACTTCGATGGCGTAGCTCGCGTCGTAGCGGTACATGGAAAAGGCGGAAATGAAGATCGCGCCGTCGACCCCGACCTTGTCCATGGCCGCGCACATCTCGTCACCGGTGACATGAGGCGGCCAGTTCGGCACCGTGTGCCAGGGCCGCTTCGGCGTGTTGGCCTCATAGGCATGGACCTGGGAATCGATGACCATCATCCGGAAAACTCCTTTGCCTTAGGCTAGAACAGCCAGAGCAGAGCAATCAAACCCATCACAACGATGGCGGCCGACGTCGTCACCATCACGGGGGTCGACGGGCGGAACGTCTCGCTGTCGATGGCGCGGCTGACCCGCAGGTAGTGCCAGAGCGACCCGACCATGACCACGATGCCCAGCACCACCAGTCCGGCGCCGAGCGCCGTGACATGGCGGTTGGCCGCGGAACGCACCTCGGGCACGACCTGGTTTATCTCCATCAGGAACAGGCTGAAGCGATTGATGGCGATGCCGAGCGCGATCACCGCAATCGACGTCCGGATCCAGGCCAACAGCGTGCGTTCGTTGGCGAGATGATCGCTGACATGGGCGTTCTTGGCGGCGTTCTTGGCGGCGTTCTTGGGCGTGTCCACGGGAGCCTCCGGCACAAGGAAGAAGGGCGCGACCCGGAGGATCGCGCCCTGCTTTCAGCCGTCAAGGACCGGTCTAATTATACTTGGCGATCTCCATGCGGCCGACCTGGTCGCGATGGACCTCGTCGGGACCGTCGGCCAGGCGCAGCGTGCGCTGATGGGCGTACATGCTGGCCAGCTTGAAGACCTGGCTGACGCCGCCGGCACCGTGCAGCTGCAGGCAACGGTCGACCACCTTGGAGCTGATGTTGGGCACCGCCACCTTGATCATGGCGATCTGCTGGCGGGCTTCCTTGTTGCCGAACTTGTCCATCGCCCAGGCCGCCTTCAGCACCAGCAAACGAGCCATGTCGATCTCCATGCGCATGTCGGCAACATGGGCCTTGGTGACGCCCATCTCGGAGATGCGTTGGCCGAAGGCGACGCGGCTCTTGGCCCGCTTGATCGCCATCTCGAGGGCGCGCTCGGCGACGCCGATGGCGCGCATGCAGTGATGGATACGGCCGGGGCCGAGGCGGCCCTGGGCAATCTCGAAGCCGCGGCCCTCGCCCAGCAGGATCGCCGACTTGGGCACGCGTACGTTGTCGTAGATCACCTCGGCGTGGCCGTGCGGCGCGTCGTCATAGCCGAACACGTGCAGCATCTTCACGATCTTGATGCCCGGCGTGTCGCGCGGCACCACGATCATCGACTGCTGGCGGTAGGCCGGCGCATTGGGATCGCTCTTGCCCATCAGGATGATGACCTTGCAGCGTGGATCGCCCATGCCCGAGGACCACCACTTGCGGCCGTTGATGACATAGCTGTCGCCGTCCGCCTCGATGCGGCATTCGACGTTGCGCGCATCGGACGAGGCGACCGCGGGCTCGGTCATGGCGAAGCAGGAGCGGATCTCGCCGTTGAGCAGCGGCTTCAGCCACTTCTCCTTGTGCTCCTTGGAGCCGTAGCGGGCGAACACTTCCATGTTGCCGGTGTCGGGCGCCGAGCAGTTGACGGCTTCCGAGGCGATTGACGAGCGGCCCAGCACCTCGCAGATCGGCGCGTATTCGAGGTTGGTGAGGCCCATCGTGCCGTGCGTGTCGCCCGAGTCGCGGTCGGCGGGCAGGAACATGTTCCACAGGCCGCGCTTCTTCGCTTCGGCCTTGCACTCTTCGATGACCTTGGGGAGCTGCCAGCGGTCCTTGGCCTTCTCCATCTGCTCCTCGTAGACGGGCTCGGCCGGATAGATGACCTCGTCCATGAACTTGTTGAGCTTCTCGAGCAGCGCCTTGGTGCGGTCCGAGTATTCGAAATCCATGCGAGTCTCCCTGTGTCCTGCCGCGGACTCTGGCTGAAAAGCCCGGTCCTGTGAACGGTCATTCAGGCCGCACCCTTCACCCCGTTTGGGCCACGGGTTCGCTGAGCGGACCGGACCTCGTCTGCTGCCGCAAGCGCAGGGGCCGCAGGGCGACAATGGCGAGCACGGCAGCCACGGCGTTCATCGCTGAGGCGGCCAGGAAGACCAGATGCCAATTGCCGGTCTCGACAACCAGAAGGCTGGCGACCGGCACCAGCAGACCCGCGAAGCCCTTTGCCGTGTAGAGCAGGCCCGCATTGGTTGTGGCGTACCGGGTGCCGTAGCAGTCGGTGCAGATCGAGGGGAACAGGCTGTAGATCTCGCCCCAGGCGAAGAACACCATGCCGCCCAGCAGGACGAAGAGCAGCGGGTCTCGGCCCCAGTGGCCAAGGGCCAGGATGCCCACGGCCTCCAGGCTGAAGGCGATGAACATGGTGCTCTCGCGGCCGATCCGGTCGGACACCCAGCCGAAGAAGGGCCGCGTGAAGCCGTTCAGCACGCGATCGATCGACAGCGCGAAGGTGAGCGCCGGTAGGGTGAGGCCGAGCAGGCTCACCGGCACGCCGGCGACTTTGTACTCATGCGCGATCGGCGCGAGCTGCGCGGTGGCCATCAGGCCGCCTGCGCTCACCAGCGCCATCATGAGATAGAGCACCCAGAACAGAGGTGAGCGCAGCGTCTCCATCGGCGTGCAATGGTGCAGGGCCTGGGCGATCGGTGCGGCGGGAGGCACCTCGCGCGGGTCGGCGACGCGCAGGAACGGCGCCAGGGCGAGGATGACCAGCCCCTGTCCCAAGCCGAACCACAGGAACGCCGCTTGGTAGCCGCTGGAGTGGATGATGTTCTGGAGCGGGATGATGGTGAAGGCCGAGCCGACGCCGAAACCCGCCGCGGTGATGCCGGCGGCGAGCCCGCGGCGGTCGGGGAACCACTTCAGCGAATTGCCCACGCAGGTGCCGTAGACGCAGCCCACGCCGATGCCGCCGAGGGCGGCGCCGAGGTAGAGCAGCCACAGCGAGCTCGCATTGGCGTTCACGATCCACGACAGGCCGACCAGCAGGCCGCCAACCATCACGACGATGCGCGGGCCGAAGCGGTCGACGAACCAGCCTTCGAACGGCACCAACCAGGCCTCGGTGACGACGAAGATGCTGAAGGCGACCTGGATGGCCGCGGTGCCCCAGCCGTAGCGCTCGTTGATTGGCTGCACGAACAGCGTCCAGCCGTACTGCAGGTTGGCGATCATCACCATGCAGACAACGCCAGCAAACAGCTGCATCCAGCGGTTCGCGCTGCGTTGGCCCCAATCAGAACTGCTTGGCGGCATGCCCCCAATAGCTCCCTTGCCGATCCCCCTTGCCGATGTTCGATCTCCACCTCTAAATCGGCACAAGCAATATCGACCGGGAGTATCGCCGTTGGACAGTGTGATGCAAACGCCCTTCAAGCCGATCGACTTTCTGAGCCGGGACGTCAGCGTCGAGCGGCGCGGCGACGGCACGATCCTGCTGCAGTCGAACCACAAGCTAAAGGCCTACGAGAAGCATGTTCCGGCGTTTCTCGCAAAGTGGGCGGCCGAGGCGCCGGATCGCCTGTGGCTGGCGCAGCGTCGCGGCCCGGACCGCGCCTGGCTGAAGGTCACCTACGCCGAGGCCAAGCGCCAGGTCGATGCGGTGACGCAGGCGTTGCTCGATCGCGGCTTCGGGCCGGACAGACCGGTGATGATCCTGTCGTCGAACTCCATCGAGTTCGCCTTGCTGACCATGGCGGCCATGCAGGCGCGCGCGCCGGTGACCCCGGTCTCGCCCGCCTATTCGGTGATGAGCCAGGACCACGCCAAGCTGCGCTACGTCGTCGATCTCATCAAGCCCGGCCTGGTGTTCGTGCAGAACGGCGAAATCTATGCGCGGGCGCTGGCAGCGCTCGACCTCGCCAATCATGACGCGGGGGGCGTGCTGGTGGTGCATGTCGACAAGGCGCCGCCCGAGAGGCAGTCGCTGCCCTGGAGCGAGCTTCTGGCCACCAAAGCGACCGATGCGGTGGCGCGTTCGATCGCGCAAATCGACGGCAAGACCATTGGCAAGTTCCTGTTCACCTCGGGCAGCACCGGCATGCCTAAGGCCGTGATCAACACCCAGGAAATGATGTGCGCCAACATCGCCATGATGCAAATGGCGCGCACGCGCAAAGCCGACGATCCGCCCGCGGTCGTGCTCGACTGGCTGCCGTGGAACCACACGATGGGCGGCAACGCCACCTTCCAGGGCAATCTTGCCGATGGCGGCACCACCTACATCGACGACGGCAAGCCGCTGCCCGGCCTGTTCGACGAGACCCTGCGCAACCTGCGTGAGATCTCGCCCACCAACTTTGCCAACGTGCCGGCGGGCTACGCCATGCTGGCGACGGCATTGGAGAAGGACGATACGCTGGCTCAGCGCTTCTTCAAGAACCTGAATTCACTTGCCTATGGCGGCGCCACGCTGCCGAACGATCTCTACGAACGCATGGAAGCGCTGGCGGTGAAGCACACGGGCTTTCGTCTGCCCTTCGTCACCGGCTGGGGCGCCACCGAGACCGCGCCGACGGCGACCACGGTGCACTGGGCATCGGAGCGGGTTGGCCTTATCGGCCTGCCGTTCCCGGGCGTGCAGCTGAAGCTGGTGCCGACCGGCGAGGAGGGCCGCTACGAGCTGCGGCTGAAGAGCGTGATCGTCACACCGGGCTATTTCCGCCGGCCCGATCTCACGGCCCAGATGTTCGACGAGGAAGGCTTCTACAGGATCGGCGATGCCGGCCGCTTCGTCGATCCCCACGACCCGAGCTGGGGCCTGATCTTCGACGGCCGCGTCGTCGAAGACTTCAAGCTGATGAGCGGCACCTTCGTGCTGGTCGGCACGCTCAGGACCACGGCGATCGCCGCCGCATCGCCGGTGCTGCAGGACGCGGTGATCTGCGGCCAGGATCGCGAGTATGTCGGCTTGCTGGGCTTTCCCAACATCGCGGCCTGCCGGCGGCTGGCCGGCGATGACGGCGCCAAGCTCACGACCGGCGAGCTGTTGGCGCATCCCGCTGTAGCCGGCGTGCTGCGCGACGGGCTGGCGCGCATGAATGCCGAGGGCAAGGGCTCGTCGATGCGGGTCAAACGGGCGATTCTGATGGCCGAGCCACCGTCGGTCGACGGCAGCGAGATGACCGACAAGGGCTACATCAACCAGCGCGCGACGCTCGAGCGGCGCAAGGCGCTGGTCGACAAACTCTATGCCGGCGGCGAAGGTGTGATCGAAATTCCCTGAAGGGCCGCGCCATGGACCGCCTGGATCCCGTCGAAACGCCCGAAAAAGACGCCCCGCTGCGTTACGACATCAGGCTGCTCGGCCGGATCCTCGGCGACACCGTGCGCACCCAGGAAGGCGAGGAGGTGTTCGAGCTGGTCGAGCACATCCGCCGCACCGGCGTGCAGTTCCATCGCGACGCCGACGAGGGCGCTCGCCAGGAGCTGCAGAAGATCATGAGCGGCCTGCCGATGGGCCGTGCGCTCACCATCATCCGCGCCTTCGGCTATTTCTCCCACCTCGCCAACATCGCCGAGGACCAGCATCACATCCGCCGCACCCGCGCCTACGCCAAGGCCGAGGCCGCACCGCGTCCGGGCACGATGGCCTATGCGCTCGGTCGCGCGCGGCAGGCGCGGCTGTCGCGCGAGCAGCTCAAGCGCTTCTTCGCCCACGCGCTGTGCATCCCGGTGCTGACGGCGCATCCCACCGAGATTCGCCGCAAGAGCTCGATCGATCGCGAGATGGAGATCGCCCGGCTGCTCGACGAGCGCGATCGCGTCGAGTTCACGCCCGAGGAGCTCGCCGCCAACCGCCGGGCGCTGCGCCGCAATGTGCTGGTACTGTGGCAGACCAGCCTGGTGCGCGGCACGCGGCTTCGGGTCATCGACGAGGTCGCCAACGGTCTCTCCTATTACGACCACACCTTCCTGCGCGCGCTGCCGCTGTTCTATGCCGACCTCGAGCGCCTGCTGGCGGTGACCGACGCGGCCTGGCAGGAGCTCGAGATTCCGTCCTTCCTGCGCATGGGCAGCTGGATCGGCGGCGACCGCGACGGCAATCCCTTCGTTACCGCCGACGTCACGCGCCAGACGCTCGGCATGCAGAGCCAGCGCGCCATGCGCTTCTATCTCGAGGAGCTGCATCAGCTGGGTGGAGAACTGTCGCTGGACGGTCGCATCGTGCGGGTCTCCGATGCTCTGCGCACGCTTGCATCGAATTCGCCCGATCATGCCGTGGAGCGCCAGGACGAGCCCTATCGCCGCGCCATCGTCGGCATTTATGCGCGCCTGGCAGCGACGGCGTGGGCGCTCGATCGGCTCGAACCGCCCCATCCGCCGGTGGCCACGATGCCCGCCTATGCGTCGGTGGCGGAGTTCCGGGCCGATCTCGACACGATCTTCGATTCGCTGGCCCAGAACGGATCGATCGCCCTGGCGCGCGGTCGCCTGCGGGCGTTGCGCCGCGCGGTCGACGTCTTCGGCTTTCATCTCGCCTCGCTCGATATACGGCAGAACTCCGACGTGCATGAGCGCGTCATGGCCGAGCTCGTCGAGGCGGCGGGACTGGGCGACTACCGGGCCATGGACGAGGCCGGCCGCGCCGCCCTGCTGACGGCCGAGCTCGGCAACATGCGGCCGCTGTCGTCGCCCCATCTTTCCTACGGCGAAGAGGCGACCACCGAGCTCGCCATGCTGAACGTGGCCGCGGATGCCCATCGGCGCTACGGCGCAGCCGCGATTCCGCACTACGTGATCTCCAAGGCCGACAGCGTCTCGGACATCCTGGAGGTCGCCGTCCTGCTCAAGGAAGTCGGCCTCCTTCAGCCGCGCGCCAAGACGGGCGACGCCCGGCTCGACGTCGATATCGTGCCGCTGTTTGAGACCATCGGCGACCTGCAGCGCTGCGGCGGCATCATGGACGCGCTGTTCGCGCTGCCGGCCTATCGCCGGCTGCTGGCCTCGCGCGGCAATGTCCAGGAAGTGATGCTGGGCTACTCGGACAGCAACAAGGACGGCGGCTACCTCACCTCGACATGGGAGCTCTACAAGGCCGAGCTGACGCTGGTCGCGCTGTTCGCCAGGCACAAGGTCGGCCTGCGCCTGTTCCACGGTCGCGGCGGCTCGGTCGGCCGCGGCGGCGGGCCGAGCTACGAGGCGATCCTGGCGCAGCCGCCCGGCGCGGTGCGCGGCCAGATCCGCGTCACCGAGCAGGGCGAGGTGATCGGCGGCAAATACTCCAACGCCGAGGTCGGCCGGCGCAACCTCGAGACCCTGGCAGCCGCGACCTTCGAGGCGACGCTGCTCGATGCCGAGCGGCCGGCGGCGCCCGAGTCCCACCGCGCGGTCATGGAGGAACTTTCGGAACGCGCCTTCAAGGCCTATCGCGCCCTGGTCTACGAAACCGAGGGCTTCGATCGCTACTTCCGCGAGTCGACCGTGCTGGAAGAGATCGCGACGCTGAATATCGGCAGTCGGCCCGCCTCGCGTTCGAAGAAGCAGGGCATCGAGGATCTGCGCGCCATCCCCTGGGTGTTCAGCTGGGCGCAGTGCCGGCTGATGCTGCCGGGCTGGTACGGCTTCGGCACGGCGGTGAAGGGCTGGCTGGACGAGCATCCCGGCGGCCTGGCGACACTGCAGGCCATGCATGCCGAATGGCCGTTCTTCCGCACCACGCTCTCCAACATGGACATGGTGCTGTCCAAGAGCGACATCGCCATCGCCTCGCGCTACGCCGAGCTGGTGACCGACGCCGAGCTCAGCGCCAGGATCTTCGCCCAGGTGCGCGCCGAATGGCAGGCGTCGATCGATGCCGTGCTCGCGATCACCCGCCAGCAGGCGCTGCTAGAGACGAACCCCTTGCTGGCGCGCTCCATCCGCAACCGCTTTCCCTATATCGATCCGCTGAACCATGTGCAGATCGAATTGCTGCGTCGCCATCGCGCCGGCGACACCGCGCCCGAGGTGGTGCAGGGTATTCATCTCAGCATCAACGGAATTGCTGCGGGTTTGCGTAACAGCGGGTAGGCAAGAAACCCCTCATCCTGAGGAGGCGCGAAGCGCCGTCTCGAAGGATGGCAACAGCAAAGGTGCTCGTGTCCACCCAGCGCGGTTTACCGCGCACATTCGAGACGCATCGCTACGCGATGCTCCTCAGGGTGAGGGTGGTTCTGGAGCGGCCGAACATCCTCTACGATGCCGACAAAAGGAGGAACGCCCCATGGACTTCAAGAACAAGGTCGCTCTGGTCACCGGCGGCGGCAATGGCATCGGCCGCGCCACGGCATTGGGTTTCGCGGGACGCGGCGCCAAGGTGGTGATCGTCGATCGTGACAAGACGGGCGGCGAGGCGACGGCGGGCATCGTGCGCCAGCAGGGCGGCGAGGCGCTGTTCGTGCAGGCCGATGTCACTGACGCGAAGTCCGTCGAGGCCTATGTGAAGAAGACCGTCGATGCCTATGGCCGCATCGACTGCTTCCACAACAATGCCGGCATCGAGGGCAAGGTCGCCAACATTGTCGACTACGACGAGGCGATGTTCGACCAGGTGATGTCGGTCAACGTCCGGGGTGTGTTCCTCGGCATGAAGTACGTGCTGAGGCAGATGCTGGCCCAGAAGAGCGGCGCCATCGTCAACACCGCGTCGACCGCGGGCCTCATGGGCTCCCCCGGCATGCCGGCCTACGTCGCCTCCAAGCATGCCGTGCTCGGTCTCACCAAGACGGCGTCGGGCGAGGTGGCGCGCCAGGGCATCCGCGTCAATGCCGTCTGCCCCGGGCCGATCGACACCCGCATGATCCAGGATCTGCAGAAGCAGCTGAACCCCGAGAACCCCGGCAAGGTCGCCGCGACCTACCAGGCCTCGATCCCGATCGGCCGCTACGGCACCGCCGAGGAGGTCGCCAACACCGTGCTGTTCCTCTGCTCCGACCTCGCCGGCAACATCACCGGCGCCCACTTCGTGGTCGACGGCGGCCGCACCTCGACGCCGGGGGCGGTGACGGCAATGAACAGGTGACGACCTCTGGAGCAGGCACCGCGGCATGACGGACCTAATAGACGGCTACATCGCGGACGCGATTGAGCATGGCCGTTGCACAGAAAGCGGCGACTATAAGAAGGGAAATGCCGCCATTGATCGGGTGACGGCGGCCGTTGCGGAGTTGCGAAGGCGGCCCGATCGCGGCGAGTCGGTTCTGATCGAATTGCTCAATCATCCAAATGGATGGGTGAGGTTGTCCGCCGCCACGCATCTCCTGCCGTTGAGAGCCGACGATTCTTCTCGTGTCCTCGAGGAACTCGCGGCAGGTCCGCAGAGCCAATTGGGATTCGGTGCAATGATGGTCTTGCGAGAATGGCGAGCGGGCAGGCTAAACGTGTCGTGATGCCCGGCCGGGAACAGAAATGACATGACATCTCTGCGCGAGGCATGGGCTGCGTTACCGTTCAAATTGAAAATACTGGAACCCGCGCGGTTCTCTGAGGACCAGTGGCTCCTCGTCGAACGCCTGCATGCGGCTTTCAATGACCGCGAAGCGCAGAGTCATCTGCCCATACCGATTGGCCGCTTTCGCAAGGCTGCAAGCAGAGAGATCTACGAACACGCCAAGCGCTTCGACGACGTCAGTACGGAATACATGAATGAGAGTTGGTTGCTGAAGGGAGCGCCGGACACGATGGCGAATTATGCGCGGCTCTATAACGACGACGTCGACGAGTTGATGGCAGTGCTCGTTCCGTCAGCGCGCTATCGCAAAGGGCATTATGCGTACGGCAAGTTCACCGTTCCCCAACCGCACGGTTTGCATACCGACCACAGCGCAGAGGATCCGGACGCCGCGGGAGAGCCGATCTGCATCGCCAGGATCGAGACTCTGGGCACGCACTATGTTGCCGGTGACTACAAGGCGCACGACCCCAAGACACAAAGCATGCTCAAGGCCTTGAGGTACTGGATCACCGTTCCCGAAGGCGAACCGGAAGCCATCTTCGAAGAACTGCTGAAACGCGGGACGCTCAAGACCATCCCGGTCAACCACGTCATGCTGATGGTCGCCGGAAACGGTTCGGAGAATTCCCAGATCACCCAGCACATCGCCGCCAGGCCGCCCGCGGGCGGCCTGCACTCGGCGTTCTTTCAGAGGCAGTACAAGCTCTACTCCAGCCAGACCTCGTCGAAGCGCCAGTTGTTGTAGATGCTGTTGACCTGGATGCCGATGCCCTTGAGCTTCGGCTGCCAGCAGGTGACGCCGTACATGTAATAGAGCATCGGCCGCACCGCCTCGTTGGTCAGCTTCTTGTCGATCTCCCAGGCGATCTTCCGGCGCTTCTGGGGGTCGCGCTCGGCCGACTGCGCGGCGACCATCGCGTCGACTTCCTTGTTGCAGTAGTCCATGTAGGTGCGCGAGCCGCAGACATAGTTCTCGAAATAGTTCTGGTCGGGATCGTCGACGCCGTTGCCGACCTGGCTGACGGCGATCACGTAGTCGCGGCGGATCAGCTTGGGCACCCACTGCGCCGTGTCCACCAGCTGCAGCTCGCCGTCGATATGGATCTCCTTGAGCTGGCTCAGCAGGACCACCGAGGCGTCGCGATAGGTCGGCAGGTTGCGGGTCGCGACCTTGACCTTCAGCGGCTTGTTGGGGCCGTAGCCCTTGGCCGCCATGACCGCGCGCGCCTTCTCACGGCTCTTGGCGACGTCGGGTCCGTAGCCCGGCAGCTCGCTCAGGATCTCCGGCGGCAGTCCCCATTTGCCCTCGGGCAGCGGCTGCATGGCACCGCCGGGATCGCCGGTGCCCGAGGTCATGATGTCCCGGAACGCCTTGCGGTCGAGCGCCATGGCGACCGCGCGGCGCACCTCGATGTCGTCGAAGGGCGGGTTGGGGTTCATCAGGATATTGGCGGCGACGTTCATCGGCGCGGTCTCGCAGATCGCGTCCGGGCGGTTGGCCTTGATATCGCCGACCAGCGGCACGGTGACCTCGAACGGGAAGATCATGTCGAACTTGCCCGACTGGAAGGCGAGGATCGCCGTCGAGCGGTTGGGGATGATGGCGTACTCGATGCCGTCGAGATAGGGCTTGCCCGGCTTCCAGTAGTTGGGATTGCGGGTGACCTTGATGGTCTGGTTGGGCTTGTACTCGACGAACTTGAAGGGGCCGGTGCCGACCGGCGCCTGGCGCATCTCGCGCGGCGGCACGTGGCACGGATACATCGGCGAGAAGCCCGAGGCGAGGAGGCCGAGCAACGCCGGCTGCGGCGCCTTCAGCTTGAAGACGGCCTCGCTCTCGCCGTTCGTGGTCACGCTCTCGACATTGGCGTACCAGCCCTTGCGAAAGTTGACCTTGAAGTTCTCCGGCGCGTTGCCCTGCAGCAGATCGATGGTGCATTTCACGTCGGCGGCTGTGAACGGCTTGCCGTCGTGCCACTTGACGCCCTTGCGCAGGGTGAAGGTCAACGTCTTGCCGTCCTCGCTCCAGGCCCATTTCTCGGCGAGGTCGGGCACGATGTCATCGAGGCTGTTCTGTTTCTTGGCCGGATCGAACATCACCAGGTTGTTGAATACGCCCATCATCGGCACCACGACCGAGATCGTGCCTTCCTCGTGGATCGACATGCTGGCGGGGCTGTCCCGATGGGTGATGCGCAGGATGCCGCCCTGCTTTTGGGCCGAGGCGCTGGCAAAAGGTGCGATGAGCAGGAACGCAAGAACCACAAACCGCACGCACGACAAAGCGACGCGTATGACCATAGGTTTCCTCCTCGCGTCGCGGCCCGCATTCCTGGACGGAACTTCTGATGCGTGGCGGGCCGCGTTGCTTGGCCGAGCCTATACGTCTTCTGGACGCACTGCTGCCGAAATCAAGTAGGCCGGATCAATGAACCGGTGACGGTCGTGGCGGAGAAGAGGGCGAGGGGGGCAGCCGGACACCCTTTTCAACTTGCTGCAGCAGGTCGCCGTTATCCGGGTCGCGAATGTCGAAGTTGCCGTGAATGGCGTTGAGTTTTGCCTTCTCCCAGCGGTCGCGTTGCACGCGGCCATCTTCCATCATTGCTTCGGAATAGAAGCGTGTGACCACCCAGCTTCTTTCCAGTGCCGCGAGGCTTCGATTTGCTGGCCCCTGTGGCCCACTCAATGCGTTGGCGGACACGGTCTTCTCCCATGGTTTGGCTACTGAGAAATAGAGCATTGCGAGGTACGGAGAGGCGCCAGCGGCGCCAAGCATGAGTTTTCGGCGGGTGGTCATGGCCATCACTTTCATCCGGGCACAAAGTCAGGACGCTTAACTTCCGGGATGAAATCGTAGGCTCGCGCGATGGCCTGCTCGGGCGTTTTCACAATGCCGCTGTCCCAGTAAAAGGCTTTGAGCCACAGCGCGGCTTCCGTGTGCCGTCCTTGCGAGAGGAGTTCAGGCCACAACGTCAGGCGCAGCATCTTGGCAGCGCCACCGACGTATTCCGCATCGCGTTTGTTGGTCACGTGAAGATTGAGACACGCCCATTGGCCAAGAAAGAGCAGGGTCGGTTGATCTGCCGAAACTTGCTTGATGCCCGCCGCCGTGCGGAACTGCAGGCCGGTCAATGGATCCCTTGCCGCAAGCGCGAGCGCGAGATGTTCGGACAATGTCTCCCAGCGCAGGTGGAAATCGCGTGTTTGATCTGCCGGTCGAGACTGCGCCCATGCCTCCCACTCCGCCTGGAGTGCCCGGGCGAAATCCTGCTCGGCACCATCGATCCCGCAAAGCCACTTGCAAAGGCCAAGTGTCCGCCGCCACGCATAAAGCGCGTACCAACCATCACGCCAATGCGCCCACGGCTCGTCGAACAAGCGGACGTCCGGCTCTGGTCTGCTCTCCATCCAGGCCACGATCGCCTTGAGGGTGGGCTCCACACGGTCGGTGAGTCCCAGGAGATAGGCCGAGATCAAGCTGTTAGTCAGGGTCGACAAGTAGATCGGCTGACCCTTGACGGGAAACTCGTCCGGCTCGAATCGGGTCTCGTACGCGAGATTGAAATCCAGCCAGAACTTGCGCTTGCGGACTGGATCGAACGTCGGCTGCATCGTCACCCCCTGGGCCGTTGTCAGCCATGAAGACGAGGCCAGGGGGCGAAGCGTTACAGGAGCACCGATCGAATTAGTTCGCGGTCATGCCGCCGTCGATCACCAGCTCGCTCCCCGTCACCCACGACGATTCGTCGGAGGCGAGGTAGAGACATCCGGCGGCGATGTCGTAGGGCGTGCCGAAGCGGCCGAGCGGCGTTGCCTCCATCCGCTTGCGCGCGACCTCGGGATTGGAATGGCCCGGCGCCGTCATCGGCGTGTCGACGAACCCCGGATGGACCGAGTTCACGCGAATCTTGTCGGGCGCATACTGGATCGCCGCCGCCTTTGAGAAGAGGCGCACGGCGCCCTTGGAGGCATGATAGGCGGCGTTGGCGTGACTGCCGACGATGCCGCAGATCGACGAGATGTTGATGATCGAGCCGCCGCCCGCCCGCTGCATGGCCGGCACCGCGGCCTTGGTGCCGAGGAACACGCCGGTCGAGTTGATCTCCATCACCAGATTCCAGTGCTCCAGCGTCTGGTCGGCGAGCCGCGGTCCCGCCGTATGGCCGGTCTGGATGTTCTGCTTGGGATCGCGTCCCGAAATGCCGGCGATGTTGCACAGGATGTCGACCCGGCCGTAGCCCTTCTCGGCCTGGCCGACGATCTCATCCCAGCGCTTTTCGCTGCGCACATCCTGATCGGCGAAGCTCGCTGTTCCGCCTGCCGAAGCGATCTCCGTCGCGACCGTCTTGCCCAGCGCCGCGTTGCTATCGGTCAGCAGAACCGACGCGCCGTGCTGGGCGAACAGCCGGGCCGTCGCCGCACCGATGCCCGACGCGCCACCCGTGACGATGGCGACCTTGCCTAAAAGCCTTTTGCCCGGTTCCATGGTGTCTCCTTCGTTTCCTCTGGTGTCCCATATGAACGTGATTTCGCGGCCCCGTCACGACGTTCAGGACGAAGCGGTCTCCTGGCTGAAGTCATTCGGCAGCGCCCTGCAGTCGGGCGATGCGGCCGCAGCCGCGCGCCATTTCGCCCGCGAGGGCCACTGGCGCGACCTGCTCGCTTTCACCTGGCGTATCGGGACCGAGACGGGTGCTGCTTCCATCGAGGCTGCCCTGGCGCCGACGCTGGCGCGCACCAAGCCGACGAACTTCCATCTTCCGGCCGAACGCTCGTCGCCGCGCCGCGTCAAGCGCGCGGGCGTCGACTGCATCGAGGCGATCTTCGAGTTCGAGACGGCGTTCGGTCGCGCCAACGGCGTCGTGCGCCTGGTCGAGGAGGAGGGCGACTGGCGCATCTGGACGCTGCTCACCACGCTCGAGGAGCTGAACGGCTATCCCGACGGCCGGCCCAAGGCCGTGAGCGACGCCGAAAAGTTCTCGCGCGATTTCGGCAGCGAGAACTGGCTCGACCAGCGCCGCAAGGCGCTCGCCTATGCCGATCGCGACCCGGCGGTGCTGATCGTGGGCGGCGGGCAGGCCGGCCTCTCGGCGGCGGCACGGCTCAACCATCTCGGCGTCGACACGCTGATCATCGATCGCAACCAGCGCATCGGCGACAACTGGCGCCTGCGCTATCACTCGCTCACCCTGCACAACGAGGTGCACGTCAATCATCTGCCCTTGATGCCGTTCCCGCCCACCTGGCCGGTGTTCATTCCCAAGGACAAGCTCGCCAACTGGTTCGAGACGTATGTCGACAGCCTGGAGCTGAACTACTGGACGGGCACGGAGCTCGCCGGCGGCGCCTGGGACGACAAGGCGAAGTGCTGGACCGTCACCCTGCGCCGCAGCGACGGCAGCGAGCGCACCATGAAGCCGCGCCACATCATCGTCGCCACCGGCGTCAGCGGCACGCCGATCTGGCCGGATATCCCCGGCCTGAAGTCGTTCAAGGGCGATGTCATGCATTCCGGCCAATACACCACCGGGGCGGCGTGGAAGGGCCGCAGGGCCATGGTGATCGGCACCGGCAACAGCGGTCACGACGTCGCCCAGGATCTTTGCTCCAGCGGCGTCGACACCACCATCGTCCAGCGCAGCCCGACCTATATCGTCAGCATCCGCGAGGCCCAGAAGGTCTATGCGACTTACCGCGAGGGCCTGCCGTTCGAGGATTGCGACCTGCTCGCCTGCTCGATGCCTTATCCCGTGCTGCGCCGCGCCTACCAGCTGTCGACCGCGGAGATGCGCGAGGTCGATCGCGATCTGCTGAGCGGCCTGGAGAAGCGCGGCTTCAAGCTGACTTTCGGCGAGGACGATACCGGCTTCCAGATGATGTATCTCCGCCGCGGCGGCGGCTATTACTTCAATGTCGGCTGCTCCGACATGATCGTCGACGGCCGCGTCGGGCTGCTGCAGTACGAGAAGATCGATCGCTTCGTGGCTGACGGCGTCGTCCTGAAGGATGGCACCAAGATGCCGCTCGACCTCTTGGTGGTGGCGACCGGCTACGAGACGCAGCAGGAGTTCGTGCGAACGACCTTGGGCGACGATGTTGCCGAGCGCATCGGTCCCGTCTGGGGCTTCGACGACGGCGGCGAGCTGCGCAACATGTGGGGGCCGACGAAGCAGAAGGGCCTGTGGTTCACCGCCGGCAGCCTGGCGCAATGCCGCATCTACTCGCGCTACCTCGCCCTGCAGATCAAGGCGCGGGAAGAAGGGTTGATCTGATCTTGCCGGACCGCGGGCCTCCAGGCCCGCGGTCCGGCAAGAAGACTAACCCAGCCGCAGCTCGCGATAGCCGTCGGCGGCCACGGCGTCGCAGCGCTCGCGGAACGCCGGGGCGCTGCCGCTGTAGCGGGCGATGATGCGGGTCTGCTTGCCCTCGATGTTGCGGTTGATGCCGGTCATCCACGAATCGACTTCGTTGGAGAGCAGGCCGACGCCCAAAGACTTCACGTGGTCGGTCCACGAGGCGACGCCCTCGGCGGTGGCCTCGATGCGGGTGACTTCGTGCTCGCGGGCGTGGCGCAGCAGGTCGGTCACCCATTCGACGCTGTATTCGATGCTGCGCGGGATGTTGCCGAGCGCGGTATGCGGGCCCATCTGCATCATCATGTTGGGGAAGCCCTCGACCATGATGCCGAGATAGGTCTGAGGGCCGCCTTTCCACTTGTCCTTGAGCCTGAGCCCATCGACACCCTGGAAGTCGATGCGATCGAAGGCGCCGGTGATGGCGTCGAAGCCGGTGGCGTAGATGATGATGTCGAACTCATACTCGGCGTCGCTGGTCTTGATACCAGTCGGCGTGATGCGCTCGATCGGCGTCTCCTTGATGTCGACCAGCTTCACGTTGGGCTGGTTGTAGACCTCGTAGTACTTGGTCTCGAGCGGCACGCGGCGGGTGCCGAAGCCGTGGTTCTTGGGGATCAGCTTCTCGGCCACCGCCGGGTCCTTGACGCGCTGGCGGATCTTGCGGGCGACGAACTCGCTCACCAGGGCGTTGGCCTTGCGGTCTAAAAGTATGTCGCGGAAGTTGCCCTGCCACATGCCGAAGCCGCGATTGTTGTAGAGCTTCTCCCACAGCGCCTCTCGCTCCTCCTCGCTCACCTCCATGGCCTTGCGCGGGTCGGGCGTGTGCAGGAAGCAGGCGAAGGTCTCGCGGCAGCGCTGGAAGATCTCGGGATAGCGCGGCCGGATCTCGGCCATTTCCTCCTTGGAGATGGGCGCATTGTGCAGGGGTGCGCACCAGTTGGGCGTGCGCTGGAATACCGTCAGGTGTCCGGCGGTCTTGGCCACTTCCTGGATGGTCTGCACGCCCGTGGCGCCGGTGCCGATCACGGCGACGCGCTTGCCGACGAAGCTCACCGGCTCATGCGGCCAGCGCGCGGTATGGCAGGACTGCCCCTTGAAGCTTTCGATGCCCTCGATCTTGGGCATGGTCGGCGCCGACAACGGGCCGATCGCGGTGATCAGGAAACGGCAGGTGTGCTTGCTGCCATCCTCCAGCGTCACCTCCCAGCTGTGGCTCGCCTCCTGCCAGTGCGCGGCGGTCACCCGGCTCCTGAACTGGATGTCGCGGCGCAGGTCGAACTTGTCGGCGACGAAGTTGAGGTACTTCAGGGTCTGCGGCTGGGGCGAGAAATGCTCGGTCCAGTGCCACTCGTCCAGAAGCTCCTGCGAAAAGGAGTAGCCGTAGGAGTAGCTCTCCGAATCGAAGCGCGCGCCAGGATAGCGGTTCCAGTACCACGTGCCGCCGACACCGGTGCCGGTCTCGAACACGCGCACCGTCATGCCGAGCTTGCGCAGCAGATGGAGCTGGTAGAGGCCGGAGATGCCGGCCCCGATGATGATGGCGTCGTAATCTAGCTTCATTGTCTTCTCTTGCCGGAGCGCGGACCTCCAGGTCCGCTCATAATTCTTGAATGCTGACCTGGAGGTCCGCGTTCCAAATGGTCACTCGTCGGCCCGCGATTCCCTGATCCTACGAGTGCCCTGGAACACGGGCTTGAGCGGATCCATCACGAAGCGGATACGCGGCAGGTCGGTGTCGACCGTGCTGCAGGTGCCGACGATGGGATCGGCCAGCGTGACCTGCGGCGCGTTCCACGCCGCCGCATCGAAGGTCGAGACCTGCGGCTTGCCGCGCTCGGCCTTGTAGAAGGTGTACTTGGGATCGACCTGGATCAGCATCGGCTGGGTCTGGCCGTCGAGTGGCGCGTTGGCCGCCGTCACCCAGTTGATGTACTGCACGTCCGTGCCGGCGACCGGCTGCGGATCGATCAGCGCACAGTCGAGGATGGTCCTACCGGCCTTGGTCACGGTGCCCATGACACGATCGTGGCGGCGCAGGAACTTCACCTCGCCGGCGTCGACCGGAAGGCCCCAGCGGCCCTTCAGCTCCCTGGCCGCCGCGTCGGTGCTCGCCACCGCGCCCAGCAGGAAGCCGCGCGGATGGGCGCCGGCGCGGCTGCCGAGCCGCAGCACCGCAAGATTGAACGGGCCGACCGGGCTCTCCGAATAGCGCGTGACGGCCAGGATCACGTAGGAGGGCAGCGCGGGATGCATCGCCTTGGGCAGCAGGCCTTCGGTCGTGCTGCGCGGCACCTCGATCAGGAGCTGCAGCATCTCGGCTTTGGGCAAGGTCCAGGCCTCGGTGTCGAGGTTGGCAAGCGTCGGCAGCGCCCTGGCGTTCGCGGTGATGTCGAGGGTTCCGTAGAGGGGCATCGCTTACTCCGCCGCGACCTTGGCCGCCGGTCCTTTGGCGAACACCGGCATCACTTCCTTGGCAAACAGACGCAGGCTCGCCATCACCTGGTCCTGCGGCACCACCTCGTTGGCGTTCAGGATGAAGTTGATGCAGTCGACGCCGAGCGATTCCCACTTCTTGACGGCGCGGATGATGCGCGCCGGATCGCCGTAGGCCATCCCCTCGGTCTGCTGCTCGCTGGCATCGGGCCCGGTGGCGGCGCGCCGCAACGCCGGCAGCAGCCCCAGCGACTGGTAGGACGGCGAGGAAAAGACCTCGCGCGTCGAGATCAGCTGCGTGGCGAGATAGTTGAAGGTGTTGCCCAGCCGCTTGCCCATCTCCACGCCGGTCTTCTCGTCCTCGTGACAGAACAGGAAGTTGGTGGTGGCAACCTGCTCGTTCACGAAGGCGCCGACAGGTTCGCACGACTTGATGCGCCGGCGGTACTCCTTGATCTTCTTCTCCTGCTCATCGAAGCCCGCGAAGGAGAGGCCGAGGCTGCCCAGGCCGCGATCGGCGGCGTCGATCTCGGTGCCGGGGCTGGTGACGGCGACCCACATCGGCGGATGCGGCTTCTGATAAGGCTTGGGCAGGATGGTGCGCTCGGGCATCGACCAGAATTCGCCCTGGTAGGAGAAGGTCTCCTGCATCCACATCTTGGGCAGGCAGCGCACGAACTCGTCCCAGCTCTTCTTGGTGATGTCGGGATTGGCGCGGAAGCCGCCGAGTTCCGTCCAGGTCGCCGACCGGCCGGTGCCGACATGCAGGCGGCCACCCGACAGGATGTCGAGCGTCGCCGTCTTCTCGGCGATCTTGATGGGATGATTGAACTCCGGCACGCAGACCACGATGCCGTGGCCGACCTGGATGTTCTTGGTCACCATGGCGCAGGCGGTGAGGAACAGCTCGGGCGCCGAGCAGTGCGAGTACTCCTCGAGGAAATGGTGCTCGACCGCCCAGACATGGTCGAAGCCCAGCTCGTCGGCCAGCTTCACCTGCTCCAGGCAGTTGTTGTAGACGGTCCGCTCTTTCTCCGGCGTCCACGGGCGTGGAATGGAGATCTCGTAGAACAGGCCGAACTTCATCTGACGGCTCCCTTCTTGAGGGGTGATACGCCTCTGTCAAACGCTAAGCGCGCCGGCTGGCTCGCGCAACCGCACCATGACATCGGAGGGCGAAATCGAACATTTGTTAGCGTCCCGCCAATGCCCGGAACGCTCCGCCTACGGCCTTGATGACGCGGCGCCTGTCGGCATTGCATGGCGCCGAAAGCAGAAGGACCTCGCGTGACGGAAGGCGCGGCAAGCTCAATCGCCGTCCGACATCGACCGCGCCCGGCGGCGCGACGCGACGCGCCAGCGCGGCGGCGGCAAGCCCGGCGCTGACGGCGGCGCCGATGGTCTCCACACCGCCGCCGACGAACACTTCCGACCAACGGATGCCGGCTTTGTCGAGGGCGGCCACGGCCATCGCGCGGACGCTGCACGGCGCCGCCTGGGTTGCCAGGCGAAGGGCGCTCCCGGGCCGGTGCTCGAAGTCGGGCGCCGCCATCCAGCGGAACTCTTCCTTGAACAGCACCTCGCCGCCGCGACGCCTGCCATCGTGGTTCAGCACGATCGCGCAGTCGCAGGAGCCGGCCGCGAGCGCCGACATCGCTTCGCCCGACGTGGTGATCCGCACCTCGACGACGAGGCTGGGCTCGGATCGATGGAGATGCTGCAGAAGCTTGGACAACTCGCCGCCGACGATGTGATGGCTGATCGACACGACGACGCGCCGCTGTTCGACGGTGAACGAGCCCAGCGCCCTGTGCTGCGCGGCGACGAGCTCGCGGGCCGCAGGCAGGAAGCACGCGCCGTCGGGCGACAGGCGGACCAGGCGTGGCGAGCGATCGAGCAGACGACGCCCCAACGCCCTTTCCAGGCGGCTGACCTGCAGACTGACGGCGGCCTGACTCGAATTGAGCGCGGCTGCCGCCCGCGTGAAGCTCGCGAGATCGGCGACCAGAACAAACGCCTGAACGGCCCGTGCATCAAGCATCCATCATATCCAGTGGTTATCTTTGATATATCTATGCATCTCTGTTTGTAATGTCCAACTGCGGCTACGCTCTTCGCCATGGTTATCTCACGCACGCAGACGAGCGGTCTGCATTCCTCCCCGGCAGCCGCCTTCCGTCGCAAGGTGAACGACTTGAGGAGCGAGGGCCGAACGGTCATCGACCTGACCGCCGGCGATCTCGACTTTCCATCTCCGCCACATGCTGTCGAAGCGGCCGTGCGGGCCGCCCGGGCCGGAGAGACACGCTACACCAATGTCGACGGCACGCCGGAACTGAAGGATGCCGTCCGGGAACATTTTCGCCGCCAGAACGGGCTCTCCTTCGATCGATCGGAGATCATCGTCAGCACGGGCTCATCGCAGGCCATTGCCAATGCCTTTGCCGTGACGGTGCAGCCGGGCGACGAGGTCATCATCCCGACCCCGAGCTGGGCGACCTATGCGGGACAAGCGGCGCTCGCCGGCGGCTCTCCGGTCTTCGTTTCCTGTGCCCAGAACAACGGCTTCAAGCTTCGCGCCGCCGACCTTGCCGGCGCCATCACCGAGCGGACGCGATGGATCGTGATCAACAATCCCGTGAACCCGACCGGCGCCTTGTACACCGGCGCGGAGCTTGCCGAGCTGTGCACCGTGCTGCGCCAACATCCTCATGTGCGGGTGCTGGCCGACAATCTGTACGAGCACCTCGTTTTCGACGGACGCAAGGCGGTGACGCCTCTCGAGGTCGCTCCCGACCTGCGGGATCGCACGGTCACGATAAGCGGGGTCGCCAAGAGTTATTCGATGATGGGCTGGCGGATCGGCTACGCCGCAGGTCCTCCCGCGCTCATCGCCGACATGACCAGGGTCCAGTATCTGACGACGTCGTGTCCCTCTTCGATCAGCCAGGCCGCTGCCGCGGCGGCGCTTCTCGGACCGCAAGATCTACTCGCAGAGCGAGCCGACATCCTTCGAGCCAAGCGCGATTTGCTCGTCGACCTCCTCAATGGAGCCGCAGGCCTCGCTTGCGCGCCGCCGGAAGCGACGTTCTATCTGTGCGTATCGTGTGCCGGTGTGATCGGCAGGCGCAAGGCAGACGGAGGCGTTGTCGCTACGGGCGCAGATGTTTCCGATCATCTGCTGCAGGCGGCCGGAATCGCCGTACTGCCGGGCGAAGCCTATGGGATGCCGGGCTACGTGCGTGCAAGCTTTGCCGTTCCGACCGAAGACATCCATCAAGCCGGCCGATTGATCGCCGAAGCGTGTCGGGCGCTTGCATGAGGGTCAGCGGTGGTGCTTGCCTAACAGGGTGTGCCGCCGCACGATGACGCCGGAGGGCGAAATCGCGAATGACAAAACTGACGGGCAAGGTGGCCATCGTCACCGGCGGAGCCAGTGGCATGGGCCGTGCCACGGTCATGCGCTTCCTGGCCGATGGCGCGAAGGTCGTGGTGGCCGACCTCAACGAGGCCAACGGCGCGGAGACCTTGGCGGTTGCCAAGGCCAACGGCCACGGCAAGGACATCGCCTTCGTGCGCTGCGACGTCGCCAAGGAGAGCGATGTTGCGGCCCTGGTCGCCGAGGCCGAGAAGCGCTTCGGCCGGCTAGACATCGCCTACCTCAATGCCGGCGTCGGCGGCGCCTTCGGGCCGATCGCCGAGACCAGCGTCGAGGACTGGGACTACACCTTCGCGGTCCTGACGCGCTCGGTGTTCCTCGGCATGAAGCACGCGTCGGTCGCCATGAAGAAGCACGGTGGCGGCGTCATCCTGGTCACCGCGTCGATCGCCGGCATGGTGGGCGGCGGCGGCAGCCACGCCTATTCGGCGGCCAAGGCCGCGGTCATCAGCCTGATCGAGAACGTCGCGGCCGAGCTCGGCCCCGACCGCATCCGCGTCGTCGGCATCGCGCCCGGCGTGATCTCGACGCCGCTGGTCCATCGCGGCCGACCGGAGAAGTACGACAAGCAGTTCGGCCACCAGCCGTGGCCCGACCGCGGCGAGCCCGAGGTCATCGCCGATGTGGCTTCCTTCCTGTGCTCGGACGAGGCCCGCTTCATCACCGGCGAGACGATCAAGGTCGATGGCGGCCTTCTGGCGCAGGGCATTGCGCTCTGGGGCACGGGCAAGGACAACGTCTTCATGAAAAGCGCGGGCGTGAACCGCGGCACGACCGGCGAGGCCATGGTCGTGCGTAACCTGAGGGACAAGCCATGAGCGAAGCCGAGAAACTCCACCGCCATCTGATCGGCCAGCAGGGCTCACGGCGCTCGCTGAACACGCCGGCGCTGGTGCTCGACCTGGAAATGCTCGACCGCAACATCGCCGAGATGGCGGCCTTCGCCAAGGCGCACAACGTCAAGCTTCGCCCGCACTCCAAGACCCACAAGTCGGCCGACATCGCCCGCCGCCAGATCGCAGCCGGCGCGCTCGGCGTGTGCTGCGCCAAGCTGGGCGAGGCCGAGGCGCTGGGCGAAGCGGGCATCGAGAGCCTGCACATCACCTCGCCGGTGGTGACACCGCAGGCAATCGACCGCCTGATCGCGTTGAACGGCAAGGTGAAGGACCTGATGGTCGTGGTCGACCACCCGGCCAATGTCGACGCCCTTGCAACTGCCGCGGCAAAAGCCGGCAAGCCGCTGACGGTCATCGTCGACATCGATCCCGGCCTTCATCGCACCGGCGTCGCGACGCCGGACGGAGTCGTCGAGCTGGTGAAGAAGGTGACCGGTTTGAAGTCGCTGAAGTATGCCGGCGTGCAGTTCTATTGCGGCCGCCATCAGCACATCGTCGACTTCAAGCAGCGCAAGGCCGAGATCGAGGAGCGCACCGAGTACCTGAAGGTCTCCCTGGCCAAGCTCGAGGCTGCCGGCTTGAAACCGGGCATCATCACCGGCTCGGGCACCGGCACGCACTACATCGACGCCAAGCTCGGCGTCTTCACCGAACTGCAGGTCGGCTCCTACGTCTTCATGGACCACGACTACAATGTCTGCGACCTGCGTGGCCTCGACAAACCGACCTTCGAGCAGGCCCTGCAGATCGATGCCCGTGTCGTCAGCGCAAACACGCCGGGCATGGTCACGGTCGATGCCGGCCTGAAGGCGATGGCGACCGAGAAGGGCCCGCCGCTGATCCTGAAGGGCGCCGTCGAGGGCGCGACCACGCGCTTCATGGGCGACGAGCATCTCGCCGTCATCGCGCCCGAAGGCAAGGCCCCGCCCGGCCACGGCGAGCAGGTGATCCTGACCCCGCCGCATTGCGATCCCACGGTCAATCTCTACGAGAGCTATCACGTCGTGAAGGGCGATACCCTGGTCGACATCTGGCCGGTGACCGCACGCGGCAGGTCGCGATAGCACCCCGCCTCATGACGGCTGCGGGCGTAACACGGCGCTGCCTGGCCGCGATGACGCTCGGTGTTGGCGCGACGGCACTGGTCGCTTCCAGGACGAGCGCCGCGGACGAGCCTCATCGCGACCTGCAGTTTCCTCCCGGTTTCACCTGGGGCACCGCGACATCGGCCTATCAGATCGAGGGGGCCGTGCGCGAGGATGGGCGCGGCGAGTCGATCTGGGACACCTTCTGCCGGGTGCCGGGCAAGATCCGCGACGGCTCCAACGGCGACGTCGCCTGCGATCACTATCATCGCTTCAAGGAAGACGTCGCGCTGATGAAGGGGCTGGGCGTCCGCGCCTATCGCTTCTCCATCGCCTGGCCGCGGGTGTTCCCGGAAGGCCGCGGTGCCGTCAACCCCAAGGGCCTCGCCTTCTACGATCGTTTGATCGACGAGCTGCTCACCAACGGCATCGAGCCGGTGCCGACTCTCTATCATTGGGACCTGCCGCAGCCATTGCAGGATCGCGGCGGCTGGGAGGCGCGCGACACGGCCCTGGCGCTGGCCGACTACGCCGGCTTCGTCGCCGGCAAGCTCGGCGACCGGGTGAGCCGTTTCTTCACCCTGAACGAGATCCTGACCTTCATCGAGGAGGGCTATCTACGTGGCCGCTTTGCCCCGGGCCTCACGCTGACGCGCCGCCAGCTCAACCAGGCGCGCCATCACGCGGTTCTGGCGCAGGGGCTGGCCGTCCAGGCCATGCGCGCCAACGGCCACGGCAACCTGAAGGTGGGGCCGGCGGAGAACATCATCATCGCCGTGCCGGCCTTCGAGACGCCGGCCAACATCAAGGCGGCCGAGCGCGCGACCCGTGACCTGAATGCGCCGTTGCTCACCGTGATGCTCGAGGGGCGATACACCGACACCTGGCTGGCGGCCCAGGGTGAGGATGCACCACGCTTCACCGACGACGAGCTGCGGGCAATCGGCAGCCCGGTCGACTTCGTCGGTCTCAACATCTACGGACCCAGCGTCTATGTGCAGGCGAGCGAAGCGGCACCGGGCTATGCCACGCTGCCGGTGCCTGAAACCCATCCGCGCATGATCCATTGGCTGATCTTCGGGCCCGAAGCGCTCTACTGGGGACCGCGGCAGACCGCCTCGCTGTGGAACGTGAAGGACATCTACATCACCGAGAACGGCACACCGGCGGCCGACAAGCCCGCGGCCGACGGCATCGTCTACGACCTCGACCGCATCATGTTCCTGCGCCAGTACCTCGCGCAGCTGCGCCGGGCGACGGCCGAGGGCGTGCCGGTACGCGGCTATTTCCTGTGGAGCGTCCTGGACAACTTCGAATGGAACGAGGGCTATTCGAGCCGCTTCGGTATCGTCCATGTCGACTTCAAGACGCAGAAGCGCACGCCCAAGCTCAGCGCCGCCTTCTACCGCAAGGTCATCGCCGACAACGCCTTGGCCTGACCCGGAACGGAAAAAGGGGCCGTTCCGGAGAACGACCCCTTTCCGGACTTCGCGCCCCGAACGACCTCGGAAACCGGCCTGGCGCGTTGCCGCTCCAAGCGATCCCCGGGCGATCATACGAACCGCTCGGTCTACCAGCCTGCGAAGATCATAGATGCCGCTTGCGCGTCCCCTCTGATCCCGGTGCGACGTGCCCTTTCGGGTCATTGCCGCACCTCAAGCCGGTCGCCGAGTTCGGTTTTATTTGAGAGAGATCCTGGGTTCGGCCAACCGCTGCTCTCTGATTGTGAAGCTAGCACGACTCAGGCGTGTGATCTGGCAGATTCCGTTGCCGGTCACCGGTGCATTAGGTGGAAAACAAAAATAAGATTCGCGCTGCTCGCATTTGTTGTAGCGACCTTCGAGCCGACCACAACTTCATGAGATTGAATGCGCGCGAACGATTCCCGAGGTCATTCCTCCCCATCGCGCCAAGGCGCGATGGTGACGTGGCCCGCAGGGCCGGAGGGGTCATGAGCATAAGTACGGTCGCTCATGACCCCTCCGCCCGCTTCGCGGGCCAGGCGTTTTGGCCGCTGTGCGGCCAAAAGCGCCACGCCCCACGCTGCGCGTAGGGAGGGATGATTAATTTCCTGGCCAGGCAGTTCGAGGCCCATCGCCGCCATCTGCTGCGCGTGGCCTACCGCATGCTAGGTTCATCGGGAGAAGCTGACGATGCCGTGCAGGAAGCCTGGCTGCGCCTCAGCCGCTCGGAGGGGACGGGCATCGACAATCTCGGCGGTTGGCTGACGACGGTGGTGGCCCGCGTCTGCCTGGACACGCTGCGCTCACGCAAGGCGCGGCGCGAGGAACCGTTGGACGGCGAGCCCAAACCGGCAGCGGACCATGTCGCGGCGGGCGATCCCGAACGCGACGCCGAGCTCGCCGACAATGTCGGCGCGGCGTTGCTCATCGTGCTGGAGGCGCTGGCGCCGGCGGAGCGCGTCGCCTTCGTCCTGCACGACATGTTCGACCTGCCGTTCGAGGAGATCGCGCCCATCGTCGGTCGCTCGCCGGATGCGGCCCGCCAGCTGGCCAGCCGCGCGCGGCGGCGCGTCCGCGGCTCGGCCAGGGATTTGCAGCCCGATGTCGCGAGCCAACGCCGGGTCGTCGACGACTTCCTCGCTGCCGCCCGCAGCGGTGACATGGCGGGATTGCTTGCCGTGCTCGATCCCGACGTCGTGCTGAATGCCGACCCCGCCGCCGTGCGGCTGGGTGGCATCGCCGAGCTGCGCGGCGCGCAGGTCGTGGCCGAAAACTTCAAAGGCAAGGCGCAGCTGGCGCGGCCCGCCCTGGTGGATGGCGCGTTGGGTGTCGTCGTGGCGCCTAGGGGCCGTCTGCTCTTGGTGCTCAACCTTGTGATCGACGAGGGACACATCATGGCCATCGACGTGGTCGCCGATCCGGATCGTCTGGCGGCGCTCGACTTGTCCGAGCTTTAGCGGCCTGTAAGGGTGGCGCCGCCATTGTAGGAGAATTCAGTGCGTCTTTACGTTACGCCCGCCTCGCCCTGGGTCAGGCGGGTCAGGGTTGCGATCCTGGAGCTGGGGATCGAGGACCGCTTCGAGTTCGTGCAGACCAAGTGGCCGCACTCCTGGGGGACGAAGACGGTGGCGCACCCGGCCGACTTCGTCGCGGCGACGCCGGCGCAGCGCATTCCTGCGCTGGTCACGCCGGATTTCTCGCTGACCGATTCCCATTCGATCTGCGACTACATCAACGCCGAGCTGGGCGGGTATCGCCTGCTGGCGCGCGAAGGTGTCGCGAGATGGCGGGGACTCGCCGACATCTCGGTCGCCTCAGCCATCATCGAGGCGCAGATCCTCCGCCGCGCCGAGCTGCTGCGATCGGAACGCGAGCGTTCGACGGATTTCCTCGGCAAGATGCGGGAACGCACGCTGCGCTGCTTCGAAGCCCTCGAGAAGCGTGTGCCGGTGGCGGGCAGCGCGTTCGACCTGGCGCAGATCACGACCGCCGTCGCCTGCAGCTACGAGAGCTGGCGCTACGACGCGGACTGGCGTGGCGTCGCGCCGAAACTGGCCGCCTGGTACGACATCGTCGCCGAGCGGCCATCGATGAAGGCGACCCGGCCTGCCGAAACGCCACAGACCTAGTGGGCCGCGCCGAACAGCATCTCGCCCTTCCATCGCCGCGCCAGCAGGACGAGCGCCGTCATGCCGATGGCCGCCACGACGAACATGCCGAGAAAGGCCTTCTGGCCGTAGGCGCCGTAGAGTACGCCCGCGATCTGGAAAATCACCGCCTGCGCGGCGCCCGTGCCGAGGGCGTAGTACACGCTCTGGCCCAGCGCCGTGCCCGACGATGGCAGGGCGCGCTGGATGAAGGCCATGGCGCCCAAATGGCAGGCCGCGAAGCTGCCGGCATGCAGTGCCTGCAGCAGCACCAGCGCCCACAGCTCGGTGGTGAAGGCCATGCCCAACCAACGGATCATGGCTGAGCCGAGTGCCAGTCCGATCATGCCGCAGACGCCGAGCCGGGCCAGCAGCCAGCCGCTGCCCACCATCAGCAGGATCTCGACCGCGACGCTTTCGGCCCACAACAGGCTGATCGTGATGTCGTCGATGCCGGCGGCGCGCCAGGTGAGCGTGCCGAAGCTGTAAAGCACAGCATGGCTCGCCTGACAGAAGCCCGTCGCTACCATAAACAGCAGGAACGGCCGCGAGCGGAGCAGGTCGGAGATGCCGAACGGCGCATGGCGCGCGGCGTCGCGGCGATGCTGCTCGATCGGCAGGATCAGCCCCAGCGGCGCCAGCATCACGATGCCGGCGAAGCCGACATAGAGTACCCAGCGCGCCCCATCGCGGTCGACCGCGGCGCCGCAGGCGATTGCGCCCAGGATGAACGCCACCGAGCTCCAGACGCGCAGGCTGCCGTAGTTGAAGCCGCGCGCCTTGGTCTCGGTCACCAGCACGCTGTCGTAAAGCGCCATGCTGGGCGCCCACACCGCGCCCCAGAACAGGCTCACCAGGAGGATGGCTAAAAAGCCCCAGGAGAGTTGATAGCCAACCGTCAATACGACAGCCGCACCTGCCAGCGCCAGCAGCAGGCCGCGCACATTGCCCAGGCGATGGGCCAACCAGCCGATCGCCAGGGTCGAGGCGACGCTCACGACCTGGCGGCTCATGAACAGCGTGCCGATCTCGGCATCCTGCACGCCTCGGTCGCGCAGCCACACCGGCCAGTAGCTCATGAGGGCGCCGGCCGCGAAGAAATAGGCGGCGCCGTATCCGGAGAGGCGGACGGCGGTGACGAAGCGCGCCATCACGGCGACATCAAAGCTGTCATCAACGATTGCCGCTAAGCCGCGAACTCGCGCCGCACTTGTTCAGTGTGTTGTCCGACCGTGGGCACGTCGCCCAGGCGCTCGGGCTCGCCAGGATAGGAGGCCGCGAGGGCGGGGATCGAGACCTCGCCGACGCTCGAGGCGAAGCTGGTACGCCGCAGCTGCGGATGCTCGGAAAGGTCGGCGACCGAGCTCACGCGCGCCCAGGCGATCTGCGCCGCATCGAGCCGGGCGGCCAGCGCGGCGAAGCTCTGGCTGCCGAAGCTCTTCTGCACGATGGCGTTGGTGTCGTCGCGCCGCGCATTGCGCGCCTTGTTGGTGGCGTAGTCGGGATCCTTCTCCAGGCCCGGCTTGTCGAGCACGCCATGGCACAGCCGCTCGAACTCGCGGTCGTTCTGGATCGAGATCAGTACCGGCACCTTGTCGGCGGTCTGGTAGACGCCGTAGGGCGCGATGAAGGGATGCGTAAGCCCGAGCCGCGGCCATTCGTACTTGGAATAGTCGCTGGCCAGCACTGGCACCGTCATCCATTCGGCCATCGATGAGAACAGCGACACCGAGATGGCGCGACCCTCGTTGGTCTTCTGGCGCGCCAGCAGGGCCTCGAGCACGGCGGCATGGGCGTACATGCCGGTGCCGATGTCGGTCGCCGAGATGCCGACGCGCCCCGGCCCTTCGGGCGTGCCGGTGATCGACGCCAGTCCGCTCTCGGCCTGCACCAGGAGATCGTAGGCGCGGCGATCCTTGTACGGTCCATGATCGCCATAGCCCGAGATGTCGACGGTGATCAGGCGCTTGTTCTTAGCCCGCATCGCCTGCGAGCCGAAGCCTGCCCGCTCGGCCGCACCCGGCGCCAGGTTCTGGATCAGCACGTCGGCCCTGGCGATCAGCCGACGCAGCAGGGCGAGATCGTCCTTCTGCTTGAAGTCGAGGGTGACCGACTGCTTGCCACGATTGAGCCAGAGGAAATAGCTCGACTGGCCCTTCACGTAGCCGTCGTAGGCTCGCGCGAAATCGCCTTCCGGTCGCTCGATCTTGAGCACGCGCGCACCGGCATCCGCCAGACGGGCCGAACAGTAGGGGGCGGCCACCGCCTGCTCGACGCTCACCACCAGCAGGCCTTCAAGCGCTCCGGACATCTGTCAATCCATCTCCTTGGAGGGCGAATTTAGTGCTCCGAGTAACATGTCGTCGGCGGAATTGCTTCTGAGATTCCGACCAAAGTCCAATGGAGGCGGCGGGAGGCTGCGGATACCTTTTTCTCCGAGTACGTGAAGGAACGCCCGTGCCGCCCGATGCTCTCGCACTTTACGCCGCCGTGATCCTGATCCTGCCGATGGCGGCCTTCCTGCTGTCGTCGCCCACCTTTCTTCTGGTGGGGCTGGAGATCCCGGAGGTCTCGCAGCTGCTGCGCGGCCTGTTCAACGGTTACTTCCTGGTCATGAGCATCGCCGGGACCGTCTCGGCGGCCGGGTTCCTTGTGGCGGGGCGTCCGGTCTTTGCGTTGGGCGGTGTCATTGTCACCATCCTGGCAGTCCTCGAGCGGCGCTGGTTCCTGGAGCACATGGATGCGGCGCTCGAAGCACGCGCGGCCGGCAGTTGCGCGGCAGTCCCGCAGCTTCGCGCCTTGCATGTCAAAGGCATGCTGCTGAACGCCCTGCAGCTTGCCATCGTCGTCGCCGGCGTGCCGCTGATCGTATAAGCGGCCTATCCCGCGGCCGCGGTGCACTGCACCTCGAGCAGAAGCCCCGGCACCATCAGGGCCGAAATGCCGATCGTCGCGCTGGTATAGGTCGGCCGCGTCAGGATCTTCTTGCGCGCCGCGACATAGCCGGCGCCGTTCTTGCCGAGATCCACGACGAAGCTCGTCATCTGCAGGATCTGGTCGAGGTTCGATCCGCCGGCCCGCAGCACCTGCTCGATGTTCTTGTAGGTCTGCACCGTCTGGGTCTCGATATCGCCGCCGATCACGTTGCTTTGCGGATCGATGGCCGAGATTCCCGACAGATAGAGCGTGTCCCCGAGGCGAACGCAGTTGGTGAAACCGAACGGCTCGTAGAGCAGCACGCCGGGGACCGGGATGACCTGCTTCATGGTGGTTCGCTCCTTGGAATCGCCGGCATGCGCGTCTTGCCGCGCCCATGTCATAGTGCGCGGCCGATGTGACAGTCGAGGGGGAGCAGGGATGCCGGGACCGCTTGCAGGTGTGCGCGTGATCGACTTGACGGCCGTCCTGTTGGGACCGTTCGCCACCCAGCATCTGGCCGACATGGGCGCCGACGTGATCAAGGTCGAGCCGCCGGAAGGCGACCTGCTGCGGGTGTCGGGCGGCTCGATGGGCCGCGACAAGAACATGGGGCCGATCTACATGGCGGCCAACCGCAACAAGCGCTCGCTCTGCCTCGATCTCAAGAAGCCTGCCGCCTGCACCGTCCTGAAGGAATTGATCAAGAAGGCCGACCTCTTCATCCACAACAGCCGGCCGCAGGCGATCGAGCGCCTGGGCCTCGGCTACGACGAGCTGAAGAAGATCAACCCGTCGATCATCTATGCCTACTCGCTGGGCTATGCGCGCAAGGGGCCCTACGGGCACAAGCCCGCCTTCGACGACCTGGTCCAGGGCGTCAGTGGGGCCGCCTCGCTGCAGTCGCGCGTCGACGGCCTGCCGCCGCGCTTCATGCCGAGCCTGATCGCCGACAAGACCACGGGCCTTCATCTCTGCATCGCCGTGCTGGGCGCGCTCTACCATCGTCAGCGCACCGGCGAGGGCCAGATGATCGAGGTCCCGATGCTGGAGACGTTGGCGTCGTTCTGGCTGACCGAGCACCTGTTCGGCGCCACCTGGACGCCCGAGCGCGGCGCCATGGGCTACGACCGCATCATCAATAAGTTCCGCCATCCCTTCAAAACCAGGGACGGCTACATCTGCGCGCTGCCCTATACCGACGCGCACTGGCTCACTTTCTTCGAGCTGGCCGGCCGCCCCGACCTCTGCAAGGAGCAACGCTTCGTCGACCGCAACGAGCGCGCCAAGCATTTCAGCGAGCTCTACCAGGTGCTGGCCTCGCTGCTGGAGCATCGACCGACCGAGGAATGGCTGGAGATGTTCGACAAGGCCGACATCCCGGCGATGCCGGTGCGCACCCTCGAGGAGCTGCGCGAGGACCCGCACCTCAAGGCGACCGGCTTCTTCACCGAACGCCAGCATCCGACGGAAGGCCCGATCACCACCTTTGCCAGCCCGCTGGATTTCGAGAAGACCAAGGTCGAGTTCCGCCGCCACGCGCCGCGCATCGGCGAGGACGGCGAGGCGGTGCTGCGTGAGGCTGGCATTAGTGCTGCCGAGATAGCGAACCTCAGAGCGCAAAAGGCGCTACTGCTGCCGTAACAACTGGCAGTTCGCCTGGTTTTCGACTAACAGACGTGGGTTCCGGAAACAAAATGTGAGCAAAACTGCATCCCCAAATGCCACCTTCGAGCATTTTATACGCCCCATTTGTAAATGTTGTGCGCAATTCCCATATAAAGTGCTATAGTGTGGATGAGGGGCAAATGCTGCTAAAGTTCTCCGTCGCGAATCATAGGTCAATCAGCGGGAAGCAAGAGCTTTCCATGATTGTTTCGTCGCGGCGAGATCATGATCGCGCGCTCCTTCCTTGGCCTTCAGAGGCAGATCGACAGGTTCTGCCTGTAGCGGTAATTTATGGTGCCAATGCGTCCGGCAAGAGCAGCGTGCTAAGCGCGCTCGAAAGAATGCGCGCTCATGTTCGCCACTCCCACAAGCGGGACGATCCCGAAGGCGATATGGGCCGCCGTCCATTCCTTTTGGACCCGAAAATTCAAAAGCTCCCGACGTTGTTCGAATGTGACTTCGTCGATAGTGGCGAGCGATTCCACTATGGCTTCGAAATATCGGATGCCGAGGTTGTACGAGAATGGTTGTACGCCTTCCCCAACGGTCGTCGGCAGTCGTTGTTTCAAAGGAATGGACAACGTTTCAAGTTTTCAAGGCTCCTGAGTGGGCAGAAACTGGTCATATCAAGACTGACCCGACCGAATAGCCTCTATGTGTCGGCCGGTGCGCAAAATGATCATCCGATGCTGTCTCGCATCAGTTCCTACTTTAATGCTTGGCGAGGTGACGTGCAGGCGTGGGTGCCAGGAGGAGTTGCGTCTCAGCAAATCGGGGAAGCGCCTATTGATCCGCGTATCGTCACTTTCTTGGCGCATCTAGGAACCGGGGTAGTTGAACATCGCACGAGGAGCAAACAGCTCCCTAAAGAATTGGCTCAACTATCCGCAGAAATCAGTCGCTTCATTCAGGGCAAGTTGAGGAAATTGAATAAGCGCCGACCAAAAGCGGAAAAGCTGGACACGGAATCGTTGTCCCGTGAGATCGTCGTAGAGCTTGGCCATAAAGCTATTGGTGGAAAGACAGTCTTTTTTGACCTCGATCTAGAAAGCGATGGGACGCGTCGACTCCTATTGCTGCTACGCCAGGCGTATCAAGCGATCGATAGCGGATCGCTGCTCGTGGTGGATGAGCTAGACGCCAACTTGCACACTTACGCTTGCAGTCAGGTTCTAAATCTCTTTCTTTCGAAAAAGACTAACCCGAAGGGTGCGCAACTAGTCACGACGACGCACGACACCAACCTCCTAAATTTGAAACATCTGAGGCGAGACGAAATCTGGATCACTGAAAAGGACGACTTCGGAACCACCGAACTGAGTTCGTTCGCTGACTTTCAAACAAGGCGCACGGACAACTTAGAGCGTGGATACCTCCAAGGGCGCTTTGGTGGCGTCCCGCCCGAAATACCCTTCGAAGGATGACATGGCGTCGAAGGGAAGGAGGGCTTTACTAAGGGGACTGCGCAGACCCGTCGGAAAGCGGCTTCCTCGCGCTCGATTTGTTCTCTTTTGCGAAGGGAAGAATACCGAGCCAGACTACTTTCGCTGCCTTGGCAAGATTGTCAAAGACGCCCTTATCGCGGTTGAGATTGTCGGCGCAAGCGGAACGCCAAAAACAATAGCGACCAAGGCTGTTGAGCGGAAGAAGCAGCAGCTAAGACAGCGCCGGGATTCTTTCGAGAAAAATGATAGGGTGTGGGCTATCTTTGATCGAGATGAGCATCCTTTCTATGAAGAGGCTATCGCGTTGTGCGAACGCGAAGGCGTTGACGTTGGCAGATCCAATCCATGCTTTGAGCTCTGGTTGATTCTTCATATTCAGGACTATGACAAGGCATGTGATCGGCACGAAGTGCAGGACTACCTTGGTAAAATACACGCACCCTACAAAGCGGATAAACGGAAGCTCGTTGATGCCGTGGCCCTCCTTTCGTCCGTAGAAAGTGCTGAAGTTCGAGGTGCCAAGCAATGTCAACGACGCGCAGAAGAGCGCGCGAGCTTCGGAGCTCCATCTACGACGGTGTATCTGTTAACGCGAGCGATTCGCGAAGCCGCTAATCGATCAAGAAGAAAGCCACGTTAAGGTCCGTCGTGGTGTTGAGGTTGGAGGACGTTAGGAGGGGCGCTGAAAGTCCTGCGGGTCAGCGCAGATTGCAGGAGTTCAGCCTTCCCGTGACGGTGTCATATATTCCTCCAGCTACATCGGGGCCATATCCGGCGCGGCCGGGCAACCGGGTCCGCTGGTTCATCGACGGGCCGCAGATCATGCGGCGCATCGGCGAGGCCATCGCGAACGCGCGTCACAGCATCTGGCTGACCGTCGCCTTCTACTCCGACGACTTCCTCGTGCCCGACGGGCAGGAGCCGCTGTTCGACGTGCTCGACCGGGCCGTCGCCCGCGGTGTCGATGTGCGCCTGCTGGTCTGGCGCCCCAACCCCGAGACGGCGCCCAACCCGCGCATGTTTGGCGGCACGCCCGAGCAGCGCGCGCTGCTCGCCGCGCGTGGATCGCGCTTCAAGATTCGCTGGGACCGGGCGGCGACGGTGTTCTGCCAACATCAGAAGAGCTGGGTGATCGATGCCGGTCAGCCTTCGGAGACGTCGTTCGTCGGCGGCCTCAACCTCACCAGCGTCGCCATGCGGTTGCACGACGTCTATGTCGAGGTGACCGGGCCGTCGGCAACGGATGTGCGGCACAATTTCGTCGAGCGTTGGAACGAGGCGAGCGAACGCCACGCCGAAGATGGCAACTGGGCCTGCGACGGCAGCGACGAGCTGCCCTATGCCGACCGCCCTGGCGAGCCGTGCGGGCCGAGTACGGTGCAGATCCAGCGCATGCTCGACCCACGACGCTATGTCGAAACACGCGTCGAACGGTCGATCCTGGAGCAGTACCAGCGCGCCATCGATGCCGCGCGCCGCACGATCTATCTGCAGAACCAGGCCATTCCGATGCCGGAGGTCGCCCGCCATCTGGTTGCGGCCGTCCAACGCGGTGTCGAGATCGTGATGCTCGTGCCGCCGATCCCTGAAGGATATGTCTTCGACGCACGCCACGATCCCAAAGAGGCGTCGCGCTTCTGGGGCATCGAAACCCTGGGACGTCATGCGAATTTCACGCTGGCGGGCCTTGCCGAGATGCACGAAGGCAATCGCCGCGCCGCCTATGTGCATGCCAAGACGATGGTGGTCGACGACGTCTGGGTCACCGTCGGCTCGTGCAACCTGCATCCCTTCTCGCTCAGCGGGCACACGGAGATGAACGCTTCGATCTGGGACGCCGACCTCGCGCGCACGCTCCGCAATGCGCTGTTCGCCCAGCATCTCGGCGTCGACACCACCTCGCTCGATGACCGGGCTGCGTTCCACGTGTTCAGGGACGTTGCCCGCGCCAATCGCGACAGACTGGCGCGTCGTGCTGCAGATTGGCAGGGAGTTGTTTTCGGTTTGACGCCCGAGACTTATGGTCTGAAGTCCGGCTTGACGCGCGACCTGACGTAACGCGCGGCCTACGTAAAGTCGTTCCGCGCCGCGGCGTCATGAGCCGCAATCCGATTTCGTTTTGCTTGTCCCAGTCGGCCTCGTGGCTAAACTCCGGCGCAAACGAAAACCCCGACCCGGGAGGGTTTCATGGACCTCGCTTTCACGCCCGAAGAGCAGAAGTTCGCCGACGAAGTGCGCGCCTTCGTGCGCGCCAACCTGGCGCCCGACATCCGCGACAAGGTGAAGAACGGCAAGCACCTCAACCGCGACGACTACATGCGCTGGCAGCAGGCGCTCGGGAAGCAGGGCTGGCTGGTCTACACTTGGCCCAGGAAGCACGGCGGCCCGGGCTTCACGCCGGCCGAGCGCTACATCTTCGAGAATGTGTGCGCCGAGGAGTATGCGCCGGGCATCATCCCGTTCGGCACCAAGATGGTCGGGCCGGTGATCTACACCTTCGGCAATGACGAGCAGAAGGCGAAGTTCCTCGAGCCGATTCGCAAGAGCACCGTGTGGTGGTGCCAGGGCTACTCCGAGCCGGGCTCGGGCTCCGATCTCGCGAGTCTCCGCACCAAGGCCGACAAGCAAGGCGACCATTACATCGTGAACGGCTCGAAGACCTGGAACACGATGGGCCACTGGGCCGACTGGATCTTCTGCCTGGTGCGCACCGATCCCAAGGCCAAGCCGCAGGAAGGCATCTCGTTCCTGCTGATCGACATGAAGACGCCGGGCATCACCGTGAAGCCCATCATCATGGCCGACGGCGGCCACGAGGTGAACGAGGTCTTTTTCGACAACGTCAAGGTTCCCGTCGCCAATCTGGTCGGCAAGGAGAACGAAGGCTGGACCTGCGCCAAGTTCCTTCTGGCCAACGAGCGGCTCGGCATCGCCGCCGTGCCGCAGTCCAAGCGCGGCGTCGCGGCGCTGAAGGACATCGCCCGCGCGGAGCAGGAGAACGGCAAGCCGCTGATCGAGAACCAGAGCTTCGCCGAGAAGATCGCCGATCTCGAGATCCAGGTGACGGCGCTGGAGTACACCGAACTGCGCGTGCTCTCGAGCATGGCGCATGGCGGCCAGCCCGGGCCGGAAGTGTCGGGGCTGAAGATCCGTGGCTCGGAGATCCAGCAACGCATCACCGAACTCACCATGGAAGCCGTCGGCGAGTATGCCGCGCCCTATCTGCCGGGCCTGCTGTGGCAGGGCTCGAACGAGGAGCCGGTCGGTCCGGCCTACGCCCACCAGGTCGCGCCACGCTACTTCAACACGCGCAAGACGACGATCTACGGCGGCAGCAACGAGATCCAGAAAGGCATCATCAGCAAGATGGTACTTGGACTTTGAATGGAGCGCGGACCTCCAGGTCCGCTCATGAATCATGATGCGGACCTGGAGGTCCGCGCTCCAAGGAGAATGTGTAAATGGACCTCGCACTCAAACCCGAACACAAAGCCTTTGCCGACGAAGTCCGTGCCTTTGCACGCGCCAACCTCTCGCCCGCGACGCGCGAGAAGACCTTTTCGGGCAAGCACTACGACAAGGACGACCATATCCAGTGGCAGCAGTCGCTCGGCCGCCAGGGCTGGCTCGCTTACACCTGGCCCAAGAAGTATGGAGGCCCGGGCTGGGATGTGACGCAGCGCTTCCTGTTCGAGAACGTCCTGGCCGAGGAGGGTGCCCCACGCATCATCCCGTTCGGCCCCAAGATGGTTGGACCGGTGATCTATACCTTCGGGACCGACGAGCAGAAGCAGCGCTTCCTGCCTGGCATCCGGAGCTCCGAAGTGTCGTGGTGCCAGGGCTACTCCGAGCCCGGTGCGGGGTCCGATCTTGCCAACCTGCGCACGAGAGCCGTGCGTGAAGGCGACCACTACATCGTCAACGGCCAGAAGACCTGGACGTCGTTCGCCCATTGGGGCGACTGGATCTTCTGCCTGGTGCGCACCAACACCGAGGCCAAGCCTCAGGAGGGCATTTCCTTCCTTTTGATCGACATGAAGACCCCGGGCGTCACGGTGCGGCCGATCATCATGCTCGACGGCGCCCATCACGTGAACGACGTCTTCCTCGACAACGTCAAGGTTCCCGTCGCCAACCGCATCGGCAAGGAAGGCGAGGGCTGGACCTGCGCCAAGTTCCTGCTGGCCAACGAGCGCCTCGGCATCGCCGAGGTGCCGTCGTCGAAGCGCGGCGTGCGCTCGCTGAAGGACATCGCCCGTAGCGAGCCGATGAATGGCGGCGCATTGGCCGACGATCCGGCCTTCACCGCGCAGATCGCCGATCTCGACCTGCAGGTCCAGGCGCTGGAGATGAGCGAGCTGCGCGCGCTCTCGACCATGGCGCTGGGCGGCGCGCCCGGGCCCGAGGTCTCGACCCTCAAGATCCGTGGTTCGGAGATCCAGCAGCGCATCGCCGAGCTCACCATGGAGGCGGTGGGCGAGTATGCCGCCCCCTATCAGCCGGGCATGCTGTTTCAGGATACGAACGAGACGCCGGTTGGACCCGACCATGCGCCGCCGGCCGCGCCGCGCTATTTCAACATGCGCAAGACCAGCATCTACGGCGGCAGCAACGAGATTCAGAAGAACATCGTGTCCAAGATGGTCTTGGGGCTATAACGACCATCGAAGTTGAGGCTCCTCTCCCCTTAGCGGGGGAGAGGGACTTGAATTGGAGGAAGATCAAATGGACCTGTCCCTTTCCGACGAACAGAGGCAGCTGCAGGACGCGGCCGAGCGCTTCGTTCGCGACAAGTATGCCTTCGAGAACCGGCGCAAGATCGCCGCTACCGAGAAGGGCTGGCTGCCGGAGAACTGGGCGCAGATGGCCGAGCTCGGCTGGCTCGGCATGTCGTTCTCGGAGGAGGATGGCGGCTACGGCGGCGGCCCGGTCGAGACCATGGTCGTCATGGAGCAGTTCGGCAAAGGCCTGGTGCTGGAGCCCTTCCTGCCGACCGTCGTGCTGGGTGGCGGCTTGATCGCCAAGGCCGGCAGCAAAGCGCAGAAGGAGGCGCTGCTGCCGCCGATGATCGAGGGCAAGAAGCAGTTCGCCTTCGCCTGGCTGGAGCGCCAGTCGCGCTACAATCTCGCCGATGTTTCGCTGAAGGCCACCAAGGAAGGCAGTGGCTGGTCGCTCTCGGGCCACAAGGGCGTGGTCTACAACGCGCCGTCCGCCGACCACATCATCGTGCTGGCCCGCACTTCCGGCGGCGCGCGCGAGGAGAAGGGACTGACGCTCTTCCTCGTCGACGCCAAGGCCAAGGGCATCACCCGTCGCGACTATCCCACACAGGACGCGCTGCGCGCCTCGGAGCTCACCTTCGACAAGGTCGCGGTCGGCGCCGACGCCGTGCTGGGCAAGGTCGATGACGCCTTCGGGGTGGTCGAGGACGTGGTCGATCACGCCATCGTGGCGCTCTGTGCCGAGGCCACCGGCTGCATGGACGCGATCAACGCGGCGACCTTGGAATACATCAAGACGCGCAAGCAGTTCGGCGTGCCGATCGGCAAGTTCCAGGTGCTGCAGCATCGCATGGTCGACTGCTTCACCAACGCCCAGGAAGCGCGTTCGATGACGCTGATGGCGACGCTCAAGATCGACGACAAGGATCCGGTCGTGCGCCGCAAGGCGGCGTCCGGCGCCAAGGTCCAGATCGGCAAGTCGGGCAAGTTCTGTGGCCAGAGCGCGGTGCAGATGCACGGCGGCATGGGCGTCACCGACGAGCTTTCGGTCAGCCACTACTTCAAGCGGTTGACCATGATCGACCTGATGTTCGGCAACCAGCAGCATCACCTGACGCGCTACAGCAACCTCGCCATGGCGGCGTGATCGGAGCTTCATACTCTTCCGGACCGCGGGCCTCCGGCCCGCATCATGATCGTGAGCGAGCCGGAGGCTCGCGGTCCGGAAGACAATGAGTGCCATCGTCGACATCATCGTGCCGGTGTTCGGCACGGTCGCGGTCGGCTGGGCGCTGGGTCGCTGGCTGCTGACGCCCGAGGGACTGCGCGGGCTCACCAACGTCACCTTCTACGCGCTGTTTCCCGCGCTGCTCTTCCGCTCGATGGCCAAGGTTCGCCTGGAGGTGCTCGAGCTCGACATCATCGTCGTCTTCTTCGGCACCGGGCTGCTGCTCTATTTCCTGCTGATGCCGCTTGGCCGCATGCTCGGCATGAAGCTCGGCGACCAGACCGTGTTCGCGCTCTCCGGCACCTTCTCCAACGGCGTCGGGATCGGCATCCCGTTCATCAGCTATGCCTTCGGCGAGGCGGGGCTGGTGCCGCTGCTGATGATCATCAGCGTCAACTCGCTGGTCATGCTCACCCTGTCATCCTTCCTGCTGGAGATCGGGGCGGGCGGCGGGACGAGCCGCGGCCGTCTCCTCGCCAAGCTGGGCGGTGCGGCGATCATGATGATGAAGCATCCGGTGATCCCATCCATCTTCGCAGGTCTTGCCTGGGCCGAGGTGACGGCCTTGATCCCGGGGCTGGCCACGCCGGTGGTGGTCGACCGCGTGCTGCAGGCGCTGGCGCTCGCGGCGCCACCCTGCGGACTGATCATGGCCGGCGCCTCGCTCGCCCATGTCGGCGTCAAGGATCATTGGCAGCCAGCGGTGGTCGTGAGCCTCGTCAAGCTCATCGCCATGCCGATGCTGGTGTGGGCGTCCGGCCGTTACCTGTTCACGCTCGACCCGCTGTGGCTCACCGTGGCGACCCTGAACGCGGCGATGCCTGCCGGCGCCAACGTCTATCTGGTGGCGCAGCTCTACCGCACCGGCGTCGGGCTCGCGACCAATGCCGTCGTCATTTCGACGGCAGCCAGCGTCGCAACCTTGTCCATTGCCTTGCTGCTTCTTGGAGTGCAGGCTCGCTGATGCTCGATCCGGAGGAATGTCATGGCCTATGAATCGGTCCAGGTTAAGAAGCTCACGGGTGGCTGCGGCGCCGAGGTCCTGGGCGTCGATCTCAAGGCGATGAGCAATCGCCAGTGGGATGAGGTGCAGGCGGCCTTCGTCGAGCACGGCGTCATCTTCTTCCGTGACCAGAAGCTTACGCCTGAGCAGCACATCGAGTTCGCGCGGCGCTGGGCGCCGATCGACGTCAACCGCTTCTTCAAGGCGGTGCCGGGCTATCCCGAGATCGCCGAGGTGCGGAAGGAGCCCGAACAGAAGACCAATATCGGCGGCGGCTGGCACACCGACCACAGCTACGATCCGGAGCCGGCCATGGGCTCGATCCTGCTGGCGCGCGAATTGCCGGAGGAGGGCGGCGACACGCTGTTCGCCAACATGTATCGCGCCTTCGAGACGCTATCGCCCGGCCTGCAGCGCACGCTTGAGGGCATGAAGGCTGTCCACGGCTCGGCGCACGTCTTCGGCGCCAAGGGCGTCAACGCGGCCAACCCCGAAGGCGCCGGCCGCTACGGCAACCAGCACCTCGTGGGCGAGGACGTCGTCCACCCGGTGGTGATCCGCCATCCCTTGAGCGGCCGCAAGGCGCTCTACGTCAACGCGGCCTTCACCCTGCGCTTCGACGGCTGGTCGGCCGAGGACAGCCGGCCGTTGCTGGGATACCTCTACCGCCACGCCTCGCGGCCGGAATTCACCTGTCGCTTCCGCTGGCGCGAGGGGTCGATCGCGTTCTGGGACAATCGCGCGACTTGGCACTACGCCGCCAACGACTATCAGGGCGAGCGCCGGCTGATGCATCGCATCACCGTCGCCGGCTGCGCGCTGCAACCGGCGGCGGCGTGATCGTATCTTTTACGGCCTGAGCTTGATGGTCATGGCGGCGACGCCGGTCGCGAGGTTGTAGCCTGCATCCTTGGTAATGCCCGACGCTACCATGCCGATCTCGGCGTTGGGGCCGCCATAGATCCAGTTGCCGCCGGCCTGCTGGCCGCCGGCCGCCACCGTGCCCTGCTCGCCGACATAGGTGCCGCTGAGATCGTTCACCCCGCGCATCGAGCCCAGGGAGTAGACGCGCCAGATCGTGTGGACCGCCCGGGTGTAGCCGATGTCGATGCCGACCTTGTCGATCGTGCCGCTGTACTGGGCGCTCTCGCTGCCTTCCTTGTTGAGGAACACGCAATCGAGGCTCTTCTGCGAGCCCAGGACGTAGCCCGTGCTGCCGCCGACGCTGCAGCTCAGCGAGCCGATGTAGATGCGGGAGTTGGCGTTCGTGGCATTGAGCTGTTGCGGCGATGACTGGCTCATCATGCAGCCGGCCACGGACGCCGCGAGAGTGACCGCGACGGCGGCCTTGACGATGGTTTTCATGGGTATCTCCTTACGCCGCCCGAGTATGGCAGAACCTGACGCCATTCAAGCGCTAGTTGTTCGGGGTCAGCGCAGCGCCTGCCACAACAGGGCAAGTCCCGAGATCACCATCACGATGTCCAGCATGTACTGGAAGGTGGTCACGCTGATCCGCTCGACGACTAGCCGGGCCGTGTAGGTCCCGGCCATGACCGAGGAGCCCGAGATCAGGCCCTTGATGACGATGTCGGTGGGGAGCGCGCCGAACTGGCGGAAGGTCAGCGCCTTGCTGATGTAGAGGGTGAGCGAACCTGCGGCCTCGGTGGCGATGAAGGCGCCCTTGACGAGGCCATACGCGGCGAAGGTCGGCACGCTGAGCGGTCCGGTCGAGACCACGATGCCGGTGAGGAAGCCGATGATGGCGCCGGCGGCCACCAGGCCGCCGAAACCGATCGTGAGGTTGCGCGAGGCGAGCCAGCGACGCCCCGGCACCAAGGCCAGGAAGAAGAGGCCGAGCGCCAGTTCGACCGTATGCTCGGGCAGGACGAGCAGCGTGCGCGCGCCCAGCGCGGCTGCCGGCACGCCGCCCAAGGCATAGGCGGCGACGGCCCGCCAGTCGATCTCGCGCCACCACGAGGTGATCTTGGCGAAGTTCGACATCAGGGCGACGATCGCCATGATCGGCACCGCCTCGCGCGGCCCGAAGACGATCACCAGCACCGGCAGAAGGATGACGGTGGCGCCGGTGCCGACGATGCCGCTCACCGTGCCGGCGACGAAGCCGACGGCAAGGACAAGGGCGTAGTTCAGCATCTTCCGGACCGCGAGCCTCCGGCTCGCACAAGCTCATGAGCGAGCCGGAGGCTCGCGGTCCGGAAGAACATGAGGTCTATTAATACCCGATGTTCGGCCTCAGCCACTTCTCGGCCTGCTCGATGGTGCACCCTCGACGCTTGGCGTAATCCTCGACCTGGTCGTGGCCGATACGGGCGACGCCGAAATACGCCGCCTCGGGATGGGCGAAGTAGTAGCCCGACACCGCCGCCGTCGGCAGCATGGCGAAGCTCTCGGTCAGCGTCATGCCGGCGTTCTGACCGGCGTTCAGCAGCCGGAACAGCTCGGGCTTCTGGCTGTGGTCGGGGCAGGCGGGATAGCCCGGCGCCGGGCGGATGCCGCGATACTTCTCGCGGATCAGCTCGTCGTTGGCGAGCGCCTCGTCGGGCGCATAACCCCACAGCGTCTTGCGCACACGCTCGTGCAGGCGCTCGGCGAGGGCCTCGGCCAGGCGATCGGCCAGGGCTTTCAGCAGGATGTCCGAATAGTCGTCGTGGTCGGCCTTGAAGCGCGCCAGGTGCTCCTCGATGCCGTGGCCCGCCGTGACGGCAAAGCCGCCGATCCAATCGGCCTCGGGCGAGATGAAGTCGGCCAGGCACATGTTGGCGCGGCCCGAGCGCTTCTCGACCTGCTGGCGCAGGAAGAAGAGGCGGGAAATCTCCTTGCGGCGCGTCTCGTCCTCGTAGAGCACGACGTCGTCGCCCTCGCGACGACAAGGCCAGAAGCTCACGACGCCTTTGGCCGTCAGCCACTTCTCGCGCACGATGTGCTCCAGCATCTTGCGCGCATCCGTGTAGAGCTTGCGCGCGCTTTCGCCCACCACCTTGTCCTCGAGGATGGCTGGATAGTTGCCGGCCAGCTCCCAGGCGCGGAAGAACGGCGTCCAGTCGATGCGCTCGATCAGCTCGTGCAGCGGATACTCGGCGAAGATGCGCGTGCCCGTCACCGCGGGCTTGGGCGGCGTGTAGGCCGACCAGTCGATGGGATAGGCATTGGCACGCGCCATTTCCAGCGATACGACCTTCTCCTTCTTACCATCGCCGCGCTCGACGCGGATCGCCTCGTACTCGGCCGCCACCTTGGCGGCGAAATCGCGCGCGTGGTTGCCCGATTCCGAGGTCAGCGCCTGGCAGACGCCGACGGCGCGCGAGGCATCGAGCACGTGCACCGTCGTTCCGTCGTAGCGCGGCGCGATGCGCAGCGCGGTGTGGACCTTCGAGGTCGTGGCGCCGCCGATCAGCAGCGGTACCTTGAAGCCCGCTCGCGTCATCTCCTCGGCCACCGTCACCATCTCGTCGAGCGAGGGCGTGATCAGGCCACTGAGCCCGATCATGTCGGCGCGGTTGTCGTTGGCCGACTTCAGGATCTCCTGGAAGGGCACCATGACGCCGAGGTCGATGACCTCGAAGTTGTTGCACTGCAGGACCACGCCCACGATGTTCTTGCCGATGTCGTGGACGTCGCCCTTGACCGTCGCCATGACGATCTTGCCCTTGGGCTTGGAAGTCGCGGTCTTCTCGGCCTCGATGTAGGGCAGCAGGTGGGCCACCGCCTTCTTCATGACTCGCGCGCTCTTCACCACCTGCGGCAGGAACATCTTGCCCGAGCCGAAGAGGTCGCCGACCACGTTCATGCCGGCCATCAGCGGGCCCTCGATCACCTCGATCGGCCTCGCGATCTGCCGGCGCGCCTCCTCGGTGTCCTCGACCACGAACTGATCCATGCCCTTTACCAGGGCGTGCTCCAGCCGCTTCTCGACCGGCCAGCTGCGCCATTCGGCGTCCTGCGTCTCAGCGACTTCGCCGGTGCCCTTGTACTTGGGGGCGAGTTCGAGCAAGCGCTCGGTCGAATCCGGCCGGCGATTCAGGATCACGTCCTCACAGGCGTCGCGCAGCTCTTGCGGAATCTGGTCGTAGACCTCGAGCTGGCCCGCGTTGACGATGCCCATGTCCATGCCGGCCTGGATGGCGTGATACAGGAACACCGAATGCATGGCCTTGCGCACCGGCTCGTTGCCGCGGAACGCAAAGGAGAGGTTCGACACGCCGCCCGAGATCTTGGCGTGCGGGCAGCGCTGCTTGATCTCGCGCGTCGCCTCGATGAAGTCGACGCCATAGTTGTTGTGCTCCTCGATGCCGGTGGCGACGGCGAAGATGTTGGGATCGAAAATGATGTCCTCGGCCGGAAACCCGACCTTGTTCACCAGGATGTCGTAGGCCTTGGCGCAGATCTCGACCTTGCGCTCCTTGGTGTCGGCCTGGCCCTTCTCGTCGAACGCCATGACCACGACGGCGGCGCCGTAGCGGCGCACCTTGCGGGCGTGCTCGATGAAGGGCTCAACGCCTTCCTTCATCGAGATCGAGTTCACGATGGGCTTGCCGGCGACGCACTTCAAGCCGGCCTCGATGACGCTCCACTTGGAGCTGTCGATCATGATCGGCACGCGGGCGATGTCTGGTTCCGCGGCGATCAGCTTCAGGAACGTGTCCATCGCCTTCTCGGCGTCCAGAAGGCCTTCGTCCATGTTGACGTCGATGATCTGCGCGCCGCTCTCGACCTGCTGGCGCGCGACCTCGATCGCGGAGGTGTAATCGCCTTCCAGGATCAGCTTCTTAAAGCGGGCCGATCCGGTGACGTTGGTGCGCTCACCGATATTGATGAAGGTGGCGCGCGGTACGCTGTTGTTGGACTCGTCAGACATCAGAAGAAACTCGCCGCCTCCATGCCACTGAGACGCAGCGCCGGGGGCAGGGCATGCCACTGCCGCGGCTTCACGTCCTTGACCGCCTCGGCGATCGCCTTGATATGCGCCGGCGTCGTGCCGCAGCAGCCGCCGACGACGTTCAGCCAGCCATTCTCGGCCCAGCCTCGCACCAGCTTCGCCGTCATCTCCGGCGGCTCGTCGTAGGCGCCGAGCTCGTTGGGCAAGCCGGCATTGGGATAGACGCACAGCATGCCCTCGACCTGAGGGTTCAGTGCGTTCACATAAGGATGCAGCTCGGTGGCGCCGAAGCTGCAGTTCAGCCCCATGGTGAGCGGCTTGGCATGCCGCACCGAATGCCAGAAGGCCTCGACGGTCTGGCCCGAGAGATTGCGGCCGGCAAGGTCGGTCAGGGTCATCGACACCATGACCGGCAGCTCCTCGGCCCTCGCCTCGGCCGCCTCGTCAGCAGCGACCAGGGCCGCCTTGGCGTTCAGCGTGTCGAACACCGTCTCGATCAGGATGAAGTCGACGCCGCCGTCCAGCAGGCCGTCGATCTGCTCGCGATAGATGCCCTTCACCTCGTCGAAGGAGACGGCGCGATAGCCCGGGTCGTTGACGTTGGGCGACACCGACAGCGTCTTGTTGGTGGGCCCGAGCGCGCCCACGACGAAGCGCGGCTTGTCGGGATTCTTGGCGGTCGCTGCATCGGCGCAGGCGCGCGTCAGCTTGGCGGCCGCGAGATTGACCTCGCGCGCCATGTCGGCGATGCCGTAGTCGCTCAAGCTGATGGCGTTGGCGTTGAAGGTGTTGGTCGCGAGGATGTCGGCACCGGCATCGATATAGGCCTGGCAGATCGCCCCCACGACGTCGGGCCGCGTCAGGTTCAGCAGGTCGTTGTTGCCCTTCTGGTCGTGCGTGAAGGTCCGCCCGCCGCGGAAGCCTTCCTCGTCGAGGCGATAGGTCTGGATCATCGAGCCGTAGGGCCCGTCCTTCACCAGGATGCGTTCGCTGCCGATCTCGCGCAGCAACTCGGCTTTTTCGGCGCGAGCCTGCCCTGAGCTCTGTCGAAGGGTCATTGTGGACGTACTCCCAGCAAATGGCAGATCGCGAACGTGAGATCGGCGCGGTTCAACGTATAGAAGTGGAACTGGTCGACGCCTTCGTCACGCAGGCGGCGGCAGAGATCGCCGGCCACCGTGGCGGCGATCATGCGGCGGGTTTCCACGTCGTTGTCGAGCCCTTCGAACATGTTGGCGAGCCAGGACGGCACCTTGGAGCCGCACAGGCCGGCCATCTTGGTGATGCCCTGGAAATTCGAGACCGGCATGATACCCGGCACGATCGGCACATTGATGCCTGCCGCGGCGGCGTGATCGCGGAAGCGCAGAAAATCATCGGCCTCGAAGAAGAACTGCGTGATGCAGCGATCGGCGCCGGCATCGACCTTGCGCTTGAGATTGTCTAGGTCGGCCTTGGTGTCCGCCGAATCGGGATGCTTTTCGGGATAGCAGGCGGCGCTGATCTGGAACGCAGCGATCCTCTTCAGCCCGGCGATCAGCTCGGCGGCATTGGCGTAGCCGCCGGGATGAGGCGTGTACTTGCCGCCCATGCCGCCCGGCGGATCGCCGCGCAACGCCACGATGTGGCGGATGCCGGCGTTCCAATAGGCGCGCGCAATCTCATCGATCTCGCTTTGAGTCGCGGCGACGCAGGTGAGGTGGGCCGCCGCATCGACCCCCGTCTCCTTCTTCAGTCGCGCGACGGTCTCGTGCGTGCGCTGGCGCGTCGAGCCGCCGGCGCCGTAGGTCACAGAGAAGAACGCCGGCTTCAGCGGCGTGAGGCGGGTGACCGTCTCCCACAGGGTGCGCTCCGCAGCTTCGGTCTTGGGCGGAGAGAACTCGAACGAGACCTTGAGCCGCTGCGGCGCGCGCGCGGGAAACTCGGCGCCGGAGACGCTGTAGGGACCGCCAAGGGGGCCAGTGTCGGGACTCATCGTGAAGCTCCTTGGACGGGATGCGCTGCATGGCGCGCCGAGGCACGAGCCGGCAGCTCGCGCTCGCCGCGCCAGATGCCGGTCATCAGGCGGCGGCCGGGAAAGTGGATCGGCTCCAGGGGATTGAGGCCCGCGCTGCGGAGCCAGCCCTGCACCTGGTTGTCGGCGAAGCCGAGATGGACGTGGGCGTGTTCGCGCTTCAGCTCGACCAGGTCGTGCGGCGAGAAGTCGACCACCAGCACGACGCCGCCCGGGCGCACGACGCGTGCCGCCTCGCTCAAGGCCGCCGCCGGATCGTCGGCGTAGTGCAGGACGTGATGGATGGTGACGACGTCGAAGGCCTCGGCCTCGAAGGGCAGGGCATACATGTCGCCCTGGCGGATCTCGGCATTGTCGATGCCGGCCTTGGCGAGGTTGGCGCGAGCCAGCGCCAGCATCTCGCGGGACTGGTCGATGCCCACGGCCTGCTCGACCTTGGGCGCCAGCACTTCGAGCAGCCGGCCCGTCCCGGTGCCGATATCGAGCAGCCGACGCGCGCCGATCGGCAGATGATGGGCGAGCGCGCGCTCGATCTCCCGGTCGGCGACATGCAGCGCGCGCAGCTCGTCCCAGCGCTGGGCGTTGTCGCGGAAGAACCGCACCGCCGCCGTCTGGCGCCGTTGCTGCAGGGCATCGAGACGGGCGCGGTCGGCGGCGATGCGGGCATGCTTGGGATCGAGCCGGCGCACGAACTCGCGCACAAGGGCCGCGTCGTCGCCCGACGTGACCAGGCGGAAGCGCGTGAACTGCGCCTCGCGGAAGCGCTCGAGCAGGCCCGCTTCGACCAGAAGCTTGAGATGCCGCGACACGCGCGGCTGGCTCTGCCCCAGCACATGAACGTAGTCGCTGACGGTCAAATCCTCGCGCGCCGCCAGCGCCAGGATGCGCAGCCTCGTGTCCTCGGCCGCCGCCCGCAGGAGGGTGAGAAGGTGGTCCATGCTGTGAAGAATATAAGCATATCTTTATGTATGCAAGAGGTATGCGCTGGCAAAAATTGTGGCCGGGAGGCCACTTGTCGAGCGTCTCCTTTCCTATGCACTTCAAAGTGCACGCGGCGTATGCAACACTCGCTTCCGAACAGCGGCGAGTCGCGCCGTTTTCGCGTCTTTGGCCCGGCTTCCGGGCCAGCGGGGATGGACCGGGGTTGGCGTGATGATCGCAAGCGTGTCGAAGATGGCCACCCGCGTCCGGTGTTCGGTCGTGGCGACAGCCATGGCGGCAGCCCTCCTGGGCGGGTGCGCGGTGAACGACACCGGCGCGTCCGAGCCGTGGGATCCCATCGAGACGCCCAACCGCTTCATTTTCGCGGTCAACCGTGCCGTCGATACCATCGCTATCCGACCCGTCGCCGTGCTCTACCGCGACTGGGTGCCGGAGCCGGCGCAGAAGAGCGTGCGCAACCTGCTCGACAATCTCGGTGAGCCGGTGACGGCCATCAACGAGGTCTTCCAGGGCGATCCCAGCCGTGCCGGGGTCACTTTGGCGCGCTTCGTGGTGAATTCGACGATCGGCTTGGCCGGTCTGTTCGACGTCGCCGCCATGATGGGCATGCCGCGCACCAAGACCGACGCCGGCCAGACCATCGGCATGTGGGCGGGCAAGGGCGTCGAGCCGGAGAATGGCGGCTTCTACCTCGTCCTGCCGCTGGCGGGTCCGTCCAATGCGCGTGACGCCACGGGCCTGATGGTCGACTACGCCATCGATCCGTTCCAGATCCTGCCGGTCGCGTTCAACTGGGACTTTTGGTACTACTCGCTGCCGCGCTTCGGCCTGAACGTGATCGACTATCGTTCGCGCACGATGTTCGCGTTGGACGACCTCGAGAAGAACAGCGTCGACTACTATGCCGCGCTGCGCTCGGCCTATACCCAGAACCGTGCCGAACTGATCCGCGCCAAGCGCGACAAGACCGACACCAAGAGTGAACTGGAGCGTCGCGACAATCTTGCGCTGGTGAAATAGCGACCGGGGCGACCCCCTTCGCGCTAAAGTCGCTTCGCGCTAAACTCGCCTGTCAGAAATCTTGAAGGAGCGAACATTGCCGCTGCTTGCTGGTCGTCGCCTCGCCTTTCGTCTCGCCGCCGGTACCGCTGTCGCCCTGCTGGCCGAACCGGCCTTTGCCGCCAGTCCCGCCGCCGACCTGGTCTCCGCCACGGTGGCGGAAGGGTTCTCGATCATGAAGAGCCCCAACAGCCCGCAGCGTCAGGCCGCGATCAAGCAGATCCTGATGACCCGGTTCGATCTGCCGTTCATGGCCCAGACGGCGCTCGGCAAATACTGGGATGGCGCCACGGCCGAGCAGCGGCAGCGCTTCGTGAAAGCGACCGAGGAATCCGAGGCCAAGACCTATAACGAGCGCTTCGGGCAGTACAGCGGCCTGGAACTGAAGGTCGTCAAGACGACGGACCGGCCCAATGGGGTCGAGGTCGTCGATACCAGGATCATCCAGCAGAACGGCAGCCAGCCGCTCAAGCTCGAGTGGGAGGTCCGCAAGACCAATCAGGGCCTGCGCATCACCGACGTCAAGGTCGAGGGTGTCAGCATGGTCGTGACTAGACGTTCGGATTTCAATTCCTACATCCAGCAGAATGGCGGCAAGGTCGACGCCTTGATCGAGGCCCTCGAGGCCAAGGCCAAAGGCCCCTAGCGACCGCCGCGAATTGCGCCTGTAGCACGGCCGACGTAAAATCGGCGTGGGAGGCGTATCGATCGGCTCGCCGTGAATGGGACCGCGGCAGGCCGAAGGAGAACGCCGTATGGACAGCGCCGTCGCCAAGAACGCAGCGGAACCCCGCTCGGTGGATCCGGTTTGGACCAACATCCGTGAAGCCGCGCAGAAGGCGGCCGCGTCCGAGCCGGTCCTGGCCGGCCTGCTCCATGCCACCATCCTGAGCCAGACCAGATTCGAAGGCGCGCTGAGCTATCACCTCGCGCGGCTCGCCGGCACCACCGAGGTGCCGGCTGCTCTCATTCGCCAGACCCTCGACGAGGCGCTGAACGGCGACCCCGCGATCGGCATGGCGGCGCGCGCCGACATCATGGCGGTCGTCGAGCGCGATCCCGCCTGCACCTCCCATCTCGATCCGCTGCTGTGGTTCAAGGGCTATCACGCGCTGCAGACCTCGCGCGTGGCGCATTGGCTGTGGCTGCAGGGCCGCCAGACGCTTGCCCACTTCCTGCAGAGCCGGGCGAGCGCCCTGTTCGGCCTCGACATCCATCCCGGTGCGCGCATCGGCAAGGGCATCTTCATCGACCATGGCACCGGCGTCGTGATAGGCGAGACCGCCGTCGTCGAGGACGGCGTGTCGATGCTGCACGGCGTGACCTTGGGCGGCACCGGCAAGGAGCGCGGCGATCGCCATCCCAAGGTGCGGCGCGGCGTGCTGCTGGGCGCCGGCGCCAAGGTGCTGGGCAACATCGAGATCGGTGCCTGCGCCAAGATCGCGGCCGGCAGCGTCGTGCTCGAGCCGGTACCCGCCGGCTGCACCGCGGCCGGCGTGCCGGCGCGCATCATCGGCTGTGTCGATGTCCCCGAGCCCGCGCTCGAGATGGATCAGCGAATCTGACCTCGTCTAGCTGCCGGCTTCCGGCTTGCCCTCCGTCGCCAGCGGCTGGTGCATTGCCTTGATCGACTTCAGCAGCTTGTGCAGGTGCACTTTCTGCTTCTCGTCGAGCGGCGCGTCGTCCTTGGGGTGAGCCTGTAGCGCGAGCTCGGAATCCTCGAGGCGGCGGATGAAGGTCATCGCCTGCTCGGTCTTCTGCTGCTCGGTACCCGGCGTCAGCTGATACACCGTCAGGAACAGCGATCCGAGGCTGCGATTCTGAAGTTCGGGCGTGAGCGGGAACTTGCTCTTGTACATGCCATCCAGGGCCGCCTTGGCCTCGCCGACCGTCTTGGCGCGGCGCAGCGTGTATTCCATCTGGTCGAGCCGATGGGTGATCTCGAACCGGTGCTGCGCCAGCTGCTCGCGGTTCTTCATCTCGATTTCATGACTGTGCTGGATATTCTGCAGCAGCGCCGCGCCGCCGGTCAGCACCACCGACGACAAGAGCCACATGCCCACCGAGCTGTTTAGGAAGTCGAACACCCGCTTGCCGAAGCCATGGTGCGCCGGTGGTGCGGGCGGGGCAGGCTGTGGCGGCGGATTGGCCGTCTCCAGGCGCTTCCTGACTTCGTGGCGCAGCTCTTCCTCTTCCTCGATTGCCTTCCTCTGCTCCTCGCTCAGCATGTCCCCTCGCTACCCCTATTGCGCTTGCAGGCTGACGCGCTGCTTTTGGCACAAGTGCCAGGAAGTCGCACTCAGAATGTGGTTTTGGCTGCGTCCTTTGCTCAGGGGCCCTTGAGGTCCGCCGGCACACGGATCGGCCAGAGGCGCGACATCGCCCACGCCACGATGAGCCCGACCAGGCAACCGAAGATGACCTCGGCGACCTTGTGCAGCCCGTGCTCGATGCCGCCGACCCGCGAATGGGCCTCGAGGCTGCCGGCGATGACGATGGCCGCCGTGATCGGCGCCTGACGCCACATCGTCTGGATATGGACCACGTACGAGGACAGCAGCACGGTCACGGCGAGCGCAAAGGGCAGCGTCCATTCGGCCGGACCGCCGATGAGGAGGAAGGCGAGCCCGACGGCGGCGCCTACCAGCACGTTGATGATGCGGCTCCTGAACATACGCGCCGCCTCGGTCACCTGCGGGTCGGAAGAGGCGATCATCGAGGCGATCGACCAGATCGGATTGGTATCGGCGATATGGCCGAGCACATACCAGACGATGACGGTGGCAATGGCGACGTTGAGGGCAAACCGCACGCCCAGGATGTCGTGCGGCATCGAGAACGGCATTCGGATCTGCACGGCGGTGTCCTCCCCTCTCATGCTCCTCTCCCCCTACCGGGCGAGAGGAATACGAGCGGGAACAGTACGAGGCCCTCTAGTTCCTCACCAGCGGCTTGTACTTGATGCGGTGCGGCTGGTCGGCGTCGGCGCCGAGGCGGCGGTGCCGGTCGGCCTCGTAGTCCTGGTAATTGCCCTCGAACCACTCGACGTGGCTGTCGCCCTCGAAGGCCAGCATGTGGGTGGCGATGCGGTCGAGGAACCAGCGATCGTGGCTGATGATGACGGCGCAGCCGGCGAAGTCGACCAGCGCCTCCTCGAGCGCGCGCAGCGTGTCGACGTCGAGGTCGTTGGTCGGCTCGTCGAGCAGCAGCACGTTGGCGCCGCTCTTCAGCATCTTGGCGAGGTTGACCCGGTTGCGCTCGCCGCCCGAGAGCTGGCCGACCTTCTTCTGCTGGTCGGCGCCCTTGAAGTTGAACGAGCCGCAATAGGCGCGGCTCGAGACCTCGCGGTTGCCGAGCTTGATGATGTCGAGCCCGCCCGACAGCTCCTCCCACACCGACTTGTTGGGATCGAGCGTCTCGCGGCTCTGGTCGACGTAGCCGAGCTTTACCGTCGGTCCGACCGAGAAGGAGCCGGAGTCGGGCTTCTCCTGGCCGGTGATCATCTTGAACAGCGTGGTCTTGCCGGCGCCGTTGGGGCCGATGACGCCGACGATGCCGCCCGGCGGCAGGCTGAAGGAGAGGTCGTCGATCAGGAGCCGATCGCCGAACCCCTTGGCGATCTTCTCGGCCTTGATGACGTGATCGCCGAGACGCGGCCCGGCCGGGATCACGATCTGCGCCGTATCGAGCGTCGCCTTCTGCTCCTCCTCGACCATCTGGTTGTAGGCGGCGATGCGCGCCTTGCTCTTGGAGCGCCGCGCCTGCGGGCTCTGGCCCATCCATTCGAGCTCGCGCTGCAGCGTGCGCCGGCGGGTGTCGGCGGCCTTCTCCTCCTGGGCCAGCCGCTGCTCCTTCTGCTTCAGCCACGAAGAGTAGTTGCCTTCCCACGGGATGCCGGCGCCGCGGTCGAGCTCGAGGATCCAGCCCGCGACATTGTCGAGGAAGTAGCGGTCGTGGGTGACGGCGACGACGGTGCCAGGGAACTCCGCGAGGTGCCGCTCCAGCCAGGCGACGGACTCCGCATCGAGATGGTTGGTCGGCTCGTCGAGCAGCAGCAGGTCGGGCTTGCTGAGCAGCAGACGGCAGAGCGCGACGCGGCGGCGCTCGCCGCCCGACAGCTTCTCGACGTCGGCGTCGGCCGGCGGGCAGCGCAGCGCATCCATGGCGATCTCGACCGTGCGCTGGAGGTCCCAGCCGTTGCCGGCGTCGATCTTCTCCTGCAGCTCGGCCTGCTCGGCGATCAGCTTGTCCATGTCGGCGTCGGGATCGGAGAAGGCGTTCGACACCTCCTCGAAGCGCGCCAGCATCGTGGCCATGTCGCCCGCGCCGTCCATGACGTTGCCCAAAACGTCCTTCTTGGGGTCGAGCTTGGGTTCCTGCTCAAGCATGCCGACCTTGGCGCCCTCGGCCGCCCAGGCCTCGCCGGTGAAGTTGTCGTCCTGGCCCGCCATGACGCGGAGCAGTGTCGACTTGCCGGCGCCGTTCAGGCCCAGCACGCCGATCTTGGCGCCGGGCAAGAACGACAGCCAGATGTCCTTCAGGACCTGCTTTCCGCCCGGATAGGTCTTGTTCAGACCCTTCATGACGTAGATGTACTGATACGCGGCCATCGGCGGCTCCGGTCGGACGGGTGGAAAGGGGTTGGCGCGCTTGTAGCGGCCCCGCTGCTCAGGTTCAATGACGCCGGGAGAAGCGCTCACGCATGATGACGGAACCCACCGTCCTGGCCCTGTCGTTGGCCTATCTCGGCCTGTTGTTCGCCATCGCCTGGGTCGGCGACCGCTATGCGCGCGACTGGTCGGCGAGCTCGGTGGCGCCGGCGGTCTATGGCCTGTCGCTGGCGATCTACTGCACCTCGTGGACCTTCTACGGCGCCGTCGGCCGCGCCGCGACGTCGGGCATCGACTTCATCCTGATCTATACCGGTCCGGCGCTGGTGATCGTCGCGGGCTACCCGATGCTGCGCAAGATGGTGCGGCTCGCCAAGCAGCACAACGTCACCTCGATCGCCGACTTCCTCGCCTCGCGCTACGGCAAGAGCCGCGCCGTCGGCGTCACCGCCACCTTGTTCGCTACCGTCGGCGTGCTGCCCTACATCGCCCTGCAGCTGCAGGCGGTGTCGTCGACCTTCCGTTCCATCGCAGCACCTACGCCCGTCGCCGGCAGCCTGTCGGGCGTGGTGCATACCGATACCTCGCTGATCGTCGCCGCCCTGATGGCGGTGTTCACCATCCTGTTCGGCGTGCGCAACGTACACGCCTCCGAGCAGCATCGCGGCATGATGCTGGCCATCGCCTTCGAATCGGTGGTGAAGCTCTTGGCTCTGCTGATTGTCGGCCCGTTCGTGCTCTATGTACTGTTCAGTGGGCCGGGCGATCTTCTGAGCCAGGTCGAAAGCGTGCCGGCCGTCGCCGACCGCGTCTTCCGCGAAGGCTCGCCGCTCACCTGGTTGGTCACGACCTTGCTGTCGGCCATGGCCTTCCTCTGCCTGCCGCGCCAGTTCCATGTCGCCGTCGTCGAGCACGGTCATGCGGCCAGCCTGCGCACCGCGCGCTGGCTGTTTCCGGTCTACCTGGTGCTGATCAACCTCTTCGTCCTGCCGATCGCCGCCGCCGGCATGCTGCTGCTCGGCTCGCAGACCAGCCCCGACCTCTATGTCCTGCAGCTGCCGCTCGCCAATGGGGAGAGCTGGCTGTCGGCCTTCGTCTTCATCGGCGGACTGTCGGCCGCCACCTCGATGGTGATCGTCGCCTGCATGGCGCTGTCGGGCATGATCGGCAACGAGCTGGTGATGCCCTACCTGCTGCGTCAGCAAGCTCGCGGAGGGGCCGGCGTCTCCCGGGACATGGGTCCATTGGTGGTGTTCGTGCGCCGCGCCGCTGTCGTGCTGATCCTGATGGCGGGTTACGCCTACGAGCGCATCATCTCGGGCTACCTGCCGCTCGCCTCGATCGGCCTGATCAGCTTCTGCGCCGTCGCCAACTTCGCGCCGGGCGTCGTGCTCGGTCTCTACTGGCGGCGTGCGCATCGCTATGGCGTGGTCGTGGGCCTGGCCGGCGGCTTCGTCGTCTGGCTCTACGCCCTGCTGTTGCCGTCGCTCAGCCCCTCGGCCGCCGCGGCGCCGCTCAAGCCCTATCTGCCGGCGCCGCTTGCCGAGCTCGACCCGGTCGGCCAGGGCTTCGTGGTCGGCATCCTGATCAACACGCTGCTGCTGGTCGCGGTCTCGCTGCTGGTCCGTGCGCGCGGCGCCGATGCCGAGCAGGCCCAGGCCTTCGTGCTCGGCCCCGAAGCGCCCGACGGTGAGCCCGAGCGGCCGCAGCGCCAGGCGCCGGCCGACGTCGCCCGCATCGACGAGCTGCGCGGCCTCTTGGCGCGCTTCGTCGGCAGCGAGCGGGCCATGCGCGCGCTGGCCGGCGAGCGGCTCTCGATCGAGGCCGCGCTCAGCCGCACCGAACGCGTGCTGTCGGGCACGCTGGGCGCGGCCTCCGCCCGCATCATCGTCGCCGCCGTCAGCCGCCGCGGCCGGTTGCTGCCGCGCAGCGCCCGGGCGCTGATCGACGAGGCGTCCGAGGCCATCCGCTACAACTACGAGATCCTGCGCAACACCCTCGACCATGTCGGCATGGGCATCGCCGCCTTCGACCGCGATGGGCGGCTGGAGATCTTCAACGACCGCTTTACAGATCTGCTTGCACTCGACGCCGCCGCCGTCGCCGTCGGCGCTGCGCCCGGCGAGTTCGCCGCCGGGCCGGAAGTCGTGGCGCTGCTCAGGCGGCCGGAGACGCCGCAGACCCACGAGATCACCACCCGCGAAAGCCGCGTCATCGAGCTGCGGCTCGATCCGCTGCCCGACGGCGGCTTCGTCGCCACCTGCAACGACGTGACGGCGCGCGTGCACACTGCCGAGGCATTGCGCGAAAGCGACCGCCAGCTGCGCCAATCGGCCGAGACCCTTGAACAGCGCGTGATCGAACGCACCGCCGAGCTGGAAGCGAGCCGCGCCGAGGCCGAGGCCGCCAATCTCGGCAAGACGCGCTTCATCGCCGCCGCCAGCCACGACCTGCTGCAACCGCTGCACGCGGCGCGCCTGTTCACCGCGGCGCTGATCGATCGCGATCCGGGCAACGATCTCGGCGGCAAGATCGACACCAGTCTCGGCGCCGTCGAATCGCTGCTCGATGCGCTGCTCGATATCTCCAAGCTCGATGCCGGCGCCTTCAAGCCGGAAGAGCGTCCGTTCGCCCTGCAGCCGCTGTTCGAATCGCTTGCGACCGCCTTCGCGCCGGTGGCAGCGCGGCGCGGTGTCGAGCTGGCAGTGGCGCCGACGCGCGCCTTCGTGTCGACCGACCCGGCCTTCCTGCGCCGCATCCTGCAGAACCTGCTGTCCAATGCGTTGCGCTACGGCAAGCCCGAGGGCCGCCCGGCGCGCGTGCTGCTGGGCTGCCGGCGCGAGGGCGACGCGTTGCGCATCGAGGTCAAGGACAACGGACCCGGCATCGCGGCGGACAAGCAGGCGGTGATCTTCGACGAGTTCGTGCGCCTGCAGGCCGAGGACGACGCGCCGCGCGAGGAGCGGGGGCTGGGCCTGGGTCTTGCCATCGTCGACCGCATCGCGCGCATGCTCGAGCTCGACGTGCGGCTTGCCTCGGCGCCCGGCAAAGGCTCGACCTTCTCGGTGACCGTGCCGCGCGTGGAAGCGGTCGTGGCCGCGCCGTTGGCGGCACCGGCGCCGCAACCGCAGCCCTCGCTCGAGGTGGGAAGCTTCGTGCTCTGCATCGACAATGAGGCGCGCGTGCGCGAGGCGATGGCGACCCTGCTCACTGGCTGGGGCTGCCACGTCGCCACCGCAGCCTCGCAGGCCGAAGCGCAGCAGGAGGTGGCGCGCGTGGGCCGTCTGCCCGACCTTGTCCTGGCCGACCTGCATCTCGACGAAGGGCCTGACGGCCTCGACGTCGTCGGCGCCCTGCGCCAGGCCTGGGGCCGGGCAGTGCCGGCCGCCCTGGTCACTGCCGATCGCGATCCCACCCTTCGCTTGCGCGCCCGCGCCCGCCAGGTCGAGTTGCTGCACAAGCCGGTGAAGCCGGCGGCCCTGCGCGCGCTGCTGCGCCTGCGCACGCCGGCGTCGCGCCGCGTGTCGGCGTAAATCTCTGCCTTAAGTTAAGGCCTGACCGGCTCGGCAGGCGGGATGGTGAGTCCGCGCGCCTCGATCACCGCCTGGGTGCGCGAGCGCACGCCGAGCTTGCGCAGGATCACCGTGACATGGGCCTTCACCGTGGCCTCGCCGACGCTGAGCTTGTAGGCAATCTGCTTGTTCTGGTCGCCCTGGATCATCAGCGCCAGCACACGCCACTGCTGCGGCGTGAGCTGGTTGGCGCGCTGGACGAAGGAGTCGGCGGGGGCGCTCTCGGCCGGCGCAAAGATCTCGCCCTCCAGCACCGCGCGCACCGTGGTGGCGATCTCCTCCAGCGAGGCCGACTTGTCGATATAGGCCGAGGCGCCGAATTCATAGGCCCGGCGGATGACGGCCGCCTCGCGCGCTGCCGACACCACGATGATCGGCACCGTCGGATGCTCCGAGCGCAGCAGCGCGAGGCCGGTCAGCCCGTCCATGCCCGGCATGTCGAGATCGAGCAGCAGGGCGTCGGTTTCCGGATCCTGCTCCAGCGCCTCCTGGACCTGGGCCAGGCTGCCCGCCAAGGCAATGCGCGCGCCGGCGAAGGCCTGGGCGAGCGCCGAGGACAGCGCATCGCGCACCATCGGGTGGTCGTCTGCGATCAGAAAAGCGAGCGTTTCCTGGGCCATGAGCCTGTTGGGGCCTCGTTTCCCCAACAGTGCCGACACGTCCGTCGATGGGTCAAGCACGCCGCTTTGCTGCGGCGCACAATGGATTTCCCCGGGAATCTTGGACGTTGGTCGAATTGCGTTCACACGGTCTGTGACCTTACACCGAAAGGAAGATGGGCGGTTTGTAGATGCCCGTCATGTTGGGGAGCAAACGCATGGCAATGGCAGCAACGGCCGGTAGTGGCCCTGTCGTCTCGCGCGAGGAAGAACGTCGCGTCATCTTCGCGTCGTCGCTCGGCACGGTGTTCGAGTGGTACGACTTCTATCTCTACGCCACCTTGGCGCCGTTCTTCGCCGCACTGTTTTTCCCGCCGGGTAACGAGACGGCAGCGCTGCTCTCGGCGTTCGCCGCCTATGCCGCAGGCTTCCTGGTCCGCCCCTTCGGCGCCATCGTGTTCGGCCGTCTGGGCGACCTGGTCGGCCGCAAGTACACCTTCCTCGTCACCATCCTGTTCATGGGCGCCTCGACCTTCGCGGTCGGCCTGCTGCCGACCTTCTCGGCGGTCGGCTGGCTGGCGCCGGTGTTGATGGTGACCTTGCGCCTGATCCAGGGCCTGGCGCTCGGCGGCGAATACGGCGGGGCGGCGACCTACGTCGCCGAGCACGCGCCGAACGGCCGCCGCGGCTATGCCACCAGCTGGATCCAGACGACGGCGACGCTGGGCTTCTTCCTGTCGCTGCTGGTGATCGGCGCCTGCCGCCTGTACATGGACCCCAAGGTCTTCGCCGAGTGGGGCTGGCGCCTGCCGTTCCTCGTCTCGCTGATCCTGCTGATCTTCTCGGTCTATATCCGGCTGAAGCTGAACGAATCACCGCTGTTCCAGCAGATGAAGGCCGAGGGCAAGGGCTCCAAGTCGCCCCTGACCGACAGCTTCTTCCGCTATCCCAACAACCGCTTCGTGCTGCTGGCGCTGCTGGGCGCGACCGCGGGCCAGGGCGTGGTCTGGTACACCGGCCAGTTCTACGCGCTGTTCTTCCTGCTGATCACGCTCAAGCTCGACTACGTTGCGGCCTACTCGCTGGTCGCGGTCTCGCTCCTGATCGGCACGCCGATGTTCGTCTTCTTCGGCTGGCTGAGCGATCGCATCGGCCGTCTGAAGATCATCCTGGCGGGCTGCCTGATCGCGGCCGTCACCTACTTCCCGCTGTTCCAGGCGCTCACGCACTACGTCAACCCCGCCCTGGAGAGCTTCCAGGCCAAGACCAAGATCACGGTCACGGCCGATCCGGCGCAGTGCAACTTCCACATCTTCGTCGGTCCGTGGTCCAAGTTCACGGAATGCGACCGCGCCAAGGATGCGCTGACCAAGGCCGGCCTCTCCTTCACGTCGGTGTCGGGCGCCGCCGGCACGCCGGTGGTGATCGCCATCAACGACAAGAAGCTCGAAGGCTTCGACGCCAAGGAAGGCCTGCCCAAGCTCAACGCGGCGCTGAAGGACGCAGGCTTCGTCGCCGGCGCCGACCTCAAGGCCGTCAACTGGTTCATGGCCGAGCTGATCCTGGTGATCTTCCTGGTCTATGTGACCATGGTCTACGGACCGATCGCCGCCTTCCTGGTCGAGTTGTTCCCGACCAATATCCGCTACACCTCGATGTCGTTGCCCTATCACATCGGCAACGGCTGGTTCGGCGGCATGCTGCCCTTGCTGGCGACCGCGCTGGTCGCCTGGTCGGGCGACATCTACTACGGCCTCTGGTATCCGATAATCGTCGCCCTGATGACGCTGGTGATCGGCGCCATCTTCCTCAGGGAAACCAAGGACGTGGATATCAGCAAGTAGATCCGCGCACGACACCCGAAGGAACCGGCGGCCCCACGGCCGCCGGTTTTCTTTTGACGATATGTCACCGCGGGCAAAGCTTGTTTTTGCGGGCGGGGCGAGGGAGTTTGGCCTCGACAGCCCATCAGGACACGACCATGAATCTCGACGCCATCACCATCGGCCACAACCCGCCCGAGGACGTGAACACCGTCATCGAGGTGCCGATCGGCGGTGAACCGGTGAAGTACGAGATGGACAAGGCGGCGGGCACGCTGGTCGTCGACCGCTTCCTCTACACGCCGATGCGCTATCCCGGTAATTACGGCTTCGTGCCCCATACGCTCTCCGACGACGGCGATCCGATCGACGTGCTGGTCGCCAACACCCGGCCGATCATCCCGGGCGCCGTCATGAACGTGCGGCCGATCGGCGTGCTGCGCATGGAGGACGACGGCGGCGGCGACGAGAAGATCATCGCCGTGCCCTCGTCACGCATCACCCAGCGCTACGTCAATGTGAAGACCCACACCGACCTGCCCGAGATCACGCGCCACCAGATCGAGCACTTCTTCGTCCACTACAAGGACCTCGAGCCCGGCAAGTGGGTCAAGCTGCTGGGCTGGGGCGACGTCGAAGAAGCGCGCCGCCTCATCGCCGAGGCGATCGAGCGGGCGAAGCGGAAGAAGTAGCCCACCGGCGGAAGGTTCGCCGGGTCGCGTCGTCCATCGGGAAGAAGCTTTCGATGCGCAGCTCCTGGACCGTCACGTCCTGCGGCGTGCCGAGCGTGGCGATGGTCGTGAACAAACGCAGCGTCACCCCGTCCTTTTCGAAGAGCATGGGCAGCACCGGCGCGTCGGCGGCGGGCGGCGGCGTCTGCGCCATCGCCGTCCGCACGCCCTTGTAGCCCAGCAGGCGCCGCAGCAGGGTCGCAGTCTGCGTTGTGCCGTCCACGGCGGCGTCGGCTTCGACGCTGCGCACGAAGTAGCGCACGACCTCCGGCCAATTGGTGAGATGCGGCCGCAACACGTCGGGCGCGACCAGCGCATCGGCGAGATTGATCGCGGCACCGGGCTCGACCGGTCCGACCAGGAACTCGACCAGGGCGACGGCGCCCTTGTTGGCCTGCAGCAGGTTCCAACGGCGGTCGACGACAACGGCGGGGAAGGGCTCTTGCTGCTTCAGCATGTAGGCGAGCGCGTCACGCACCGGGGCGAGAGCGGCGGCGTCCAGCGCGGCCTCCGTCCAGGCCGGCGCGAACCCCGCGGCCAGCAGGAGCTCGTTCGACTGGCGCAGCGGCATGTCGAGCGCCGCGGCGAGGCGCACGACCATGTCGCGGCTTGGCTTGGTGCGACCGAGCTCGAGGAAACTGATATGACGTTGCGAGCAGGGTGTCGCCATCGCCAGCTGGAACTGCGAAAGGCCCCGTCTGTTGCGCCACCGTGCTAGCCGGTCGGGAAAGGAAGACGAGGCTTTCATGACTACCTGGCATGTAGTTGATGGCACGAGGCGCGGCCGGGATAGTGCCGCACGAGGTACTGATTGATGAAGGTCGTTTTTGCCGGGTTCTTCGCGGTCCGCCTGATGGAGCGGGTGCAGGCCCATCTCGCCATGTCCTGCGAGGTGATCGCCGTCGACGATGAGGCTCGTGTTCCGGCGACGCTCGGCGATGCCGACGTGCTGGTGTCGATGGGCTACACCACGGCCATGGCCGAGGCCGGACGACGGCTGCGCCTCGTGCAGGTGCCCGGCGCGGGCCTCGATCGCATCGAGCGCGCGTTGCTGCCGCCCGGCGCCCATCTCGCCAACGCCTATGGCCACGAGGCCGGCATCGCCGAATACATCATGGGCGCCATGCTTGAGCTGACGCGCGGCCTGCGCCGGCTGGACGCCAGCTTGCGCCAGGGCCGCTGGGACAGCCAATGGGCCGTCGGCGTGCCCATGCCGCCGCCTCATCCCGAGCTGGCCGGCAAGACATTGGGCATCCTGGGTTTCGGCCATATCGGCGAGGCGCTGGCCCGCCGCGCGCGTGCGTTCGACATGGAGGTCTGCGCCATCCGCCGCCAGCCGCAGGCGGATGCGCCCGAGGGTGTGTCGTTCATCGCCGGGCCCGAGCGGCTCGACGAGGTTCTGCGCAGCTCCGACTATCTCGCGATCACGCTGTCGCTGTCGCCGGCGACGCGCAACCTGCTCGACCAGCGCCGGCTCGCCCTGATGAAGCCGACCGCCTTCCTGGTCAATGTCGCGCGCGCCGAAATCGTCGACGAGGCCGCACTCTATCGCGCATTGGCCGATCACAAGCTCGCCGGCGCCGCGCTCGATGTCTGGTATCGTTATCCGACGATTCCCGGACCTGTTCTTCCCGCCGCGCAACCCTTCCATGAGCTCGACAACGTCATCATGACGCCGCATGTCTCGGGCTGGACCGAAGGCATGATCGAGGCGCGGGCCGCGCTGATCGCCGGCAACATCGAACGAGCGGCGCGCGGCGAGGCGCCGCTGAACGAGATCGATCCGCGGTGAGGGGGCGGCGGCAGCGCCTGCCGTTCTATTACGGCTGGCTGATCATCGGCATCGCCTTCGTGACCATGGCGATCGCCGTCACCGCGCGCACGGCCTTCTCGCTGCTTCTGCCGCCCCTGATCGCCGAGTTCGGCTGGGATCGCGGGCTCGCGGCCGGCGCCTTCTCCTTCGGCTTCCTGGTCTCGGCCGTGCTGGGGCCGATCGTCGGCCGCGTCATGGATCGCAAGGGCCCGCGCATCGTCATCGAAAGCGGCGTGGCGATGGTCACGGCCGGTCTTCTTCTCGCGACCCTGATCGGCAATCCTTGGCAGTTCTACGCTACGCTTGGCGTGATGGTGGGCGCGGGGGCCAACCTCATGACCTTCACCGCCCATTCGCAGTTCCTGCCGTTCTGGTTCGTGCGCCGGCGCGCGCTCGCCATCAGCGTCGCCTTCTCGGGCGTGGGCGTCGGCGCCATCGTGCTGCTGCCGTGGCTGCAGTCGATCATCGAGCGCGAGGGCTGGCGGGCGGCCTGCTGGGTGATGGGCCTGCTGGTGCTCTGCGTGCTGGGGCCGCTCAATCTTCTGGTCCATCGCCGGCCGCAGGATATCGGCCTGCTGCCCGACGGCGAACCGCACGCCGCCGCATCGGCGCCGCGTGCTCGCTCGAATATCGTCGACGCCGCCTGGGTGTCGGTCGACTGGACGCTGGCGCGCGCGATCAGGACGGCGCGCTTCTGGTGGATTGCGCTCGGCTACGTGTGCGCGCTGTTCGCCTGGTACGCCGTGCAGGTCCACCAGACCAAGTACCTGATCGAGGTCGGCTTCTCGCCGATCCTGGCCGCCTGGGCGCTGGGCCTGGTGAGCGTCGTCGGCATCCCGGGCCAGATCGGCCTCGGCGCCTTGTCCGACCGCATCGGGCGGGAATGGATATGGACGGCGGGGTGCCTGGGCTTCGCCATCTGCTATGTCGCGCTGATCGCCCTCGAAGGCGGGCCCTCGCCGGTGCTGCTGTGGGTGATGGTGATCGCGCAAGGCTCGCTCGGTTATGCGCTCACCTCGGTGATGGGCCCCATCGTGGCCGAGATCTTCGAAGGCCCGCACTACGGCTCGATCTTCGGCATGCTCACCGTCGCCCTGATCGGCGGCGGCGCGGCGGGACCGTGGGTCACCGGCGTCATCCACGACATGACCGGCAGCTACCGTCTCGCCTTCCTGCTGGCGATCGCTCTTTGCGCGGTCTCCGCCGCCGCCATCTGGCTCGCCGCCCCGCGCAAGGTGCGCCGCTCTCATGTTCCCCTCTCCCGCTAGGGGGAGCGTGATCAAGCGATAACTTTTGTATGAATTGTCACCGACGGTTGCATCGGCGCAGCCGACGGGCATCCTGCGAGGATGACCGACAGTGGTACCGTGATGGCCCATTTCGTCATCGATGCCGGCTATCTGCGCAAGAGGTTCGTCTTTGTCTTCGACCGGTAGCCTGGGCGGTACCGGCAGCGGCTCTGGCAGCGGCTCTGGCAGCGGTACTGGCCGCGGCCGGCTGCTCGCCGTCAGCCTCGAGGCCGACCGGCGCGTCGCGGTGGCCTGCTTCGGCGCCGCCTGCGCCGTCGGCCTGGCCTTCGCCTTCGTCGGTCTGGATACGCACAGCTTCTGGTACGACGAGCTCCTCACGGCGCGGCTGCTGGAGCCCGAACCGGGCACGACGATGGTCTCGCGCATCGCGACCGCCGCGCATCCGCCGTTCTATCTGCTGGCGCTCGGCCTGTTCACCAGTCTTTTGGGCGACGGCGACTGGGCGTTGCGCGCCTTCAGCGCCATCGCTGCCTGCGGGGCGATCGCGCTGTTCATCGCCGGCACCCCCTCGGTGTTCAGCCTGCCGGCCCGCCTGTTTGGCGCCGCCATGGCGACGGGTTCGCTCTTCTGGTTCTTCCAGGCGCAGAACGCATGCTCCTACGCGCTCTCCATGCTGATCGGCAGCGCCGTGATGGTGTGTGCCCTGATGCTGCTGCGGGAGGAGGGCAGGCGCCCCCTGCTGCTGACGGGCCTGCTGGCGCTGATGCTCGCCGGCTCGTTCGTGCACTTCTATCTGCTCTATCTTTGCCTCGCGGTGCTGATCGCGCTCGCCCTGTGCCAGCCGCGCGAGCGGCTGCTGCTGGGCGCCGCGGCGCTGGTGCTGCTTGTCGCCGCCGGCCTCTACGTCAAGCTGGTGATCGAGCCCTATGCGCGGGTCTCGCTGGGCAACAACGGGTACCCCAACGACCTCGCCTGGTACGCCGCCGTCCTGAAGTCCTCGTTGCACGTCACGTTCGGCGATCGCGGCACGATCGCCATCCTGCTGTGCGCCACCGTGGTCGTGGCGACGCGGCTCTTGTCGCGGCGGTTCGACCTCGTGCCCGATCGGGTCACGATCTTCCTGGTCGCGGTGCCGCTGCTGTTGCTGCTGGGCGGCATCACGAGCTCGACCCTGCTGGCGCCGAACTTCTTCGACCGCAACCTGCTGATCGTCTCGCCCTTCATCTGGGCGCTGACGGCGCGCCTCTACGATGCGGCGATCGAGGATGCCTCGCTGCCGATCCGGCTCGCCCTCACCAATGCGCTCGCCCTCATCGTGCTCTCCGAGGCGGCGATCGTGACGTCACGCCTGCCGACGGGACCGTCGCTGCCGATGTACGAGCCCTTCCGCCAGTCGGCCGAGTGGATCCGCACCCTGCCGGAGTGCGAAGGCCAGGTGCTGCCCGTCGTCACGGTCGACAATCCCGATTGGTATAAGCCGGGCTACGCCGCCTTCATCTACGAAGGCGCCTATGGCCGCTACCTGCAGGGCTTCGCCCAGCCGCAGCTGGTGTTCGCCCGCGACCTCGATCGCACGCGCCTGCCGCGCGACCTCGCCACGGAGCTGAGGCAGCGCCTCGACGGACGCGGCTGTCCCGTGCTGGCCTGGTCCGCGCACAGCATGAATGACGAGGTGATCGCCCGCATCGAGGACAAGTTGGTCTCGGCGCTGGGCCGGCCCGACGGCGCGGCGCGTATCGCGATCCAGCCGTTCGAGGATGGAGCAATGGGGTACGTGCTGGTGCGGCGATAGCCCTCCTTCGCGCTGCGCGCTTCGGAGGGCGGCGGCTTGTCCTCCGAAGCGCGCAGCGCGTAGGAGGAAACGGTAGGCCCGGCAGGATTCGAACCTGCGACATAACCGTTATGAGCGGCTCGTTCTAACCACTGAACTACGGGCCCGCACCGTGGCCCTGCGTTCTACACCTATCTCGGCACAGTACAACAGCGCGGCTTACAAGGCGGCCTGGTCGGCATACGGCACCGGCGTGCAATAGGCGTCGTCCTCGTGCCGGCGCCAATAGAGCTCCTCGATGCGTCGCGTCAGCGTCCCCGGCCGGCCATCGCCGACAGGCCGGCCCTCGTATCGGGTCACGGGCATGATCCCGCCGGCCGTACTGCTAATGAAGATCTCGCTAGCCTCGGCGACCTCCATCGCCTGAACGCTGCGCACGTCGCACCGCAATTGCATATCCCGAGCTAGCTCGATGACGGTGCGCCGCGTGATGCCCTCGAAAAGGCCGCGCGCCGGCGTGGCAAGCGCGCCGTCCTTGACGATGAAGATGTTGAAGCCCGGCCCCTCGGTGATGCTGCCGTCCGCGGCCGGCAGGATCGCCACCGTGGCGCCCCGGTCGTAGGCGTCAAAGATCCCCATCGTGAGGTCGAGCCAGTGGAAGTTCTTGATCCGCTGGTCGAGCGACTCCGGCGGGATGCGCTGCGTGCCGGACAGCACCATGCGCAACCCCTCGCGCCGCTGCTGTTCGTCGGCGATCCAGACGAAGGGCTGGGCAAAGACATAGAGCCGGTTGCGGCACAGCCTCGGGTCACGCGTACCCGGCGGCGGCAGGCCGCGAGTGCAGGTCACCTGGACATAGGCGTCGCGCAGTCCGGACCGGCTGGCGCACTGGATCATGATGTCGGCGATCTCCTGCGCGGAATGCGGCAGCGACATCCGCAGGCCGGCCATCGAGGCCTCGAACCGCTCGACATGATCTCTCAGCCGAAAGAAGCGTCCCTTCCAGACGTGGGCGACGTCATAGGTGGCGTCCGAGCGCACGAAGCCGCGGTCGAGGATGGGAACCGACGCTTCGGCGAGCGGCATCCAGCGACCGTCCATGAAGGCCACGCCCTTGATGGCGGCGGTTTCGCTGTCGGCGGTCATCGGTACGTTCCTGTTGTGCATGCGAGTGTAGAGAGTGCCAGCTTTCGAGCCTCGATGGTATCGTCCACGCCATGTGCGAGCTTTTCTGCCTTTCGAGCCGCCAGCCGACGCGCACTACGTTCTCGCTGCGCCACTTCGCCGCCCATGGCGCGCCCAACACGCGCAATATCGACGGCTGGGGCGTGGCCTTCCATGACGGTCGCGACGTGCGCCTGTTCAAGGAGCCGGAGCCCGCCGGCGACAGCGTTCTGCTGGGCTTCATCGAGCACCATCTGCAGCCCACGCAGCTCCTGATCTCGCACATCCGCCGCGCCACGGTCGGCGGCAACAGCCACGCCAACACCCAACCTTTCATGCGCGAGCTGGGCGGACGCATACACCTTTTTGCCCACAACGGCGGCTTCCACGGCATCGAGGGTCTGTTCGCGCGGTCGGTCCATCGCTTCCATCCCGTCGGCGAGACCGATTCGGAGAAAGGCTTCTGCCTGCTGCTCGATCGTCTGATCAAGATCTGGGAAGGCGCGATGCCGCCCCTGCTCGCGGCGCGCCTCGCCATCGTCGAGGCCTTCGCCGCCGAGATGCGCCCGCTCGGCATCGCGAACTTCCTCTACAGCGATGGCGAGTTCGTCTTCGGACACGGGCACCGCCGCACCCAGGCGGACGGCATCGTGGCGCCGCCGGGGCTGTGGGTGCGCCACAGCCGCCACAGCGGCGCCCATGCTGCCGCGATCGCGCCGCCGGCGGCGTCGGGCGTCACCATCCATCAGGACGAGCAGGCGTCCGAGCACCGGCAGGAAATGGCCCTGCTCGCCAGCGTGCCGGTGACCGGTGGCCACTGGTCGCCGCTGGCAGAGGGCGAGGTCGTCGTGCTGTCCGGCGGGAGACTGGTTGAAGAGACAATGTGAGTTGGCGGCGTGAACGCCCCCTGACGCTGCGACTGCGACCGCTTGTCGGTACTTCGTCCTAAGTCATCTCTAAGTCGGCTACGGCAGGCTCGAATGGCGTTTGCCTGGTGATGGGCAATGCGGGGCAAGGTGTTTGGGTGGTCCGATGTCGGCTGTCTTTTGGCAACTGCTGGAGCGAGCCTCATCCGCCAGGCGGCTTAGCATGGAAACGCCCTCGCTGGCCGATCGCGCTCAACTCCTGAAGTTCGCTCGTTCTTGCGACGAGAAGGCGGGTGTCCTCGTGCTGCTGGAGCTCAAGTCGATCGCATTGGCCGCGGCGCCCGCTTTCCGCCCACGAAGCGCGCGACGAGCCACATAGGTTTGCCCAGCGATGCGGCGTAAGATGACCGTAATCTGCCGCTGCCCTAATTCCGAAAGTCGTCGTTGCGGTCGTCGGCCGCACCGGCGTAGCTCGAGGACTCTCAAGGGCTGTATTCAGGAAGCGGCGGATGCGCTTGCTGTTGATCGAAGATGACAAGATGCTCGCCGATGCACTGCGTCAGGCGCTGCACGACGCACGTCATGCCGTCGATTGGGTCGAGGACGGGCTGAGCGCCCTGGACGCTGCACGCTCGCATGCATACGACGCCGTCCTGCTCGATCTGTCGCTGCCCGAGATGTCCGGCATCGACGTCCTTCGGGAACTCAGGCGCAGCCAATGCGCCGTCGCCCTGATCATCATCACCGCGCGCGATTCTGTCGAAGATCGGGTCGGTGGCCTCGATCTCGGCGCCGATG